>CEPS01096909.1_pt1 | contig 98669 bp, 103 predicted proteins | sample 530401 | NCBI WGS metagenome assembly CEPS01 (sample SAMEA2620035, study PRJEB7988) | marine metagenome | biome: marine biome (ENVO:00000447); feature: mesopelagic zone (ENVO:00000213) & marine oxygen minimum zone (ENVO:01000065); material: "saline water (ENVO:00002010), including plankton... | reverse complement strand
GTTGCCGCTGGCATCTGTGGCGATATCTGTGTACTTGCCTGACCACTTTAATCGCAGCGGGCACTGTTGAACCTGAAAATTTTCGATATGGTCCGCGACCACCGCGTCCTGGTATGCCCCGTCTTTTTCATCCGTGGACCACTTGCTTTCATTTTTTTTCCAGATGGCTTTGGACCGGTACAACCTGCCGGTCCACGTGCCGCCGTTTTTCTCGCACGCTGCCTGGTCCCCTCCCGCGGCCCCGCGGCATTTTCCCAGTGTGTAATAACCGATTTTGACCCGCTCCACCTCGCCGTCCCACGTGCCGCCGTTTTTCTCGCAAATCGCCTTGTCCTCCTGGTTTGTTGAAGGGTCTCGTCCCACGGCCCCGCGGCATTTGCCCAGGTCGTAAGTTACATCGATGCCGTCACAGCACGCATCGCCGCTGTCCGTGATTTTAATCAGTCCTGAAACAGGGCCATATTCTGATTCGTATGTTTTTGTGGCTTTGTTATATGCGTAATGCTCATACCCCGCCATGCGGATATCCCGGACCATCATGTAAAGCGACTGCCTCCCGGTATCCTGCAGGTCTGCCATGTCCGACAGTTTTTCATAATAACCCGACACCACGGCATAGGAGGCGTAGGCCGCGGCCACCACCACGGCGCCGACCGCCGTGGCCATCAGCAGCTCGACCAGGGTGTATCCTGAATCAGTCTGCATTGAACACTCGCTTTGATACCACCCGTTTTTCCCCCCTGGCATTTTTTACCCCGGTTTCAAAGAAAACTGTGACGATCCTGTATTTCTTGTTTGTTGCGGGATCTGTTTTTTCCTCTGAAACCTCGATTTTCCGCGTGTCTCCTTTTCCGGCCGCGCCGAATTTTTCTTCAATTCTGCCATTCCAATCCTTTCGGCGGTCATAGGCATATGGGACCGTGCCCGATTTTGGCGCCGGGGCCAGGGTGAGATCGACTTTGTAGCTGTCAATGTTGCCCAGATCGCTTTTGATCACCTCGAAAATCTCGTTTCCCTGAATATTCATCTTCTGTCTCGCTCGGGATGACGCAAGCGAACTCTCCGACGCGGCAATAAAGGCGTATAGCCCGGCAAACCCGCAGCTGATAATGGCAACGGAGATCATGGCTTCAACAAGGGTAAATCCGCATTGATCCCCGTATCGGAACAGCCGGTTTTTGAAGCGCCCCGCCGCAGGCAGCGGAAAACGTTCTGCCTTGCGCGAGTGCTGCGCGGCGACCGTAAGAAATTTTATCATTTTTTCAACCCGCTCGCGATAGCGGTTCATATCTCGCTCCAGGTCTTGGTTTTGGGGTCGTATTTCTCCTTTTCCAGAAAACCGGTGGCCAGATGAACCGTGGCCCGGTATCGTCCATGGTCTGATGACACGGTGTATTGACACGTTTGGACGCCGTTGCAGGAAGAGACCGACCCGTCAGGGCTGAACTCCAGATCAGGCGGGCCGGCGACGGTGGTTTTTTCTAGCGTACCATCGATGTCTTTAAATGCCTCCCACTTGCCCCCGTTTTTCCAGGAACCGGTCAGCTTGTGATCGGCGCCATAGGAACGTAATTCCAGTTTGGTTTTTGTGTTTCTGGCGATCGCCTCGACCTTTACGGTGCCCAGGTAGCTGGACAGCCTGTCAAAGTCGTTTTTCAGGTTGCGTTTACCCTGCCAGCCGGACAGGTTGGGCAGGGAAACAGCGGCCGCGACAGCCAGAATCCCGATCACCACCAGCAGCTCGAGCAGCGTAAAACCGGCTTTATCTTTCATGTGTGGCAACCTCGGACTGGACCAGATCGCCGATGGCCCGGTCCATCGTCATCATGCCTTCTGCCAGCGCGGTCTGCATGATGCTGGTTATCTGAAACACCTTGTTTTCACGGATCAGGTTCTTGACCGCTGCGTTCGTGATCATCACTTCGAAAGCAGCCACCCGGCCGCTGCCGTCCGTTCTGTTCAAAAGAACCTGGGTGATGACCATGACCAGGGACTGCGACAACTGGGCCCTGACCTGATCCTGCTGCTGAGGCGGACAGGCGTCAATAATCCGGTTGATGGTGTTGGGCGCCCCGCTGGTGTGGAGGGTCCCGAAAACGAGGTGGCCGGTCTCGGCAGCCGTCAGGGCAAGCTGAATGGTTTCAAGGTCCCTGAGCTCTCCCACCAGAATGACGTCCGGGTCCTCGCGCAGGGCGGCGCGCAGGGCATGAGCGAATGAGTGCGCGTCCCTGCCCACCTCTCTTTGCGAAATGATGCATTTATGATCTTCATGTATATATTCGATCGGGTCCTCGATGGTGATGATATGATCATTTTTCTCGTCGTTGATCTTGTTGATCATCGCCGCCAGGGTGGTCGATTTCCCCGAACCTGTCGGTCCGGTCACAAGGATCAGACCGTTTCTGGAGTCAAGTTTCTGGCGGGCGGCGGACGGCAGGTTGATCATCTCGAGAGTCGGAATCTCGGATTCGATTTTGCGCAGCGCGACGGCCGGACCTTTTGCGGTGTTGTAAATGTTAGCCCTGAAACGAAACTCCTCGATTTCGACGACCAGGTCCACATCGCTGTATTCGGCAAACGTGTCTGCGAGTTCAGAACGCAGAAATGCGTCGATGAACTCTTCGATATCCTCCCGGTTGACAAGGTCATCTTCAAAAGATTCGATGCTGCCGTTGACGCGGATGGCAAACGGCTTGTCCGTGTGAATGTGCAGGTCGGAAAGCGGGTATTCGCGCGTGTACTTCAAAATGCTGTCGGTGATCATCAAAATTTCCCTTACGGGGTTCAGAACTCGGCAGAGTGGGATTTTACATCCCACCGCTTTGCTTCGCTCGATCGGGGTTCCCTTTTCCGGTCATATCCGGCAAGCCCGGGACTTGCCGGATTCAGGTTAGGACAATTAACTGGTCCAGGATACGGCAATCGTGGCGGTAACACCGTCGGCCGTACAGGTTACATGGGCAATATCTCCAACGTCTGTCAGGTCCAGATAGACGATGGCCTGACCGGCGGCGTCTGTTGTCTGGGTAATGGTGTCCTGTCCGTTTGTAAACGTGTCCTCATCCGTTGTAAACGTGGCTGTTTTTCCGACGAGCAGGTTCCCGGCCGAATCTTTCAGCGTGGCCGTGATCTTTGAGATGCCATTATCATCCGGGTCATCGGCACTCAGCTCGATCCTACTAGAATCGCTGCCGATGGTCACCGTGGAGGTGGCGCTATTGACGGAATATTCGGATACCGCTGTGATGATTGCAACCCCTAACGTTGTTCCTTCTGGGGCGATCAGATAGGCGTGTGCCTCGCCGTTGGTATCTGTTGTCGTCGTGGTGCTCGTGCCGCCGCCGACAAATTCACCCAGCGTGGTGGTAAACTTTACCGTGGTGCCGGCAACCGGATCCCCGTCAGAATCGGTCACCGTCGCTGTCAGCGTTGAAGTATCAATCCCGTCTGCCTTGATGCTGGTCGGTTCAGCGACAAGGGTGATCGTATGGTAATATTCTTCTGGGGAAGTGATCAACACAGTCACTGAAGCGCTATTGAGAGCGACGTCGGACGATGCTGTGACAGTTGCATTCCCTGGCGTCGTCCCTTCAAGGGCGATCAGATAGGCGTACGCTGTTCCGCAGACGTTTGTGGTCGATTTTGTGGTCGTGCCGCCGCCGATAAATTGACCCCGGGTGGTCGTAAACTTAATCCTGGTGCCGGCAACCCCATCCTCACAAAGGGCACCGTCAGCACCGGCCACCGTCACCCTCGCCTCCAGCTTTGTATAAGTAATGCCGTCCGCCGGGATGCTGGGGGTAGGGTCCTCAGACCCTTCTGAATCTAATGCGCGGATCGCAATCGAACCGCTTCCTCCGGAACAACCGGTTAAATGCGCGGAAAAAAAGACTGTTATGACCAAAACCAATAATAACCCGCCGGTGATCCGACCTGTGTTCATGTCTCCCCCTTGTGAGGTTCAGAGGTTCGAAGTTATCGTTTTATTTAAAACCGGATCGCTGCCGTGCCGTGTAAATGCCGGTCACGACCCTTTTAAAAGTTCCGCGATGATTAAAGCCGTGTTCGCATAACGGCGGCTGTGGTTGTAACGCATCAGGACATTGCGGGCCTTTTGCAAATCGATGTTCGGCTCCCATCCGTGACGTTTCAGGTAGTTTCCGATACTGGATACAGCATCAGCATGATCAAAAAGATCGATGCGTCCGTCCCTGTTTCCGTCTTTTCCAAAGCCGAGAACGCTGCTGGGCATAAACTGGGCGATTCCCAGGGCGCCGGCATAGGAACCGCGAATAACCAGGGGATCTATGCCCTCCACAGCCGTATACGTGATAAAGGCCTTCAGTTCGTTATGGGCCCACTTTGATTTACGTTTTGCCCATTTCTCGAAATCCGCTCTCGTTAACCGGCCTGACTTTAAATATCTTTCCCGGAACATGTCCCGGATACCCGGGTCGGCAAGGGCTGAAAGGCTGGAGAGTGTGACCAGTACCGGTCTTTTGCCCGTGTTGGTTCCGAGCCTGGTTTCGATCAGGATTATTGCGGTGATGATTTCCCTGCCCACGCCAAATTTTTTTTCAGCGTGCGCCAGTGCGGCCTGATGGGTCTTGATGTAATCTCTGGCACGGTTAACCGATTTTTCGGCGGTGAACTGATCATAGTTTATCTTTGCTTCGCTGTGTTTTAAAAACAGCAAGAGACTGGCGGCATCAAAAAAAGGATGCGCCCCGGGCTTGCTTTTTATCCGGCTGCTCTCAAAATCGTCGATGGCCGGACTTTTTTGCAGGTGCTTATCAGGTTGGAAAGATACGTCTTTTTTTTCAGAAGCGCTGGCGAAGTGAAGCGGAAAAAAGCATTTCAAAGCCAGCAGGCATCCCAGGATAAACCCCGCCGTCACAAAAGGTGAGCGCGCGCCGGCTGTGCGGTGTCGGGAGAAAACCTGTATTCGGGTACCGCGAACGCCCGGCAGCAAAAAAGACGGCGTGTCACTGCAAAACCGTTGTCCAAACAAAATGACTGAAAACCGGGCGGGCGGTTTATGAAACATTTCGACACTCTCCATCATTTCATGTGAGAGATATTATTAGAAGATATCAAAAGATCCATAAATTCAACAAGTTGTAGAGTTTTCGACACCTCCGGTCAGGACAAAGTTTCCTTTTTTTATTGATCCGGCCGGTTCGGCGGCCAGCGGCGCGGCGGAACTAACCGTTGAATTTATGGTATTATATATTTGAAAATATGTCAATTTTTTTGTTCTGACCGTCTCGATATTTGAGCTTGCGAAAATTAAACGGTTTGGACCGGATGGCCGAGCAGTTTCTCCATTTACATGAAGGTTTACGACAGCGTAACAAATTGGTTTCAGCGATCGTGCAACTTCCGGCCGAGAGAATCAGCCACCAGTTCCGTCAGGTCCCTGACCGCCAGGTCGATCTTTTGCCTGCGGGCCCTGCTGGCCATGGTGCGCACGCATTGCTGGCATGCGGTGACCACCATGTCCGCGCCGGTCGCCTGAATTGTATCAAGCTTCATCTGGGCCACTTTGCCCGAGAGTTCCGGATTGACCATCTCGAGGTTCCCGCCCCCGCCACAGCAAACCGAAAGCTGCCGGTTCTCCGGAAGTTCGACCAGCTCGATACCGGGAATCGCTTTGATCACATTGCGGGGTTCTTCAAAAATACCGCTGTTTCTGCCCAAATCACAGGAGTCATGATAGGTAACCGTCTTGTTGACCGGTTTAGGAGTGATCTGTTGGTTCTTGATCAGTTCGTCGAGCAGCTGGGTCGCATGGTATAGTTTCGCATCCGTTTTATAAAGATGTTTCCAGGTGTGGTAACAGGAAGGACAGGTAAACACGATCGTCTTGGCACCCACCTGCTCCACCTTTTCCAGGTTGTGTGCCATAAGGGCCTTTATTTTATCCGGCATACCGGCGCCGATCAGGGGAAAACCGCAGCACCACTCCTCACCCCCGAGGATGGTGAAATCCACACCTCCCTGTTTCAAAATGAGTGCCATGCTTACAGGGATCTTCTGGACCATGGGAAAAAACGACGCCACGCAACCGACAAAAAAAATGACTTCGGCGTGTTCTTTTTCAAATGCGTGCTCAGGCAGATTCTTGATCAACTCCTGCCATTCGCCCCGCTCCTCGTTGTCATCGTCCGATATGTTGTGCTTTCGGTCGAGTGTTTTTGCCAGACGATCCGCAACCTTTGGGTAGAAACCCTCTCCAACAAAACATTCCCGGTCGCGAAAGATCAATTCCTTTGTTTCCACTTTGGGAAGGCAGGCAGCAGTACAGGCGCCACACCCCAGACAGGAAAAGATGGATTTCTCGATCTCCGGGCTCAGCTCAAGCTTCCCTTCGATCACCAACCGGGTGATCGCGTTCCGGCCCCTTGGAGCGGCAGATTCTTTCCCTTCAATTTTATATATGGGACAGTTCGGCAGACAAAACCCGCACTTGTTGCACCTGGAAACCTCGTCATAGGACAATTTGCGCATTTGAACAATGTTCATTCAGATTCCCTTTTCCACAGTGTAGCATTAGAATCAAAGTCCACCCACAAAACAGCCGGGGCTCATGATGCCTTTTGGATCCAATTGATTCTTGATCCTCTCCATGACCGGAAAATCAAACCGGGGCTTGCCCCACAACGGAAGATCTTTTTTGAGATTGGTTGGTGCAGTCTGTACAACCAGATTGCCGTTTGCTTTGCACGTCTGTTCCAGCAGCAGGCCGATGGTGGAAACCGCCCTTTCGGAAGCGGCCGTATCGTCTCCATCCAGGAGAAAATTGATGGTGCACCCCCCGTTTCCCGCATGACACAACAGGGTATATTCAAGGAGATTTGAAGACAACGTATCGTCTGTAAATTGGATGATGTTCTTCCAGTCTGAAATCTGATAATTGAGCTTGGCTGTTATCATTCCTGGGAATCGGTCCGCCATTGAGGCCTGAAGATTCCCCATAGAATGCCAGAAAAGCCGGTGGCCATCTTCTGAAAAAACAATACTGTCTTCGGCCTCAAAATCTTTCGCTATGCCCAGCATCTCCAATTTCATCCGGTCGACCGCTTCCCCGTATGTTTCTAAAGCGACCGCCACCGCATAATGTCCCGGGACAAAATCGCTTTTATTGTTTTTAAAACCTTCAAATGCCCGTTTGTTCATAACTTCAACGGCAGCCGGAAGAAGCTGGGCATCAAGAATAGCCTCAACGAAGGCAGATGTGTTCTTGAACGAATCAAAGGAAACCAAAATGGTTTCCATGCGTTCAGGGAGGGGCAACAACCGCAGGGTCATTTCACACAGGACCCCTAAACTTCCTGCTGATCCGATCATCAGCTTGGAAAAATCGTACCCGGAAACGTTTTTTACGGTTTTACCTCCCGTGCCGACGATCGCCCCGTCAGGGGTTACAAAACGTATGCCGGTCAGGATATCCCTGGGCAGACCGTACAAAAGCCTTCTCGGTCCTGTGGAGTTGGAGGCCAGGATGCCACCGATGGTTGCGCTTGTGGCAAAAGGGGGATCCAATGGCATGAAGCACCCGCTGTGTGATCTTTCGGAACAGATAAACGCTTCCGTTTCGGTTTCAAGGTCTTCGAGCGGCAAGTAACACCGGTCTTCCTCGGTTGCCAATCGTGCCTGGATATCTCTGAATTTAACCCCTGCCTCCACCGTAAATGTCAGATTATCGGTATCGACATCCACCATGCGATTGAGCCGTGCCGTGCTGATCACCATGTCCAGCCGTTTTGGCGGATGTCCCGCGGCCATTTTGGTACCACTCCCAAAGGGGATGACCGCTAGGCTTTTCAGGTTGGCGCAGGTGACCACATCTGAAACCTGTTGGGTATCTTTCGGAAACACGACGGCTTTTGGCGTCATGCCGTCCACGGCATATTGTTCGACATCGCCGTCACCGGTCCTTATATGCTCCGGACCCACAATTGCCATGAGTTCGTCACATCGGTTATTCAAGTCTGTCACACTAAAACTCCATGGTCTTGATGGTGGTTTCCGGTTCCGGTATCATTTTTCCCGGGTTCAACAGATCCATCGGATCAAACGCCTTTTTAATCTGTCGAGCGAATTCCAGGTCCTGCTCACAAAAAATGAGGCGCGTTTCCTTAAGTTTTTCAATACCCACACCGTGTTCTCCGCTGATGGTTCCGCCCAAATCAGCGCATATTTTCAGTATCTCGGATCCTGCCTTGAGCACCCGCTCCTTTTCTTCTTCATCCCGTTCATCAAACATGATAAGGGGATGCAGGTTACCGTCGCCGGCGTGAAAAACGTTTCCAATGGGTACATCGTATTTCTTGCTGACTTCCATGACTTTGGCCAGGGCTTCCGGCAGCCTGGTGCGGGGAACCGTACCATCACAACACATGTAGCTGGGTCTCAGACGGGCAACCGCTCCAAATGCGCCTTTGCGGCCGGCCCAAAGCCCGGCCCGTTCGGATTCGGTTTTGGCCAGCCGGATTTCGCGGACGTGATGCCGGTTGCAGATTTCACTGATCTTTTCAGCCTTTTTGTCCATTCCATCCGGCATACCATCGAGTTCTATGATCAGCACTGCTGCTGCGTCCAGGGGGTATCCTGCGTGAACCGACGCTTCCACCGCCTGAATAACCTTATTGTCCATCATCTCCAGAGTGGCGGGTATGATCCCTTCCGCGATGATGGCGGAGACCGTATTGGCGCCGTCCTCAATCGTATTGTAAATGGCCAACATGGTTTTGACCGCTTCCGGTGCGCGGATGAGCTTAAGTATCAACTTGGTGGCGATGACAAGGGTGCCCTCGCTGCCCACCAGTAGACCGGTCAAATCATAACCGGGATTATTCTGGGCCTTGCCGCCGGTCCAGATCACCGTACCGTCATCCAGCACGACTTCTGCCCCCAGGATATGGTTTGTGGTAACACCGTATTTTAGGCAATGTGGTCCACCGGAATTTTCTCCAAAATTTCCGCCCAGCGTGGAAACCTTCTGGCTGGCCGGGTCCGGCGCATATATAAAACCCAGTTTGGCCACATGGGTTTGCAAATCCAGTGTTATCACACCCGGTTGCACGGTGGCGGTACGGTTTGGAATGTCTATCTCAAGAATACGGTTCATCCGGGAAAAATGAATGATAATTCCACCTTTGATCGGGATAGTGCCGCCTGTCAAGTTGGTGCCGGACCCCCTCCCGATAAACGGAATCTTTTCCTTATAAGCCAAGGTCACCACTTTGGAAACTTCCTCTGTTGAACCAGGAAGTACTACCGCATCGGGCGTTGCCCTGTCCAGGGAAGCGTCATAGCTGTAAAGTTCAAGATCCATGTCAGAGGACAAAACATGCTCGGAACCCACGATTTCTTTTAGCCGAACGATAAGTTCTGGTTTCTCCATTGGGATTCTCCTACATTTTCATCGGTTTCATCCAATCACCCGAATTGACCACCGGTATTTCAATGTCGTGACTATTTAAAAAATCTGCCAGGATTACAGCGATATTGTCCACCGCTGCTCCCTCGATGAACCTCTCCATTCGAACGATGGCATCCTCGGGATAACAGAAAAAGTCACCAGAAATGGCAATGTCGGCAAATTTGCCATCCTTAACTTCAAAATCCGCACGCATCAGGCCGCCTGTCGCGCTCATCATCCGAATGCCCAGACCATCCATTTTGGTTTGAAGTTCGGCATCCTTTTCACACAGGTCGAATGAACCCAGTATCTTTGCAAATTCTTCAGCCATGAGGGCGTTCAATCGTGATTCGTCCCATTTATCCGCTCCTTCCTCCCCCGATTCCCGACAGATGGTTGTCAGGTTTTAGTGGAGGGTTTTTTGAACCTTGTCGCGGAATTTTTCATCCGGTACTTTGAGAATTCGTGCCATCGTTTCATAGTTAAAATCTAGGATAAGATTGCCGACAAAAACAATAGAATCACCGATCTCTCCCACACCGGTACCCGATATTTTTCGGGTATTGACAATGATGTCGTTCACCGGTTTGTAAACAGCCGGAATGCCGATCCGGCGATAGACATTTACAACAGGTTGAAGAAATTTTTGATAGAATGCTTTTTTTGTCGCGGGGATCACAGGGTTATCTTCCTTGAAAACGACATGAAAAACAAGTTGATCGCCATCGAGATAGACAGCGCCACCACCAACCTCACGCCTGAAAACAGGAATATCGTTCGCGGCACAGAAGTTGAGATCAACCTCATGGGTAACATCCTGGTGATAACCGATGCAGACATAGGGTGATGCCGGTGAAACCAAAACAAGTGATTCGCGCCCAAGCCGGGCGAGGGGTGATAGATCAACTGGGTTTCCTGCCAAGGGACCTTTCCGAGATTGTATAAATGCATGTTTGTTGCCCCTTTTTATGGCACTTTATTTTAAGGATGAAGACAAACAGAATGAATAAGCTGGGTTATATCCATGACCTCGATGGGCACCTTGTTTCTTTTCACATGGGTTAGCATGGTTCTCACACATTGCTGGCAGGAGGTAACGACAGCCTGGGCGCCCGTGCCTGTTACCTCTTCGATCTTTTGTCTTGCAATCTCGGAAGACAGTTTTTTATCGATCATCTCGAGGTTACCGCCGCCGCCGCAGCAGTTACACTTTTCCCGGTTATCGGGAAGTTCGACCAGCTTCACTCCCGGAATAGATCGGATTAATTCTCTGGGAGGATCAAACACCTTTGCACCCCGCCCCAGATCGCAGGGATCATGATAGGTCACCGTCAACGGCAGGTTCTTAAAGGGGATGCGGTTTTCCTTGACCAGTCCCAGCAAGTATTGGGATACGTGGGATATTGCAAATTCATCGGGATAACAATCGCGCCACACCTGGTAACAGGAAGGACATGCGAATACGATTTCCCTTGCCCCTTTTTTCCGGAGCGCTTTCAGGTTGTGATCGACAAACTGTTGAAAATGATCCCCCAGACCGGCTCCAAAAAGGGGGAAACCGCAGCACCACTCATCTTCACCCAGAAGTGTAAAGTCGACACCACTTCGGTCCAGGATCTGTGCGAGGGCGATCGGAATTTTTTGTGCAATGGGGAAATAAGCAGCCACACAGCCGGTGAAATATACAATTTCAGCCTTATCCTTCAGATAGCCATGATCCGGGGCTTCACGTATATCCTCAACCCAGTCGGCCCGCTCCTCATTATCCTCTGCAAAAACATTGTGACTCTCCTCAAGATTGTCCCGAACCCGGTCGATTTTTTTGGGATAAAAACCGGAATGAACCATGTCCTGACGAAGGGATAGCCAGAGATCTCTCAAACGGATACCCACCGGACAAATTTCCTCACAGTTGCCACAAAGCGTACACCGAAAGACAGTCTCACTGAAATGTTTCAATATTTCATCTGACAGGCCCCTGCCACTCAACAGTTTACGGAACAATCCGGTCCGGCTTTTCAATATCCGATTAAGCCCCTTTATCCGATGGATAGCCGAAAGCTCGCCGTCCAAAGAAGCTGAGACCGCTGGACAGACTTCAGCACAAATCCGGCAATTGGTGCAGGCCGATATTTCCAGGAGCTGTTTAATGCTGAAATTCCGGTTGTCCACCCTATTTATCCTCGGCATATTTTTCAATCTCTGCCAGTAGCCATTTTTCGATTTCTTCCGGCTCGTGGAGCAGGTTCGCCATCTCCCCTATATCATCCGGTCTGATTTTAAACATCCATCCCTTCCCATAACAATCCTCATTGATCAATCCGGGATTTTCCTCCAGTTCCTCATTAACCGCCGCCAGTTCACCATTGACCGGTCCAAAAATCTTCCCCAGCCATTTGCCGGATTCCAGCTTCGCGAATTTTTTCCCGGCCTTAATTATTTTACCTTCATCGGGAAGCTGAATATAGACGATCTCCCCGGCCATTTTCTGGGCGAAATCATCCATCCCCAACACCAGAAGGCCGTCTTCCTCCTTGACCCAAAAATGATTTTCCTCGTAGTAGAGGCCATCCGGTAAATAATATCCCTGAATCTCCATGTTCTGTCCTCCTGTCTAAAATTAACTATGATATGCTATCGTCTTTGAGCTGCTCGTCCATCAGCATGTTAATAAATTCCGAAGTGGTGCGAATTTCAAATTTTTGTTTTCGCAATTTGGCATTTACCAAATTGTGAATACATGAATTGCAATCGCTCAACACCACCTCGGCGCCGGTTTCCTCGACCTCTTTGAGGCGACGTCGGGCCATGGCAATGGAGTTTTTGGCATAGGCGCCGCGGACGCCCCCACCGGCGCCGCAACACAGGGCATCATCATGATTATGGGGCATTTCCACAAAGTTCGGCGCAATCTTCCCGATGGTCAGACGGGGCTCCGCATAGATGCCACAATGTCTTCCAAGGTCGCACGAATCATGGTAGGTTACCCGTTTTTCGGTCTTCACATCCCAATCAAATTCTTTCAACAGCTGCGTGATATGGATGACCGTGACTCCCCTTTGCTCCAACACGGCATAATCGGGTTTGGCGTTGAAGGTCCGCCAGCAATAGGGACAACCGGTAATCACCCTTTTAGCGCCTGTTGCCAAAATGGATTCGACATTTCTTTCTGCCAGGTCTTTATTGATCTCAAAGCCGACATCCTCAAGCACGCTGCTGCAGCATACCTCTTCGATGAGCGTATAGTCGACTTCAAGCCGGTCCATGAGATTCAGGGTGGCATCGGTTGTCTCCTCTTCCCGGTAGGAACCCACACACCCGATAAAATAAACATTTTCCGCCCTCTGGCCTCTTTTTCTTTCAAAATCAGGCACTTCATCTTCAGCGTAGATGTTGGTGTGTTTTTGAAGAACCTCATTCATCCCCTTAAACGCCGGATGGCATGAGCCGATATGGACCATATCCTTTCTGACCTGTTTGATGATTTCGGGGACATCTACATCTGAAGGGCAGTCTTTTACGCAGGCGGCACAGGTCGCACACTGAAACAGGCTCTCAATCAAGTCATCATTGAGTTCGATTTTCTCGTCCATCACCTCCTTTAACAAAAGCATCTTCCCCCGAGCGTTTAAGGCAGGACGGAGGGTTGACCCATACAGCGGACAAACCGCCTGGCAAAATCCACATCGCGAACATTTCAAGATCTGGTCTCGGTATTTTTTTTCAAAATCATATTTATTTTCCATCATATACCCCTTTATTTTACAATGCCATTTTACCTGGGTTGAGAATCTGATTTGGGTCAAACGTTTTTTTAAGGGTTCGCATCATCTGAAGGGCAACCGGATCGTGTTCCAACGGCATATAGCGTGCCTTGGAAATCCCAATGCCGTGTTCTCCGGTAAGCGTTCCGTCCAGATCTATGGCAAGGTGGAAAAGATCTGAAATGGCCGCTTCCACTCGCGCCACCTCTTCTGCGTCGTATCCGTCGTATAAAATCTGGGGATGCAGGTTTCCGTCACCCGCATGTCCGAAGGTCGCAATTTGGAGGTGATATTTGTCGGCAATGGTCTCAATCCCTTTGAGCAAGTCTGATATATTCGCCATCGGCACAGTCACATCTTCCAGAACAAAGTGGGTCTTAATTCTAGCGAGAACGCCATAGGCGGACTTTCGAGCCATCCAGAGTCCCCTGGCCTCCTCTTCTGTTTTCGCCAACTTGATCTCTCTGGGATTATTTTTTTGAAAAACAGAGATGACCTTTTTCATCTGAAAATCGGTTTCTTCAGCGGTATATCCGTTGGTCTCCGCTAAAATCATGGCGTCAACCTCGGGAAGATTGAGATCTGTATTTTGGTTAATGGCCTGGATGGTATGGCGGCCCAGGATCTCCAGGGCACTCGGGATAATACCTGTGAACATGATTTGACTGACAACTCGGCCGGCATCATCCAACCTGTCAAAGGTGGCTAGGGCTGTGCTGGTTGCGGGCGGTCTGGGGTTGATTTTAAGTATGATCTCCGTAACCACCCCAAGGGTCCCTTCAGAGCCCACAAAGAGCCGGGTCAGATCAAAACCGGACACACTCTTCATTGCTTTCGATCCGGTTCGCATAACCCGTCCATCCGGTAAAACCACCTGCAACCCCAAAACATAATCCCGGGTCGTTCCATACTTGGCCCCTTTTAATCCACCCGCATTGGTGGCCACGTTGCCCCCCAGTGTGGAAACTTTTCCGCTTGCCGGATCGGGTGGGAAGAAAAATCCATGCGGGGACAGGGCGTTTTCCAACTCCGCGTATACAACCCCCGGCTGAACAATTGCCAGCCGGTCTTGGATACTGATCTCCACAATCTTATTCATGCGACTGAGGTCCAGGACAATTCCTCCCTTTATGGGAACCGCCATGCCGGACAGACCGGTCCCCGCGCCCCTGGGAGTGACCGGGATCCTCTCTTTATTGGCAATCTTCAAAATTTCCGATATCTGTTGCGTTGTCTCTACCCGCAAACCACAGATGGGTCTGTGCCGGTGTTCTGAGGCATCGTAGGAATAGGAAATCATGTCGATCTGATGATCAGTGAAATTTTTATCACCAACAACATCGATAAGCATCTGTTTTATCTTTTCTTTCATCTGCTCCTCCTGGAAGTCCTCTTAACATTTTACAGTATGCCTTAATGCATACCGGTTCAAGGTCTGTTTACAGGTGTTTTTATAAATTTTTTGAAAAAATACTCTAATCAGTTACGATCCGCTGCCGCATGCATCACCATGATTACCGGTGCCATGATAATGTGCTTTAAATGACTAAAGGGTAGATAGGCGATAAATGCCCCTGATAAAACAGCATGGGCATACCAAACATATCCAAAAACCTCGGTCAGCCCGGTCATCCCTGAAAACAATTTGCCAATGCCATATCCCACAACCGCATACCCTGAGTTCTCCGGATATCCTGTCATGGCGATCCGAATCCCCTCAAGGACAAAACCGACCAGAACAATCCCGCCGATCAGAATTAGTGCCAATCGATCCTGTCTCGGTAATCCATGGATGTTTTCTGTTGCGGTTGAACTCCCTCGAATCAAGGCCAAAACAACACCCAAAACAATCATGATTCCGGTCACATCAAACAGCAAGCCGGTCGCAAAATGGTTTTTATCCAGCATCGGCCAAAACAACGATACATCCGGCAACCAGATGGAAGCCAAAAGGGCCACAAAGCCCCAGCCCAGACGGAAGACAAACGGAAAAAAAATCAGACTGTGGATGGTCCACCGCCGTGCCGAACGTTTATACAGTCCTCTTTGCAAAAACATATCATAAAAGAGCGACTTGAGGATCAAAATAACCTTTTGTGAAAAAATAGCCTTTACCGATTTGACCATTGAAAAGGGATTTACAGTTTTTTCAAGGTTCCGTGATCCGGATAACCAGATCGAAGCGGTCAATACCAATCCGGATAGAAACACGATCAGGGAGAAAACCGTGGTTGTATCCCCTACTGAAAATGTAGCCGCATGACACGGCATGCAAAGGACGCTCTTTGCCGGTAGAATCATGGAGACCGCACCTACCGAATTTCCACTGAAATGACATCGTTGACAAAGTGCTTCACCCGTTGTTGAGGCCAGAAGATGAATGCGCGAGTTCATCCCGGGTTTGCTCGTTCTTTCCCAGCGGACATCTTTTGATTTGGGATCTTTAATCGGTAAAATCTCTTCAAGGTGGCAGGCCTGGCAAGTCACATCCGCATGTGCATCATTGGTGACCTTCTCATCATGGGGCGGATGACATTCGCGGCAGTCCTGCAATTTTAAATCCTGGTGGCTGAATTTTGCGGCCTGGATATGACAAGACAGACAGCTGACATCCGCATGGGGGGCTGATCTAAATTCTTTTTCCACAACAAAAGGAACCGAATTTCCGGTCAACACCTGAGGCTCGGTTTCTTGTGAACCGTGACAATGAAAACAAAGTCGAAAAATCTTTTCTTTGTCACTAAAATCTTCGGGGGTAAAAAAACCATGGCAGGTTAAACACTTTTCATCCTCAGGCGAAGGCGAAAAGTCAGTACCAAGGGTATCGGAATCTGATTGTCCGACCTTGGTTTCTCCGTTTCCACCATACCCGACCATATAATGTGGGTGATGGCACCGGAGACAATCCTCATATGTTTCCGGTTCTTTGACGTTTTCGGCACCGTGTAAACCCTCATCCAGTTTCTCCATGACCTCGTCATGGCATAACAAACATTCATCAATATCAAAGAAGTCCATCATTTTCTTTGTCACATCTGCAGGATTCGGATGAAGATCCGCATTCTCAATATCCTCATGGCACTCCTGACAACCAGTTTCAGGATGGGCCGAAGCCAGAAGTTGTCTCATGTCGATCAACCATGAAGCATTGGACGCACTACCCCCTATCGCAAGAAAACCCATTGCCAAAAAGAGTATCAATTTTTTTCTCATTTCGCAGACACAATCCTGTTTGATAAGACATCTAGCTAGCTCGTTTTGAAAATGGTGTCAAGACGTTTATATTGGGTCGACGTCGGCTTTTGAGCGTATATTCATCTTGGATGTAAATTTGAAAGAAGCTTCCCGCACACCCATGAATAAATATCGGGGTTGACATTTTATCTATTGTGAGTGAGAAAAAAAATGGAATACAAAACATTATTTTTAAACCCACGTTTTCATGTTATATATTCGAATATAGAGTAAAAAAAAAGTGTATACCATGACTCGAAAAACAAAAAATATAAAGCAGCTGCGAATCGATGCGGCCGAGATCTTTCACGCAGGGCTAAAGGCTGTGGATCCAGGTATCGCAGTAAAGCGTTACTGTCGACTCGATGGCAGTCATCTTTTCATCGGCGACAAATCGTATGATCTTTCCCGATTTAATCATCTGTTTGTCATCGGAGCTGGAAAGGCGTCAGCCCCCATGGCCAACTCGATGGAGGATCTACTTGGAGAAAGGATTGCCAAAGGGATCATCAATGTCAAATATGGACATACAGCAAAACTCACCCGCATAAAGCTGGTTGAGGCGGGCCACCCGATACCTGATAAGAATGGCGAGGAGGGCTCACGGGCCATCCTAAACCTGGCAAAGGAGGCTCAAAAGGATGACCTGGTGCTATGCCTGATGTCAGGCGGCGGATCCGCCCTGCTTCCCCTTCCAGCTCAAGGCCTCACATTAAAGGACAAACAGGAAACCATAAAAGTGCTACTTGCCTGCGGGGCGACCATTCACGAGATTAATGCCATACGGAAACACACTTCCGCGGTGAAAGGGGGTCAGATCGCCAGAGCTGTTCATCCAGCAACGCTTATTTCACTTATCCTGTCAGATGTTGTTGGAGATAATCTGGACGTGATCGCATCCGGGCCCACGGTTCCGGATTCGAGTTCATTTTCTGATTGCATGGAAATCTTCCGCCGGTACAGCATCATAAAAAAATTGCCCGCATCTGTGGTAAGGCATATCAAAGCCGGTATATCCGGGAAAGTTTCCGAAACATCGAAGAAAGGCGATCCGGCTTTTTTGCGGACACGCAATCAAATCATTGGGAGCAATTTTGAAGCTATTATCGCGGCAAAACAAAAGGCTGAGGGTCTGGGCTACACCACGCTTGTACTTTCTTCCATGATCGAAGGGGAAACAAAGGATGTCGCCCATGTTCACGGAGCCATTGCAAGGGAAATCCTTAAAACCGACAATCCCATTCCGCCACCGGCCTGCATCCTCTCCGGGGGAGAAACAACCGTAACAATTACGGGGAAGGGTCTCGGCGGGCGAAGCCAGGAGTTTTCACTGGCTATGGCAATAGATATCGCCGGTAACGAAAGCATCGTCGCTTTGAGCGCCGGGACAGATGGAACAGATGGGCCGACTGAGGCCGCAGGTGCTGTGGCAGATACCGACACGTTCAAAAGAGCCGTATCGATGGGATTAGATCCACGTCAATTCCTGGTGAACAATGACTCTTATCATTTTTTTGATCAACTGGGCGACCTGTTTATAACAGGTCCCACCAACACGAATGTGATGGACATGCGGATAATACTTGTAATCTAGATTTAACTTCTTTCCCCGGCAGCATGAAACATAGCATTTGATCTATTGGCATTTCAGCTAATCGGTCGATATCCCAAAATCGGAAAATGAAAGGAACTCACATGGCCAAAGTAAATCTCAATGGCATATTTCCCCCGATTCCCACCCCTTTTTTTAATGGGAAAGTGGCTCATCAACAATTGGCGGCAAATGTTGAAAAATGGAGTAAAACCGGCATAAGGGGGGTTGTGGTGCTCGGTTCCAACGGGGAGTCCGTTTACCTATCTGAAGAAGAAAAACGAAACGTTATCGGAACCGTTGTCAAATCTGCACCCAAGGATTTGGTGGTGATCGCGGGTTCCGGATGCGAATCGACTGAAGCGACTTTAAAGTTGACCTGTGACTGTGCCAACCTTGGCGCCCATGCCGCTTTGGTGGTTACACCCCACTACTACAGCAATCAGATGACAGGGAAAGCTTTGATGAAGCATTTTACGTTCATCGCAGACCGTTCCCCCATTCCGACTATCTTGTATAACGTTCCGAAATTTACACACATTACCCTGGCCCCTGATTTGGTATCGGCATTATCGGAACACCCAAACATCATCGGCATAAAAGACAGTTCCGGAAATATTCAGCTGCTCAGTGAGTTTTTAAATCAGGTGGGGAAACATTTTGATGTACTGGTAGGCACCGCCGGGGTTTGGTTCGCCGGCCTGACACTTGGTTGCACCGGAGGGATCCTTGCCCTTGCTAATATAACGCCCGAAAACTGTGTAAAAATCTTTGAGCTGTTAAAAAAGGATGAATTCGAAAAAGCAAGAAAGCTTCAGCTGAAAATGATCCCGGTCAATAAAACCATCACGACCACCTATGGCATCAGCGGTTTAAAGGCTGCCATGGATATGCTCGGTTATTATGGGGGGGATCCAAGACACCCCCTCCTTCCTCCGTCTGAAAAGGAAAAATCTGAAATTAAGGGGATACTTCAAAAAGCCGATATATTAACCGGTTAATCCGGCAACCGACCCAGATTGCTTTTTGATCAAATGACTTGGGGCCTTTGGAAGGCTCGGCGATCAGTTGATGGCAATAAAATGTTTACAAAAATCGATTAAACCAATATATTACTCGTCTTTAACCAAACACACAAGAATGCCGCAGGTTTGAAGAGGTCTATATGGGAAAGAGCAGTTTGATCAAAGCCACATCAAAGAAAAAGGGGCAATTGAAAAAAAGCGAGAAAGTGGAACAAAAGACAAAAACACTGACGACGAAACCAATCAAAGGCAAAGAAGCCCAAAAAATAAAAAGCCCGAAGGAAACCAAGGCAGCCACCAAAACCGGTGCTGCAAAAGAGTTGACCGAAGAAAAGAGAGCGAAATACTCCCCCATGCGATCTAAAGGCGACAAACCGCCTGTTGATATGCAAAGACCAGTCCTCATCGATAAGGTAATGAGATTCATTGCTGCTGGATTTGTCTTGCTGATTATGGTGGTGATCGGCACCAGTTTTTCGAATATGAAGAAATATTATATCAAAACTGCCGATGGCGCTGTTGAAGTCTGGAAAGGCTATTTTGCCCCCATGGGTATGGAACTTTTTCTTCATCTTCCGGAAATGCGACCACCGGCATCAATTAAGCCGGCTTATGGGAAAAACGAAGTATTTCCGTTAATATTCTATTACTACATGGATAGGGCAGACTCCCTGTTGAGCGTTTCAAGAGTGCCCGATTTTGAGAAAATTAAGACGTATTTGGATATCGCCCTGTCGTATGCAACCACCGAAACCCTCCATAATGCTACGATCCGGCGTTTGAACAACATCGACCTGATGCTTCTTCTCTACAAGGCGGAGGTGGCGGCCGGCAAGGGAACCATGGCTGCTTTGAAAAATGCAAAGCGTTATCTTGAAAAGGCGGCTTCCCTGAAACTTGACCAGGCCCAGACCAAAATGGTAAATCTGAAAATCGAAACGATCAGTAATTTAATAGCTGCACTTAAAGCAAAGAAAAATAAAGGGGCAAAAAAACCGGGCAAAAAAAAATAACAACCGTGATAGATCCATCATCCTGCATTTACCCACAGGCGCATTACATACCAGACATTAAAGGACTCCCGATCTCAAAACTGAAAACTGCTTTTTCTAATACAAATGGCACCAAACCTGTCGTGTTCCTGATCGCGTCATGGAGGGGACCTTCACCCTGCATACTTTCATGACTTCCGGACAGCGGGTATGAAATCTACACCCGGGTGGCGGAGCCGATGGGGACGGTGTCTCACCCTCCAAGACGATCCGTTTCTTCTTATCCCTGCCAGGGACAGGCACCGCCGAGATCAGAGCAATCGTATAGGGATGCATCGGATGGTCAATCACGTCAACTGTCGATCCATATTCTGCCAAAATTCCAAGATACATTACGGCCACACGGTTTGCGATACTGCTGACAACACTTAAGTCGTGAGAGATAAACAGGTATGAAAGGTTATGGGTGTCCCTCAGGTCGATGAGGAGGTTTATGACCTGTGCTTGAACAGATACGTCAAGCGCACTCACCGGTTCATCGCATACGATAAAATCAGGCCTCATTGATATGGCTCTAGCGATGTTTATCCGCTGGCGCTGTCCCCCGGAAAATTCATGGGGGTAGCGGAATATGACATCACCCTCGAGCCCCGCTTCGTTTAGGAGCCTCTTGGCATGATCGTCACGGTTGCCCTCGATCATGCCGAATTCGACTAGCCCTTCCGTAACAATATCAAAAACATTCATTCTTGGGTTAAGAGAAGAAAGAGGATCCTGAAAAATAATCTGTAACTTCCTTGTGACCTGCCTTCGATCCCGGCGGTTTAAGGTAAAAAGATTTTGTCCTTGGAAAAAAACTGTACCCTTCCACGCTTTTTCCAACCCCACGATAGTCCTTCCCAAAGTGGACTTTCCACATCCGGATTCGCCGACCAGACCGACGATCTCCCCCCGACCAATTGTCAGTGAGATTCCATCAACCGCCCTGACATACCCAGCTGTTTTTGACAGTATCCCGCGCTGAATAGGAAACCAGGTTTTCAGGTCTTTGATTTCGATTACCGAGGATTTTATTCCCTGTAGATCCATGATTTTTGACATATCACTCCCCGCTTTTATTCAACAACTCTCTTTGTTGAATGAGAAAACAGGCAGCCATGTGTTCTTTAGCAATATCGAATAGAGGCGGTTCTTCTTCCCGGCACCGGTCAAAGGCAAAGGGACACCGGTCTCGAAAATGGCATCCAGATGGATAATTGGTGGGTGAAGGGACATGACCGTTAATTGTCTTTAATCTTTTACCATCAGTTGAAAGCTTTGGAATCGACTTCAAGAGGCCTTGAGTGTAAGGATGCGCCGGATTTGAAAAAATATCATTTCGATTCGCTTCCTCAGCTATCCTCGCGGCGTACATCACAAGTACCCGATCACACATCTCCCAAATAACGCCCATATCGTGTGTAATCAGAAGGATTGAAGTGTGTTTCTGCTTCATTTCTAGAATAAGTTCGAAGACCTGTGCCTGTACCGTGACATCGAGGGCGGTTGTCGGCTCGTCGGCAATGATGAGATCAGGATCCAGCATCAAAGCCATTGCAATCATTACCCGTTGCTGCATCCCGCCTGAAAGTTGATGGGGATATGCAACCATTTTTTCTTTTGCATCCGGGATTTTAACCTTTTCCAGCCACTCGATTGAAATTTGTTTTGCTTTTTCTTTTGAAATTTTTTTATGAAGGATCAGAACCTCTTTCATCTGTTGGCCAATCCTGTGAAGAGGCGACAACGCAGCAACGGGCTCCTGAAATATCATGCTGATCGCCCTGCCTCGAAATCTCCTCATATCACCGAAACTCATCTTCAGGAGATCTTTTCCTTTAAAGAAAATATTTCCTCTTTCTATCCTACCCGGGGGAGAAGGGATAAGCCGGAGAATACTCAATGCGGTCACCGATTTTCCGCATCCGGACTCGCCTACCAGCCCAACAATTTCACCACGCCCAACATGGAAAGACACATTTTCAACTGCATTGAAAGTTCCTTCATCTGTTGTGAAAGTAACATTTAGATCTTTTATTTCCAGTAAATTTCTTTGCATTCAACACCGTTCCTATTTTGACGAAATGATAGGCCCTGGGAATTTTTTATTCAAGCCGGAAGTACTGTTTTGGATCATAGGCGTTTCTTACGCCTTCACCAATAAAAACACCGAGAAGCATCACGATGAATAACACCATCGATGGATAAAGGATCAGCCACCACGCCCATCTGTACTGTTGGGCCTGAAAAAGCAGCTCCCCCCAGCTGGGTGTAGGGGGGGGAAGTCCGAATCCGAGATAGTCAAGGGCGGCAAGTGCGCCAATCGCCCCAACCAAAGAGAACGGGAAGAAGGTAATGACCGGTACCATTGCGTTGGGGAGAATATGCTTAAAGATAATCTTGTAATTAGATATTCCCATACATTTCGCGGATTCCACAAACGGCTGTTTGCGTAGACGAAGGAATTCCGCACGGATGTAATAGGAAATCCCTATCCAATTAAAAAGACCATAAATGAAAAGAAGCAATGAAAAGCTTCTTCCGTAAATCGATCCCATGAGAATCATAATATAAAGAAACGGGAGGGCGCTCCATATTTCAATAACACGCTGACCTGTAATGTCCAAAATACCACCATAATATCCCTGCAGTGCCCCTGCAATGATGCCCATGGCCACAGAAAAGGCCACCAGCATCAGGCCAAAAGTCAATGAGGTTCTCAATCCGTAGAGAACCCTAGCCAACACATCCCTTCCCGCGCCGTCAATCCCCATCATATGCCCTCGAACAGGGGCAAAGGGGAAACGAACATCTTCTTTGATAAAATTAGCAATATAGCGCCTGTTGTTCACGGTCAGTGTGACGGAATCAACGGGTCCGAAAAATCGACCTTGAATAAGGCCTGAAAGCATCTCCCTGTCACGGCTTGAAATGGTATTCCAAAAATTGTCATTTTCCTCATTTGACAGATGCCGGTCGATCTCTAAATTCTTTTGAAAAAAAAGTTTAACCGGCTTTTGTAAATCAGACCCGCTGTTTAGCTCAACTTCTCTGAATGTCAGTCGAACGGTCTTTGGGGGTCTTTTTCGCGGTGTGAAAGTCGAAAGTGATATCGCAAACTCACCGCCATTGAACCGCTTTCCCATTTCAGAAATAAAGGGCGCTTTTAGGTTTTTAAACCGCGACTCAATCGCCTGTTTTAAGCTGTCGGAAATCAGGAAGAATTGATTGAGATCGAGGCCTTTTGCCTGGCCATCTTTCATGCCGACAAATGAACCGTATGAAACGGATCTCGCGATGGAATAATCTTTTTTAATATTGACCGTACCGATCATTGGCATCGTTGTAAAGACGATTGCCACATAATCTGACACTTCAATCGAAGCCGGGTCGATGCTTTCAAATGGTCCATAGGGAATGGGTGGAAAAATCATAAAATTGTCAGGATTTCTTTTGAAAACAGAGAGGGTATTCAGCTTTTTGTAATCCGGTCTTGTCTTTTTGCCATTGCGGGCAAAAATATCTTCCGGATAAAATTTTATTACAGGAAAATAAGATCTATTGTTAAACCGGACGTAGAGCGGGTTGCTGTTGGATATAAGTTCTGACCCCAGACCGATTAAATAAAGACCAATTAATACACACAGAGAAAGGTAAGCACGTTTCACCTCCTTAAAACGGCGGATCCTTTTTTGGGTTATCGGATTTTTAAACATACCCTTCATCATTTTTCTACTCACCGGGTGAAGTCAGTTTTCCTGGAAAGTTATTCTGGGATCGATCAGAACATATGTAAAATCCGAAAGGATGTTCCCCACAAGACCCAGCACTGATGTCAGAGAAAGAATACCCATAAAAACCGGATAATCGCGGCCGACAATGGCCTCCAGACTCAAACGGCCCATCCCCGGAATTTCGAAAACCTGCTCGATGATTACGGATCCCGCAAACATGACGGTTAAAATGGATCCGAATCCGGTTGCAATGGGGATAAGGGAATTTCGCAAAGCATGCCCCCAAACGGCGCGCGTAAAACTGCCACCTTTTGCGAGAACCGTTCGGATATAGTCTTTGCTGATCTGTTCTAAAAGAGAGTTTTTCATCAAAAGCGTCAGCACTGCGAAATTTCCAATCATATAACAGATCACCGGCAGAAACATGTGTCTGAAAATATCATACGCCTTTTCAGGAAAGGTCAGAGTGTGGAAGTCATCCGAATAAAATCCGGAAACAGGAAAAATGTCCCACAAGCCCTCCACCGTCCCGCTAAATAACATTTTCAAAACCATCCCAAATGCAAATGGCGGGATGGCGTACCCGATAAAGACTGTGATGCTCGATACGAGATCAAATATTTTATTATGCCTTAGTGCCTTCAAGATCCCCAGGGGGATACAAACCAAATAAGACAAAAGAAAACCGGTGATTCCAAAGATCAGCGAAACTTTAAATCGTTCCCTTATGAGTTGCCAGGTGGTTTTGTTGGGGAATTTGTAAGATTCCATCTTCATGCCGAGTCTGTCTGTGACAAGCCATTTCCAGTATCGCTTATAAAATGGCTTATCAAAACCGAAATGAGCTTCGATGGCTTTTCGCTGCTGATCTGACATGGAACCCTGAACGCCGATGCCTCTGCCGGATTCTGAAACACCGATTCCTTTCATTTGCATGATAGCCTGTTCAACAGGCCCGCCGGGTACAAATTGGATCAGCCCGAAACACAAAATGGTAATTCCGATAAAGGTTGGAATAACAAGGAGAAAACGCCTGATAAAATAGTCCATTCGTTCCATAATCAATTCACCGATTACTTTGGATTCATGTTCGCTTTTTAGCCGGAAAAATTACACATTCTTTCCGCCTCTTTTTGGAGTTGATATCTTGTTAATACCCCATCATTCATATCTTTTCAAGGAATTGAAGATCTGAACCGTATTAAAAAATCTCAATGGTAAACCGCCAAGTGGGAAAGTATGATCAGAAAACGGATCGTTTTAAATAAAACAAAGGAATGGTTAGGATGCAGTTTTGGGGAGGCAATGCGTTTTACTCGAGATTATCCTCTTTCAGGTTTCATTATAATTCGTACATCTACGATCGTCAGACCTTTTTCGTGGACAATCACCGGATTGAGATCCATCTCCTGTATTTCAGGATACGCTTCGATGATTTCGGAACACTTTACCAACAGGCCAATTACCGCCCGTTCATCGCTTGGTGCACTTCCACGAAATCCTTTTAAAATGGGATAAGATTTTGTCTCTCCAACCATCTTCTTGGCAGCAGCCCAAGAGATGGGAAGTACACTGAAGGAGACATCTTTTAAAACCTCCACCAATATACCTCCCAACCCGTACATGATAATGGGACCGAACTGGTCATCCATTTTTGTTCCGATAATCACTTCAATACCTTCTTCGGCCATTGGTGATACTGCGACTCCCCTGATATCCACATCTTCATCAAATCGTCTTGCATTTTGTATGATCTCCTTGAAGGCAGAACGAACCTCCGATTCGGTGTTGAGTTTGACACGAACCCCTCCAATATCGCTTTTGTGTAGTATATCCGGGGAAACAATTTTTAGAACGGTATCACCATCTATGTTTTTTGCCGTGTTCACCGCTTCCTCCGCTGTCTTGGCCAGACAATCCTCACACGCCGGTGCACCATGTAAATTCATAATTTCCTTTCCTTCGTACTCCAACAGAACGTTTCGCCCCTCCGCCCTCGCCTTTTCAAAGATTTTGATCCCTTCCGATTTCGCCTTGGCACCCCAGTTAAAAACAAATCTTGCCTTTGCATGGTACGACTTGAGATAATTGCCGTATTGAACCAAGATACCAATACATTTGCATGCCACATCCAGAGAGTCGTATACGGGTATGTTATAGTAGCGTAGAAGATCGAGGGAATGCGGTTTAGCAGAGCTGAAAAGGCTGTGGAGAATGATCGGCTTGCCGTATTTTTTTACCATCTTCCCCATGATATGTGATGCATCCTCCTCCTTTAAGGAGAGCGTCTCTGAAAAGCGAATTCCGTATCCACCAAAAAGACCTCCAATCAACAGGCCGCCGATATTATGATCTTTCAAAACAATGTCGGCACATTCAGCAAAAATGGCGGGATCAGAATCCGTACCCCCTGCCACATCGACTGGATTTATTACCGATGCAGCAGGTGGGAGGATCTTTTTGAGTTTGGTTTGAGTTTTTTCACTTAATTCGGGGATTTGTACTCCTAAATCGGTTAAAAGATCGGCGGCGATGGTGGCATGCCCCCCGCCATCGGCCAGAATTGCAACACTTTTGTTTTTTATTGGTGGTAGACTCGAAAGGACCTCTGCGGCTGGGAAAAGTTCATCCGATTTTTCAATCACAATGATGCCTGCCCGCTCAAATGCCGACTTTGCCACCTCTGATATACCGGCCAATGCCCCGGTATGAGAGCCCACAGATTTTTTCCCGGTGCTTGATCGCCCGCTTTTTAGAAGGATGATCGGTTTATTGAGAGTCGTTTTATATGCCCGCTGAAGGAATTTCCGGCCTTCCCTCATTCCCTCCACATACATCAAAATAGCTCTCGTCTCAGGGTCTTGCTGAAAGAATTCGAGGTATTCATGAAATTTGATGTCCGCTTCGTTTCCAAGACCCACATAGTAGGAAAAACCTTTTCGGCTTTTGATCTTCGCTTCCGTGATCAGCGTAAGGGCCATGTTCCCGCTTTGGGTGAGAAGAGCGATATCCCCTTTGGGTGCACCATGAAGGCCCGTCAAGTTTAAGTTTTTTCTAAGATTTATCATTCCAGACGTATTGGGACCGATGATCCTGATGTTGTTTTTCCGAGCGATTTTCGCCACTTTATCTTCCAGCTTTTTACCTTCCCTGCCCAGTTCCCCGAATCCTCCGGCAACAATGACAGCGCCACAAACACTTTTTCTTCCACAATCTTTCAATATGTCGGGTACTGTCTTTGCCGGTGTGGTAATGAGCACAATATCCACGGGGTCATTAATATCCGAGACCCTGTCATGGCATTTTAACCCCAGTATCCGGTCTTCTTTTGGGTTGACCGGAAAGATTTTACCCTCAAATTTTTCATCCAGAAGCGTCCGGATAGCCTGAAATCCTCGTTTGGTTTCATTTTTCGATGCACCGACAATGGCCACCGATTCGGCGTCTAATATCTCCTTCAAAACCATTGTTTCCCCCATGTTATGGTTGCACTTTTTTCGTCATCCCATTTCAACGTACACACCCAAAGGCTATCCGACCAATTGAGGTGCAATCTCCCGAATAAGGGGTTTCAATTCACTCAATACCTCAAATGTGGCATTGACCGCTTTGTGTATTTCAGCCTCTGTCATTGGCGTGGATATGGCAAAGAATCCCCTGTTGGGAATAAATACACCTTTATTCATCATCGCCAAATGAAAGAGCCGGAGGACATCCCTGTCTTGGGTTAGGAAGGCGGTCGAGGCGGTGAATACCGGTTCGTGGGTAAAATGAATCTGCTGAAGTGAACCGTAACCCTTAAGTTGCGCTTTTATTTTTAAACCATCGAGAACACCCCTCAATCCTTTTTTCAGTAAAACGCCCAATGCGTTTATTTTTTTGATGGCCCCTGGCGTCATCTCTTTTAGACAGGCGATTCCAGCGGCCACAGAGATGGGAGTGGCAACGAAAGTTCCTGCATGGTGAGCCGGGTGTTTCTGCTTGGGCGAATATACGGCCATGACATCATCGCGTCCACCAAAGGCGCCCACCGGAAGCCCACCACCTATTGTTTTTCCCAAAGCGGTCAGATCGGGTTCAACCCCAAAGATCTGCTGAGCGCCACCTGTTGACAGTCTAAAACTGATAACCTCATCTATGATGAGAAGCACGCCGTTTTCGCTTGTGACCTGACGAAGGAACTTTAGGTAATCATTCTCGGGAGGAATCATTCCGGCTGCTCCCATTATACCCTCAACAATCACCGCCGCCATCTCATCCTTGTTCTCCTTAATAACCCTTTCTGCCGCCTCCTCATCGTTAAATGGAGTGACCAATACATCCTTTTCCACGCTCTTCGGGATTCCCCGGGGGAGTCTACGCCAACCGACCTGCATTTCCATGATGTCGTAGCTTCCGTGATAGTTCCCCTCCATTTTCAGGATTTTATCCTTACCGGTGTACGCCCTGGCGGCACGGACAGCGAACATCACCCCTTCGGTCCCTGAAGTACAGAATCGTATCTTGTCTACCGAAGATATTCTTTCACACAAAATTTTAGCCCAATCGTATACACTCTCTGAAGGCGCCGCCATCGCAGAACCCAGAGGCGCCTGACGCGTGATGGCTTCGACAACTTTTGGATGGTTGTTTCCGAGGATCATCGATGTCCAGTTATTTGAAAAGTCGAGGTAATCGTTGCCATCGACATCGTACAGGCGACAGCCATCTCCCTTTGACATGACAGTCGGATAGGGCTCAAACCAGACAGAAATCCGCATATCACCGTCAGGCACATAATTTTCACCGTTTTTTATTATTTTTTTTGACCTCGGTGTTCTCAGCCGATAGACCTCTTCAATCTTTTTACCATATTCAATAATCCGTTCTGCTTCGGACATTTTTTTAAACCTACCCTGTGCTAAAAAAATTAGAGGGCTATCACTCTGTCTCTTCTTAGGTTCTCCCGGAGCTTAGGCCCATATTCTTTGTTTTATAAATATCAACGGATTCTCAGTTCTGAAGTTTTCATGTTGCGTGTCTACATATTTTTCAATTTTGTTTTTTTCACACAAAGGAAAACATAAAAAACCTCGGCGCTCTTTGCGTCTTTGAGTGATTGGTGAGTTTTTTTTTAATTCGGTTTGTTCGGATAAGAAGGTGGGAAATAAAAAAGAAGCGGTAGGAAAAACCATGAGCCCTAAAAATTAAAAGGGAATAGGTAGCCCTATTCCCTGTGCCAGTTGAAGAAGAGAGTCTGTTAACGTTTGGAAAACTGAAAACGGGCACGAGCGCCCTTCTGGCCATATTTTTTTCTTTCTTTGATCCGGGGGTCACGTCTGACAAAACCGGCTTTTTTGAGAATTTGCCTTAGATCAGGGTTCGCTTGTAACAGTGCCTTGGTAATGCCGTGGCGGATGGCACCGGCTTGCCCGGATATACCACCCCCCTTGACCCGGATTTTGATATCAAACATCCCTTGAGTGTCGGTATAGACAAGGGGTTGAGTCAGTATAGCCTTGGTTGTATCCGTGGAGAAATAATCGTCAATCGGCATGTTATTGACCGTAATTTCACCCTTTCCCGGCGTTAGCCAGGTTCGAGCGACGGCTCTCTTTCGTTTTCCTGTTGCGTAATAAATATTATCTATTTCCATCAAATTCCCCGATGATTAATTTACTTGTCAAAACGCCTAATGTTGAAGTTCAATTACTTCGGGTTGTTGGGCGTCATGTGGGTGAGTGCTTCCGCTGTAAACCTTCAGTTTTCCAAAAATCTTTCTGCCAAGCTTGTTTTTGGGTAGCATTCCTTTTACGGCGAATCGAATTAGGTCCTCGGGTCTTTTTTCCAAAAGGTGTTTCGCGGTAATCATTTTGAGGCCCCCAATATAACCACTATGTCTATAATAATATTTCTGACCCCATTTTTTCCCAGTAAGAACAATCTTTTCGGCATTGATAACGATCACACTATCACCAGTATCAACATGGGGGGTAAAAAAAGGGTTGTGTTTGCCTCTCAGTCGGGAGGCAATCGTTGTTGCCAATCTTCCCAAAATTGCTCCGTCTGCGTCAACAACACACCATTTTCCCTTGTTATCTGACGATTTTGCGCTAGATGTATATTTTTTCAATATATTTACTCCTGTTTATAAAAGAGCACGATTCTTATTGAATAAAATAGACCGTGTCAAGCAAAAAATAATAAGATTGCAAAACCCAAAAGAATTATCAATACGATTATCCAAATATATGAAACATCCGTTGCCTGGACCGAATAGTCTCCCCATCGGTTTTTTTACAAAAATCGGCCCATAAGTTGATTTGCACCAACGCCCACTTTGATTTTGAGACTTCACAAATCGGATGAATCCTAATGAGAAATTAGCAGATCAATCTTATCGGATCCCCTTTTTTGGCACTGAAATAGAGTTTTGCACTGTCATTACCTACAGCAATTTCAAGGTACCCACGACTTCCGATAAGGGCGAGCGGGGTCTTAGCTTTTTTGCTTTCGTAATTTTCGGATAATCCTGTAATTTTTGTTGACCCTATTTTGACTTCGGGATTTTTTTGGCGGTGTAACCTGCAAAACCGTTTGATCCTATTGTATCCAATATCGGTGATCAAGTTACCAAAACGGTCGATCGATAAAATACACCCCACCAAATCCCCATTATCCGCAACATATGGTTTCTGGACATTCAATTGCTTAATGTCGTTTTGATCCATTACAGATCCAAGGTTTTGGAGTTTAACTCCTTTTGTAATGTGCGCTGCAATCGGTGAAAAAATATCGCGGCCGTGAAAAGTCCGGCTGATCTCTTTTAAAAAATAGGCCGAATTATCCACACAAATAACTGATTTAACATCCGCTTCATCCATGAGGAGCGATAAGACGCCATTGTCAGGAGCCAGAAAAATATAACGCCCGGTCTCAAGGGCGAGTATCGCCCGTTCTCCCCCCACGTCCGGATCCACAACAACAACATGGACCGTTCCCTCAGGAAAATACCTATAGTAAGATTGAATCGCGTATGCGGCCTGGACAATGTCCTGGGGTTCTATATGGTGGGTAATATCGATGATGGTAGCCGATGGGTCTATGGAGAGGATAACCCCCTTCATTGTCCCGACATACTCATCACAAATACCAAAATCTGTAAGAAGTGTAATGATGGACATGGCCAAAGAAAGACATATTGGACCGAAAAGCGAACATTTGATCCGCAGACTACAATACCGTCAATCTATGAAAACATTTTTTTCTGAACACGAAATCCGAGATGTCTGAAAGCGGATTCTGAAGCTTTTCTCCCAGAAGATGTACGGGTGATCAGCCCGATTTTTAACAAATAGGGTTCAACAACATCCACGAGTGTATCGGCTTCCTCCTGGAGAGTGGCAGCGATGGCTTCAATACCGACCGGGCCCCCGTTGTAAAACTCAATTACTGTTTTTATATATCGACGATCCAATGAGGTCAGCCCTTTTTTATCAACACCTTCCAATGAGAGGGCCTCTTCTACACTCCCTTTTGATACCACACCATCTGCTCTGATCTGTGTGTAATCCCTTACCCGTTTTAGGAGTCTATTTGCAATTCTGGGTGTTCCCCTTGATCTTTTCGCCAGCACAGCTGCACCTTCATCGTCAATTTCTACTTCAAGCAACATAGCAGATCGACGGATGATTTTCACCAAATCGTATTCGCTGTAAAAGTCAACACTTCTGAAAATGCCAAACCTGTCCCGCAGCGGTGCTGACAAGAGTCCAACACGGGTGGTCGCACCCACGAGAGTAAAGCCCTTCAAGCGGTATCGGTGACTCCTTGCATGAACCCCTTTATCAAAAACAAAATCGACGGCAAAATCCTCCATGGCAGGATAAAGAAATTCCTCTACTGATTTTGGCGTACGATGTATCTCATCGACGAACAACACATCTCCTTCATTTAGATGGGTGAGGATGCCGACTAAATCCCCCCCCTTTTCAAGTGCGGGTCCGGAAGTTACGGTAAGGTCACCCGCCATTTCATTGGCGATGATATATGCGAGGGTTGTTTTTCCTAGACCCGGCGGTCCATGGAAAAGGACATGGTCAATCGGTTCTTTTCTCTGTAAAGCAGCTTCAATGGCAATTTTGAGCGTTTCAACCACCTCCTCCTGCCCGATGTAGTCTGAAAGTTGTGACGGCCTTAATGTCAAAATCTCATGCCCCTGGTCAACCTGAAGACTGGATTCGGAAAGGATACCCTTTCTGTCAAGGGCCTTGCTCCCTTCATTATCTGTCATTACGATACCTCGCCATGATAGATCTCTTCAACAAGTTCTTCAGGGGTTGAAATATTTCTGTTACGCTTCATGGCCTCTGCAATCATCTGTTTGGCCTCTGCAACCAGATAACCGAGTTGGTTGACCAGTACATCTTGTACCTGTATTAATAAAAAATCTTTTCCGATCGTTGTTTCTTTTTTTTCTGTTTTGCGAATCAATGCAAACTTTTCCATTTTACCGTGGAGTGTCGCAATGATTTTTTGAGCGGTTCGGTTCCCGATGCCTTTCAACTGTCGAAGCTGATCAACCTCTTTTAATTCTATTGCCCTGGCAATATCACGGACAGGAATATTCAACGCTTTTGCCGCTTTGAGAGGACCAATGTCCTCAACTGAAATAAAATATTGAAAGAATTCCTTCTCAACCTCCAGGTTAAAACCGATCAAAACAGGTTTGGGTTGTCTTTCGGTTTGTTGGTGGTAAATATAGAGGGAAATTTTATCCCCAATATTTTTTGCCTGAAACGATTCCATCACAATCACAGGGAGCAGAACCTCATAACCGATCTGATTGGCCAGGACAAGAACGCGGTCTGTCTCTTTTTTTAAAAGCTTGCCTTCTAAATAACCGATCACCTAATGCTCCCCAGGGGCGAAAGGGCCCAGCGCCCATGTCCTGTTTTGACTTATATTCAGCACCATGCGCTTTTGGTGTGAGAGTTTTCATAGCGAAACAGTCCGATCAGTGCCAATGCCATCGCATCCGAGGCGTGATTGGGCCTAATTGGAGCGGTTAGATTTAAGAAATGACGGACGGCTCTCTCCAACTGTATCTTACTGGCATTACCATTTCCGGTCAATGCCTTCTTTGCCTCCCGTACCGGAATCTCAGCAACCTCCACATCCACCTGGCATCCGGCGAGAAGAATAACCCCGGTCACCTTCCCCAATGTGATTCCCGATTTTGGATATTTTTTGAGTGAAAATATATCTTCCACAACCATAATGTCTGGTTTTTCTTGTTTGATAATCTGAAGAAGTTTTGAAAAGATTTGATTTAGGCGGTTAGATAAAGAATCTTCTGTTGAGGTATGGATGCTGCCAAAGGAAAAGCCATCAACTTTCTGTCCAGTCCCCCTGACCATTCCAATTCCGGTTTCAGATAAACCGGGATCTATACCAATGATCTTGATCATTATCGGCTCTTCATGCGTTTGTGCATAAAGGCTATTTAAACTCCTTTAATTTTTTTATTGCAATTTTCATCTCATTACTCTTGGGATACTTTTTAATCAGTTCTTTTAAAATCAATCTTGCATTGGCTTTATCTCCGATATTGAAAAAAGCAAACCCTTGCTTTAACAGGGAGGCTGGTACTTTATTCCCCCTTGGATAATTTTCTATTACTTTTTGGTATTCCAGGATGGCTTTTTCATACCATTTTTCCCGATAATATGCGTCACCGATCCAGAATTGAGCATTGTCGACCCATCCTGACCCGGGATATTTTTTTATTATTTCCAGAAACCCTTCACGCGCGGCCTCAAAATCACCTTGATCGAGTGCCTGTTTTGCCAGAGCGTACATTTCATTTTCGGAAAGTTTCTTCTTTTCCTTTCTTTCCGGTTTTTTCTCTGAGTCACTCTTCGATTTGGCATCATAAAGATCAGATTCAATATTGAGATATTGCTCTATTCCTTTGATTCGATTTCTTTGTGAGGTCAGAATTTCCTCCATTTTAGTTATCTGCTCTTCTCTCTTTTGGTTTACCTTCTCAAAAGGTTTTATCTTCTGTTTCATGAAATATTCTGTTTCTTCAAGTTTTCCGCGGATAATCTGGATCTCATCTGTAAGCTTATTGAGTGTGATACGGATTTCGGCGATCCTGTTTCTGAGATTTTGTTCTTTTTCCTCCCTGGTTTTAACGGAATTGTCCATTCGGGATTTAAGTGATTCGAGCTGAACGCTCCGGGCGCTTTGTGCACTCTTTTTCTCAAGGTTTGAAATACGCTGTTCCATAATAATAAAATTATCATCGGGCGTGAGAATATCCTGACCGGACACACAGCCAAAAAACAGACCGGTACATGCTAAAACAAAGATCATATATTTCATGACAAAGATATTCCTTACTTTAAAAAGGGGTCATATAAAAATATATTCATTGGAAGAAGAGACGGGTAAAACGATCACATCCACAAAGCGGCAGCTTTGCCGCCTCTTATACATCACAACATCTTCATTTTTTCAAAAAAATCAGACCATTTTGCGATGAACTTGCACAGCACGGAAAAATGGATTCGAAAATTGACAGTCGCGTAAAAAGTCGAAATTAGACGGCAAAGTAAAAAGCTTCAAATTCAAAACGCACAAATCCTGAGGATTACAGCGTACTTACAGTACGCTGCAATGACGAAGAATGCAGCGCAACACAGAAGCTGGACTTTTTATTAAGCCGTCAAAATTATTCTATGATAAAGTGGGCACGCCTGTTTTTTGCCCAAGCTTCTTCGTTGTGCCCGGAATCAGCAGGGCGTTCTTCTCCGTAACTCAGCGTGATTAACCGTGAAGCTGAAATGCCGAGATCGAGCAAAAACGCCTCTGCGCTCTTTGCTCGCCTGTCGCCAAGCGCAAGGTTGTATTCACCTGTACCCCGTTCATCACAATGGCCTTCGATAACCACTGATCCGCCGGAATTGTTGCGAAGCCATTCCGCCTTTTTTTCTAAAACAGCCTGGGCCATCGGAAGAAGAGCGGAACTATCAAAATCGAAATAGACATCTTCATTTTCAAATCGGCTCTTAGCAGCCGCAATTATCTCTTGTTGTTTGGCTTCTTCCTCCTCCGCCTTCAAACGTTCTTCCTCCAAAGCACGTTGTTTTTCCAATTCCTCCTGTTCGGCAGCCTTTTTTGCAGCTTCATCTTTGGCCGATTGGGTAATGGACGGCTGGGATTTAATTTTCTTTTTTGCACATGAGACGGTGGACAGCAGGCCGGGAATTACAAACAACAGAGCTAAACTTATCCATAACTTTTTGCGCATTTTTACCTCCTTTTCGATTTCAGATATTAAGGGTCGATAACCCCTGGTGACCATTTAGGGTTTGTCTGTTCACCCGTCAAGCTGAGCAGACGTCTCTGATCGGTTCCTAATCCGGTCATAACATAAATTCTGGATGACCCTTCGCGTGTTGAAGCAAAAGCAATGAGACTACCATCCGGTGACCAGGAGGGCGACTCATTATCCCCTTTATCACGAGTCAATTGAAGCGGACCACTACCGTCTACCCCTATCACAAAAATATTGCTTTGTCCGTTCTCAATACCCGTATAGGCGATCCGGTCCCCTGCGGGAGACCAGCTTGGCGTTGAATTGTGCGGCCCATTAAATGTCAAACGGTTCACCTGTCCGGAACCGATGTCTTTTATGTAAAGCTGCGGGGTACCGGATCTTTTGGATACAAACGCCATCTTTTTCCCATCAGGGGACCATGTGGGCGACACATCAATCCCCCTCATATTGGTCAGTCTCTTAATAATTTTTCCAGCTCCAGTCAACAGATAAATTTCCTGATCATTTGAGAATGAAAGCGTGGCGGCAAGTTCAAACTTTCCGGGAACCCATGCCGGGGTTATATTTAAACCTTTTTTTGAAATCACGGTGCCACGTTTTTCCTGCAAATTTTTTATGTAAATGTCGGGATTACCCCTTTCATAGGAAGTGTAAGAGAGCCATTTCCCGTCTGATGACCAAGCCGGCGAAAGCGTAATGGATTTGTTATGGGTAAACTGTTTCGGAGAGTACCCGTCAAAATCAGAGATATATATCTCTTTATTCCCACTGCCTGTGCTGATAAATGCAATTTTACTATTGAAAATTCCCCGGTTGCCGGTTAGACTATAAATGATCTCGCTGCAAAACCGGCGTATCATCTTTCTTTGATCTGTCATCCATCCTTTATATCTTTTCCCCACAAGCAGTCGCCCTTTAAATGTATCAAACAGCCGGAGCTCCATTTCGATGATATCTTCTTTTATCAAAAGGCCTCCGGTAACCAGAAGTTCTGCTCCGATATCGGTCCAGTTCTTAAATTTGATCCGGTTTGCAACAATTCCGGATTTCTGAGGATCTTCAAGGAAAGCACCACGGTCAAGTGGTTTAAAATAGCCCGTAAAGGTGAGTGTTTCTGAAATGAGACGGGGTGCGCTCTTTGATATTTTTTTCTCAACTTCCTTATCGGAGAAGGTCTTGAAAAGGGGAACGGCAATGGGAATCTTTTTTAGGAAAGGGTTGTTGATATCGATATAGTCATACTGGGCCAAGCATAAAACCGGTTTGATGAAAAGTATAGATATAATAATCAAAAACATCACCTTGCTCCGACGAACCCTCATAACAGTTGTCCCGCTCCTTTTTCTGTTTTTACCTTAAACCCGAAGGTGTAAAGTGCAAGCCCACACTGTAAAAATAGCGTGAATATCCTTTGGGCAGTGGTGGTAGTGGATTTGACTTCTGAACCGCTTTGTGAGCTGACTCATCAAAATAGGCATTTCCGGATTTTGTCTCGAAAAAAATATCCTTTATCTGGCCATTTTTCATGATTTTAATGCCCAACCATGCCTCCAGGTCTGTGCGCCCGCCGGCAAGTTGCTCCGAATAGGCCCAGTTTTTATTAATCAGAGATGCAATTTCTATTTTATATATATCGATCTGTTCCAGACCCAGTTTGCCGCCAATCCCGATGCCATCGGATTTTTCGTAACCCTGCCTGGGCCCGGTCTTTGCGACTTTGTATTTTAAACGACCAATGGCTTCGGCAAGCGGGTCGGGTCTTGATGTCTCTGCTTTATTTTCGATTCGTTTTATTGCACTTTGGATCACATTTGAAGGTTTGTAAGTCTTTTTTTTCAGAGAGCGTTTTATCTTTTTTTTCTTGGGTGCCAAAGAAATCTTCTTTACAGGTTTCGTTTCCTTTATAATGACAGGTTTGGGTGTGATAGCTGGTTTTGTCGGCATTTTGGGGATTGGTTTCTCTTTTTCGATTATCGTGGGCACCTTAGGTATCACAGCGCTAGGCACTTCGCGTTCCGGCGCTTTCTTCGGCATCGGCAATGATACAAGGTTAACATTTACAACCGATGGTGATTTTTTTTTGGCGGGCGTTGGTCCCGGCAAAAATATCAACACACCAAAAATAACAATGTGGCAGATGGCAGATACGGTGCCATTGAAAAACAGCGAGCGATACTCATTCTCCGCTCCCCGGAGAAAATAAGCATGACTCTTTGGACTTTCATTCATAGTCATTTTGCTGTCTTTGCCTTATTTTTTTTATCTTGCGAAAACGGCTCGGTCACCATACCCAATTTCTCGACACCCGCCCCTTTTAGCTCAGACATCACCCGAACAACCATGCCATAAGGTATCCTTTTGTCCGCTCGCAGGTAAACTTCTCGATCGGTTCGATTTTCAAAGATCTTTCTGAGTTTCTCCTGTAAAAAATCAAACTCAACACGAAAGTCGTTGATGTACAGTTCATTTTCGGTATTTATGGTCACCACAAGGTGCTCCTTTTCCGACGGAATGGGTTGCAGGGTCGCTTCAGGCAGGGAAACATTTACCCCATGAATCATCATGGGGGCCGTTACCATGAAAATGATCAACAGAACCAGCATCACATCGACAAAGGGTGTCACATTTATATCAGACATCAACCCATCATTGTTGCCCTCTGACATCATCCTCCGTTCTCCCTAATCATCACTAGATCTCGCTCAATAATATTTAGAAAATCTGCGGAAAAACTTTGAAGTTCAGATTCGATTATCCTTATTTTATACATAAAATAATTGAAAGCGATAACCGCAGGTATCGCCACGCCCAACCCGGCAGCGGTTGCGATCAGCGCCTCAGAAATTCCGGGCGCAACTACTGCCAGACTGGCTGATCCCATGAGGCCGATGCCGTGAAACGAGTTCATAATGCCCCATACGGTCCCGAACAATCCAATAAAAGGCGTTGTGCTCCCTGTTGTAGCAAGAAAAGGGACCATCTGGGTCATCCGAGTTGTTTCTGTGGTAATCGCCCTGTGTAATGTCCGTTTAATATTGTCTGTTCCTGCAAATTGAGCGCTCAACGATGAAACGTCCATCCCGGAAGGCTGAGAGGATTGATGGGCCTGTGATGTTGTCTGGGGCAGCTTGTTCAGTTCCATATATCCAATGCGGAAAAGCCTTGCAATGGGGCTACCCTGAAACTGCTTTGTTTTTGTAAAAACTTCTGAAAAATTTCGGCTCTCCCAAAAAAATTCCGCAAAAAACGCTGATTCTTTAAATGCCGTCCTGATGAATCGATATTTGATAATGATGATCGCCCACGATGTGATAGAGAAAAAAAGGAGCAGAAGGAGCACAAATTGAACCATCAGGCTGGCGTTAGCGATCATGTAGAAAAAGTCAATCTCTTGAATGGGCATTCAATAACTCCGTTTCTGTTTAATTTTCCCTAATAATATTGGCAGATTGTAAGGTTTAAAATTTGATTCTAAAATTTTTTTTATTATATGAACTTTATCATGGTGTCAAGAAATTTGGCTTTTATTTTACAATCCGAAAAGGATGAAAATCTTTAAAAATGGCTGAAATTGCGCAGAGATGTTGAGAAAACAAAAATGAAAAACCTTACCATGAAAGCACGATGAAAACTGCGACGAGCGGATGATGAATTCAAGAATTACATTGACAAAATTACCGGAAATCACTAGAAGAGTTTCAAAAGTCATTTTGGTTTTTTTATAAAAATTATTTTAAAATAATTTCAATTTATATCAGGCGTCAATGCAAAGTAAAAAGATGCGATGGACCGCAAGTATGTTTTGGAGTTCTATCGGAAAAAAATTGTTGATGGCCCTCACCGGCTTTTGTCTTTGCGGATTTTTAATAACTCATCTTTTCGGAAATCTACTGCTTTATAGTGGAAAAGAGACCTTTAACGCCTATTCTGAACGCCTCAATTCACTGGGGCTGATCAGTAGGTTTATTGAGCTGGGGCTTCTCTTTTTTGCTGTTATACATGTTATCATCGGTGCCATTCTTTTTTTTCAAAATCTGAAAGCCAGGCCGGTTCAGTACATTGTCAATAAACGCGCGGGAGGCCGCACAATTGGATCAGCCACCATGCCGTATACCGGTTTTTTGCTTTTGACTTTTGTTATTTTTCATCTGATAAATTTTCATTTTACAGATAAAACCTACGCCACAATTTATCAAATCGTATCGAGTACATTTACAAAACCTGGATATGTGACAATTTATATCGCTGCGATTTTCATCACTGCCATCCATATCCGCCATGGGTTTTGGAGTGCCTTTCAGACCATCGGTGCCAACCACCCCAAATATATGCCAGTTATCCGGGTAATCAGTATCCTATTTTCAATCATCCTCGGGATAGGATTTGGTTCCATTCCAATCTATATGTCTTTGACCGGCTAAGAGGAAAAAATATGCTGCTTGATGCAAAAATCCCCGGAGGCCCTCTCACCGGGAAGTGGGACAGACATCGATTTGAGATGAAGTTGGTCAATCCGGCCAACAAAAAAAAATTTGACATTATCGTTGTTGGAACCGGCCTGGCAGGTGCAAGCGCATCTGCCTCACTTGCCGAACTCGGGTACAATGTTAAGACATTTTGTATACAGGACAGTCCTCGCCGGGCCCACAGTATTGCTGCACAGGGGGGAATCAACGCGGCAAAGAACTATACAAATGAAGGCGACAGTATATGGCGACTTTTTTATGACACCATCAAAGGGGGTGATTTCAGGGCAAGGGAAGCCAATGTGTACCGTCTTGCACAGGTAAGCAATAATATCATCGACCAATGTGTCGCACAAGGCGTACCATTTGCAAGGGATTACGGGGGGCTCCTTGCGAATCGAAGTTTTGGCGGCGCTCAGGTTTCGAGAACCTTTTACGCCAGAAGCCAAACCGGCCAGCAACTTTTGTTGGGAGCTTACGGGGCATTAATGCGGCAGGTGGCGGCAGGAAACGTCAAGATGTTTCCTCGCCGGGAAATGCTCGACCTGGTCTTGGTGAATGATCAGGCCAGAGGAATAGTGGTCAGACATTCGGTCACCGGCGAACTTGAATACCACGCGGGTCATGCAGTTGTACTGGCGACAGGCGGTTACGGAAACCTTTTTTTTCTTTCGACCAACGCCATGGCATCGAATGTAACATCCATCTTTAACGCTTTTAAAAAAGGGGCTTTTTTTGCCAACCCCTGTTTTACACAAATTCATCCGACCTGTATTCCGGTACATGGAACCTATCAATCCAAACTGACCTTGATGAGCGAGAGCTTGAGAAACGACGGTCGTGTTTGGATACCCAAAACGCCCGGCGACAAGCGCCCTCCGCGACAAATACCGGAATCTGAAAGAAATTACTACCTTGAAAACAAATATCCCAGCTTTGGAAATCTTGTCCCAAGGGATGTGGCATCCCGAAGCACCAAAGAACAATGCGACCGGGGAAGAGGTGTAGGCGAGACAGGACTTGCGGTTTATCTTGACTTCACAGACGCTATTAATAGGGAAGGGGAAGCTGCGATCAAAAAAAAGTACGGAAATCTTTTCCAAATGTATGCAAAAATCACTGCTGAAAATCCATATGAAACCCCCATGATGATTTTTCCCGCGATTCACTATACGATGGGCGGCCTGTGGGTGGACTACAACCTCATGAGTACCATCGATGGTCTTTTTGTACTAGGTGAAGGTAACTTTTCGGACCATGGGGCAAACCGACTCGGGGCAAGCGCTCTTATGCAGGGTCTGGCGGATGGTTATTTCACCATACCGTATACCATCGGGGGATATCTTGCAGGAACCCTGTTAAAAGAGGTAACAACCTCACACCCGGCTTTCAAAGAGGCAATACAGACTGTAACCGGTCGTCTCGACACCCTCCTTTCCATAAAGGGGAAACGCACGGCAGACGACTTCCACAGGAGTCTGGGCCTGATCATGTGGGACTACTGCGGAATGGCCCGAAACGACACCGGGATGAAAAAAGCCATGACGTTGATTCAGGACCTGCGATCGGAGTTTTGGGAAAATGTGGTGATCCCGGGGACAACGAAAGAATTCAACCAGAGTTTAGAGCGGGCCGGCCGTGTTGCTGATTTTCTGGAATTTGGAGAATTGATGATTAGGGATGCATTGGCTCGCAGGGAATCGTGCGGGTGTCATTTTAACGAGGCCTTTCAAACAGCGGATAATGAACCAAAACGGAATGATGCAAACTTCTGCCATGTGGCTGCCTGGGAATATGCGGGAGACAACAAGGAACCGATATTTCACAAAGAGCCCCTGGTTTTCGAAAATGTCGAGTTAACGCAAAGGAGCTATAAATGACGACGACGATAAATTTAACGTTAAAAGTCTGGCGTCAGAAGAGTCATGCCGTGAAAGGTGGACTCGAAACCTACCCTTCCCGTCATATTCCAACCGATATGTCATTTTTAGAGATGCTTGATGTGGTCAATGAACAGTTGACTTTAAACGGGAAAGACCCCATCGCTTTTGATCATGACTGCCGTGAAGGGATCTGTGGAATGTGCGGCGCGGTAGTAAACGGCCGACCACATGGCCCTGAAAAAGGAACAACTCTTTGTCAACTCCACATGAGACATTTCTCCGATGGAGACACAATTGTCATAGAACCCTGGCGTTCGAGGGCATTTCCAGTAATAAAAGACCTGGCAACCGACCGAAGCGCGCTCGATCAAATAATTCAGGCCGGAGGATATGTCTCCGTAAACACAGGCAGCGTCCCCGAAGCAAACACCATTATGATATCCCAGGAAACCGCTGAATTGGCAATGGATGCAGCTGCTTGCATTGGATGCGGCGCCTGTGCCGCTGCATGCCCCAATGGATCCTCCATGCTTTTTACCGGTGCGAAGGTTTCGCAATTGGCATTATTGCCCCAGGGGAAGCCCGAGGCCGCCACACGCGCTGCAGAAATGGTCAGAACCATGGATGCCTGTGGTTTTGGAAACTGTACCAACGAAGCGGAATGCGAAGCAGAATGCCCCAAAGAAATATCCATCACTCACATCGCCCGGTTGAACCGGGAGTTTATTAAGACAGGCTTTTTATCATAAGGCAAAAATCAGATATCGGCAAAAAACTTTTGATCATCCACCAGGGAGCACTGGGGGATGTTATTACAACCTTTCCAGCCATCATAAAGCTAAAAGAGGTTTTCCAGCCTATCCACCTATTATGCCAAAACCAGCTCGGAAAACTGTCCCTGGAACTTGACCTCGTCCAAAAATATTTTCCTTTGGAGTCAGCCGTTTTTACATCTCTTTATTCCGGATCTGGCGACGGGAAGGTAAAAGAGATCCTTTCCGCCTATGATGAAGTTATTCTTTTTTCATATTCCGCCCCACTCGAACAGAGAATTGATAGAATCATAAAAAAAAAGGTGCGCCGTATTCCGCCCCGACCAGTCGCAAATCACAGAGTCAACGTAGCGGAGCATATTTTGAAACATCTCATCCATTGTGGATTGCTCGATGGGTCAAAACCCGGTGACAAAGGAATCAAACCCCGGTTTGTCCATGGAGAAAATGAGGACAATCGAAGCAGCTCGAAAAGGGTATTGATCCATCCGGGGGCAGGGAGCAAGGACAAATTTTGGCCGATTGCAAACTTTATGATAGTAGAAAAAATTCTCAAATCAAACGGCATGGGACCTGAATTCATCCTCGGGCCCGCAGATTTTTTTTTAAAGACCGCATTGATAACAGAGGAAAGTCATCAGCGGCGAGTTCATACCCTTTTTGATCTCACGGCACTTTTGGCATTGCTCAAAGGAGCCGGCGGATTTATCGGAAACGACGCCGGTATCAGTCATCTGGCTGCATTCCTCGGCGTTCCAACCGTGGCGGTTTTCGGACCTTCTGATCCGCAGCGGTGGCACCCTGTGGGTGCGGCGGTAAAGGTCATAAGACCTGACATCGATTGTGCGCCGTGTTTTGAAACCGAAAAACCGATTTGCAAAGAAAAAACATGTTTGGCCCTCACGGCGCCTGAAACCGTTATGGATGCATTTTATCAGGTGTATTCACACTCTGATCTTTCATCCTGATTTCTTCTGGTTCAAGGATGCCTTTATAAAACCCCGAAACAGCGGATGCGGATCCATCGGCCGTGACTTAAATTCCGGATGAAACTGACATCCAAGAAACCATGGATGGTCCTTTATCTCGGTGATTTCAACTAGTTCGCCCCCGGGTGAAGCACCGCTGATTACCAACCCCTTTTCTTCGAGTTGATCCTTAAACGCGTTATTGAATTCATACCGGTGGCGGTGACGCTCTGAAATATCCTCATTCTTATAAGCCTCATGGGCAAAAGTTTTCTTTTTAATATGACATGGATAGGCACCCAACCGCATGGTTCCCCCCTTGTCTGAGGTTTCATCGCGTTTCTGAACGGTTTGTGTTTTATTGTCATACCATTCATTCATAAGGTAGATCACCGGATGCGGTGTGGTTTCATCAAACTCGGAACTGTGGGCATCCGGCAAACCGGCAATGTTTCGTGCAAACTCAATAACGGCAACCTGCATCCCGAGGCATATGCCGAAATAGGGGACTTTGTTTTCCCTGGCGTACTTTGCCGTGAGGATTTTTCCTTCGATTCCCCGTGATCCAAAACCACCGGGAACCAGTATACCATCGGCATCTGAAAGGATCTGCCCGACATTTTCAGCTAAAATATTTTTCGAGTCCACAAACATTAGATTCACCTTGCAATTACTGGCAAATCCTCCGTGGTAAAGGGCTTCGTTGAGACTTTTGTATGATTCTTTCAGATCGGTATACTTTCCAACGATGGCAATGGTGACCGAACATTCCGGCTTCTTCAGTTTTTCGACAAGCGCTTCCCAAGCCTCAAGCCGGGGCGCCCGGGTCCATATGTGAAGTATTTCTACAATTTTGTTATCGAGCCCCTCTTTGTTAAAAACCAATGGAACTTCATATATGCAATCCACATCTTTTGCTGTTATCACAGCATCTTCACTCACATTGCAAAAAAGTGAGATTTTGGACTTGATATCTTTTGACAGGTATCGATCTGTCCGGCACAGGAGTATGTCCGGTTGAATCCCGATGCTTCGAAGCTCTTTCACGCTGTGCTGGGTCGGTTTGGTTTTCACCTCTCCTGCGGTTGCAATAAACGGCACAAGCGTCAGATGAATATAAAGAACATTTTCCTTCCCAACATCCGCCCGAAATTGACGGATCGCTTCCAGAAATGGGAGGCTTTCAATATCACCAATGGTACCACCGATCTCTACAATTACGATATCTATACCATTGGCCACAACTTTGATGCACCTTTTTATCTCATCCGTGATATGCGGAATAACCTGAACAGTCCCCCCAAGATACTCCCCTCTCCGCTCCTTGGTGATGACCGAGTGATAGATCTTTCCGGTGGTAAAGTTGTTGCCCTGATCCAATTTGGCATTGGTAAACCGTTCATAATGTCCGAGATCCAGATCGGTCTCGGCGCCGTCATCTGTTACAAAGACCTCACCGTGCTGAAAAGGGTTCATGGTTCCAGGATCAACGTTGATATAGGGGTCAAGCTTCTGGAGGGTTACTGAAAGTCCGCGGCTTTCCAGGAGAGCTCCAATCGCCGCAGACGCAAGTCCCTTGCCAAGCGACGAAAGCACCCCGCCGGTTATAAAAATAAATTTTGTGTCATATGCCATTGGTTGTTCCGGTGTGGTTTGATAATTGTGCAAAAAATATTCTAATTATATATTTTTTTAAATTCCTCAATAGTTTTTTTTATCTCGTTATCTTCCAATTCATCTCCCTTTCCCTGTCCAAATACGGTTTCGCCTGAATGTATTGACCTGAGGTGCTTAATATCAAAAAGTTTCTCAGAAAAACGCGGGTCCACCTGAATCTGATTCACATCAATTTCGCGCAACAAAAGGTCATTTTGATAAAACCCGATATGTCCCGGGTACCGCAGATTACCTTTTTTGGACCATTTACCGTACCGAATCTCCAGGTCATCGTTTTCGGTCTTTCCTGTCACGATCCATCGAAGCGGCATAAACGTCTCTTTTTCCACCCACACCTGGGGAACCGATTCATCCGGATACTCGGCACCGAGCACATATGCAATTTTATCTTGAAAACGCCCAAGACTTGAAACCGACACATCCACTCCCAGGAAAGAGAGCCTTTTTTGAAGCATTAAGGGAGAATGATAGAGAAGAATATCCTTATAATGATCAAATCGACCGCTTCGGCCCACGCCGACTTTTCCGTCAATAATGGTCAAAGGGCCATCTGATGACACAATATGAATCCTGTGAGTATCTTTGGAAAGAATATCAGAACGAAATTTGTCTGGAAAAATGTACCTCAAGGTTTCATTGAGTTCAGCAGGACCATTTTGCAGGTGCTGACGATAAATTTTTAGGGTCTGATGTACCAAAAGTCGTTTGGCCTTTCCAAAATGGTTGATCATGAGTTCCAGAACAAAGGGACCGGGAAGAACATAGGCGATTGCGCTGCCGGGAAGAGATATCAAGGCAACCAGGCACCAAAAGCTGATGGCTGTCTTTTTTTGAAAAGCAAACATTTACATCACAAAGCTTCTTTTAGAAATTGGGCCCCCGCACCAAGTTCTTCTTCAATTCTGATGAGTTGGTTATACTTGGCAACCCGATCACTCCGAGACATCGATCCGGTTTTAATCTGGCCGCCGTTTACACCCACCGCAAAGTCTGCAATAAAGGTGTCTTCTGTTTCTCCGGATCTGTGGGATATGACGGTTGTATAGCCGGCCTGTTTTGCCATTTCAACAGTATCGAGAGTTTCAGTAACAGTCCCGATCTGATTGAGTTTTATCAGAATTGAATTTGCAATTCCTTTTTCAATCCCCTTCTTGAATATCTTGGGATTTGTCACAAAGATATCGTCACCGACAATCTGCACAAATCCGCCCAACCGATCGGTCATCAATTCCCACCCCTTCCAATCCTGTTCTGCAAGGCCATCTTCGATGGAAAGGATCGGATATTTATCTATTAATTCTTCATAATAGTCGATCATTCTCTCCGCATTGAGGATTTTCTTTTCCGACCGAAGGTTATATTTCCCTTTTTGATAAAATTCACTCGCCGCAGCATCCAAACCGAGTCCTATCTCTTTGCCCGGTTTGTAACCCGCTGATTCAATGGCCCGGATAATATATTGAATCGCCTCTTCATTTGATTCGAGATCTGGGGCAACCCCTCCTTCATCGCCCACTGCTGTACTGAGATGTTCCGATGTGAGGATCTTTTTCAGGCTGTGGAAGGTCTCTGCTCCCATCTGTACAGCACGGGCGATGGTTCCTGCGCCAACCGGAATAATCATAAACTCTTGTATATCAAGGCTGTTGGTAGCATGGGCTCCGCCGTTGATGATATTCATCATCGGAACAGGCAAATATCTTGCGTTTAATCCACCCAGATATTTATAGAGCGGTATGCCATTGGCAGATGCGGCCGCTTTTGCCGTTGCCATTGATACACCAAGTATGGCATTCGCACCAAGTTTCGATTTGTTGGATGTGCCGTCTAGTTTAATCAAAAGCCGATCAAGTTTCACCTGGTCTGATACGTTCATACCCCGAACCGATTGGGCGATTTTACTATTTATGTTTTTAACCGCGGTCATGACCCCCTTTCCACCAAATCGTTTTGATCGTTTATCCCTCAGCTCTAACGCTTCCCTTTTTCCTGTGGAAGCGCCGGAAGGAACTGCAGCGCGACCCATCGCGCCACACGCAGCAAAAACATCGACTTCAACCGTAGGATTCCCCCTTGAATCCAGAATCTCCCTTGCTTTCACATCTGTGATTTCAACCATGATTCCCCCATTTTATCTACAGCCGGTTTACAACTTGAAGGTTTTTCATTTGACGAGTTCATCTTGACAAATTTTGATAATATGATATCCTTATATTTTATTTATGTCAAGATACAGGCGTATCGCGAAAAGCGATTTTTTTGAGTATTAGACATGATAAACTCTACAAACTTATATTCCAGCGCTCACCTGATCGTCGCGGCGATAAGAATCCTTGAACACCGGACCAGCTCACCTCCCTCCGTTGAAAATGTCTGCGACACCCTCTCGGTTTCTTTGGAACAGGGAAACCTGCTTTTCAGAAAACTGGAAGAGCTTGAAATCATAGAAGTTGTTGAAGGCCCTTACGGAACCAGGCTTTTCGTCAGAAACCATGTAATGATCGAAGGGATCCCCAAAGGCAGTAAAGAGAGCGGAATTGAAGAAGAAATCAAACAGTTCCAAAACAATAAAAAAGACTACACCAAGAAAATAGAGTCCGTTCAAGCCAAACAGGCGGAAAAGCAAAAGAACCTTTTTGCTGAACTGGAAAAAAAATTGAAAAAAGATTTGAGTAACAAATGAACATACCGGGGTGCCCCATCAATCCATGCAGTGGAATTCCGTTTGTTTTGTCAGGATCTCACGCCCCTTACCGTAGTATACAGCAGCTGGAGTCAAGTTGTTCAACGCTTCATGATAGCGATTATTATTGTAATTGCAGCGGGTTTTGCGTTTGATCTTTCTAACCACAGATTCAGGGCTCTTACTGGTTTTAGATTCCATCTGATCCTCCTTTCACAATCCTGTTTATAACCTAAAGCCGTCTCTTATTTCATCCCTAAATCTGTCCACTTCCTTTGAAACGCTCCAATCGTTGAGTTCTCAATAACCGCTATCCTTTCGGGGCAAAATATATTAACCCCATAAGGGTGTTTTTTAAAAGTTTTCAACGGCTACATGCCACTGCCTCTACTATTTTTATTGTTTATCAGTACGTCAAATGATAAAGATTCCTAAAGGACAAAGCAATATCAATTCACAACGCAAAAAAGGACGGATCGATGAAGATAGCGGTCAGCGGCAAGGGAGGTGTCGGCAAAACCACGCTTTCAGCCCTTTTGATACGGATGTTCAATGAACAGGGACGCCGGGTTCTTGCAATTGACGCAGACCCGGATGCCAACCTTGCAGCCGCCCTCGGTATCGATGATGCGGATAAAATAACGCCCATATCTGAAATGAAATCGCTTATTTTTGAAAGAACTGAAGCAAAACCGGGAAGTATAGGGGGTTTTTTTAAATTAAACCCAAAAGTGGATGATCTGCCCGATGCGCTGTCGGTTAGATTCGGCAATATCAAACTGATACGGCTGGGGGGGATCAAAAAGGGGGGATCCGGGTGCATCTGTCCGGAAAGCACTCTTTTAAAAGTTCTGGTGAGCCACATGGTCCTCGCAAGGGATGAGGTGGTGGTTCTGGATATGGAGGCGGGTATTGAACATCTGGGCAGAGCAACCGCCCAAGCCGTGGATAGACTGATTGTCGTTGTTGAACCCGGACGTCGCAGCATCGATACCGCCTTTCACATCGATAAACTCGCATCTGAAATTGGACTGAAAAACATCGTTCTGGTCGGAAATAAAATACGCGGAAAAAAAGACGGGGATTTTTTAAAAACATACCTCCCAGGATATCGATTCCTTGGTTTTATACCCTATGATGAGGCCTTGATCGAGGCTGATCTCAACAATACCTCACCCTTTGATACAGACGCTGCAGCAAAAACAGCGGTTAAAGAAATGGTTTCAAGGCTGTAATGCACAGGCAAAAAGGATTTACCGGAAAATCAAAACGCCGTTTTGGCAAAAAATCAAAAATATTGGAGATCAGACCCGGAGCCGACCCTAAATTAAAGAAGGTTTTTTCCTCTATCGGTATTCCGGAAAAAGGAACTTTTCAACCGGATACATTCCAGCTTCAGGCGTTGTCCGCTATTGACCGCACTGACTGTCTTGTAACCGCCCCCACCGGTTCCGGAAAAACCTGGATCGCTCAGCAAGCCATCGCCCGGATAAATGCCGTTGGGGGAAAATCATGGTATGCTTCTCCGTTGAAAGCCTTAACCAATTCGAAGTACGATGAATTCTCCAGGATTTTCGGGCCTCAAAATGTCGGCATTTTAACCGGTGACAGAAAAGAAAACACCGATGCACCCATTATCACCGGAACCGCAGAAATTCTTCGCAATCAACTATATGACGCCATGCATTTGGGCGAAACCTTGCGAACCGACCTGGTTATCCTGGATGAAGCCCATTTCTTAGGCGATGGGGACAGGGGAGTAGTATGGGAGGAGATCATGATCTATCTTCCATCCCGAATACCCCTTCTGATGCTTTCCGCCACCATCGGAAATGCAGAAGAGATCGCTGAATGGCTGGCATCGATCCGATCAAAAAAATGTGTGATAGTTGAAGAAAAAAAAAGACCGGTTCCCCTTTTTCCACTTTTTTTTCATCCTTCGGGAAAGCTTTTTCCACTTCTGACGTTAGGTGTTTCAAAGGAAAGCAAAAAGCTCAACAAAAATGTCAAAGAATATCTCGGCCGCAGTCATCCGCCTTTGATTTCCTATTCGCGAAAATTCCCCCCTTTTGGCGATATTCTCCGGGTTTTAAAAAAATATAAGCTCGTTCCGGCTATCTTTTTTCTTAAATCCCGTTCGGATTGCGACCATGCACTCAGCCGGTGTTCTGAAAACTTCAATTTGGATGAAGGCCACAAAGCAAAACTGCGCCAAAGAATCGAAGAATTGGCAACAAGAAGTCTTCATATCGCCAATCATCGACAGCGGTGGACACTTGAGCATCTGGCAGTGGGGTCCCACCATAGCGGCCATCTGCCTGCGTGGAAACTGGTCATCGAAAGACTGATGACCGAAGGGCTCCTCGATGCGGTCTTTGCCACGTCAACAGTTGCTGCAGGGGTTAATTTTCCGGCCAGATCGGTGGTTTTTCTGAATTCCGACAAATTCGACGGCCGGGAATTTAAGCCGTTTAGCCCCACAGAATTTCACCAGATGACTGGAAGGGCCGGAAGGAGAGGGATGGACCATATCGGATTTGCCGTGGCAATTCCCGGCAAGTTTATGGATATGCTTTTACTCACAAAACTTATCGATTCATCATCATCCGATATTGTCAGCCAGATTAAGATAAACTTTTCCATGATCCTCAATCTGCTTCTGTCCCATGCCCCCGATCAAATAAAAGACCTTTTTGAAAAATCTTTTGCAACATTTCAGATCGTGAAAGGAAAGAAAAAAGAATTTGTACATCAAGGGATAAAAATTAGTAAAAAATATCTGTGGAAAGATTTTCAACGGCATCTGAAGTTTCTGAAAAAAACCGGATTTGTTACCGAGAAGGGAGAACTCACGGATGATGGTGCATGGGCATCCCAGCTCAGAGTGGATCAGCCCCTCCTGATTGCCGAAGGATTCAGACGTCGCATCTTTCCGGATACCGACCCAGCCCTGCTCGCGGCGATCATGGCCGTATTTGTGTATGAGGGAAATTCAGACGACCGGAACGACACAAAAAACATGCCCAAAACCCTCTTAAACACTTTTTTCACTGTGACAAAGGGGCTGGGATCTTTCTCAAAAATCATGTCCGATCATGGATTTGGCAACCATTCTTTTTTCATGCGGCCTGCATTTGCAATCTATACCTGGACCACAGGCCAGCCGTGGGAGAAAACCCTCTCTACCGCTGATATGCCAGAAGGAAATCTGGCCACGTTGATCCTCAGGACAGCAGAAAACCTCAGACAGATCCGGGCGCTTCATCACACTTTTCCCAACACTTCGGAAACAGCCAAAAAGTCAATCGATCTTCTTCTGCGCGATCCGGTCCTTATTGAAAACTTCTCCCTAACCTGATGAAAAAAAAGAAGGTATCGCAAATTATGTTTCCGGGTTTTCAAGGGCATTCAATACTAGCGTTATCGGCCTCTCCTCCTCATTTTTTCCAGCGAATCGTATGGGGCCGGGTCTTCTGTACTCATCCTTTCCCGGTGACGCGGCCAGCCATTTTTTCCTGAGGGATTGGACAATCTTAAAGACGGGTGTATTCAGGTCGACCACGCTTTTTTTCAACACAAGCACCAATTTTCCTTTTTTTTCTTCAAGATGCATTAACGCCCCGATCGGTATCCCGATCGGTTCCCATTTGGAAAAATCCATTTCCAAATTCTTGATGGCCGCCATCTGTCCGGTCGCTCCATTGGCGATGAGACTAAACACGGTCAGACCCAGGTTGTAGGTATAAACACAATCAAAACGGGTGGGGTCACTCCCCCGACCGTCATAACCATAAGAATGAAACTGCGTCTTAAAATTCGGAACTGATTGTTTGTAAATCTTTTCAACAGCCAATGGAATTTCTTCTGTTTCCTGAACCGCCTTTCCGTTTATCAAGGCCTCTTTTAGGGTTCTCATGGAAACGATGGTAGGTTTGAGCAAAAGAAACTCATCCCGATCATAGTCTGCAAAGAGAAGAGTTCCAAAAAAATCCGGGTCAAAACCCGCCTTTTCGAGGGTCTTTTTATAATAGTTACGATTTATCCCGATTTTATAAACGCCTTTTTCTTTTAAAATATTCAAATAATCCTTCACCAGTCCCATCAATACCTTATCTGTTTCTACCTGTGAAAATTGGAAATTCCCGTGGCTGTCTCTTTCGGTCAGAAGCCCTTCCTGAAAAAAGGGAGGGATTTCATTGAACAGATCATCATCCCTGGTGCTCCAAATAGATAAAAAGCCTTCCTCCCGGGATCTTCTGGCCAATCGCCGCAAATAGGTCAGCTTATTCTCCAGCCCGGGAAATTCTATGTGGAAATCCTTGTCATGGGCATTGTTATACTCGGCGATAATGGCATTTAATTTTATTATAAAGATCTGGATCTCATTTATAAATTCCAGAACCCCTTCCGGAATAACGATGACACCATAGTTTTTTCCCACCGCAGCCCTTTTGACAATGCCATTGCAGATCACACGGGAAAGATGCCGCAACGTCATGCCGTAGGCATTATAATCTACGGTTTTCGCTTTATTAAGTCTTTTTTCATCCACATAATCAGCAAGTTCTTCACCGATTAATGTTATATTCGCATGGGTCTGCAGGGCAACTTCAAGCGCCAGATGGCTTGCAACCCTTCCCATGACTTTGCAGACATGCCAGTATTTGACATCGGAGCTGCAATCGGTACTCAAGTTACTGATCTCAGTTGAAAAAGCCCGAGCAGCCGTATGAAAGCCAAACGACATGGCGCACAACACCTTGCCGGTCTCATCTTTAACCTGGATATCGCCATCGATGGTTTTGGGAACCCCGATGACCTGGATATTGTCATCAAACATATCCTGGGCCAAAAAGGCAGCGTTGGTATTTGAATCATCTCCTCCGACAATCACCAACGCATCCAGGTGAAGCTGACGGCACGTCTCTTTTGACAAGGCCAGTTTGTCGTCTGTATCAATTTTGGTCCGGCCGGTCTTGACCATGGTAAACCCACCGAGATTTCGATAGACGTCCACCAAATTTTCGGTCAGCTCAATATATTCATTCTCAAGCACACCGTCCGGCCCCATGAGAAAACCAAAAATTTTCGTTTTTTGGTTCGCTTTTTTTGCTGCATCGAAAATTCCTGCTATGACATTATGCCCTCCCGGCGCAGGACCGCCAGAAAATACCAGACCGATATTTCGTTTTTTCCCGTACTTTTCCTTAAATAATTCTTTCGGAGAATCGATTCGTTCAACCACCTGCACCTTATTATTTATGATTTTGGGAAGTTGGACCTTTGCCTCTCGATCAATATTAAACTGATACGCCTCGTCATTTTTCAAAACCGTATAGGTTCCGGAAAATACAGCGCATTCTGTAGGAACATAGGCCCTTCGCTCGATAAGCTCCGGATTGATATGACTGATTATCTTTTGAACTTCAGGATGGTTCAACATTTTCTCGATATCTATCGATTTCTTTGACATGGTTTTTTCCCTTTAAACCGGATATTAGACCTTTTCATGACCGATACAGGTTGACCCTTTCAAACAAGCATCATTTTAATACCTGCCTCAAAACAGGTGTGTCAAGCGCAATAACCGCCTGTTTTGAACGATCCTTATCATCGATCTTTTGTCTTTTTGAACTTTGACGGCCTCGTAAAAAGTCCAACTTCTGTGTTGTGCTGCATCCTTCGTCATTGTAGCGTACTGTAAGTAGGCCCCATTCCCCAGGATTTGCGCGCCTTTAATTTGAAGCTTTTTACTTTGCCGTCTAATTTCGACTTTTTTCGAGACTGTCAACTTTATCAAAAAAAATTAATGAATAAATCAAACAGGGAGGGCTTCATGAAACAGGGTTGTCAGTCTGAAACAGGGAGGATTGAGCGGTTGTTACTTAAACATCCAAGAGATGCATTCTATAGTCAGGATCATATCAACAGAAACTGGAAAGATTTGAATTATACCGGCTGTCTGGACTACGATAAAGCGATCGAAGAATTCGAATGCTTTGCAACCCGATTACAAAAAGAGGTGCCTGATATTTATTATCTGCCCAGAAACGAAAATACCGGACCCGATTCCATATATACACACGACCCGGCTCTCATCACAAAAAAAGGAGCGATCCTGTGTCAAATGAGTAAAAAACAAAGACAAACCGAACCGCCTGCCATGGGACAGCACCTTGCTGAATTGGGTATACCTATCCTGGGTACAATTCGAGGCGGTGGGAAATTGGAGGGAGGCGATGTGGTTTGGCTTGATCAACGAACAATCGCTGTCGGATTGACCTATAGAAGCAATATGGAGGGTATTCAACAGTTAAAATCACTTACAGTCAATTCCGGCATTGCCGATGAAATTATCAGCGTGCCGTTGCCGCACTGGCAGGGTAAGGACGACTGTCTTCATTTAATGTCGATCATCAGCCCGATCGACAAAGACTTGGCTGTTGTGTATTCTCGACTGATGCCGGTTTTTTTCAGGGAGTTCCTGATCTCTAGAGGAATTAAACTGATCGAAGTTCCAGATACGGAATATGATTCTTTGGGATGCAATGTTCTGGCTGTTGCACCCCGCAACTGCATCGTTATTTCAGGGAACCCGATAACAAAGGAAATGCTCGAAAATGAAGGTGCAGATGTATTTGAGTTTGAAGGCGAAAACCTGTGCAAAAAAGGTGGGGGCGGTCCGACTTGTCTCACGAGACCTATACTCCGTCTGATTTAAAAGATGTTTTTAAAAAGCCTCTTTACAGATTGAAAAAGACTAAAATCGAGAAATGATTGACTTTCATTTTCTTTTGATTTAACTAATTGACATACACACATGCTTCCCTTTTCCATCCGGGGTCGATTTCATGGAAAATCGATCAGAAGCGATTAAAATTAAGCGCCCGAAGTGTAGACAAAGGCGACGCTCCGGTCGATAGGAGGTGCTAAACTTGGGTTTATTAACCCTTGTAGAATCATGCGACACCCAAAGTCGCCGATCTTCAAACCAAATACAATAAAAAAAGGGGGTTGAGGTATGAAAAAATGCAATTCAAAGGTACTGGTGGCACTGGCAGTCGTTTGTATCTTCACTTCTACACCGGTTTTAGGAGCCGACATCGAACTGGCAAAAAAATCGACGATTGAAAAAATTCTAAAGAGAGGTGAGCTTCGTGTCGGATTTGAATCCGGGTATGTCCCGTTTGAAATGACCAATAAAAAAGGAAAATTTATCGGATTTGACATGGATTACGGCAGAAGACTGGCAAAAGCCATGGGGGTAAAATTTGTCCCGGTCAATACAGCATGGGACGGCATAATTCCTGCGCTGATGACCGATAAATTCGATATCCTCATGGGGGGTATGACCATCACCCAGGAAAGAAATCTTAAAATTAATTTTGTAAATCCTTACATTATTGTCGGACAAGCCGTTTTGTTGAACAAAAAGCATGAAGGGAAGGTAAAATCCTACAAAGATCTCAATGATCCCAAATATATCCTGACATCTCGGCTGGGAACCACAGGCGAACAGGCCATCAAACGCATGATTCCCAAAGCAACTTATAAGTCTTTTGAATCTGAAGCGGAAGCAGGTCTTGAGGTCATTAATGGGAATGCCGACGCTCTGGTATACGATCTTCCTTTCATTGGATTTCTTTATGGATCCCAGGGCAAGGGAAAAACTGTTTTCTTAAACGAACCGTTTACCTATGAGCCCCTTGCCTGGGCAATAAATAAGGGTGACCCGGATTTCCTTAATTTTCTTAATAATTTCTTAAGACAAACCAAAGGCGATGGTTTCTATGATAAAGTTTATAACAAGTGGATTATTGGCTCAGATTGGAAAAAAGAACTTAAGTAAACCATCCATATAAATTATATTCGGTATGTATGTAAAAACAGGCCAGTCACATCTGTTCAGACGTGGCTGGCCTGTTTCATTTTCAATGATAAAACGGCGAGTTCATCAATCCCCATCAGATATGAAAAAAACTTTAGACGGAAAAAAAAAAAACTGATGCTGAAAAAATCGAAAAATCGACGGCAATTCAATAGGCCCACCGCTTATTATATATGGGTGGGTGTTTTCTTTTTATTTCTCTCCATCTTGATCGGCTCGTTTTATTATGCATCACAGAAAATTGAGTATATATGGCGATGGAACCGCCTACCCATTTATTTTGTATACAAGGATGACATTGAAATCACGTCTGAAATAGACGGCGAGGTTGAAGCAATTGTTGTCAAAGAAAAGGAAGCTACGATAACAATCAAGGGTATGGGCGGTTCTGAATCATACCAGGTGCCTGCAGGAAGCATCGGCGTTGAAGAATCTGATCTCATAATGCCCGGCGATACGCTTGCTGTTTACCAAAAGTGGAAGCCGGGCCTTCTGATTATCGGCCTGTGGTTCACCCTGAAGCTCAGTGTAATAGCAACCATCTTTGGAATTATCATCGGTACCATCGGCGGGCTTTCACGCGTCTCCTCAAACCCGGCATTAAAGTGGTTCACGATCGCATATATCGAATTGATCAGGGGCTCCCCCTTGATGGTTCAAATACTGATCTGGTATTTTGTCCTGGGGACACTGATAAACGACCTGCTTGCCACGTATGGCTTCGGTCGTCTTTCGGCTTTTTGGTACGGTGTGGCGTCTCTCTCCTGTTTTGCCGGCGCCTATGTCACGGAAATCGTCAGAGCGGGAATACAGTCCATTCACCGGACGCAAACCGAAGCCGCACGATCCCTGGGAATGTCATACTCCCAGGCGATGCTGCATATCATTCTTCCCCAGGCGATGCGAAGAATTCTGCCACCTCTTGCAGGCCAGTTTATCAGTCTTATAAAAGACTCCTCATTGCTGGGAATCATTGCAATTCGCGAATTGACCAAGGCTGCAAGGGAAGCGGTAACAGCGAGTCTGCAGCCTTTTGAAATTTATTTGGCAGCAGCGGCGCTTTATTTGGTTTTAACCTTTACACTTTCCATGTATGTCCAACGTCTTGAACGAAAGATGGCTATCGTATGATTGATGTCCGTAATATTTATAAAACATTTACGCAGCCGCATGAAGTCAAAGCGCTGGTTGATGTTTCGACGAAAATTGAACCCGGAGAAGTGATTGTGGTTTGCGGGCCCTCTGGATCCGGCAAAAGCACATATCTTCGATGTTTAAATCGCCTTGAAACCGCGGACTCGGGCCAAATCATAATCGATGGTATTGACGTTCTGGATCCAAAAACAAACATCAACCAGTTGCGGGCTGAAGTCGGGATGGTTTTTCAATCATTTAACCTGTTCCCACATAAAACCGTTTTCAACAATATTATGCTGGCTCAGCAAGTGGTTAGAAAAAGATCAAAACAAAAGGCACAAGATAAGACGATGGAACTGTTGGAAAAGGTAGGGATAACCGACAAATCGGAAGTATTTCCCGACAACCTCTCCGGTGGACAGCAACAGCGGGTCGCCATTGCGAGGGCGCTTGCCATGGACCCAAAAGTAATGTTGTTTGACGAACCCACCTCTGCGCTCGACCCTGAAATGATCGGTGAGGTTCTCGACGTAATGAAGACCTTAGCCAGAGAAGGAATGACCATGGTAGTGGTCAGCCACGAAATGGGTTTTGCACGAGAAGTAGCTGATCGAGTTATTTTTATGGATAAGGGTGCCGTTGTAGAAGTGGGGACCCCTGAGCATTTTTTCACCCATCCGACCCATGAGCGGACAAAGCTTTTTCTGAGTCAAATTTTTTAACTCATTTCTACCCCTTTGAACAATATCCCGCCAAAATGGGAAACCAAGTGTCCCTATCCCCCTATCGCTGAAATCAAAGCCTCGGTCATGGGTGCGGGAAACGGCCTCACTTTTTAGGGTTTTCTACCATATCTTGTATTTATCAATTGAAAAATATACACTTTATGGTGTTTTTTCCTTTACAAACCGAGTTTTTCCTGTTATAAATTATTTATAAACACCAACAGATAACAGTCTCGTAAAAAGTCATTTGCGAACGACTTTGAGCATTTTGGGATAAAGTATTTTGATAGATGGTACGTTAAGAATTTCGAGTTGTTTGAGGAGGTTACGACGAGTTCTTGAAATTTAGTATTACTTATCTAAACGCCCCAATATGGTCATTTGGAGAGCAATATGATCTTATTACGAGTTCATCAACAAATAGATAACAGCAAAAAGAATGAGACGCTAAAACAGGAGGTTTTTTCCCGTGATACTAAAAAAGCTGGAAGTAACCGGATTTAAGTCCTTTCCTGAAAAAACCAGCATTTCCTTTCCTCCGGGTATTTCAGCGATCGTAGGCCCCAATGGTTGTGGAAAAAGCAATGTCGTTGATGCACTTCGATGGGTCATGGGCGAACAAAGCATCAAACAACTCCGCGGAAAGTCGATGGAAGATGTCATTTTTGATGGAGCGGATGGGAAATCTCCCCTGAACATGGCGGAGGTCTCATTAACCCTTAATAATGAGAACGGCTACGCACCCGAGGAATTAAAAAATTTTACCGAAATCATGGTCACCCGACGATTCTACAGATCAGGAGAAAGCGCCTATTCCATTAACAAACAGCCCTGCCGGCTGAAAGATATCCACAATATCTTTATGGGAAGCGGCATGGGCGCCAAAACATATGCGGTTATCCAGCAGGGAAGAATCGAAACGATTACCGATGCTGGCCCGGAAGTCAGAAGATTTTTTATCGAAGAGGCCGCAGGAATTTCGCGATACAAAAGCCGAAAAAATGAGGCACTTCGTAAAGTCGAGGCCACAAATCAGAATCTTTCACGGGTTTTGGACATCATTGCCGAAGTAAAAAGACAGATGGCCGGCCTCAAACGTCAAGCTAGAAAAGCCGGCATCTATAAAGACTTGCAGGACCGCTTCACAAGACACGATATACTTATTTCCTTTTGTTATTTTGACGATTATACACAACAGCTCGAAGAGACGAACAGTTTCTTGCAAACCCTTCAGGATGATGATGTTGGGCATACATCCAAACTAAAAATGCTCGACGCGGCCATCGAAAAAATAAAGCTGCAGCGCCAACAAAAGAGTCAAGAAATATCCGAACAAAGAACGCTCAAATTTGAAACCCAACGGAATGTCGACCGCATAGAAAATGATATCGCCCACATCGACCAGGATATCAAAAGACTCGCCAGTGACGTTACCGATCTTGACACAGCACATCGAGAACAAAAAGAGAAAAATACGGGCATCAAATCTGAAATTGTTCAGGTAGAAAATCAGATCGCTGAGCTGAATGAAGAAATTAAGAATCTAAGGTCTATTTTAGACCAAGATGCGTTCGCTGCCCAAGCGTCCCAAGACCGATTGTCTCAACTCAATCAAGAAATAGAAAATTATAAAACCTCTTTGATGGATCTGGTTGCCAGGGAAGCACGGTATAAAAACATATACCAAACCTCATCCACCAATAAAGAAAACCTTAAAAGGCGGCTGAACCAAATAGATAAAGATGAGCAAATCGCAGGCCAAAAAGAAGTCGCGCTGATCAAGGAAGAAACCAAAGCAAAAAAGCGAATGGATTCAGCCATTAAAGAACAAGCCGATCTCATCCGGCAAACAGACATCCTCGGGGAGCAACTTTTAGAAAAAACCGATCAACTCGGCCATCAAGTAAAATCGGTACAGGCAATGGAGTTTAAACACAACCAGGCCAGATCAAGATATAGTACGCTAAAAAAAATGGAGGAAAACTTCGAATGGTACCGGGACGGTGTCAGGGCGATCATGAAAGCCCAACGCTCAACGTCAAAGGATCCAGCTTCCACACAACCAGAGGCGGGCAATCATCCAGGCGTAAATGTCACCGGCCTCATGGCAGATATCATCATACCTGAGCCCTCTTTTGAAACAGCGGTGGAGGCGGTTCTCGGTGAATCCTTGCAATATATTCTGGTTGAGGATCAAAAATCGGGCATTGGTTCCATACAATATCTTCAAAAAACCGGCGCCGGACGAAGCGGCTTTATCCCGATGTCATCGGTGAGGCCGATGGAGTCCGACCCAAAAACAAGACCTGAACCATCAAAAATGCTATTGAATCATATCACTGTAAAGTCGGGCTTTAAAAAGATTACGGATGCGTTGTTGGGACATGTCATCGTTACAGATGACCTCGAGAAGGCGATAGATATCTGGAATCGCAACGGCCCACCACAAACGATTGTCACCAAAGAGGGTGATGTAATTTCCTATCAAGGAGTCATAACCGGAGGTTGTAAAGAAAAGCTGTCGGGAATCCTCGCTAAAAAGCATGAACTGAGAGTGATTAAAGGCCAAATCAACAAACTCCATCAGGCATTGGAATCCGGACACCGGATTCAAAAAAAGCTTGAATCTGAAGTTCGGGAAATCGAAAGCCACCTGCAACAAATAATAGCCAAAAAGAAGCATGCTGAACAAAAGGAAATCGAAGCAGAGAAGGTTTTTTATAAAACGACAGAGGAGCTCAAGCATGCCCGCCGCCACCTTGAAATCATACGTCTCGAACAGGAACAACTGCTCGGCGAAAAAAATGATATTGAGGAGGAAATGAAAGGTTACCATCGCGCATTGGCTGAAATCACCGAGGAGATCCAGATAGCGCAGGACAAAGTGGCTAATTTTTCAGAAAAGATTCAGATTGCAACATCTGAAACAGAAGATATTAACGAGAGGATCGTTGAGCTCAAACTCAGACTGACAAGATTAAACGCCAAATTGGAAAATAACCTTAACAATTTGAATCGACTTCATCTGTTTCACGACGACGGCATTAAACAGATCGATCGTCTTGTCCGGGAGATGACACAAAAAAAGGAAAAGATAACCAATCTGAAAGAAAAAAATGTTGGAAACAGCCGTTCCCTCTCAGATAGATACGATGCTATCAGACAACTTGAAGCGACCCTCGAGCAGAATGAAGATGAATATCACACGATTGATGAGAAGCTGGAAGAAAACGACGACATCATATCCGGTATACAGCATCAACGTGAACAATTACTGGAAAAAATTCGCCTTCTCGAACTAGAACAATCCCAGCGGCGGATCAAGCGTGAGAATATTTCAGACCGGTTGCAAGAACGTTATGGAAAACCTCCTGCCGCATTGAGAGCAGACCTTAATCGAAAAACCGAAGGCGGATCAGAGGAGATTGAAAAACTCCGGGGGATGCCAACTGAAGAAATGGAAAATGAATTGGCTGATTTGAGAAAAAAAATGGACAAAATCGGTGATATCCATATGGGTGCCATATCGGAATTTGAGGAGCTAAAAAGCCGGTACGATTTTTTATCTATACAGCGCGATGATCTCACTAAGGCATTAGATGACCTTGATAAGGTAATCAAGAAGATCAACAAGATTACCAAGGAACGGTTTATGGCTACTTTTCATTTGATCAATGAAAAACTGGATGAAGTATTTCCTCGTTTGTTCGAAGGGGGTTCGGCCAAACTTATACTCACTCAACCAGAAAATATTTTGAATACCGGTGTCGAATTTTTAATCCATCCTCCCGGGAAAAAGCTGACCCGAATGAGCCTCCTTTCTGGAGGGGAAAAGGCGCTCTCTGCCATTGCCTTGATTTTCTCAATCTATCTAATCAAACCGACCTCGTTCTGTTTGATGGATGAAATCGATGCGCCGCTCGATGATGCCAACATCTATCGTTTTAACAATCTGGTAAGAATAATAGGAGAGAAAACTCAAATTGTGGTGATCACACACAATAAAGCGAGTATGGAGTTTGCAGACACTTTGTTTGGGATCACCATGGAACAAAAGGGAATTTCCAAAGTGGTATCGGTAAACTTTGATCGAGCAAACGCATAATCCCTCTGAACCACCTCTCTGAAACCAAACCGCATATATATAGAAAACTAAAATAATGTCCTTGAACTGGCTGAAAAAAAAAGATGAATCAGCATCAACCGGTATTTTTAAGCAACTAAAAAAAGGTCTGTCCAAGACCCGGCAAATACTATCAACAGACATTGATCAGCTTTTCGCAGGGAGCAAGAAAATTGATGAAGGGATGTTGGAAGAGCTTGAAGCGCTTCTCATCACTTCGGACATTGGCGTCCGGACAACCATGGAGCTGATCGAGCGCATTTCCATAAAATCGAATCAAATATCCGATGCCGATGAGCTAAAAAAAGAACTCAAATCAGAAATAAAAACATTTCTGATGGCGAATCCACCTCCGGGAAAAAATATAGAGGGACTTCGGGTCATCATGGTTGTAGGCGTAAATGGTGTGGGGAAAACAACGACCATCGGGAAAATTGCAGCAAAATATACCGCTAGGGGGAAAAAAGTCCTGATTGTTGCGGCAGATACCTTTCGGGCAGCTGCAACCGAGCAGATGATGATATGGGCTGAAAGAGCGGGGGCTGAAATCGTCGTGCGAAAGGCGAAAACAGACCCTGCCGCTGTTGTTTATGACGGGGTTGAAACGGCCGTTTCCAAAAAAGTGGACATCGTCCTCATTGACACGGCGGGGAGGCTCCACACAAAGATAAACCTGATGGAAGAACTTAAAAAAATCAACCGGACGATTTCAAAAAAACTGACAGACGCCCCCCAGGAAATTCTTCTAGTTCTAGATGCGACTACCGGTCAAAATGCCTTGTCCCAGGCGAAGCTATTCAACGATGCCCTTGGCATTACAGGAATCGCGTTGACCAAGCTAGATGGAACAGCAAAAGGGGGAATAGTTGTCGGCATCTGCCGGACACTCCAAATTCCACTAAGGTATATTGGGATCGGAGAAAAAATCGATGATTTGCAGGATTTTGATCCCGCATTATTCACAGAGGCGCTGTTTTAAGCGCTGAAATGTTGGTTGCGGCTGTCCGATCCAAAGCTTTGTTGAAAGGGATCAGACCCAACCGATGTTCATAGATCCATTCCTAGGGGGGTATCACGGGTAAAATAAAAAAAATTCTATTGACATCGAAAATGAGAGGTTATAAAGTTTTGTAGAAATTACTTGCAGTAACTGATTTTAATCACAAAAAAAGGGGGGAATGCACCATGACAAAAGCAGACTTAATCGGTAAAATTTCAACGGATGCAGGCGTTACAAAGGTTGCGGCTGATGCCGCACTCAACTCTTTCATGACAAATGTTACAAAAGCTTTAAAGAAAAAAAACGGTAAGGTCACACTAGTTGGGTTTGGAACCTTTTCAAAAATCCGCCGCAAAGCACGCAAGGGTCGAAACCCTCAAACAGGCGCCCCCATTAAAATTAAGGCTCACAATGCGGTAAAATTCAGTCCCGGTAAGAAACTCAAAGCGGCCATTTAATACAAAAAAATAAGGCGCTTTATTTACAAGGGGACCAAATAAATCGCCTTATTTAAATATTTAATACCTGATTTCAAATTGCGTGAACTCCCCCGAATACGTATCCCAACTCACTTTGATATCTTTTACCTTTGAATGGGGAGGTCCTTTTTTGCACCATTGAAGGATTGACTCAACGCACTTTTTATCTCCTTCAAATAGCGCTTCAACAGTCCCATCCCTTCTATTTATCACCCATCCGAAAACCCCATATCTTTTAGCAGCACGGTGCGTCTCCATCCTGAAGAAGACGCCTTGAACCCTCCCGCTGATAATAGCGCGGGCCCTCACATTTTTATCCATGACCTCTCCAGGGTTGCATGCGTTTCAATTTTAATCGTCCTGCCAGCCCGCTTTCCGTGAGACAGGAATTCTTACATCATCCGGGGAAATCTATTCTTTTTGATGTCGCTCTGCTTTTTCAACTTCAACTTTTTGATATTAGCCTTTTTAGAACAGCTTCATCAATGATTTCAATGTGGCGTTCTCTAGCAAGGTCGAGTTTAGATCCCGGTGATTCGCCAACGACGAGATAATCCGTATTTCGAGTCACCGAGCGGGCCACATTGCCACCTGCCATCTTTATGAGGTTCCGGGCCTCACTTCTTGTCATGGTCACAAGGGTTCCGGTTAAGACAAATATCTTTCCGTCCAGCACATCTCTTTTTTCAAAATTATGATGAACAACCTGTACCCCGAAATCCAGAATTCGAGAAATGGTAACCCGATTTTCATTCTGCTTGAAAAATTTAGGTAGGCTCTCAGCCAAAACCGGTCCTATTCCTTCAATCGATTTGAGATCATCGGTCGATGCATTCGAGAGACTTTCAAAAATCCGGTATTTATCTGCCAGTATCCCTGCTACGTGTTCACCGACATGCCGAATGCCCAATGCATAAACAAATCGACTCAACGTAACCTTTTTACTCCTCTCAATGGCGAGGAGCAGATTCCGGGCCGATTTCGTCCCCATTCGCTGGAGATGGATGAGTTGCTCTTCCTCCAGTTGAAAAATATCTGCGTAAGATGATAACAGCCCCCTGTCGACTAATTGTTCCACCAGTTTGTCTCCAAGCCCATCAATATCGAATGCCCCTTTGGACGTAAAATGCTTGATACGTTCCTTTACCTGTGCCGGACAGGTTGAGTTGATACACCTAGTGGCTGATTCATCTCTAGCTCGAGTTACAAAAGAATCGCACACAGGACATCTTTTCGGCATAACAAAAGCAGTTTCCGTTCCTGTTCGCTTTGACACAATCACTTTGACAACTTCCGGAATCACGTCACCCGCACGTTGAACCAGCACAGCGTCTCCGATCCTGATCCCTTTCTTTTCTATCTCATCCTCATTATGCAATGTTGCACGGCTCACCATTGCACCGCCGACAATAACCGGCATCAGCCGGGCAACGGGTGTTAACACACCGGTCCGCCCAACCTGAATTTTGATATCCTCAATTCGGGTGGTCTCCTGCATCGCCTTGAATTTGTAGGCAATGGCCCACCTGGGGCTCCTGGAGGTTGTACCCAACCGCTGTTGAGATGAAACGCGATCCACCTTAACAACCATACCGTCGATATCATAAGGTAGCATCGATCGGTTTTCTTTGAGTTCTTGATAATATTCAAGAACTTCCTCAAGAGATATTCTCGGTCGAATGTGCGGATTAATTCTGAAACCCAAAAGTTGCAGTGCCCGCAGTGTTTCCCAATGCGACTGAGTAACTGGACCTTCGATAATGCCAATCCCATAGAAAAAAATTTCCAGGGGACGCTTTGCAGTAATTTTGGAATCGAGCTGCCTTAACGATCCTGCTGCAGCGTTTCTCGGATTCGCAAAGGGAGCCTGCTTTTGACGGAGTCGCTCCTCATTTAGCTGTCTGAATCCCTCTTTGCCCAAAAAAACCTCTCCCCTCACTTCGAGGATCGCGGGTACCTTGATTGTTTTGTTTTTCTGCAGTAAAATCGGGACTGACCGAATGGTTCTCACATTTGATGTTATCAATTCCCCCCGAACACCATCACCACGGGTTGAGGCCCTGCCAAGTTTTCCATCTTCATAAACAAGCTCCACAGCAATACCGTCTAACTTCGGTTCTGCGGTATAAATGATCTTATCATCGTGTTTAAGGATTTTTTTTATTCGACGATCAAAGTCGATAATATCTGAATCACTAAAAGCATTATCAAGACTCAACATGGGTATTGAGTGATCAACTGTCTCAAATTTTTCAAGGGGCGGCGCCCCGACTCGCCTGGTTGGGGAATCCGGGCTTAAAAGACCTGGATGAGCGGTTTCCAGCCTTATCAGTTCCCGCATCATACTGTCATACTCCCCATCCGATATTTCCGGATCATCCAGAACATAATACCGGTAATTATGCCGGTGCAGATTATCTCTGAGGTTCTCGACCCTTTTAACAATGTCTGCATCTACAGGGTTTGACATAAACTGTATATCACCTCACAAACAGCCTTTCGCCGGCTTTTAAAACGGTTATCATTAAACCCGGGTCGCCATTGAAAAGTAGAAAGCTCATCCGAGACCACAAGCACACCTCCCACCTCAACGTTCCGAAATCTCCCCACGTTGTAAAGAGCAGAAACCTCCATTTCAACGGCCAGTATATTCTTTTTCTGATAATACTCGACTTTTTCACGGGTCTCCCTGAAGATCGCATCGGTAGACCAAATCGTACCGGCATGGTACTGATGTCCGCATTGATTTAAGGCAATCTTTAACTGTCTTATTATCCTTTCCGATGAATATGAAAGGGCGTCAGTTTCTTTGCTTCCAGTTAGTCCATGGTTTTTGTAGTGCCTTGATGTTCCCTCGTCGATAATGGATGATTCGGGGACAATGATATCCCCCACCCGCACATTGGGTGAAATCGAACCGCACCAACCGAAAAACAAAAATATGTTCACACCCCAAGCAATAAGTGCCTCCAATATCATTGTCGAGTAAGGCGCACCAATCATGGGGCCCGCAAGTGAAATCGCTCTATTATCATCGTCACCGATATATAAACGACTCATAAACAGTCCTCTGAAACGGCTCTCATCCATGTTCATTAAATGGCACAAATAGACAAGATCCGCTTGGGTGCTGACCATTACTGCAACACGTCCCAAGTCCGAAATGTTTTTAGGCTTTATCGGATTTACAATTGAATCTGCTGTGAATGTCATTTTTGAGAAACGTTAATGATTTAATTTCTCTTACTCTTACAAGTTTTTGGCAAATCCCAACACATTTTTATTGATCACATGGAGTTCACATAAAGATCGGCTAACCCGGGGACCAAAGTGACTGAAATCCTCCTGCAGGCGTTTGACGAGGCCTTTGGAAAGTTCATCTATTTTGCAGGAAGGTTAAAGATGGAGTCAACGGTTTCTCCCATGCAGTCATTGAACCTCGATACGATAACCCGGTTCAGATATTCCTCAATTTCATTGGTCGTTAATATGCCCTGGGTTCCTACCAAGCGGTTGATAAACAAAACAGGCTGGAGGACCTGGAGATTGAACACACCAAATGCCCTCAAAAGGTGAATTGCACTGACTTGAGCGTCAGGGACCGACTTTGTTTCTAAAACTATTGATTGTCATGGTATAATCTTGGCTACCAAAAACAGCGGATCCTGCCACAAAAATGTCTGCGCCTGCCGAAGAAATCTCCTCTATATTTTGTTCGTTGACGCCACCGTCAACCTCAATTCGTGTGGGCAGCTCTCTATCCTGAATCATCGAGCGAAGTCGTTTGATCTTTTCCAGAGCGTTCGGTATAAAGACTTGACCACCGAATCCCGGATTAACACTCATTATCAATATGAAATCGACAGATTCCAGTATCCATTCAATCGATGATAGGTCGGTAGTAGGATTCAGGGCAACTCCAGCACCTGAACCGGATTCTTTTATCCGATTAATCGTCCTGTTTAAATGTGTGCAGGCCTCTACCTGGACAGAAATAAAACTGGCTCCTGCCTTTGCAAACGCTGGAATATAGCAGTCTGGTTCTTCAACCATCAAGTGAACGTCGAGGGGAAGGGAAGCAAGCCGGTCTACTGCCTGGACAATGATAGGCCCCAAGGTGATATTCGGCACAAAATGGCCGTCCATGACATCCAAGTGTAACCAATCTGCTCCAGCCGCCTCAACAGCACTTATCTCGTCTTTCAGTTTCGAAAAATCTGCAGATAGTAAAGATGGTGCCAACAGCTTCATGTTCATATACCCTTATAGTGAAATCGTGTTTATTTTTAAGGTCCAACCTCGTTCTACCACGCGTCAAACACCTGGCTTTTAACTATAACATCATCTTTATAAAGAAAAACAGTTGCATCTTTCCCTTTTGGTATTAAAAGCCATATTTCTTCATCCGGCTTCATAAAATCATCCAAAAGATCGTTTGAAACACCAAAACTGTTTAACCTAACACGAATACGACTTTTTAAAAACCCACTTTCGAGCCTATACCTGAACAGATTGACCCCTTTTACATCGTTTAGATATGTTTGCAATCCACGGCCGGACTTTCTGTTCCGTACGAGATTGACAATATGTCCCTCTATCACCCGGTGACCTGCCAAGGTTTCCTGGTCAACGATGATATTTTGGGGTTTCTCTTTATAAAATTTTGAAGTTATCTTCCCGGGCAAAAGGTTGTTCAGTTCAATGAGGAAAATAGCATCCTCTATTGAAAGACCCTGTAGATCCGGCATCTGGTATGCCTTCGCCTGGACTCCGATACTCACCAGGAGATTGACGCATTTACCTCGGGGTATCATAACACCGGGGTTAGGGGTCTGAGCAATGATATCATCTCTTTTAATATCCTGACTGGAAATTCTCGACAACTCACGCTGACATAGACCGTTATTTTCCAATATAATTCGGGCTTGCTGAATTGAAAGACCTTGAAGATTCGGCATCAAAACCGTTTTGGCACCTTTTGAGATGATAACCCGGATATCCCGCCCTCTTCTGATTTCAGCACCGGGCTTGGGATCTTGAAAAATAACATGATCTTCCGGAATATCCGAACTGTACTCAGATCTCTTCACTTTTGTGTTAAGCCCGATATCGGTTAAGATTTTAAGGGTATAAACAACGTCTTTTCCAACCAAATCCGGAACGACAATCGGATCCTCTCTCTTTATAATATAGGTAAGAGTGAGAAATGCGCTTAGGCCAAAAACAGCAAAAAATGCAATAACCAGAACAGATATTTTCACAACTCTTGTAATCATCCGCCTCTTTTCATGCAGACTGCAAAAAACCCATCCATATGGTGAAGATGGGGAAACGTTTTAAGAAACCCGTGATCATTCACGAGTGAGCGTGCTGCCACGGGTAATCCTGGAGGCGTCATGTCAGCGGTATGTACAGCAGCAGCCGGTGGTATTTTTGATAAATAGATTATCTGAAAAAGTTCGATCCTGCGAATATTTAAAATATTGATTTCTGTTTTTCCGATACGGATATTTGAGAAATATGTAATGATAGTATCGAGAAAACCCCTCCATTTTAAAACACAAAAAACAAGCGCTTTAAGCAGCGAGCGATCCTTTTGCGGAAGAGAACGCTTGTTATGAACAATTTCAAATAGAAAATCGAGTGTTCTTCCTTTTTTCCCCAGCGTATTTAAAATCCACAAAGCGATGAGGCGTACATCTGTATCGGGGTGAAATATCGGATGATCGACTCTGAAAAATGGTTTCACGACAAAATAACTTTCCCAGTCAGTTTCCAATTTCTTGGAATTAAAACTTCCCCTGGAGAGGCCGAAGGAAATGCACGCGTTTTCTCGGCTTAGAACAAAACTGTTCCCGGACCTATTCTGGCCCCTTGCATGAAATCTTTTATGGAAAGACGCTTTCCCGAGGCCCCCTGAATTTCAAGAATGGACAGCGCCCCTTTTCCGGTGGCAACGCGTAATTCGTCCGAAAACCCTTTTATAACAGTGCCAGGAATTTCATCGAATTTCAAAAGCGCCGGCCTTGCTTTGAATATTTTCAGGCGTTTTTGCCCGCAATAGGTAAAGGCACCTGGCCAGGGCGTCACTCCCCGGATAAATGCATCAAGATCATCGGCGGCCATTTTCCAATTGATGTGTCCATCCTCACTTTTTAGCAAAGGAGCGTAGGTGGCAATATCACGGCGCTGTGGTCTGGGGGTCACACTACCAAGATCGAGCGCGTTTAATGTCTTGATCATGAGATTTGCACCCATAACAGCCAAACGTTCATACAGAGTAGCCGATGTATCATCGGGATTAATTTCAAGCTTATCATATAAAAGAATATCACCGGTATCCAATCCGCCATCAATGAACATAGTGGTAACACCCGTCTCCTGTTCCCTGTTTATTATGGCCCATTGAATCGGTGCCGCACCACGAAATTTTGGAAGGAGTGATGCGTGCAGATTGATTGCCCCAAAACGTGGTACTGCGAGGATACGTTCGGGTATGATATGACCATAGGAAACAACGATAAGAAAATCTGGCTTTAATTTGCCAAGTTTATGCGCAAACGCATCGGTCTTGATGGATACCGGCTGCAAAATAGCATACCCCAACTCGTTGGCTACTCTCTTTACAGGAGGGGCTGTTATTTTGCGGCCTCGCCCCTTTGGTCGATCCGGTTGTGTCACGACCAGAGATATTGTATGTTCGGTTTCATGGAGGCGTTTTAGGGTTGGTAATGCAAAGTCCGGGGTACCCATAAAGACAAGTTTAAATTTTTTGTTCATTTGTTTTTAATTCTTTTTCTCATTCGTCTTTTATACATTTCTCTTTTTAACGAACTGATGCGTTCGATAAACAGGGTTCCGTCCAAATGATCGATCTCGTGTTGCAACACAAGAGCCAAATGCCCACCAGCTTCGATACTCAAAGGGTTTCCTTCCCTGTCTAAGCCTTCCACTAAAATTGAAGATGCACGTTTCACATCCGCCCTGAAATCAGGGACACTCAAGCACCCCTCATTTTCCGAAATGACTTCGCCGTCCATATCAACAATCCGAGGATTGATCAGGACTTGAAGGGATCGCCCTTTGTCCTGTGAAGAAACATCATAAACAATAACACGCTTCCCATACCCAACCTGTATTGCAGCGAGCCCGACACCAGGCGCATCGTACAGGGTTGCCGCCATATCGCCGATCAATGTCTGGATCGTTTCATCAATATGTTCGGCTGGCATTGCGGGGCGACTCAGAAATCGATCCGGATATGTTAAAATTTTAAGTATGGCCATTGCCTGAGATCCCCATCATTTTATCGTACAACATTTGCATGTGATATATCGGATTCTCCTTTTTCTTTTGTGACCTGCCATATATTCACACCTGTCACGATAGCCGATACGAACCCCATGACAATGACCGGAAAGATTTGGATGACATGGTTTGCCAGAGTAAAACCGGCGGCCTCCTTCCCCGAAATCCCAAAAAGGGAAAGAGCAAAAATGCCTCCAGCCTCCCAGATACCCCAAAATCCGGGCACAGATGGAATAGCAATGAAGAAGCAAACAATAATCATTACAGAAAAAATTTCCATAAAAGACAGATCAATCCCCGGCGAACCCATGGCAAAGATGTAGTATGAAAATGCTGAAAGGCCCCATATGACGAAAGACAGTCCGACACAAATAAGCATCTCCTTTGGATATTTAATAAGGGAAAACCCAGAGGCGAAATTTTCGACCATCTTTACAAGGGGGATGCAGATCTTTTGCTTAATTTTCTCCTTTGACGACTCGCTCACAAAAAAAAGAAACGATGACATCTTGATAATTAACCTGTTTATCATCGTTCTGACTTTTTCTGTACTCACCATGACAATTCCTGCAATCAGTACAATGATCAATTTTACCATACTGCTGCGAATCGTCATCAACATATCCTTGTTGAGGTGATATTTTCCGAACACCATATCAAAATTGGGGTCCACCTGAACTGTCATCATCATCACACCAAAAAGGATGACCAAGATACCGACATCAAATACCCGCTCGACCGCTACGGTTGCTAGCCCACTTGAAACCGGCACATGATCATTTTTTTTCAAAATGACAGGCCGTGCCACCTCTCCAACTCTCCCTGGAAGAATGCAATTTATCATAAACCCGATCATTATCGGATGATATGCCCGCCAATAACTCACCTCTTGTACGGATTTAAGGATCAGTTGCCACCGCAACGCCCTTAAAATAAAACTAATGAAGACAACCAGTATGGAAGGTATGGTCCAAAAATAGTTTATGGATGATATGTAATCTACCAGATGAACAAAGGGAACATTTCTGAACGCAAAAAAAAGAGCAATGGCCGAAAGGCATACCCCGATACCCAGAAAGATTATGTTATTCTTTTTCATAAAATAAAGGACGGTCAGGATAGGATGTTATGTGCCTCTTTGACATCCTTTTCAATCTGTTTGGAAAGGGCCGGGATATTCGAAAACTTAATTTCATCTCGGATTCGTTGGATAAAATTAACTCGAATTTTTTGTCCATATATGTTCTCATTAAAATCGAGAATATGAACCTCCACTGTAAATATATGCTCATCAAAGGTTGGACTGTACCCTATATTGGCCACCCCTTCATGTTTTTTGTTGTCGCACTCCACCGTAACCGCATAGATTCCAGTTTTGGGGCAAAGCTCATCTTGCAGATTTATATTTGCGGTTTGAAATCCCAAAACCTTGCCTCCCCGGCCTTGTCCACTGACAACCGTACCTTTTATTTGGTAGAAGCGCCCTAACAATTTTCTGGCTTCTGATACGTTTCCCTCCATGAGAAGTTCACGTATTTTGGTACTGCTGATTCTTCCATGGATACGATCGGATGCGGGTATCCAATCAATTACAATGACTTCAAAACCGAAGGATTTCGAGAAAAATTTTAAAAGCGCAGCATTCCCTTCACGGTTTTTCCCAAATGTGTAATCTTGCCCGATCACAATGGCTTTTATGCCGATTTTTCCTACCAGCAGGTCCCCCACAAATTGCTTTGCCGTTATTGTTGCAAATTCCCGGGTGAACGGGATTGTAATCAAAACATCTATGCCGGATCTCTCAATAAGTTCCGCTTTCTGTTCATATAGGGTGATAAGGGGCAGATGGTTGTTTTGTCCCAACACCCGGGCGGGATGCGGCTCAAAAGTCATAGCCAGGGATAAGCCATCCATGGCTCCCGCCTTTTCAACCGCCCTGCCTAAAAGGACTTGATGCCCAATGTGCACCCCATCGAAGTTACCGATGGTAATGACCGCATTTTTGAAGGGTTTTGAAATGTCATCTAAGTCATTTATAAATTGCATTATTACCTTTCCAAACGATTATCTGAAATCCCTAGACTGTTCAAACAAATTACTGATAGATCTTTTTTATAAAAACACACCGAAAAAAAGAGCGCTGATAAAAAACAAAACCACCCAAAATTTAGAGAATTTTTTAGTTTAATAACAAGATTTGCTTGACAAAATGATAAAACTTGTATAATTAGCATAGCCTCATTTATAAATCAAACTCTTTATACTTTCCACCATCTAAGTGCCGAAGTGGCGGAACTGGTAGACGCGCTAGGTTCAGGGTCTAGTGGGGGTTTCTCCGTGGGAGTTCGAGTCTCCCCTTCGGCACCAAGAACATAACCATTAAGCGCATAATTTCAATGTTGCGCTTTCTTTCATTTTTAGTAATGAATTATCAGAGGCATCTAAACAAAACACTAAATTTCATTACGTAATTTGTAGGAAACTTTTCAGGATTGGTTCTTACACCTATCGATGATAGTGACACGGTTGATGGTTAGCAACGATAAACCAGAAAAATGCGTTACCTGTAGATGCAGAAAGTTTCGTTGGACGTCAGAAGACGGATGGACATGTATGAGATGTTATCCGCCTGCTCAAAGCGTTGTGAACCAAGTAAAAGAAATAATAGGCAATCGCCTTCAAATAAAAATATCCGATCCCAAATATAATGCATGATCGAACATCATCCACGATCAAGGCAAACTGTCTGACTAAAGCCCCGCTCACAGTTTTGGTTTAACCGCCTTGAAAAGATAAGACACCTCTGATAAGTTTATTTTTAAAAATTCACCCTCCCCGATTTTAATAGTGAAGGGAATTTTCAAAAGGAGTTTTTTATGGCTTGGTTTGGAAAATTGATCGGAGGAACCATTGGATTTGCTTTGGGTGGACCTTTAGGGGCAATTTTAGGTACCACATTTGGACACGCTTTCGATTCGAAAAACGAAACAGACAACAGATACAAAAAAACCCTCCTTTCATCGGGTGAGCAAGCCCAACTCACCTTTTTTGTAGCCACATTCTCGATGCTGGCAAAACTCGTCAAGGTCGACAAATCCATTTCGAAAGAGGAGATCGATTCCATTGAGAAATTTATGCTTCACGATTTGGGTTTAAACCCTGAGAGCAGAAGGATTGCCATGAACATCTTCCATACAGCAATGGATTCTCAAGGGACCTTTCGTGATTTTGCCGCACAATTCTATGAGGAATTTCAATCCCAACCCCAGCTCCTTGACCTGATGATAGACATACTGTTACGGGTATCTGTTGCTGATGGTTTCCTGAGCGAAGACGAAGAGAACCTGATTCTCTCGGCTGCAAGGACATTCAAATTTACCGAGGAGGAGTATAGAAAACTCAAATCAAAATATGTTAGGAATTTTGAAAAATATTTTGCTATCCTCAAAAGCAAGAGCAGCGATTCAAATGATCAAATTAAAAAACATTATCGAAAACTCGTACTGGAATATCACCCGGATACAATCGCATCAAAAGGATTACCGGAAGAGTTTATGAAGTTTGCCAATGATAAATTTCGGGAAATCCAGGAAGCGTATGAAGTCATCAAAAAGGAAAGAAGATTCGGTTAACCGTTCGCAGCTCGGTTCAATACATTTTACAAAGGGTACCCAGCGCCGAGGTGCCCCCATGGAGTTTTTCGATCCGTACGTCTATAATGGTATTTCTCAAATCCTCATTACTTCTGACCAGAACCGGTATATAGTTTGAGGTAATTCCCCTGAAAAAATTTTGAATACCGGTCGCTTTCCGTTCAATAAGGACCTCAACCTTCTCTCCGATAAATCTGGTTAAAAAAGTTTTCCTTTTTTGATCACCCAACTCACGCATTTTTCGAGATCTTTCTTTAATTGCTTTTGTCGGGACCTTATCTGAATAAGTATCCGCAGGCGTTCCCTTCCGAGACGAAAAAGGAAACACATGAAGGTAAGCTACCGGCAGTTCATAAATCAAATTATATGTGTTTTGAAATGCCTCTTCGGTTTCTCCTGGAAATCCGATGAGAACATCAACGCCTATGGCGACATCAGGGATGGTTTCTTGGATGTTACGAACCAATGCCCTAAAAAAAGATCGCCCATACGACCGCTTCATCTTTTTCAAAATAAAATCATCGCCACTTTGAAGAGGAATATGAAAATGACGACACAACCGTCCATATTCAGAGCGTGATTTGCGTGTAAACTTGAGGATATCAGGTGAAACTTCTAACGGATCAATTGAGCTAAGCCGCACCCGGTCTATAGCACCTGACGCGCAGATGCGACCCAGCAGCTCAGAGAGAGAAAATTTGGGGTGCAGATCCAGTCCATATCGACCCAGATGAACGCCGGAAAGGACCACTTCATGATATCCAACTTGTTTAAGTTCCCGAATGCTATCCAATACATTTTTTACAGGCATGCTTCGACTGGGCCCCCTGGCGCGTGGTACAATACAATACGTGCAACAGGCATCACACCCGTCTTGAATCTTTAAAATTGGCCTTGTGCGGTCCTGCCTGGGGATCGAGGAAGTTTGTCTGAAAATTCTTTCGTTTGTAACATTCTGACAAATCGACACCGGAATCCGGCTCTCCGCTTCGGTCAAAGCATTGACCAATTGGGGAATCTCATACTTATTTTTATGGCCGACAATGACATGAACGCCTTTGATTTGTTTAAATTCATCCGGTTCCGTCTGAGCGTAACAACCGGTCACCAATATTCGGGCCATGGGGTTGTTCCTAATGGTTTGCCGGACAGCCTGTCTTGATTGCATGGCCGCTTTTTGGGTGACTGCACAGGTATTTACAATACAGAGGCCAGAATCTCCTTCAGCATACGTGAGAACAGATCCGGATTCTGTCAGGGTTTGAGCGATCACATCAGACTCATACTGATTCACTTTACAGCCCAATGTACGAATGCAAAACTTAGAAATCATTTTTTTGTTAAGAACTTGTTGCCGCTTCAGCAGGACTTGCTCCGATCGTGACAGAGACTTTAACAATTCTAGCAAAACACATAATTTTTTTTAAAGATCCGGCCGGATCAGCTACTCAATGCTTAACTCAAGATTCATTGTCTTGGCCGGTTCAAAGCCGTTTTTGTTAAAAAAACGGATGAGTTGCCAATCATTCCAGTCAACCAGTGTATTTAATTTTTTCACACCGGCTTTCCGAAGATGACCGATAAATTCCACCATCAACTGTTCGCCCACGCCTTTCTTTTGGTAATCAGGATGGACCCCGATAGTATCGAGAGTAGCGGTGGTAGCCGAAATGCCGTACTCTCCCACAAAAAGCTCACTCATTACAAAGCCGACCACTTTTTCACCCTCCTCTGCCACAAGAGAGATGGTCAGACGATCTTTTTGATCCAGAGCCCGGGTGAATTTTGTCTCATAATACAAAGTTCTAGCAATAGCGAGTTCGGCAATCTCGTAGGCCTTGAGCTTCTGGATTGGCTTTTCCCTGAACCGAACCACACCTTCGGTTGGCAGAAAAGTCTCGGATCTCGATTGATTAAAAACCCGTTCATCAATCTCCACAACGTCATCGAAGTCGTCGCGGCGAAGGGGCCGGATTTTTACTTTTTTCAAATTCATAACTCCTCCTTTAGTTATTTATCAGCCGCTGGTGTAAAACTGACAATTTGTCCTTTTCGGAGCTGAGATGGAATTTTTAAGGAAGATTATAAACATGTCAGCGATATCTTGTAGAAAAATGAGTAGGTTATGTCAAGAGAGAAAGAAAATTCATGGATTTTGAAAACCTTTTGGTTGAACCGTTCTTTGTTACGCTCATAGGGTGGACAATTTATCAAGTATAAAAAAATTATTGTTTTTACAGCGCCATTTTCTTATTATAGTATATATAAGTCTTGCTAATTGATTTTCCAATGCTCTAAAAAATTATGCGCCGGGTGCCGGGTCATAACTACGGATAAAGCTGAAGCAGAAAGGAGGAAAAAGATTATGGAAGCATCAAGCCTTTTGAAAGATAAGATAATCCTGGTGGTAGATGATGAAGTGGATGTGCTTGATACAGTCGAAGAAGTATTGGATATGTGCCTAATTTATAAGGCAAACGATTACGATACCGCCCATCAATATTTAATGAGCTACACATATGATGTTGTCATTTTAGATATTATGGGTGTGAATGGTTTTGATCTCCTGAAAACATCAGTAAAAAGAGGATTCCCCACTGTCATGCTCACCGCCTACGCATTGTCGCCCGAAGCATTGGAAAAGTCGATAAAACTGGGTGCGGTTTCTTTTCTTCCAAAAGAAAAAATGACCGAGCTTCAAGATTTCTTGGCGGACGTTGTGCTGGGAGGCGGCAAACCGGTTTGGGAAAAATTGTTTGATCGACTTGGATCTTTTTTTAATAAGCGTTTTGGGCCGGATTGGAAAGAAAGAAATGAATTCTTTGAAAAATTCGAGCAGGCCCTGAAAAAGGAAAAAGATAAAAATTAGAAGTATTTCAAAACCCAGGTTTTTTGTTTTTGATTTCTTCAAATAGCAAAAAACGTTCAAAATGGGTTTTCAAACAAATATAACCAGATTATCCTCCAAGATAGGCCTCTTTGACTTTGATGTTGCCAGAGAGATCTTTGGCCGAACCTTCAAGAACAAGCTCACCTGTCTCTAACACATAGGCGTAATCGGCAGTTTTAAGTGCAGCCCTTGCGTTTTGTTCTACTAACAGGATCGTGGTTCCTGACTGATTTAGCCGTTCGATAACCTCAAATATCTCCTTTACAATCAGCGGCGCAAGCCCCATGGAAGGTTCATCCAAGAGTAAGAGTTTTGGTCGTCCCATTAGTGCCCGGGCAATGGCAAGCATCTGCTGTTCGCCCCCTGACAGGGTGCCGGCGATCTGTTCGGATCGTTTTTCTAAAATGGGAAACATTCCAAATACCTCTTTGATTCTCTCGTCGATCTCATGACGGTATCGGCGCTTGAATTTAAGATAGGCCCCGAGATTGATATTATCCTGAACGGTCAGATGACTAAAGAGTTGTCTTCCTTCCGGAACTTGAGAAATACCCAACCCCACAATCTGGTTGCTAAGCAGCCCGGCAATATTTTTTTCTTTGTATATAATGCGACCTTCCAGACTTTTGATCAGACCGGATATGGCCTTTAAAAGCGTAGATTTTCCGGCCCCATTGGCCCCGATAATAGTAACCACTTGCCCTTTGGGTACGTTTATTGAGATGCCCTTAAGAGCAGGAATATTATCATAATAGGCAGTCAGACCTTCGGTTTTAAGCACGGTCTTCCTCGCTACTCCCCAGGTAAGCCTCGATCACCTTTGGATTGTTTTGTATCTCCTCAGACAATCCTTCGGCGATTTTTTCGCCATAATTGAGTGCCATAATCTCATCAGAGATATTCATCACCACCTTCATGTCGTGTTCGACAAGTAATACGGTGATCCCTTTCTCCTTGATGGCATTGATCAGAGAAGATGCCTTCTCGGTCTCTGTCTCATTGAGCCCGGCAGCGGGTTCATCCAGGCAGAGGAGTGTCGGTTCAGTGGCCAACGCCCGGCCGATTTCCAGCATTTTCCTTCCACCCAGTGGCAAACTGTCAGCGGATTCGCTAAATTTTTCAGCCAGACCGACAAATTCAAGAATTTCCATCGCTTTTGCACGAATTTGCTCCTCCTTGTGCTTGTCATGGGGCAACCGCAGGCCGGATGCGATAAATGATGATCGAGTGCGGGTGTGGCAGCCCACCATGACGTTTTCAAGCACCGTCATGTTACCGAAGAGTTCAATGGTTTGAAAAGTTCTAGAAATACCGAGTTCGGCAATTTCGTGGGCCTTTAGCTTCTGGATTGGCTTTCCCCTGAACCGAACCACACCTTCGGTTGGCGAAAAAGTCCCGGTAATTATATTGAACAAGGTGGTTTTCCCCGCCCCATTTGGACCAATGATGGCTTTGACCATTCCCTCTTTGGCATTAAAATGTATGTTAATCAATGCCATCAGCCCACCAAAGACCATGCTGACCTTTTCCACCTCAAGAATTTTTCCCCTACTTTCCTTATCCATTGGAAACTTTTTTGTTAAACAGGCCTTTCAAAATTTTCGGAATTCCCACCATGCCTTGGGGTAAAAAGATGATGACCAATAGCAGAATGACTCCATAAACAATGACCTCAAATTCCTCAAAAAAATGGAGCCATTCAAAGCTTAAAAAGGTAATCAGAAATGCCCCGATAATGGCGCCCCAGATGTCATGCATCCCTCCCAAAGCAATCATGATCAAAAGCTTAATTGAAAAGAAAAGGTCAAAAGTGGATGGATTGATAAAATTTAAATAATATGCATACAAACTACCGGCCAGTGATGCCAAAATGGCCGAATAGACAAAGACCACTACTTTGAACCTGGAGACATTTATACCCATGGCGCTCGAAGCTGCCTCACTTGAATGGATGGCCCGTAAGGCGCGGCCCGTGCGAGACTGAATGACATTAATGGTAAATACAAAGACAGAAAAAACAAAAAACCAAACCAGGTAATAATACTTTTCGACTGAATCGAACGCAAACCCGAACAAACTTAATCCTGGAATGCCGCTCATACCGTCTGGACCGCCAGTCCATTCTACTTCTTCATTAAAGATGATAAATACGATGATTCCAAAAGCCAAAGTTGCCATTGCCAGGTAATGGCCCTTGAGTTTCAGGGATGGGACGCCCACTAGCACGGCCACAATCGCGGCAACAATCATTCCAATTACCATGCAAAACCATGGATTCAAACCATAAGTGGCCGTCAGAATAGCCGATACATAAGCACCAATACCATAAAAGGCAGCCTGCCCGAGAGATATTTGTCCGGCATAACCCATCAACAAGCTGAGGCCGATGGTGATCAGACTATAGATTCCGGCAAAAATCATGAGATCGGGATAATTTTGGATCGCAGGAATCAGACGTGAAACCAGGGGAAAAACAATAATGAACAGCGCAAAAATGATAATCGGGAGCTTACGGATTCGTAGCATGCCTAGAACCTTTTGAACTTGCTAACCTCGATGCTGCCCAAAAGACCGCTTGGTCTTAAAAACAGCGCACCCAAAAGAACGATCAGGGCAAACGCATCTTTGTATCCTGAGTGAATAAGCCCGGCCCCAAAAGATTCAATGGTGCCCAAAATCAATCCACCCAGAATGGCTCCTGGAAAACTGCCCAGTCCGCCCAAGACAACGGCCCCGAACCCTTTTATGGCCAGCATGGCCCCACGGTCATATTCCATAAGGGAAATAGGCGTTATTGTAATACCTGCCACTGCTCCGATAGCGGCTGAAAGGGCAAAAGATAACAGGATCATCCGCTTAACATTAATACCCACTAAGCTGGCTGCACCAGGATTGTCGGCACAGGCGCTCATGGCCTTGCCGATGATGGTCTTTTCAAAGAAAAGGGTTAAAAAAATGACGATAACAATCAAAAAACCAATGATCCAGAAATACTGGGGCTGGATTACTGCCCCAAGGAAATGGATGGGATGTCGTCCGGAAAAGGCTGGCAGATCAAAGGGGTCTTTACCCCAGATAAACATGGCAATGCCTTTGATAATGATGGAAGCCGCAATCGTTGCGATGATCAGCGTCAGAACGGAAGGCTGGCGAATGGGTCGGATGGCCAAACGGTCCAGCAGCATCCCGACCAAAGTGACAATGATAACCGTCAGTGGAAAAGCCAGTACAATGGGCAGGCCAGCAGCAACGTGTAAAAAGACCATAACCAAACCGCCCAACATGACAAACTCGCCCTGAGCCAAATTAATGATCTCGGTTACATTGTAGATAATATTGAATCCGATGGCCACCATCGCATAAGTGCTGCCAACCGTCAGGCCGGTAATCAAATATTGCAATAGCTGATTTGCAAAAGTAATTTTTTCCATCGGCATTTACTTGATAAAAAGCAAGGGTGGTGAATGTAAACCACCCTCACTAAATTTGGCTCTGAAAAAAATGATGATTATTTAGCTAATGCCCAGTCGTCACCTTTGACAACAACCATTAGAAAAGCTTCATTAAAGGTCAACCCGATGTGGTCGTTGGTAGAAAAGTTAAAAATTCCATGCTGGCCGACAAATCCTGCGGTTTTATTTTCCAAATAATCTCTGATTCCAGCCCTGTCGCAGCCCACGGCCTTAAGCGCTTTTGCTACCAAATGCAGCGCATCCCACGCATGGCCGCCAAAAGAACTCAGGGGTTCATTATACTTTGCCGTATAGTTCTTCATATACCCCATGGTCACCGCTTTTTGTGGATGGCTGGCAGGTAAAAGTTCAGCGACATTGACCGCCCCCAACGGGGCAAAAACACCTTCGGCAGCGCCGGCAGCCAGTTTGATGTTCTTGCGGCTACCGAAACCGTGGCTTTGATAGAAGGGAATTTCAGTCATCCCCAGATCTTTCCAGTTCCGAAGGATCACAACCTGGGTCGGGCCGACAGACCAATTGACAATGGCCCCGGGTGCTGCACCCTTGATTTTGGTCAGCTGGACGGTCATATCGGTATCTTTGGGCCCATAGGACTCATCCTCTACAATAGTTATACCGTACTTCGAGGCTAGTCTTACCAGCTCTCCGTGGCCACTTTTTCCAAACCCAGTTGTAATGCTCGCAATGGCGATCTTATTGATACCCCGTTTTTTCAAATGGGTGTAAATTGCTTCCACGGCCATCGTATCGGTCTGGGGGGTCTTAAAGACCCAATGCCTTGATTTATTTTTCTTTTCATCCCAGGTAATTTTATAGCTGGCAGCGGCTGAAATCAGAGGAGTTTTGTATTGTTCGGCTAAAGGCACAACCGCCATGGATGTTCCACTCAGCGAAGGGCCAATTACCGCGCAAACCTTATCCTTGGTGATCAGTTTTTTGACAGCCAGATTGGTTTTGGTGGCGTCACCCTCAGTGTCATAAATAATAAGTTCCAACTTTTTCCCATTAATTCCGCCGGCATTGTTAATCTGTTCTGCGACCATCTCTGCCGTCTTTTTTTCAGGATCCCCTAAGAAAGAGGTTCGTCCAGTCACTGAAAAGACCGCCCCCACTTTTAAGTTCTCGGAAAATACCATGGTGGGGGTAAGCAGTAATCCAAAGCCGAACAGACATACCGTTGTGATGATTGCCATTTTTCTTGTCTTCATCTCTTCCTCCTTTTACTTGGTTGTCCCATTATGAGTGCCTCTTTCATCCCAATAAAACATATAATCATGTTACATTATGGCCACAGTATGGTTTAGTCAAGGGAAAAACCCCGTGCGCGGCGCCGAAACCCTCTTCATTTGTTTTAAAGAATATTTTCGACCTAAACGCCCATCTTCAACATGGAAGGCTGTTACGATGTCCAGTAACCTTGAGGGTCAAACCGTCTGAGCATGGCCAGCTCCGTGTCATCCGGTATCGGGGTCCGGGTGATCTTTGGTGCCATACAGAGCCGCCAACCGGTATTTGCCACAATTTCCTCAACGGTTACTCCCGGATGGATCGAAGTAAGTACCATTTCACGGGTACCTGGGTCAGAACGGAGAATGCCCAGGTTGGTGATAACCATACATGGCCCCCCCCGGGGCAGCCCCACCCGCTCTCGCCACCCCTGTCCATCACCGTAGCCGGGAGAAGTAATGTAATCTACCCGTGGGACAAACCGTCTTTTTTCATGGGTCATTATAATGATATGACGTTTGGCAAGACTGGCGAGATCGCAAGCGCCACCGCTGCCTGGGAGTCGGGTTTTTATTTTTTTTGTGCCGCCAACATAACTGGTATTTAAATTTCCAAAACGATCCACCTGTGCTCCGCCGATAAATGCAACATCTACCCTCCCTTGTTGAAGAAGTCCCATCAGATCAGCCGTATCGGTCAGCCACTGGGCACAAAATAGATTGGGGAGGTCACCCATGGTCAGAATCGATCCAGGCGCCGGGGTATCTCGCACGATGCCCAGCTCGTAAACACCGATAGCATCAGGCGCATGAGTGCTCTTTGCCAGCAAGAAACCAAGCAGTGGAAGCCGCATCCCTACAAACACAATCTCTTTATTCGCAATCTCACGGGCGGCAGCTGTCACCATGAGTTGGAGGGGGGTGTAATCAGAGATTTCTGCTTGTTTAGTGATCGTTGATTTCATGGCATTTCCTTAACAAAGCTTCTAACACCCAAAGTCCGCAGGTGCGGATCGAAGGTGATGTTTTATTTTTAACCGATCCATTCGATTTTTTCCCACCCGGTTCAAGTAATCCACTCTGTCTTTCACGTTATCTATCCAAAATGCCTTCCAATCGGCAAAACTTTCCGGTGTTCGACTCGCGGTTCGGTAGTCAATAAATGATTGGTGATCCCTGTTATAACACCCCGGCACCGGAGACGGATGTCCGCCCCACGGTGCATGCACCACAGCACAGACCCGAAACCCAGGGATGACGACCCTATTGGGGTCACTCCGGATGGTATCCGTAGGGACGATCTCTTCAGCTATAATAATCACATACTCGCCGGCCAGACACGCTTCCCGGGTGATGCCCATGTTCCCCCACATATGTGCATTGCCTTGTTCATCTGCCCGCTGAGTATGAATAATCGTTACATCGGGACGAATAGCCGCCACCGCAGTCAGGGTATCGCCGGTAAAAGGGCATGTTATCGTTTTCAGACGGGCGTTGCTTTTGAAAAGATCGCTGCCCAGGGCCGTTCGGGCCGGCATAAAGGGGACGCCCATGGCCGCAGCCCGCAGGGACATGGACATGGTTAGATTTGAATGGTCTTCTATTTCGGTATTACCATTCTCAATCGCACGTCGAAAATTATAGGAGGAGCCGGTGATAACATTCCCCACCCATGCGGCCTGAACTTTACGCACACAACCCCCACCGATCAGTTGATCAAAGAGAATATCTGAAATAGTACCGATTAGAGTAAGGTCGCGTTTGCGTTGGCGAATAAGCTCATGACCCGCAGCAAAAGGGATAAGCGTTTCCTGGGCCGTACCCAACGCCACTGCACTGCCGTTTTGGACAAACCGGGATATGGCTTCAAACATGGTGAAAAGCTTTGAAGCGGGCATGTTTATTCTCCAACAGAAATATCCCTTTTTGTGAACATCATGCAATTAGGGTTGATTTAATTTGCCGCCAACAAATGAAAAAGGCCCTACCTTTTTTGCGGGCCCTTTAACGGTATTGATTTATATGAAATAAAAAAGTTGCTATTCTTTTTGCTTGGTATTTTCTTCATCCACTTCAGGTTTCGGTTTTACAACTGTATTACCCTTTCCCGTCACAGCTTTAGTAGATGTTGCCGATGAGTCATCTGATTCGCTCTTTGTACCTGAGGTATCCGGCATGCGCTTTTTCTTTTCTGTCTTTTTATCAGGTTTGCCTTTTTTAGAATCAGAAGCCTTTTGTTCTTCCGCTACCTGTTTTTTTCCTTTTTCAGCACTTTTGGTCTTCTTTTTTGTTTTCTTTTCTTTGCTTTTTTCAGGCGAAATCAGTTCAATGATTGAAATGGGGGCAGCATCGCCTGGCCGTCTTCCCGATTTAACAACACGTGTATATCCGCCGGATATTGCACCGAACCGGTCGGAAGCTTCATCAAAAAGTTTATGAACAATGTTTTTTTCCCGTATGATTGAAAGTGCCAGACGCCTGGCATGCAAATCGCCCTGCTTTGCTAAGGTGATCAAATGGTCTGCCCAACGCCTGAGCTCCTTTGCTTTTGCATCTGTCGTATGAATACGCTCATATTTGAAAAGTGAGGTCACCATATTTCTAAACATGGCTTTTCTATGGCTGCTGGTTCTATTTAATTTTAAACCGGCTTTTCGATGTCTCATAGAATCGTCTGCTCCCCTTCCTCTTTGTCTTCTTCACGAGGCACAAACCCTTCAAGTTTCATCCCGAGAGAAAGGCCCATTTCGTTCAAAACCTCTTTTATTTCATTTAATGATTTTCTCCCGAAATTTTTGGTCTTCAGCATCTCTGATTCGGTCTTTTGTACCAGCTGATATATATTAAATATGTCGGCATTCTTGAGGCAATTGGCACTACGAACAGAAAACTCGAGTTCCTCAACACTTCTGTATAGATTCTCATTAAACTGCGGCTTGTCAGAATCTTCCGGTTTTTTATCCGGCACCGGTTCCAGATCTTCATCAAAATTGATAAAAATCGTCATCTGCTCCTTTAGGATCTTAGCGGCATAGGCCACCGCATCCTCGGGCAAAATGCTCCCATCTGTCCAGACTTCGAGCGTCAATTTATCATAATCCGTTTTCTGCCCAACGCGAGCATTGCTTACAACATAATTTACACGCTGGATGGGGGAGAATACGGCATCTATCGGTATCGTGCCTATAGGGGCATCTTCATCTTTGTTGGCTTCCGCGAGTGAATACCCTTTACCAACTTTTACATTAATGTCCATTTTCAGTTTTGTTTTTTCTGAAAGCGTTGCAATGTGCAGATCTGGATTCAGTACCTCGCACTTTCCTTCATCACTGATGATTTCCCCTGCCAAAAGTTCACCCTCTCCTTCAGTGTCAATTCTCACGGTTCTCGGTTCTAAATCAGCAAGTCTAAAGTGCACCTCTTTTATGTTAAGAATAATTTCTGAAACATCTTCTAACACACCTGGAATACAACTGAATTCATGCATCACGGTATCAAATTTGACAGATACTGCTGCCGCACCATACAATGATGAAAGTATGATCCGTCTTAGAGCATTTCCAATTGTGATACCGAATCCTCTTTCAAGCGGTTCACAAACAAACTTGCCATAGGCGGGTTTGGTGGTAAACTGAACCTTTTCCGGCTTAATCATCTCCTGCCAGTTAATATACATGGGTTCATTTAATGACATTATCGTGTCTCCATTGACAAACGTCTGAATTGATCATCCCAGTTACTTGGAATAAAGCTCAACGATTAACTGCTCCTGGATGGGCATTGTCAGATCTTCTCGGATCGGAAAACCTTTTACAATACCTTTTAGGTCTTTTTTTTCTAGTTCGAGCCATTGCGGAACGCCTCTGCGAACCACTGCATCAAGAGAATCTTCAATGGTTTTTACTTTGCGACTTTTTTCTCGAATCTCGACGACATCACCTATCTTTATCAAATAGGAGGGAATATTTACTTTTTTTCCGTTGACAAAAAAGTGTTGATGCCTCACAAGCTGTCGCCCCTGTGCACGTGAATTGACAAAACCCAAACGATAGACGACATTATCGAGACGTCGCTCCAAAAATACCAGCAGATTTGTTCCTGTTATTCCCTTCTTTCGATCGGCCTTTTCAAAAAAAAGATGGAATTGTTTTTCTGAAAGTCCATACATCCGTTTAACTTTTTGCTTTTCCCGAAGTTGTATCCCATAACCCGAGATTTTCCTTCCACGGCGTTGACCATGCTGGCCAGGTGGATACCCGCGGCGATCGAAGGCACACTTGTCAGAATAACAGCGATCACCTTTAAGAAACAATTTCAAATTTTCGCGTCGGCAGAGTCGACAACGCGAATCAATATATCGTGCCAAATTTATCTCCTTTCAAACAGTTATACTCTGCGCCTTGTTGGCGGTCGACAACCATTATGTGGGATAGGTGTCACATCTTTAATCTTTATTATTTTGAACCCCGTAGCTTGGAGGGACCTCAAAGCGGATTCACGACCGGCGCCAGGGCCCTTTACATAAACCTCCACTTCTTTCATTCCATGTTCCATTGCTTTTTTAGCCGCGTTCTCTGCAGCCAGCTGGGCAGCAAAAGGTGTACTTTTCCTCGATCCCTTAAAACCTTGAACTCCCGAACTTGACCATGCAATGACATCACCGGCAGAGTCTGTGATTGTAATAATCGTATTGTTAAAAGTAGACTGAATATGTACAATCCCACTCAAAATGTTTTTCTTTTCTTTCTTTCCCGTGCGGACTTTTTTTGCCATTGACATCCTCTTATCTGATTTAATATCTCACCGGCGACGAATTTTATAATTAAGACTACTTCTTTCTGATGCCGCCTTTTTTCTTAACGGCCGATCTCCTCGGCCCTTTTCGTGTTCGCGCATTGGTGCTTGTTCTTTGCCCTCGAACAGGAAGCGATTTTCGATGGCGAAGTCCTCGGTAAGCTCCGAGATCCATTAACCTTTTGATGTTCATTGAAACTTCGGTTCTAAGTTCACCTTCCACCCTATAATCGCTATCGATGACCTTGCGGATGCTATTGACTTCGGACTCCGTGAGCTGATCTGTCTTTGTATTCGGATCGATATTTAGCTTTGAAACTATATGCATGGAAGTGGATTTTCCGATCCCATAAATATACGTCAGTCCAATCTCAACCCGCTTGTTCTTCGGTAAATCGACGCCTGAAATTCTTGCCAAACCTTTTCCTCCCCTATCCCTGTTTTTGTTTGTGCCTTTTATTTTCGCAGATCACCCTTACAACCCCTCTTCGGCGAACTATTTTACACTTGCTACATATCTTTTTTACCGAAGCCCTGACTTTCATTTTCCCTACTTATCTTCCCCAATACCAGATTGTAGTTGTTTAGTTTCAGATAACCTGCGCGTGAGCCTCAACCGAAAAAGCTGGCATTTGGTTTTCAGTTATTTTTCCCTGTATGTTATTCTTCCCCGAGAAAGATCATACGGGGAGAGTTCCACCGTAACTTCGTCTCCCGGCAAAATTTTAATAAAATGCATACGCATTTTTCCCGAAATGTGGGCGAGTACCTTATGCTTGTTTTCCAGTTCCACCTTGAACATTGCATTTGGGAGTGTATCAATCACTATACCCTTTACTTCAATCGGTTCATCTTTTGCCATATTTCAACTCCGATATAGATTGCTCAAGATAACAGGTCCTTCATCTGTGATGGCGATGGTATGCTCAAAATGAGCAGATAAGCATCCATCTTTAGTTACAGCTGTCCAACCATCTTCAAGTACTTCAACATCATGCCCTTTTTCATTGACCATCGGTTCAATCGCAAGTGTCATCCCGCTCTTCAGGCGAATACCCATGCCGGGCTTTCCGAAATTGGGTATTTGGGGATCCTCGTGTAATTTTCCTCCGATGCCGTGGCCTACAAATTGTCGGACAACGGAAAAGCCTTCAGCTTCCGCGTACGATTGAATTGCATGAGAAATATCTGAAAGTCGACCATCAGGCACGGCTTTCTCAATACCTTTGTAAAGAGATTCTTCGGTAACCTGGGTGAGCCGTCTAGTGGACTCCAATATTTTGCCAACTGCCACTGTCTTGGCAGCATCTCCATAATACCCATCAAAAAGAATACCAAAATCAAGACTAACAATATCGCCCTCTTGCAAGGGTACTTTATTTGGAAATCCGTGTACGACTACGTTATTTACAGAAGCACAGAGTGAATAAGGAAAGTCTCTGTACCCCTTAAATGCCGGAATTGCATTTTTTTCTCTGGCCAGTTTTTCCGAAAGATCATTCAAATAAAGCGTATTGACCTTTGGTTGAATCTCCGATTCGAGTATCTGAAGAATTTCCGAAACAATTTCGTTGCTTTTCCGGATTTTCTCAATTTCCTGGGGCGATTTTAAAACCACCATATTAGAACCGCCCTTTCATTCTGCCCCCGCTTTTTTTCAAAAAACCTTCATAATGTCGGCTCAGCATATGGGATTCCATCTGGGAAATTGTATCAATCGCCACGCCCACGACAATAAGCAGTGCCGTTCCACCGAAATAAAATGGAACATTAAATTTAGTGATTAAAATAGACGGGAGAACAGATACCGCCGAAAGATAAGTGGCACCACCCAATGTAATGCGGGTTAAAACCCTGTCGATATAATCCGCTGTCCGTTTTCCGGGGCGGATACCCGGAATAAAACCGCCCTGTTTTTTCATATTATCCGCCACATCAACAGGATTAAATGTCACGGCGGTGTAAAAATAACAGAAAAAGAATATAAATCCGACAAATAGCAATTCGTACGCCACATTTCCCGGTCTCATTGCGGACGCGATGTTTTGCATCCATGGCACATTCATGAAGCTGGCCACGGTTGCCGGGAACATGATAATGGATGATGCAAAAATAACGGGTATCACACCGGACGTATTGATTTTCAAAGGTAAATGGGTACTCTGGCCGCCATACATCTTTCTGCCAACAACCCTTTTGGCATATTGAACCGATATGCGACGCTGCCCCTGCTCCATAAAAATAATGACGCCGACAACAGAAATCATCAGCGCAATTAAAATGAGGATGGGAAATATCCCCATTTCACCTGTTGAAAGAAGGCGGAATGTATTGCCGATGGCAACAGGTAACCGGGCCACAATCCCGGCAAAAATAATCAGGGAAATACCATTTCCAATCCCCCGCTCGGTAATCCGTTCGCCAAGCCACATGATAAAGGACGTCCCTGCTGTCAAGGTCATGACGGTCATTATCCTAAAATGCCACCCGGGATCGATGACGACTGGGGCTCCACCCGGTGATGTCATGCTTTCCAAGCCAACACTAATGCCAAAACCCTGAATGATGCTCAATATCACCGTTCCGTATCTGGTATACTGGGTAATCTTTTTGCGGCCCTGTTCACCTTCTTTTGACAGACGCTCGAGATGTGGGATAACCACCGTTAAAAGCTGTAATATAATGGATGCGCTGATATAGGGCATTATGCCGAGGGCGAAGACAGACAACCTCTCTAGGGCGCCACCAGAAAACATGTCAAAAAGTCCGAGTAACGTACCCTTTGCCCTTGCGAAAAAAGAGGCCAGGGCTACCGCATCTATTCCCGGCGTAGGCACATGGACACCAACACGGTATATGGAAAGGAAGGCGAGTGTAAACAGGATTCGTTTTTTCAGCTCCGGAATCTTGAAAATATTCTGGAAACCACTGCTGATCATAATGGCAGAACCTCTACTTTCCCGCCAACGCGGGTGACCTTCCCTATTGCAGCTTTACTCGCCTTGTTAACTTTTAGGGTAAGAGGATGTTCTATTTCACCTTGACCAAGGAGTTTGACACCATCTCTTCTGCCCCGTATCAGTCTTGATTGAATTAATGCCGTTTCATCAACGATACTACCTTTTTCAAATTTTGCCAGATCTCGAATATTAATTATGGCAAAATCCTTTTTGAAAATATTTGAAAAACCACGTTTGGGAAGACGGCGATGCAATGGCATTTGCCCACCTTCAAATCCAGGTCTTACCCCCCCACCCGATCGGCTTTTATGCCCTTTTGTTCCTCTGCCAGCGGTTTTTCCGCTGCCCGACCCGACGCCACGGCCAAGACGCTTTCGTGTTTTACGCGATCCAGCTGCCGGTGATAGTTCGTCCAATCTCATTTCTTCTCCTCAACCTTCACCAGATGTGATACCTTATGAATCATCCCTCTGATCTCAGGGGTATCTTTAAGCTCGACAGTTCTTCCCAGTTTTGTCAGTCCCATGCCACGTAAAACCCTGCGGTGTTTTTCCCGCCTGCCAATCATGCTCTTGACCATTGTTATTAATAATACTTCAGCCATTTGACCTTTTTCCAGTTAAAGATCTTCCACACGGATACCACGCCGTTTAGCCACCTGCTCACGGCTTTGCAATTGTTTAAGCCCCTGTATTGTAGCTTTCACCAAATTATGAGGATTATTCGATCCAAGACATTTTGTTAAAATATTCTGAACACCCACAGCCTCAAGCACCGCCCTGACAGCACCACCGGCAATAACGCCTGTACCTTTCGAAGCGGGTTTGAGTAAAACCCTCCCTGCACCAAATTTTCCGATGGCCTCAAAGGGTATCGTATCATTTACCAGTTGGATTTTGCCCATATTCTTCTTTGCTTTTTCCACACCTTTCCGAATCGCTTCCGGTACTTCTCCGGCCTTACCGAGTCCGAAGCCGATACTTCCCTCGCCATCTCCAACAACAACGATGGCACTAAAGCTGAACCGGCGCCCTCCCTTGACGACCTTTGCTACCCGATTAATATGGACTACTTTGTCGATCAGCTCATTTTCGCCGGTGTCTTGTTTGTACAAACATTTACCTCCTTCACGTGCTTTAACAAATAAGGGTTAAAAATCTAGACCCGCTTTTCTTGCACCATCTGAAACCGCTTTAACACGGCCATGATATAAAAACCCGTTGCGATCGAAAATAACTTTTTGAATCCCTTTTTTAATCGCCCGCTCAGCAATGGACTTCCCCACCAAATTTGCAACCGCGATCCGCTTCCCTTTTCCCAAATGTTTATTTATCGCTTTTTGCATTGTTGATGCTGAAGCCAACGTATGTCCCGCCGTGTCATCTATGATCTGCGCATAGATATGTTTTGTGGTCCGAAACACGGTGAGCCTTGGACGCTCCGTTGTTCCAAAAATATTCTTTCTGATCCTTTTTTTTCTCTTTAAACGTGCCCTCTTTCTGAAATTGAGCGAATCCATGCCACCTTACCCCAATAATAACTACAAATGCATTATGCTATTTCGTTCCCGTCTGCCCTTCCGTTCCCGTCTTCCCGGCTTTCAATCGCACCCGCTCTTCGGCATATTTTATCCCTTTGCCCTTATACGTCTCAGGTGGTTTTAATTGTCTGATTGATGCAGCAGTAAGACCTATCAATTCTTTATCGATTCCCGACAGTATAATAATGTTATTTCGATTAATAGTTGCTGAAATACCTTCGGGAAGATCAAAATTGATCGGATGTGAAAACCCAAGGCTAAATTCTATACGATTACCGTTAAGGATCGCACGATAGCCAACACCCTTTATCTCCAGTACCCTTTCAAACTCCCGCTCCACACCGGTGATCATATTGGCGACCAAACTACGGGTAAGGCCTTGCAAGGCCCGACTCGTTCTATCATTGTTCGCTATATTCACATTTACCAGTCCATTTTCTAATTTGAGGTCCACCCGAGAATTAATTAATCGCTCCAACTTGCCTTTTGGGCCTTGGACGGTAACCCGCCTGTTCTGATACGATATCTTTATTTTATCAGGGACTGGAATCGGTTTCTTACCAACACGCGACATGTGCAGCTCCTTGTTGTCACTGACCAATTATCGCATCGAGTGACAAATTTACCAAATATTACAAAGTATCTCACCACCAAAATTTTCTCTTCTGGCTGTTTTATCGGTCATTATTCCTTTGGATGTGGATAAAATTGAAACACCCATCCCTTTTAAGACCGGCTTGATGTCTTTGCTTTTAACATAAATTCTTCGACTGGGTTTGCTAACGCGCCTGATCCCAAAAATTGCATGCGTCTGATCTTGACTATATTTAAGATAGATACGCAAGATACCTTGTTTTGTGTCTTTTATGAATTTATAGTTTCGGATGTACCCTTCATCCTTCAATACTTTTGCTAATTCGCTTTTTAACTTTGATCCTGGAATATCCGTACTATTAAAATTTGCCTTTCCGGCATTTTTGATTCGAACTAGCATGTCCGCAATTGGATCGCTCATTGCCATTGTTTTCTCCGTTATCGTCGTTGGGTTAAAATGAATTATAAATAAATTTCATTTTCCATAAATGAGTTTACCAACTCGACTTTGTCACCCCTGGAAGCATCCCCTGTGAGGCAAGATTTCGAAAACAAATCCGACAAATGCCAAATTTTCTCATATAACCCCTCGGCCTGCCGCACATTGGACATCGATTATATGCTCTTACATTAAACTTTTGTTTTTTCTTTACTTTCATTCTGAGAGATGTTTTTGCCAATTCATCCTCCGGTTTGCATTAACAATCGATAATTGAGTATCTGAATTTGCGATAAATCATCATTGACAATCAGTTCCTGAAGGGCATACCCAGCAGGGCTAAAAGCTCTTTTCCCTCTCTATCGGTTTGGGCAGTCGTAACAACGCTGATATTCAACCCATTAATCCTGTCTATTTTATCATAGTCAATTTCTGGGAATATGATATGTTCCTTAATACCAAGGGTATAGTTGCCGTGCCCATCAAATGCTTTGCCTGACAGGCCTCTAAAGTCACGCACCCGTGGAAGCGCAACATTGACCAACTTTTGATAAAAATCATACATGCGATTCCGACGAAGAGTAACCATGCAACCTATCGGCATACCGGTTCGCAGTTTAAAAGCTGCAATAGATTTTTTTGCTCGGGTCACAACCGGCTGTTGCCCTGCGATGATTTTAAGCTCCGCGGTAGCACCATCAAGGAGTTTTATATTTTGAATTGCCTCACCCAAACCGATGTTCAACACCAATTTCGACAATTTCGGAACCTGCATCGTATTTTTATATTTGAAGGTTTCCATTAACTTGGGTATGACTTCGTTATAATAGTAGGTTTTTAGTGCTGACATGATCTTCCTGAATATTTAATCTAGGAGTCTATTATTTCATTACATTTTCTGCAGACGCGTATCTTTTTCCCATCATCCAACCGTTGCATTTTAATACGAACCGGCGTCATGCACTTGTTGCACATCAACATGACGTTAGACCAATGAATGGGAGATTCACTCTCAAGAATTCCTCCCTGCCTATTCTTAGCCGTGGGTTTTGAATGGTGTTTCACAATGTTGATGTTTTCGATAAGAATCCGGTCTGCCTTTCTAATTACCTTCAATACCTTTCCGATCTTACCCTGGTCTTTACCGGTAATAATTTTTACCTTATCATCTTTGCGTAAATGGCATTTATGATACATCCTGAGTCATATCCTCATCACCAACTTGCGGGTGGTTAAATCTGCAACCATGGCGTTTTTTCGTCAATGCTTTACAATACTTCAGGGGCAAGGGAAATAATCTTCATGAATCTTTTAGCCCTTAATTCTCGCGCCACAGGGCCAAATATTCGTGTTCCAATCGGTTCCTTGTTCGGATCTATTAATACGGCCGAATTGTCATCAAATCTGATGTAGGATCCATCAGACCTTTTGATTTCCTTTTTTGTTCGAACCACCACAGCTTTTAAAATGTCTCCTTTTTTAACTTTAGCGTTGGGTATCGCCTCTTTCACGGCAACAACAATAATATCGCCCACACCCGCATACCTTCTTCTTGAGCCGCCCAGAACTTTAATGCAGTATAACACCTTCGCACCTGAATTGTCTGCTACCGTCAACCTTGTTTCTGCCTGAACCATCTCCCTATCTTTCCCTTTCCGTTAAATCGCTTTTTCGACAATTGCTCTGACTCGCCATTTTTTTGTCTTGCTGATCGGTCTCGATTCAGCAATTAACACCCGATCTCCAATCCGACAGGCGTTGGCTTCATCGTGCGCGGTATATTTGGAACGTCTCCTGATATACTTCTTATACAACTGATGTTTAACAAGTCTTTCGACTTGGACAATGACGGTCTTTTCCATCCTGTCACTGACGATCGTCCCGATCACTTCTCTTCTCATGTCTGATTTATTCATAGTTACGACTGTTCTTGATTGTCCCTATTTGTTTATGAAACTTCCCGTGTGATGGTTTTTATTCTTGCTATATCGCGTTTGATTTGTTTCATCTTTTGTGCATTTTCAAGCTGGCCGATTTCGTGCTGAAAGCGCAAATTAAAAAGTTCCTCTTTCAGATCTTCCCCTTTCTGTTGCCTTTCTTCTCGGCTCAATTCTCTTATTTCTATAGCCTTCATTACAGATCACTCCTCTCAACAAATCTTGTTTTAACTGACAATTTGTGAGAGGCGAGTCGAAAGGCCTCCCTTGCGAGGTCTCTCCTTACGCCTTCCATTTCATAGAGGATTCTACCCGGACGAATAACAACCGCCCATCCTTCAGGAGCCCCTTTTCCTTTCCCCATCCGAACCTCAGCAGGTTTTTTGGTAAATGGTTTGTCAGGAAATATCCTTATCCACATCCTCCCACTCCTTTTGACATGACGCGTTATGGCAATACGGGCTGACTCAATCTGTTTTGCGGTTATGGTACCGCATTCTGTCGCCTGCAAACCAAATTCTCCAAAATTCAGACGACTCCCCCGGCGGGAAACACCCCTCATTCTACCCCTTTGCTGCTTTCGAAATTTAACCTTCTTAGGGCTCAGCATATACCATGTCTCCTATCAGCTGACCTCCGCCTGATCTTTCTTCAGGATTTCTCCCTTGAAAATGAACACCTTCACACCTATAATTCCATAAGTGGTTTGCGCTGCAACAAAACCGTAGTCTATATCAGCCCTTAACGTGTGCAATGGTATTCGGCCATCTTTATACCACTCTCTCCTTGCCATCTCAGCTCCACCAAGACGTCCGGAACAGATTATCTTTACGCCCTTTGCACCAAACCGCATTGCAGAAGAAACACAACGCTTCATAGCACGTCGAAATGCAACTCTACGTTCGATTTGAAGTGCTACATTCTCCGCAACAAGCTGGGCGTCAATCTCCGGTTTTCTGACTTCCTGTATGTCGATGAGAACTTCATGTTTTACCATTTTCTCAAGCGTTTTCTTAAGCTGGGCAATTTCAGCTCCTTTTTTTCCGATAATAATTCCGGGTCTCGACGTATAAATGCCGAGCCTGATCCAATTCGATGATCTCTTTATTTCAACCTTAGAAACACCTGCATGGTAAAGTTTTTGTTTTAAAAATTTTCTGACTTTGAAATCTTCAAAGATATACTTCGAATAATTTTTTCCGGCATACCATTTGGAGTCCCAAGTTTTAACGATCCCTAACCTCAATCCTATTGGATTTACTTTCTGGCCCAAGCTTTTCCCTCCATCTTAAACAGAACCTTCAGCTAAAATGACTGTAATGTGCGCTGTTCTTTTCAATATCCTCGTTCCCCGACCTCGCGCTCTTGCTCTGAATCGTTTCAACGTCGGACCCCGGTCAGCGAGAACGTTTTCAATAACGAGAGAGTCAACATCAATGTCTGGATTTTGGTCGGCGTTTGCCACAGCACTGCGAACAACCTTTCCAACAACGTCTGCCGCTTTTTGAGGCATAACCTTAAGCATTTCCAGCCCCTTCTCAACCGGCTTCCCCTTAATGATGCAAACCAGCTTTTTCACTTTTTGAGGAGAGATACGCTCATATTTTGCCTCCGCTCTGACTTTCATCGCGTCATATCCTTCTATCTATCTTTCCGTTCGCCGATTGACTATTGAAAATGTCGGTGCCCTCAATCCTAAATTGTTATTTTCAAACACCATCACTTCTTTAACTGCGATTTTTTATCGCCGGCGTGACTGTAAAATGTTCTTGTAGGTGAAAATTCCCCCAGCTTGTGTCCCACCATATTCTCTGATATAAAAACGGGAACAAATTTCCTACCATTGTGTACCGCTAACGTAATTCCGACCATTTCAGGGATAATCGTTGACCGTCTCGACCACGTTTTGACAACCCGATTGCCCCTGGTCTCCTGGGCATGAACTATTTTCTTAAACAATTTTGAATCAATATATGGACCTTTTTTTAACGACCGCGGCATAGTCTCTCCTGCTAATAATTTGGTATTTTTTAGGTTCCGATTTACGGAATGCTCGACAGCTGACACTATTTTTTCGTTCTTTTTTTAACGATGTAGCGATCACTTTTTCGGTTTTTTCGCGTCTTATACCCTTTGGTCGGCATACCCCACGGGGAGCAAGGATGGCGACCGCCTGAGGACCTTCCTTCACCCCCACCCATTGGATGGTCGACCGGATTCATTGCAACACCCCTAACCTTGGGTCGTTTGCCCAGCCAGCGCTTTCGACCTGCCTTACCGAGAGATAGATTCTCGTGAACCACATTTCCAAGCTGTCCAACGGTTGCTTTGCAACTCAAAAGAACCATGCGAACCTCGCTGGAAGGAAGTTTGACGAGCGCATACCGATCTTCCTTTGCCATCAGCTGAGCAAATGTCCCTGCGCTTCTGACAATCTTTCCACCGCCGCCAACACGCAATTCAATATTGTGAATATGCGTGCCCAAAGGGATATTACTAAGAGGAAGCGTATTGCCCGGTTTGATGTCCGCTTCAGGCCCGGACATCACCACATCATTTACCGTGAGATGAAGCGGTGCCAGAATATATCGCTTCTCCCCATCAGTATAGTGTAAAAGAGCAATTCGGGTGCTTCGGTTTGGATCATACTCAATCGAAGCAACCTTTGCCGGGATTCCGATCTTGTCTCGTTTGAAATCGATAATCCGGTAATGCCTTTTGTGTCCGCCTCCCTTATGACGACTGGTAATGCGACCATTTGCATTACGACCACCACTCTTTCTGAGGGCTTTCAGCAGATTCTTCTCAGGAGTGGATCTGGTAACCTCCTTAAAGGTTGAATAAACCTGAAACCGTCGTCCAGGAGATGTTGGATTTACTTTTTTAACTGCCATAATTGCTACCGATTCGATCGCCAGGTAAGAATTAACTAAACACCCTCAAAAAAATCGATCCGTTCCCCGGGGGCAAGTGTCACAATCGCTTTTTTCCAGTCCCTTCTTCTCCCTATAATTCGTCCTCTTCGTTTTTTCTTGCCTTTGACCTGCATGGTCTGCAAACCGATCACTTTAACATTAAATATTTTTTCTATGGATCTTTTGATCTCCACCCGATTCGACTTTCTCTCCACTTCGAAAGATAGTTGGTTAGAAACCTCTTTTTGTATGCTGGCCTTTTCAGTTATCAGTGGTCTTTTGATAATGTCATACCGAATCATTTTAAAAGCCTCCCTTCAATGCCCTTTATCGAGGCCTCTACCAAAACCAGGCTTCGGTATTTCAAAATATCGTATACATTTAATCCTTCAGTTCTCAGCACTTTCACATCCGGAATATTTCTAGAAGAAAGTTCCAAGTTTTTATTCGATTTTTCGGTGACGATTAGGGCATGTTCCACATTCAAGGATTTGAGTACTTTTATAAAGCCCTTGGTACCAATTTGGTCAAGTTCAAGCCGATCAATCACTATCAGGTTATTCTCCTTTAATTTGCAACTTAAAGCCATCTTGAACGCTGATTTTTTTACTTTTTTGTTAACCTTATGAACATAAGATCTTTGATTCGGCCCGAAAATGACACCTCCACCCCTTAAAAGCGGCGATTTAATATCACCCTGGCGAGCCCGTCCAGTTCCTTTTTGACGAAACGGCTTCCTCCCACTACCTTTAACATCGCTCCGATGCTTAACAGAAGCAGATGACATCCGTCTATTCGCCAGCTGCATGGTAACGACTTCATGCAAGACATACGGTTTCACAGTCACATCGAAAATATTATCTGTAAGATCAATCTGTGAAACAGTTTCCCCGTTTATATTTTGAATATCTACAACAGCCATTTTCTTTTTCGATCAGGATACAAAAAAGCGTGGATTCCCCGCATCCATCACATTAAAATTTATTCCCGAATTTGTGTTTTTTTAATTTCAACCAGCCCAGCTACGGCTCCAGGAACCGCCCCCTTCAACATGATCAAATTTTGATCCCGATTGATATCTACAATCTTCAAATTTTGAGCGGTTTTTCGTCGACTTCCAAATTGGCCTGGCATTTTTTTTCCTTTGATAACTTTTGCCGGCCAAGCACTGCAACCGATAGAACCGGGAATTCTATGGCTGTGGCTTCCGTGGGTTTTTCCCCCGCCATGAAATCCATGCCTTTTTATTACCCCTGCAAAGCCTCGCCCTTTTGTTGTTCCAGATACATCCACACGCTCGCCAACCTGGAAAACATCCAGGGTGACGCTTTGGCCGATTCTGTAATCTTCCGGGCTTTCAACCGAAAATTCCCGTAGAAACGCGGAATTACCTTCTTTACTCTTTTCCAGATGGCCTTGTAGCGGTTTATTAATACGATTTCGTTTTTTCTCCCCAAAACCGAGTTGAAGTGCATTATAACCATCAATGGCCTGCGTTTTAATCTGAGTAACAACACATGGGCCTACTTCCATGACAGTAACCGGTACATAGTTGCCTTCTGGAGAAAAAAGACTCGTCATACCTAGTTTTTTTCCTAACAATCCTTTACACATCTTATTTCCGGTTCCCTGTTTACTGTTTTATCTCCACGTCCACGCCGGGCGAAAGATCGAGTTTCATTAAAGCATCTATGGTCTGTTGAGTCGGATCAATGATATCCAACAGCCGCTTATGCGTCCGGATTTCAAACTGTTCTCTGGACTTTTTGTCTATGTGTGGAGATCGTAAAACACAATACTTGTGTATCCTTGTTGGAAGGGGTATGGGCCCAACTACTTTTGCTCCAGTTTTATTCGCCGTGTCAATGATGTCCAATGCCGATTGATCCAAAAGTTTGTGATCATATGCCTTAAGTCGAATCCTGATTTTGGTATTCATCATCATTTGTTTTTTCTTTTTCTTATTCGAGTATATTACTGACGACTCCAGCGCCGACGGTTCG
>CEPS01016716.1_pt1 | contig 107642 bp, 100 predicted proteins | sample 530401 | NCBI WGS metagenome assembly CEPS01 (sample SAMEA2620035, study PRJEB7988) | marine metagenome | biome: marine biome (ENVO:00000447); feature: mesopelagic zone (ENVO:00000213) & marine oxygen minimum zone (ENVO:01000065); material: "saline water (ENVO:00002010), including plankton... | reverse complement strand
TCGTTTTTCCAAAAAATTTTATTTACTCCACACCAGATGCGGCACCATGTCCCATTGGGGGTGTGAAATTCGAGCATAAAGAATAACGAAATCATGTACCAAAAAAAGATTGGACTGAATACAAGGCCAATTTGCTCACCGCGGTTTGCCAATTTTGAAAATCGAAAAGCTCATTGTGCTAAAATTGTTTATACGGCCCCAAATTAAGGAAATATTATATGCCTGACGCTCATAAAAAAGAAAATTCAGCAAACATCACTAAACGGGTATATGTGATTGCATGTGGCGTTTTATCTATTGATATCAAGCGATTGGCTGAGAATTTTAATTTGGATATTTCCATGCGATTTTTAAAAGGGGGATTGCATGAAAAACCGATGGAACTACGGAAACAGCTCCAGACAGCGATTGACGGAGTGTCCGGATCCGATCAATATGATCGGATAGCAATCGGTTATGGCATCTGCGGACGGGGTACCGTGGGAGTGGAAGCGAGAGATATTCCGCTGGTCATTCCGAAGGCACACGATTGCATCGCGATGTTTCTCGGCAGCAATCAAGCATATAATGATGAATTCTCTCGCTACCCGGGCACCTATTACATTTCGGCCGGTTGGTATGAAGAAAAAGCAGAACCTTTGTCACAAAAGCGGCGCTGGGCCTATTTTGGGGATGAGAAAATCAAATATGACGATCTGGTTAAAAAATACGGTGAGAAAGACGCCAGGGAAACGTTTAAATTTTTAAATTCCTGGAAACGAAACTACCAACGGGCCGCCTTCATCGATACAGGAGTTGAGAATTCTCGAATTTACGAAGATTATGCAAAATCAATGGCAAAGGAGTATAATTGGAAATATGAAGTGATAAAGGGGAATTTGTCCCTTTTAGAGAAATTGATTTGTACGGATTCGACAACCAATGAAATACTGGTTGTACCGCCCAAACACCGAATTGAACATGATCCAAAAAGCGACGGGGTCAGGGTCGATCCGATTTTGAAGAAAATCGAAATCGGCGACAAACAACCAAAAAGTTTTTGGGTAAGAGACAATAATAATCGTTTGAAAAATAAGCGGGAAATAGACTTCGGTCTGGGAATCGATGCCGGGGGGACGTTTACAGACGCTGCGATATATGATCTCTCCGCTGACAGGGTATGTAGCAAAAATAAAGCGCTGACAACAAGATGGAACTTGACCGAAGGCATTCAGGAGGCGCTGGCCGGGCTTGATACTGAAAAGTTGAAGGCCGTGGAGTTGGTAGCCATATCAACTACTTTGGCAACCAACGCAATTGTGGAGGGCAAAGGCCAAAAAGTGGGTTTGATCTTGATGCCGCCTTACGGCCTTTTTGACCCAGGGGATATAAATTATGAGCCGAAGTCAATTGTTTTGGGGCGGCTTGAGATAACCGGAAAAGAGATAGATCCGGTAAATGAACTCCAGATTCGGCGAACCGCCCGGGAGATGGTTAAGCGTTTTCAGGTAAAGGCATTCGCGGTTTCGGGTTTCGCGGGTACGATAAACCCCGAGCATGAACTACTGGTGCAAAGACTTCTACATGAGGAAACAGGCCTTTTTGTTACATGTGGACATGAGTTATCCGACCTTTTGAACTTTAGAACACGCGCCATGACTGCGGTTTTAAATGCCCGGATTATTCCCAGATCCATAGACTTGTTGGATAATATAGAAGGTGTGTTACACAAGCACGGCATCAAAGCACAGATTGTCGTGGTTAAGGGAGACGGTACATTGATGAGCGCGGAAATGGCAAGGGAACGCCCGGTAGAAACAATACTTTCAGGGCCTGCAGCGAGTGTGGCCGGTGCGCACTATCTGACGGATTGTGAAGATGCAATCGTGGTTGATGTGGGGGGCACCACATCCGATATCGCGGCGTTCCAGGAAGGCGAAGTCAAGATTTGTAAAAACGGAGCTGATATCGGCGGGTTTAGAACACATGTCAAAGCGCTGGAGATTCGGACAGCCGGGTTGGGTGGAGACAGTTTTATTTCATGGGAAAAAGATCATTTTGAAATCAGCCCCCAAAGAGTTGGACCGATCGCATGGTTGGGAACAAAAGATCCGGGAACACACAAGGCACTTAAATATATGATGTTTCATCCAGGTTCATACCAAAGTACCACAAAAACAATGCAAATTCTAATCAAAACCGGCGCTGTCGACAACATGTCCCTTACGCACCAGGAAAAAGAAATTGTAAAATTATTAGAAAAGAGGCCCTATTCCCTCGATGAGTTGGCCAAATATGTTGAAACACCGCACCGCATGCTATTACATCTTACCCATCTGGAGGATAATTTTATTATTCAGCGATGTGGTCTAACACCAACAGATTTGCTCCATGTAACAAAAAAATTTGACCGATGGGATAATAAAGCCTCCCTTAAGATCTGCGAACTGGTCAGTCAGATAACCGGCCTAGAAGTAACGGAGTTGGCCGAAAAACTTTTGGAACAGTTTATAAAAAAACTGGCAAAGGAAATACTTGAAAAAGAGCTTGTGGAAAAAACCGGTCACCCAGACCTGAAGGAAAGTAAAAGTTGCCAGGTGATCATTGATCATATTTTAAGTGGAGCCGACAAGGACCATGTTTTACAGGCAAAACTCAGCAAACCGATTATTGCAATAGGGGCACCGGTGAAAAATTTTCTTCCAGGGGCGGCGAAACTTTTGAATGCCCGGCTGATAATACCAAAAAATGAAGATGTCGCCAACGCGGTAGGAGCGATCACAAGCAAAATAATGATTCGGCGTAAAGCAACGATAAAGCCAGACCAGGAAGGCGGGTTCCTGATCGAGGGGCTGGAGGGGAACAGACAATTTTCGAAATTCGATCGGGCGGTCGAACACGCTGAAAACGAACTGGTTTGTCTGGTCCGGAAAATCGGCAGGGCATCCGGTACAAGCGAAACGTCCATAAAGATACATGTGGAGGATAAGATTCCGGCAACTGCAAACGGAAGTCCGGTATTCCTAGGACGTACGCTTACCGCTCAACTGAAGGGAAAACCGGATATGTTACCCAAACAAAAATCCCTCGGGCAATCTGCTTTGGCATAGATGGGGATCGGAAGGAAGTTTATTTATTAGACAAAGGGATTGGCCAAAAACGACCAATCCCTTGAAATCATTGGAGGCGACAGCCAGAGTTGAACTGGTGAATGGCTGTTTTGCAGTCTGTTCAAGCGACTTTTCCGGTCTTTTATCTTGTTGTAAATTATTGATGTATTTATCATTATATTATCAGAGTGTTATCTGCTTACCAATCGTATATCTTTTCATGGTTTTTTACCGTCTTTTCTGATATTATGGTAGCAAAGTGGGAGCCATTTTTTAATCGGGTATGATCTATTACGGGTAAAGTGCTCTGCCCTTCGGGATGCCTTTTTCCGTTTGTTCAGCACGTATCGCTAACAATTCAAATCAGCGATGGATTCCCCGGTCCGCTGAATTTGTTTGTTAAGCATTATCTCCAGGAGGTAGCTCAATTTTATAATCTATTCTTATTAGTCCTTCATCTTCTGCCTTCGTTGACTTCCGACGATTCAAGAATATCTTCATCCAGAACGACCATGCTTCCACCAAGGGTTATCGTTTCACCGCGTGGGAGTGTGAAAAGTTGACTGACTTTGAGGTTGACGATTTTTTTAAAATATGCCTCCTGTCAGATGTTTTTGTATCATCATTTTTGCGGATTCTATTTCTTTGAAAAACCGAGTTCTAAACTGCGACAAACCGTGCCTAGCCTCTGGCGTGGTCTCACGTGGAAAAACCGGGTCAAATTTAAACTGCGCAATAGAGCTATGAAGGTCATTGTAGATTTTTGCTTGATTGTCATCAGGTAAATCTTTCCGATAACGGGTAAATGGCTTCATGATCAGTTCATCTGCCCGGTAGTTGACTTCGGAAAATTCTTTCTGTGACAGTGTTTTGAGATCAACTCGCTCGTCTAACACACGAGAGTCTGGGAGCATACGTTTATGTCGGAACAAATAGGTTTCAGACGAAATATGGGCTTGTTTATGGCGGTAATGATAGGCATTGGCGCCACTATGGGGCCGGGGATTTTTGCCCTGCCGGGCGAACTGGCGCATATGATCGGTCCGCTTGGAGTTCTCGTTTATTTGGCTATGGGTCTTTTAACCATATTTACCGCCTTAAATTACAGCGAACTCAGCGCAGCTATACCGTTAGCCGGTGGCGGATATTCCTTTACCAGCAGGACACTCAACAGACCCGTGGCGTTTTTTACCGGCTGGTTCTTCTGGATCGGCAACACTCTCGCTTGTTCGATGTACGCCCTTATCTTTGCCATGACGATCCGTGCCTACTTTTTGCCGGAAGCCGGCATTGTCCTCATCACCCTGACCACCACAGTAGTGTTCACTACCATCAACTTAAAGGGAATGAAGGAAGCAATTATAGTTATTACCGTAATGAATCTGGTGGAATTGGCGATTCTGGTTGGAGTTGTAGTGCTCGGTTTCACTGATATTGAGCCGCCTAATTTGGAGCCTTTCGCTCCAATGGGATGGGGCCCCTTTGTTCCGGCTATGGCCCTCATCTATATCTCCTATGTCGGGTTCGAACTTATTTCGAATGCGGCCGAAGAGATCATTCAACCGAGCAAGAACATTCCGCGAGCTATTTTGATCACTTTGGGCGTGAGTACGGCAATTTACGTCTTCGTGGTAGGTGTAATGATGGGCACCACCAATTATACTGAACTCGCCCAGAGCGAAATTCCTTTCATCTTCACCGCTGAACGGCTTTTCGGTGCCTGGGGACGTTGGGCCGGAATCATAGCGACTATAATGGCGAGTCTTTCCGCATTCAGTGTGACATTGGGCGCCAGCGCCCGCATTTTGTACGCATTGGGGCGCGATAAACATTTTCCCTACATTTTCGCCCGGTTGCATCCGAAATTCCAAACTCCACATATTGCTCTCTTTATTTGCGCCCTGATTGTGATTATCTTCAGCTCCTCCGGCATCGTAAAATTTGTGGCTTCTTTGAGTGATTTCGGTTACCTGATGGGACTTGGGATAATCAACTATGCGGTGATTCCATTGCACAAGCGAATGCCTAATTTGAGACGTCCATTTCAAACCATATTTTTTCCCTGGATACCTATCCTGGGAGTTATTACGACCTGGATGTTCGTTCCGGCATTAGAATTAAGAAGTTTTGTTCTTGGAGGGATACTGACACTGGTTGGAAGCGGGATATATCTTTTCAGATCCGATAACCGCGCTGAAGTTTTTAAATTGGCAAGAGTTTATGTAAAATTATTGAAATTGTTTATATATAAAATAAGGAGAATGCGTATGCGAGTGGTCATCATAAGTGGCGAAAAACAGGGTCAAAATATAGCTGATCGACTCTTGTCAAAAGATGAGTATCATATGATGTTTCGTGCAGCGGAACATCAGGTAACCTTCATTGAAGAAGACGAGGCTCTATGTAAGGAACTTGAACAACACTACAATGCTCCAATTTACCAGGGAGACGGCACAAAAAAGGACTTGCTGGGACAGGTAGGCATTGATAATATTGATGTTGTCATCGCCGCTTTTGAAGATGATAGCCGAAATGTAATTGCGGCCCTTCAGGCCAGGCAGTTAAAACTTGAAAAAGTGATCGCAATTGTCCAAAATCACCAATACACACAGCTCCTTGAGCAGAACAACGTAGTGGTGGTAAATGCACCCTGGGCGACTGCAGCTATGGTTGAAAATATTCTCGACAACCCCGTCCTGGCACAACTCTTCGAATTTGGAATAGGAGCAGCAAGTCTTTTGGAAGTAAGCGTGCCTAAAAATGCGAAGGTAACTGGAAACTTCATCCGAGATATTGAAATACCAAAAGGGTGCTTGATTGCCGCGATAATCAGGGATAAGCAATTTGTGGTTCCGCGCGGCGTTACAAATATCGAGGTTGATGATCGCGTAATTTTCATCGGGCCAGCCTTGGCCATAAAAAAAGCATTCGATATATTTATGCTCAAAAATAAAGGGAAGTAATTGACAGTAAAAATATTTTTGGGCTTCTGCCTTATCAGGAAGAATATAAATCCTCGGGTTCAATCTTATCTGTCAACAAAGAGGCTGCCACAAGGCTCGGGGGAGCCATTTTTGAGGGGAATGGTAGCAAAAACGGAAAAGGGGTCACAGGATATTCTGTAACCCCCTGAAATCATTGGAGGCGGCAACCAGAGTCGAACTGGTGAATGGCGGTTTTGCAGACCGCTGCCTTACCACTTGGCTATGCCGCCAATTCGATACCTTATTTACCCAATGCTGGAGCGGGAAACGGGATTTGAACCCGCGACTTCGACCTTGGCAAGGTCGCACTCTACCACTGAGTTATTCCCGCTCAGACTTCCGAACAAACTACCGTGTGTCGATGATATTGTCAATATCAAACTGGTCAAATTCGGAGCATTTTTCTAAAGCGGACAAAATAGTCAGTGCCCGACCACAGCGTTAACACAAGCGCTCCCCACAAAAAAAAGTTTCCAATGGCTGCCATATTGATGCCAAAATATGAGTAATGAAATAAAAGCGGTATGATGGCAGCGATCTGAAATCCGGTTTTGAACTTCCCGAGGTGTGACGCTGAAATATCTTTTCCTTTTTTTGCAACGATGTTCCTCAGCCCGTTTACCGCCAATTCCCTGCCGATGATAACGCAAACCATCCAGGCAGGTACCCATCCATGTGATGCCAGCATAATAAAACTCGAAGAGACCAAAAGCTTATCTGCTACAGGGTCCATGACAGTTCCAAAAGTTGACACAAGCCCCCGGCGTCTGGCATAAAAGCCATCAAAATAATCGGTAATCGCGGCAACACTAAATAAGACAGCGGCAATGAAAGTGGGAAAGCGGCCGGTAAATAAAAGCAGAATGACAATCACCGGTATGGCAGCCACACGAAACAGGGTCAACCTGTTGGGTGAATTCAGCATGTTTTCTTTTTCTTCCATTTTCACCTTGGTTTTTTGATCTTTTCTAGTTGATTACTTATTTTTTCGTCTTTTCCCAATCGTCCAGAAATGACCTTATGCCTTTGTCAGTGAGCGGGTGAGCAGCCAGTTTGCTGAGAACATTAAACGGAATCGTGGCAATATCTGCGCCCATCAGAGCCGAATCGAGCACATGGAGTGGATTTCGGATGCTGGCGACAATCACCTCTGTATTATAGGCATAGTTACTGTAGATTTCTACAATCTGTTCAACGATGAGCATACCTTCGTAGGATAGGTCGTCCAAACGCCCCACAAATGGGCTCACATAGGTTGCGCCGGCCTTCGCGGCCATCAGCGCCTGCAATGGCGAAAAAATTAGGGTTACATTGGTTTTTATCCCCTCCCCGGAAAGTTGACGCGTTGCCTTCAACCCGTCAACAGTCATCGGAATTTTAACAACAATATTGTCGTGAATTCCTATCAGGTGCCTGGCCTCTTTGAGCATGCCTTCGACATCGAGGCTGATCACTTCAGCATTTACCGGACCGTTCACAATTTTACAGATTTCTTTGATGATCTCTTCAAAAACACCGCTCTCCTTTGAAATGAGCGAAGGATTGGTGGTTACGCCGTCGACCATACCCATGCTGTGGGCCTCTTTAATTTCATCAATGTTTGCCGTATCAATAAAAAACTTCATCTACCACGCCCCCCTGAAGCTGATTTATCTTTTAGCTTTCATTTTTTTGTTGAACAAACCCATCTCTGCATCGCGTGCTACAAAAATAAAGATCTTTTCCCTCCATCCTCAAATGAACCCCGTTTCTTTTGGGAAAATGGACTTCACAAAAAGGATCCTTAACCATGATATCGTCGATTTCTCTGGTGGCTTTTTGGGAAACAGTTTTACCCATTGCTGTGTTTTGAAGCATCCAAGACTTTAAAGCCTTGTAACCCAAATATACGATTGCCAAAAGTATTAATAATTTCATCGGTACTCGAATATCTTTTGTCCATCACCCAGATTGTCCAGAAGATGTCGCATATCTTTTTTCAGGACCGGATGGACAACTGTTGGATCTATATCACATATGGGCTTTAAGACAAAGCGTCTTTTGTGCATTCTCGGATGTGGAATCACCAAACCGGATAAATTGATCACCAGGTCGTCGTACAGTAAGATATCGAGATCAAGGACCCGGGGGCCGTATCGGACAGGGTTTGAGATTCGCCCGGCATCCTTTTGTACCGATTTAATTACGCTGAGGAGCTGATACGGATCAAAAACGCTTTGAATCTTAACCACTGCATTGATGAACCAATCCTGATTTTTATAATCAACCGGTTCGGTTGAGTAAAAGGGGGACTGTTTTTTTAAAAAGGATAAACCCGGTTTGGTCAGGGCTGTGATACCATTTTGGCAGTTTTTCAGTTTGTTATCGATATTTGAACCGATAGAAATATAGACGGTGTGTTTCTGTTTCACCTCAAAAACCGATGGCGCGGATCCTTTCGATAACCTCTTTCAGCCTCTCTTTTCCGACGGTTAAAGCCATTCGAACATACCCTTCACCGGCTGAGCCAAAACCATTTCCCGGTGTAACAACAATGCCTCCCTTTGTTAATAGATGGGTCGTAAACGCCGCTGATGTATATCCATCGGGAACTTCTATCCATATATAAAATGTCGCCTTTGGTTTTTTGACAGATAGCCCCAGATCGATAACCCCATCAACCAAAATATTTCGACGCTCCTGATATTTCTTGTTCATATTTTGAACGCATGTCTGATCACCTTCCAACGCGGCAATCCCAGCGATCTGAATCGCCTGGAAGGCACCGGAATCGATGTTGCTCTTTATCCCACCGAGTCCCTCGATGATCTCTGGGCGACCGACTGCGAAACCTAGCCGCCAGCCGGTCATATTGTAAGTCTTGGAGAGGGAATGAAATTCTATCCCCACCCCACTGGCCCCTTCGGCTTCAAGGAAGCTTATCGGCTGGTATCCGTCGAAAGCCATTTCGGTATATGCGGCGTCATGGCAGACGATGATATTATTTGATTTTGCAAAGGAGACCACGTTTTTAAAAAATTCCCTCTTTGCAATGGCGGATGTGGGGTTGTTGGGATAATTGAGGAACATCAACTTTGCATTCTTTGCCATTTCCACCGGTACTGCATCAAGATCGGGTAAAAAATCATTTTCTTTCAACAAATCCATAAAATATGGGTTCCCACCCGCAAACTGGACACCGGTGGGATAGACCGGATAACAGGGGCTTGGCACCAGAGCCCAATCACCCGGATTGATGAAAGCAAGGGGGATATGGGCAATCCCCTCCTTTGATCCGATCAGGGTGATCACTTCTTTTTCAGCATCAAGATTCACGTTAAATCTGCGTTTGTACCACCGGGCAACCGCCTGATTGAACTCATCCATACCGGAATAGGATGGGTATCGATGATTTTGATGATTTAATGCGGCTTGATTCAGTGCCTCTATGATATGGATCGGGGTCGGCAGATCAGGATCGCCTACACCCAAATCAATAACATCCACCCCCCGCTGTCTGACCTCCTCTTTCTGTCTATCTATTTCCTTGAATAAATAGGGTGGCAGGCTCGCCAACCGGTTCGATTTTTTGATATTCATCATAACCCTTTTACGCCTTCATCATTCGATAGCTTCTTCACACAACTCACCTCGATATATAATGCGGGCATCACCTTGTAGGGAAACATCGAAAAAATGGTCTTCTTCCACCTTGAAATGAACCGTTAGGAATCCCCCGCTTCTTGTTTGAATCTTAATAGGGGATGTGGATTTTGATTTGCAGGCCATTATCACCGCGCCTGCGATCGCTCCTGTGCCGCAAGCCAGCGTTTCATCCTCTACGCCTCGTTCATATGTCCGGACGGCAAGATTGCCATCTTTATCATAGCTGACAAAATTTACATTTGTGCCCTCCGGGGCGAACGCCTCATGGTACCGAATCTGCCGCCCCACTTCAACCACCTGAGCCTCCTCGATGTCGTCCACCTCCACAACCACATGGGGCACACCGGTGTTTACACCGGATATGGTAAGCGGTCCTGTATTCATCTTTAGAGAATCGTTGAGTTTGAGGCCTGTCGGATCCGGTATTTTGATCATAACCTGGTCATCGACAACCTCGGCATCGATTATCCCGGCATCGGTTTCAAAAGACATCCGGTATCCTGCGATACGGTTCAACCAGGCGAATCGCGAAACACACCTGGCGCCGTTCCCACACATCTCGGCCCGGCCGCCGTCGGCGTTATAATATCGCCATTTGAAGTCGACCCCTTCGGCGTTCTCTAGAAGGATAATTCCATCCGCGCCCACGGACATGCGTCTTCGGCAAATCTTTGAAATAAATGTTTTTAAATTTTTCTCTTCAACAACCTCTTTTCTGTTATCAATTACAATGAAATCGTTGCCGCTACCGCTCATTTTAAAAAAATTAATTTTTTCCATTTTTTTTCCTATTTTATGGTCTTACAACAAGTTCATTACTATTGATAATTGAATATTCGCCAATGTCGCTATTTTCCGTTATTTTTGTGATAGTTTTTATATGTTTTCACTTTCAGCCTCACCCTCTTTAACGAATGACGGAATTGACTCCCCTTCCATTAGATCCGAGTACTGTTGGCGTACCCTGATAACGTGGAACTGGTTCTCCTTGACCATTACTTCCGCCACTTTTAGTCTTGAACAGTAATTGGACGCCATGGCAAATCCATAGGCACCTGCGCTCATCACAGCGAGGAGGTCATCTTTTTTTAAATCGGAAATTTTCCGATCAATTGCCAAAAAATCCCCGGTCTCGCAAATAGGCCCCACCACATCCGCCACGATCTGCGTTTCTCCGGCCCTTACCACCGGCTGAACAGCATGAAAGGCATCGTAGAGGGAAGGCCGAATAAGGTCATTCATCCCTGCATCGGTAATCACAAATTCTTTTTTCAATCCGGATTTTCGATATAGAACACGGGTCACCAAAATACCCGCATTTCCAACAATAACCCTCCCCGGTTCCAGAATCAGTTGAAAGGAGGTATCTTTGAGCAGCGCAGCTATTGTTTTGGCATATTCACTGGGATGAAGCGGAGATTCGTCTTCATAGATGATGCCGAGCCCGCCACCCATGTCAAGGTATTTAATTTTGATGCCAAATTTTTCTATCTTATTCTTCAGGTTTATGAGACTTTGAAGGGCGTCTTCAAACGGTTTTGCTTCCGTAATCTGCGAGCCGATATGACAATCGATTCCGATGATCCGAACATTTTGGAGCCGATTTGCTGCCTTGTATCCTTCTATGGCGCTCCGGGCGTCTATCCCGAACTTGTTCTTTTTGAGGCCTGTGGAGATGTAGGGGTGGGTCTTTGGATCAACATCCGGGTTTACACGGAGCGCGATCGGGGCCTTCATTTTCAAAATACCCGCCCTTTTGTCTATCAATTCAAGCTCTTCAAGTGACTCGATGTTAAACATCAAAATCTTGGATGAAAGTGCATAGTCGATTTCATCGATCCGTTTCCCAACCCCTGAGTAAACAATTTTGTCCGAAGAGAATCCGGCCTTCAACCCCCGGTAAAGCTCACCGCCTGATACGATATCCAGCCCGCCTCCGAGGTCTGAAAACAGTTTTAAAATCGCCAGTGAGGTATTTGCCTTTGCTGAATAACAGACAAGGGGGCGAATTCCTTGAAAGGCATTATTGAATGTCTGAAAATGGCGCTTTAAAGTCGCATAGCTATACAAATAAAATGGTGTACCAACTGCTTTGGCGATTTTTTTTATCGGAACCTCCTCTGCGTAAAGCTCATTTTCACGATATACAAAGTGATGCATCCATTTCTCCGCTCACTGCTTTTACCTCAATATTTAAAATCGACATAATTTGAGTCTCCGCTTACCCTTCCGCCGTCCGTATGACCGATCACCTTATAGATGTATCTAAAACCCTTTTCCAAGGGCTCTTCAAACGATATGGTGCTCCGATAAGGATCATTGAAAGGTTTCACTTCCACCGGAACTTGATCAACCATTGCAAATTGAATCGGACAATTTTTGCAATCGGATTCTGGGATCGCTGTTTTTGATCGATAGACGGAAAAACCGGTAAAATTCGAGTCTTTCTCATCTTCTGCAACCGGGATTGTCCAGGTCAGCCAAAGCATGTCCCTCCCGATTGTAACTTTTAAGTCCTTCACCACCGGCAGGGGTATTTGGTCGGGGGGTCTAGGCGGTGCCTTTTTGCCACACCCCAAAAGGGACAAAAACACCATCATCAATACTGAAACGGTCAAACAATGACCTTTGCGACAACGGCTTTTCACATCGATTATTTGTTCATTGGTTCCCGGCAAGATAACGCGTTTGCTGTCCCGGTTCATCGGTCCTGCTCAATTGACAAAAAAATATCATCCAAACAGGCCACCAGTGCGTCAATATCGCCTGTCCGGATGATCAATGGGGGTATAAAGCGTAAAACATTCTCCTGGACACAGTTGATGAGGAATCCTTTCTCGAGACACTTTGCTACAATCGGTCCGCCATCCAATTTCAGTTCAATGGCCAAAAGAAGACCCGACCCCCGGACATCGGTGATCGATCGATGCCTCTTTTTGAGCCATAAAAGCTTTTCCTTAAAATATGACCCCACTTTACGGCAATGGTCGATGATCTTTTCTTCTTCAAGTACTTTGACCACTTCCAATGAAGCCGCGGTTACAATTGGTGTGCCGCCAAAAGTCGTTGCATGGGATCCCGGGCCAAATGCAGAGGCAACGTGTTTTTTGGCCAGCATAGCACCGATCGGTAACCCGTTGGCAAGGGCTTTGGCCAAGGTTATGATATCCGGCTCAACATCGAATTGTTCATACGCAAAAAGGCTTCCTGTTCGGCCAATCCCGGTCTGTATCTCATCGAAAATAAGCAGTACCCCTGTTTCATCGCAAATCTGTCTGATGGTTTTCAAATACGCCGGATCAGGACACCGAACACCCCCTTCTCCCTGGATCGGTTCAACCATCACCGCACATGTTGAAGACTCGATCTCCCTGTGCAACGCATCCACGTCATTGAACGGCACAAAATCGAAACCTTTTAGAAGCGGGTCAAAATCTCTCTTGATTTTATCTTGCCCTGTCGCAGAAAGCGTGGCCATGGTACGCCCATGAAAAGAGTTTAGCATGGAAATGATCCGGTAACGGCCACTTTCCTTTTTTTTCTTAAAATACCGCCTGGCGATCTTTATTGCCGCCTCATTGGCTTCGGCCCCGCTGTTACAGAAAAATACCCGGTCGGCAAAACTGTGTTCAGCCAGCCAAGATGCAAGCTTTGCCTGGGGAAGCGTATAGTAAAGATTTGAAACATGCAAAAGTCGATCTGCCTGTTTGGAAATGGCCTTGGAAACCTTTGGGTGGGCATGGCCAAGATTGCATACCGCAATTCCCGAAACAAAGTCCGTATAACATCGGCCTTCTGAATCCCAGAGTTTGCACCCCTTTCCCTTTATAAGGGCAATGTGAAATCGTTTATACGTCTCGAAAATAAATTGATCTGATTGCTCTATTATATCATTGCCCATGGTCGGATTTGTTAACCCTTTTTTCTTTTTACAGGATATATCGACTTAAATCCTCATCGTCCTTGATATCTTTTAGCTTTTTTCCCACATACTCCCTGCCGATAACAATCCGTTTCTCCTCTATGTCCGGTGCGTTGAAAAGAATATCCTCAAGGAGGCACTCCATTAAGGTATGGAGTCTCCTTGCACCAATATTTTCAGTCAGGTTGTTGACTTCTTCCGCAATGCTCGCAATCTCCTCAATGGCGTCATCTTCAAACACCACTTCAACCCTTTCTGTCCTTAACATCGCTATGTATTGGAGAATCAGGGCATTTTTGGGTTCGGTCAGAATCCTTACGAATTCTTTGCGATACAAGGGGTCGAGTTCCACCCGAATCGGGAACCTTCCCTGGAGTTCGGGTATCAGATCAGAGGGCTTGACGGTATGAAAAGCACCGGAAGCGATGAAAAGGATGTGATAGGTCATAACCGCCCCGTATTTGGTCATCACGGTTGACCCTTCGACAATGGGGAGAAGATCCCTCTGGACACCTTCCCTCGATACGTCGGGACCGTGTCCGCTTTTTTTTCCGACAATCTTATCAATCTCATCGAGAAAAATAATTCCGGACTGTTCCACTTTTTCAATGGCCTGTTTTACTATTTTATCTACATCGACAAGATTCTGTGCCTCCTCTCGTGCCAGGGTTTCCATCGCCTCAGGGACTTTGATCTTCTGCCGTTTTGTTCCCTTTGGGAGAAGACTTCCCAACATATCTTTAAAGTTGACCCCCATCTCCTCCATGCCGACGTTCGAAAAAATTTCCACAACCGGCATCGCCCGTTCTGAAACATCTAGGTCGACATATCTATTGTCCAGCTTCCCGTCACGGAGCATGGTACGAAGTTTTTTCCTCGTGGAATACAATTCGCCACCGGCTTTTGGAACTACTTCGAAAGCGGTCTCTTTTGAATCATCGGTTTTGTGTTCCGAAGTTTCACCGGACTTTGGGAGGAGAAGGTCCAACATCTTTTCCTCGGCATTCTGGTAAGCCTTCTCTTTGACCGCCTCCTGCTCTTTTGATTTGAGCATGTTTACCGTCAGTTCCAGAAGATCCCTTACCATCGATTCGACGTCTCTCCCCACATAACCAACTTCGGTGAACTTAGAGGCTTCAACTTTGATGAAAGGAGAATCCGCCATTCTGGATAACCGTCTTGCAATCTCGGTCTTTCCCACGCCAGTGGGGCCGATCAAAATAATATTTTTTGGTGCAATTTCATCCCGTAATTCTTCAGGAACCTGCTGCCTGCGCCATCTGTTTCTCAATGCGATCGCAACGGATCGTTTGGCCTTTTTCTGCCCAATGATATATTTATCCAGTGCCTTAACGATTTCAAATGGTTTCAATCGACTCATGCCACCGACCTATTCTTCTTTTTCATTTTATTATTTTCCTTTGATGCTTCCCAAAGAGGAAACGAATAACGCCATCATACCCAACCGCTTTTTGAACCTGTTAAAGCGACTCAATGGTTACGACATCGTTTGTGAAAACACATGTTGAAGCCGCTATTTTCATCGCTGCTTCTACAATCTCTTTTGCGTCCATGCCAGTATGGTTGAGAAGCGCCGTTGCCGCTCCCTGGGCACCCACACCCCCGGCTCCTATTCCCAAAACGCCCTCATCCGGTTCCATCACATCGCCGTTGCCGGAGATAAGAAACATTCTCGACTCATCCACCGCAATCATGATCGCCTCAAGCCGCCTCAAATATTTATCGGTTCGCCAATCCCGAGCCAACTCGACAGCACTCCGGGTCAGATTTCCATTGTAACGCTCCAGCTTAGCCTCCAAACGTTCGGAAAGATTCAGAGCATCTGCCGTAGCACCGGCAAACCCCACAATAATTTTATCATTATATATCCTTCTGACCTTTTTGGCATGGTGCTTTATGATGGTGTCGTTCAAAGTAACCTGTCCATCTCCTGCGACGACCACTTTGCCCTTGTGCCTCACTGCCAGAATGGTGGTGCCGTGGAGGTTGGAACGGGAAGCGTCGGTTCCATACCGCAAGCCGTGTTTTCCATTTGTCGTTGTCATTTTGTTCCTTTTGGCTGAAACAAACCGTTTTTGTCCGAGTTCCTTTGTTTTCAGACAATTTAAATGGCGCAAACCCCAGGGCAGCCTAACGCCTGGGATGGGCCTTATCATAGGTCTCCATTAGTTTACCAATACTCACATGGGTATACTTTTGAGTGGTGGAGAGACTTTCATGACCTAAAAGTTCCTGTACAACCCTTAAATCCGCTCCTGCATCAAGCAAATGAGTTGCAAATGAATGACGAAACGCGTGGGGAGAGACGGGGATCAAAAATCCGCAATCCCTGATGATTTTTTCTAGAATACGGGCGATAGACCGTGACGTCAGCCGCCGGTTATTCTTGTTTAGAAAAAGGGGTTCATTTCTATCTGTCGGCATCACGCCTTTTCGTAAATGTGATGACTCCAGCAGCTCCTTTCTGTATTTTTTTATCGCCTCCGCCGCCTTTTGACCGATCGGTACTATCCGCTCTTTTTTCCCCTTTCCGATGACGCGGATCACACCTGTTGGGAAATTGACATCTGAAACATCCACCCCTGCCAGCTCGGAAATCCGTAATCCGCTGGAATAAAGCGTTTCAAAAATGGCCCGATTTCTTAATCCAAACAGGGTATCTGTTTTAATTGAATCGAGCAATCTAAACATGTCATCCACCGTAAGATAGGCGGGAATCGATTTTTCCTGTTTGGGGGTTAGAATCGAATCTGCCGGACTATCTAAAATGACACCGAATTTTGTCAAGTGCCTTAAAAAAGAGCGAACAGCAGAAAGCTTTCGCGCCATGGTGACCTTTTTGTTCTTTTGGTATAAAAAAGCGAGATAACGCCTGATCTGAAGGCCGTTCACCTCATCAGCCCTGACGGCGTTCCCGCGAAGGTTCACTTGATTTTCATCTTGATGATCTTCGGCAATAAAAGATGCAAATTCGTTGAGATCACGCGAATAGGCACGGCAGGTGTTCGCCGAATATCCTTTTGCGGAAGAGAGCGATTCGATAAACTCTTCGATCATTCCCTTTAGGGAGGATGAAATCATAAAAGTAAGTCTTTTAAATTTGGATCAGCGACGCTAGCTCGGTCCAGGTACCCACCTCTATAAACGGATGTTTCTGACGGTTCCACGGCTGCTTGAAAAGCACAGGTACAATTCCCGCTGCCTCCAGGATAAAACAGGTCTCAAGTCGATCTTCAACAAAACAGGAGATATTTCTATCTGTCAGTATATCGGCCTTTCCTTCAAATGACCCGGTCGTAATGATTTCAATTGCGCTTGGATCGAGGGGCAGGACATCAAGCATCCATTCATAGATAGGGCCCAAATAGGGTCGGGCCGTTACAAAAAGAATCGAGCCGTGCTTCATGCCCATTCTGGACAATACCTGGGGTGCGTTCTTAAACGGCCTCAAGCGTGGTTGGTAGTTCCCATCCACAATTTTAGTCACGATGATCTCTATGAGCTTTGATTCCATGTTGATGCAGTCTTTTAAAGAATAGCTCGTGATGTCTTCATACTTTATTCCGTTGATGTTAAATTCATCACGAGCGATATCTATAAAAAGCGCCATGGTATCTGCAAATACGCCATCGATGTCAAATGCCATTGTTGCCGGATCGATTCTGTGTTTTTTCATGATCATTTGCGATGCAAAACTTAACCCGGCTATGCAGCCTTTCTTGTTCTTTTTTTTAATCTCGAGATTCTGCGCCGATAAATTGACACCATTTTTTTGTCGTGTGATTCAGCCGCTGCCATGCGCTTGGTTTTTAATTCCCGAATCCTTTGTTTGATTCCCTGGACAGTGGAATCCTTTTTTTTCGGTGTTTTATCTATAATTCCCCTTGCTTTTCTTACGGCGTTGAACAACTCCGCTTTGTTCTTCCCGTGAACTCCGGTAATTTCCGGCATCTCCTTGGCAATTTCCCTCAGCTCTTTGACGGTCATGTTTTCAAGCGGTTTTTCCTTTGATTGCTCTTTCTTTTCATCCATGTCAGATCAATCTCCTCCTTTCTTTTCACGCTTAAAAAAAAGTAGAAGCGGAGGCTACTTACCCCCGCTGTTTATTCGGCAACAACAATGCTTGTCTCTGATATAGTTCGTACTGATATTATTTATTCGCTGTTTTTATCCTTATAACTTTTAGTTGCTTCATCCAAGAACTTTGTTAGCGGTCTTACAATATCAATCGGAAACGGAAAGATCGTTGTGGTGTTATTCTCCGCCGACATCTCGCGCATGGTCTGAAGATATCTTAGCTGCAAAGCCATCGGGTATTTTTGAATAGTTTTCGCCGCTTCAGCCAGTTTCGCAGCTGCCTGAAATTCACCTTCAGCATTGATCACTTTGGCACGACGCTCTCTCTCCGCTTCAGCCTGTTTGGCCATTGCCCGCTGCATCTCCTGCGGTAAATCAATATGCTTAAGTTCAACGGTCGCGACTTTTATTCCCCACGGATCTGTATGGGTATCGAGTATTTCCTGAAGCTCAGCGTTGATTTTTTCTCTGGCTGATAAAAGTTCATCCAGGTCTGCCTGCCCGCAGACACTCCTCAACGTCGTTTGAGCAAGCTGCGACATGGCATAGCTGTAGTTTTCCACCTCGATGACCGCTTTGACCGGATCGATCACCCGGAAGTAGATAACCGCGTTTACCTTCACAGAAACGTTGTCCTTCGTAATAACATCCTGGGGGTCCACATCCATGGCAACGAGACGCAGGCTGACCTTTACAATCCTATCCACAAGCGGGATGAGAATGATAAGCCCCGGTCCTTTTGCCTTTATCACCCGTCCCAGCCGGAATATCACTCCACGCTCATACTCGTTTAGGATGCGTATGGCTGCGGAAAGGAAAAAGACGGTGAGAATAATGATGGTAATTGCTGTATACATTAGATTCTCCTTTATGCTTGTTGGGTGTTCGGTTTGATAACTAACCGATAAATTTTAATTAACCAACCTTTTCAACCTCAAGAACTAGGTTGTTAATCTTTATCACCTGAACCAGGGTCCCTTCCGGCGAGGCTGTTTTTGACACGGCGCGCCACAGCTCACCATGTACAAAGACTTTCCCTTCAGGTGTCAGCGCCTTTTTCACCACACCGATTTCCCCAATAAGCCCTGTCGTCCCGGTTTTCGATTTTGAAACCTGAGATTTAAAAACCAGACCGGCCACGACAACAAAAAAGGCTGAAACAATGATCACTGTTGTTATCAGCACCTGCAACGACACCTGCAGTTCAGGACTGTTACCTTCGAAGAGCATCAAAGAACCCAAAATGAGCGAGACCGTCCCCGCGATACTCAGCATCCCATAGCTGGCAATTTTTATCTCCAAAATAAAAAAGACAACGGCAAGAATAATAAGGAGTATCCCCGCATAGTTTACAGGGAGGGTTTGAAAGGAAAAAAATGCCAGAATGAGCGAAATCCCCCCAATGACACCCGGAAAAATGGCACCGGGATTGGACAATTCGAAATAAATCCCTGCCAAACCGATCATCATGAGAATGTATGCGATATTGGGATTGCTGATGGTTTTTAGGACCTTGGTTCTGAAGGTTTCTTTTAGTATTCTCTTTTTGGCATTGTCGAGATTGAGTTTTCCTTTACCCGCTATCAAACGGCCGCTTATTTTCTTTATCAGATCATCGGTATCGTTTGCGATGATATCGATAATTTTTTCATTTAATGCTTCTGTTTCTGTCGCGGAGATACTCTCACGCACCGCCTTTTCAGCCCAGGTTTCATTTCTTCCCCGCTTTTGCGCAATACTCTTTACATAGGCCACCATGTCGTTGGTTACCTTTTCGGACATGGTCTTGCCGATCTCTTTTCCGCCCGCGCCTACCGGGTGGGCAGCACCGATATTTGTTCCCGGCGCCATGGCGGCGATATCTGCAGCCATTGTAATCATCACACCCGCAGATGCTGCTCGAGCGCCACCGGGTGATACATAAACAACCACCGGCACTTTACTGCCATAAATATCCATGACAATCTTTCGCATCGATTCGGCCAGGCCACCGGGGGTGTCCAATTCAATGATGATACAGGCTGCGTTTTCTTCCGAAGCTTTTTCAATCCCCTGCTTTAAAAAGTCAGCCACACCCGGACCGATCGCATCTGATACCCTGATGATAAAAATTTCATTTTTCTCCGCAATAGCCGGCGCAGCGCAGAAAAAACTGAACAAAGACAGGACAAGAAATATGCGAATTATTTTTATTGATAGCATCTAACCCTCATTGAAGCTCCATCAATTTCTTCATATCTTCCCAAACATCGCGCTTCTTTTCAGGATTCCGAAGAAGGTATGCGGGATGAAAGGTAGGTATAACTGTCATGTTGTGATATTGATATAGGTTTCCCCTCAATTTCGATACGGGATCCCTGATATTCAACAGGCTCTGAACCGCAACAGATCCAAGGGTACATATGAATTCAGGATGGATTGCCGCAATCTGTCGTTTCAAAAAAGGGATACATGTTTTGATTTCACCGGGAAGTGGATTTCGATTGCCCGGTGGACGGCATTTGACAATATTGCATATATATACATCTTCCCTCCTCAAATTCATAGCCTGAATGATTTTGTTCAGCAGACGCCCGGCTGCACCAACAAACGGCTCTCCCTTTTGGTCCTCATCATAACCGGGTCCTTCACCGATAAAGACGAGCCTTGCCTTCGGATCCCCCACCCCGAAGACAATATGGTTCCGGCTCTCGGAAAGCTTGCACCGCCGGCAATCGTCAATATCAGTATAGATCTCCTCCAGAGTTTCATCGAAAGAGATTACGCTGCTCCCCCAAGCGTTAATCCTCTCGAGATTTTCTGCAGAGCAATCAAACCCCTCACACCCCATGGCGGTCAAAGACCGTAGATGCCGGGTAACCCCATCCAAAGCGGCGATAAAATTTTCCCTATAGATGCCCGATGGATCCGGCAGCTGAGAATCTCCCCCTTTATGAAATGCTGCCATTTTTAGTCAACCCATTAACCCAACACTTTGTTATTGTTTTAACAGGCCCGATTCACTCTCCCCAATCGTTGGTGAAACCCATATATTAACACGGGCTTCGAGCTCTCCATCAATAATGTTGATAACACAAAACCGATTTTCTTTTTGAAACAATATGATGGTTCGGGGAGATTTGAATGAGCTGATTTTTCTCCAGTTATCCTTGGCCATATTGTTTTCAAAAAATGTGACCAGCGAATCAATTTCCACGCGACCGGTCAGCGTGATTACGCCGGTCAGAAATCCAGGCGTCCGGTAGATAAACGTTAGTTTCTTTTTTATTTTCAATTCTTTTGGAATAAGGATATCTCCAAAATCATAGTATGAGGGAATTGCGCCTTTCCCTGTTTTTGTTGCACTCTTTTTTACTGATGTGATGTTTGCACATCCTGAAATAGTTAGAAAAATAGCAACTCCAATTCCAATTAATCCAAAAACTGTTTTTGTCCGCAAAGCTTTTTTCATCATTTTGCCTCCCTTTCAGATCCACAAAAAAATTGATTTAAAAATACCGTTCGCCATCAGCAACTTCCCAACGATTTAGCCCCTTAAACCTTTTTGAAGTTTTTTCCAACCGTTGTAATTGCTTATATCGATGCACCAGGTCAATCCATTGGCTGAACAGATTTACCAGTTTTGCACTGTTATTTTGTCGGTTTTCTGTTATCTGTTCCTCAAGATCAGAAAGCGCACGAACCAAGTCCGGTTTGTCCGGCGTAATCTTTAGAAGATATTGATAGATTTCGGCGGCTTTTTTCAGGTGACCTTGATCAATGTGAACCTTGGCCATTGTTTTGGTATAAAAATCGTTATCCCACTCATTTTTCGGCCTTTTGGTCTTTGTTCGATTTAATGAGTATGACCTCATCTTTTCCGATCATACCCAGTTTTTGCCGCGCCACACTTTCGATAAACCCCGGGTCGTTTTTGAGACGGTCGATTTCATAATACGATGCGGAATTTTTCTGAACAAGGGCCGTGTTTTGTTCTATCAAGCTTTTTTTTTCATTTTTCAACTTGATGAGCTCAACAAATCCCTTATCACTAAAAATAATAACCAGAAACAGATTGAAGAGTAACCAAGTGACAAACAGAAGAAAAATTCTTTGCGCTGTACTCACGATTTTCTTACACCTTTTGTGACGGCAACCCAGACCTTCTTAAGTTCCGGACTCTTGATTAAAAATGAAAAAGCCCCGTAAAACAGAAAACCGATGATTATACTCCCCATAAGCCCAACAAGGAGGCTTGATGAGGTTTCATCTCCTGACCGGATCATATAAACGGAAACCGCCCAAACCACAGCGCCCATCATGGCAGAAGAAACCAGGGTTTTGCAAACAGATTCTTTTATGTTTTTTAATTCCAGCGATCCAAGGGTTACCCTTAAAGCCCTTATTAAAAGGACCAGGTTCAGCATTGAAGCCAGTGAAGTTGAAAGCGCGAGCCCCCCATGCCCCAAAGGCCCCATCAGCAAAACCGCAAGGACGATATTGGCAATAACGGAAACGACGGCCATCCGTACCGGTGTTTTTGTATCCTGCAGGGCATAAAAGGTAGAAACAACAATTCTCACCGCTGAAAAAGCCCAAAGACCCATACCATAATATAAAAGGGCCACTGCAGTCAATCGAGTGGTTTCGGCATCAAAAGCCCCCCGTTTGAACAAAAGCGAGATAATCGGCTCCCGTAAAATGATCAACCCGACCATGGAGGGTATGGTAATAAAAAAGACCAGGTTCATCGCATGGGCAAAGGTCTCCCTCACCCCAGCAAGGTCCTCGGCAGCCGCCTGTCTCGATAGGCTAGGCAACACGGCAGTTGCCGTAGCAACGGCAAAAATGCCCAGGGGAAACTGGACGAGTCGGTCTGCATAATAAAGATATGACACGCTCCCCTCCGGTAACAGTGACGCCAGAAGGGTTCCCACCAGGATATTGATCTGATAGACCGCGGCACCGAAAACGGTCGGGAGCATCAACAAGCCGACTTTTTTAAGCCCGACATGGTATATTCTGGTTTTTTTCCAAAAAAAGACACCTTTTCTGATAATAAACGGTATCTGAAGCAAAAGCTGTAAAACACCACCGATTATTACCCCGATAGCGAGGCCGGTAATCGGTTCCGACAGGTGTGGGGAAATAAAAAACACCCCGCCAATCATTGCAAGGTTTAAAAAAACGGGTGCGAGGGCCGGAGCGGCAAAATGACCGAGAACATTCAAAATCCCCATGCAAAGCGCCACCATTCCGATAAAAAAAATATAGGGGAACATGATACGGGTCAGGGTGATGGTGAGCGAAAGCTTTTCAGGTGACCCTGCGAATCCAGGGGCTATAATCCGGATGATCAGTGGTGACAACAAAATGCCGAATAGGGCGAGCATCGTCAGTATGATTGAAAGCAACAAGATGGCGGATCCTGCAAGTTTAAAGGCTTCATCCTTTCCTTTGTTTGTAAGGTATTCTGTAAAAACAGGAATAAATGCAATGCTTAACGACCCTTCGGCAAAAAGGCGCCTCAATAAATTGGGGATTCTAAATGCCACAAAAAACGCATCTGAGCCAAGGCCCGCTCCAAAGTATCCGGCGATAACAACATCTCTTAGGAATCCAAAAATGCGACTTAATAAAGTGGCACTTCCTATGATTCCGGCGGCATTAGTTACGCGAGTATTTTCGTGCATGGGAATATGGGGATTGTTTTTCTCATTTTATCCAAACATTAGCATTATCCAAACATTAGCAATTATGTGAAAATATCTTGACATGGGATAACGAATTTAATATTCTGTTGTATTAAAATTCGATTAGATGTTATTTGTTACCAGTTATTGGGTTTGGTAAAATTTAAATCAAAATTGTATCTCATACAACTAAAACCCCCGGTTGAGGCTTTTTTCGCCCAATTGGGGTTTAAAAAAAGGAGTTATCACACTTGGCAAACCATAAATCTGCGATAAAACGCGCGCGTCAGAATGAACGAAAGCGTCTACAAAACAAGAGGCTCAAAACCAGGATAAAAAAGGTCACCAAAGAGGTTCGTCTGGCCGAAGATGAATCACAAAAAATCACTACTTTGAACCGGCTGAATATTGCAAAATCAGTCATTGACAAGGCCGCAAAAAAGGGGGCCGTCCATAGAAATACCGCTTCAAGAAAAATATCACGCCTCTCAAAGGTAGTTGACGCCATCAGCACTTAAGGGGATTTACTAATTGCCAAAATGCCTGTGGTTATTTAAAAATCGCTTGTCAGCCGATTGAAAGCTTTTTCGGCAATCCTTTCTGATAACACGATAATGGCATCCCGTAGATTCTTTTCGGTTTCTGGTTTGGTTAAACCCACAAGATAGGTCTTGCTTTCTAGTACAACATTGGCCCACAGGATCTTTTTTTGCCGATCCCTCAGCTCGAAAGCAACCCCAATGGTCACCTCCCGTTCATCTGAAGTATCGGTGCCGGTATGAAAGACGGTTTCGATGCCCATTCCACTGATGACCCCGGATAAAATTGCCTCTGCGTTTCCCCTGCGCCCTGCCAGAACATCTTCACTCTTTCTGATAAACTCATCGATAAGATCGTCGGTAAATATTTTTTCAATACCGGTCTCCCTCGTACGATTCTCGAAAATAGTGATATAAATGGACTGAACCGCTCCGGGGAATGTTCCGCTGCCTGCAAATTTATAACCACAGGCGATAAAAACAAATCCGAACAAACAGAAAAGAATCCGGATAACTCTGATGTGTTTTGTCATTAAAAACAATTTCTCCCCACTGCCTAACGACCTAAGACAAAATACGCGACTATTCGGTACATTGGATTTTGGTTTAAACCACGATATTCACCAGCTTTTTTTTGACCACAATCACTCGTTTTATCGGTTTGCCGTTGATGAATTTCGAAACCCGTTCGTCGGAAAGGGCCCTGCACTTGATGGCACTTTCACCTTCATCCGACGGGACATTGAACCGGCTTCTCAGTTTCCCATTGACCTGTACAACGATCAGAAGATCGTCTCTGTCAAGCGCATCTTTTCTGAAGGATGGCCATGGAGTTAAAAAAATACTCGACTGATGCCCAAGGGCCTTCCAGAGTTCTTCGCTAAAATGGGGTACCATCGGCGATAAAAGTTGAACCACCGATTCAAGGGAAAACTTTATTACCCCGGGTTTTTCCGGATTGTGGACATTTGAGTCCAGTCCGGACATCGTATTTGCCAGGGTCATGACCGCACTGATGGCGGTGTTAAAATGAAACCTCTCTTCAATATCCTGGGTAACTTTTTTAATGGTCTGATGGGTCTGTTTATATAAACCCCGAACCTGACTTTTGAGCAGGTTCGGATCGCCACTAAAAGAAACAGCATCTTTGATGTCATCCATGTGTTTAAACACCAGGCGCCACACCCGGTTCAAAAAGCGACGCCCCCCCTCAACCCCCTGCTCGCTCCATTCCAGGTCTCTTTCAGGTGGTGCTGCAAAAAGACAAAAAAGCCGTGTTGTATCAGCCCCGTATTTCTCCAGCATTGTGTTCGGATCGATGATGTTTTTTTTGGATTTTGACATCTTTTCAACACGACCTTCAATCGCCCCTTTTCCGCATTTATTGCAAAACCGTTTGGTACCCCTGGTTTCAACTTCATCGGGGAGAAGGAAGCCATGCTGAATACAGGATATCGTCTCTTTGCAGACCATTCCTTGTGTTAGTAAACGGGTAAACGGCTCTTTGTATTCGATCAGTCCATGTTCTTTTAGTACTCTCGTATAATACCTAGAATAAAGCAGATGTAAAATTGCATGTTCAACCCCCCCGATATATTGATCCACCGGCATCCAATAGTCCACATCCCTTTTGTCAAACATGCCGGCGTCACACTCGGGACTGCAGTAGCGTTCAAAATACCATGAAGATTCCACAAATGTGTCCATGGTATCGGTTTCCCTTTCGGCCTCGGGATTGCCACATCGGGGGCATGCGGTCTTTACGAAACTATCCAGCATGGGAAGGGGCGATCGTCCCCCATCCAGAATATCTTCTTCCTCCGGGAGTATAATGGGTAGATCTTCATCCTTGACCGGCACAATACCGCAATCTTTACAGTGGATCATCGGAATCGGTGCTCCCCAATACCGCTGCCTTGAAATGCCCCAGTCCCTTAATCTGAAACTCACCATTCTTTTTCCGAAACCTTTTTCCTCAAGATAGTCCGAGATCTCCTCAATCGCTATTCTGCTTTCCATACCGTTAAAGTGTCCGGAGTTGAGCATGATCCCGGTATCAACGTAGGCCTCTGTCATGGTATCGGCATCGAGGTCTCTATCAAAGGGCTTTACAACCACCACCACATCCAGACCGTATTTCCTCGCAAAATCGAGATCCCGCTGGTCATGGGCGGGAACAGACATCACCGCACCGGTTCCATATTCCATGAGGGCAAAGTTGGCGGTATAAATAGGCATCCGTCTTCCACTCAACGGATTGATGCAATAGGCGCCAATAAAAACACCTTCTTTTTCGTAACTTTCCATCGTTCGGATCGACCGGTTCTGTTTTGACATGTGTTCAACAAATTCACTGACCGACTCTTCCTGTGCGGTCCCTTCCGAAAGTTTGGGTACCAGCGGATGCTCCGGGGCAAGGCACATGAACGTTGCACCGAAAACCGTATCCTGCCGGGTAGTAAATACCGCTATCTCCTCATCTTTACCCCCAACCGGAAACCGGATCTCAGCCCCGACGCTCTTACCGATCCAGTTTTTCTGCATGGTAATCACCTTGTCAGGCCACCCCGGTAGCTTGTCACTATAAATCAGCAAATCTTCCGCATAGTCGGTGATACGGAAAAACCACTGCCAGAGTTTCTTTTGGCGTACCGGTTTACCGCATCGCCAGCACATACCGGCCTCCACCTGTTCATTGGCGAGGACGGTCTGACAGGGGTCACACCAATTCACAAAAGATTTCTTTCGATAAGCCATCCCCTTTTCATACATTCTCAAAAAGAGCCACTGTTCCCAACGGTAATATTCGGGTTTGCAGGTAGTGATTTCACGGTTCCAGTCGTAGGAAAATCCCATTCGTTTCAGCTGGACCCGCATGGCTTCAATGTTTTCATAGGTCCATTTGGCTGGGTGGGTATTATTTTCAATCGCGGCGTTTTCCGCCGGCATCCCGAACGCATCCCAACCCATGGGGTGAAGCACGTTGAACCCTCTCATTTTTTTGTATCTTGCAACCACATCTCCTATGGTATAATTTCTCACATGCCCCATGTGTATCTTGCCGGATGGGTAAGGAAACATCTCCAAAAGATAATATTTTTCCTTGTCTCTATCTGTTTTCACTTCAAACAGCTTTGAGTCTCCCCAAAATGCTTGCCACTTGGTTTCAATTTTTTCGTGATCGTATTTCTCTTCCATTATTAACGCTATGCCTCAGAATGAATTTATGGATCGATTTGTAACTCCCCGGATCGGGTGAATCTTTTGTTCTCATCGTCGGTGCACATTCGTCCAGATAACAATTTTTAATCATCCGATATGAAAAAAGCTATGGTATCTCATGACACATTAAGCCCCAGATTTCAAGACCATCTATCCATTTATTTATCTTAAACAGAAATAACAGGTTTAGTACTAGAACTGTTTCGAAACACCGGATCGTGCTCAAAGGCAAGGGGCTAAGCCAACAATGCCTTGACAAATCGCATCTCAAATTATAGAGACGGGCCATGAATTTTCAAAGAAGATCAGTTATTTTTCTTGCCACTGTAGGCTATGTGGGAAAGATTCCTTTTGCTCCGGGTACGTTTGGTTCAATCCCTGGTCTCTTCATCTGGGTTTTTCTATCGAAAATCGATCCACTTCTTTCACTATTCTTAATCCTTTTTCTGGTTTTATCTTCGATTCCGATCGCCGGCCAAGCGGAGATTATATTGAATAAAAAAGATCCGAGTGAAATTGTAATTGATGAAATGGCAGGAATTGTGGTAGCCTTATTCGGTTTGCCGATGAATGTTCTTTCAGCCACTGCCGGCTTTTTCATCTTCAGGGTTCTGGACATATTTAAACCATTCCCGATTCGATTTATCGAAAAAAAATTGCCGGGGGGAGCCGGTATTGTTATGGATGATGTGGTGGCAGGCATTTACTGCAACCTTTTGCTGAGAACTATATATCGTTTGGCAGGTCAATGAAGACCAAGAGAGAAGAAACACGCTGCGCATAAGAAAATGAATTTAAACGCAATCATTTATTTCGTCATCTTAAAACACAAATAAAAAAAAGTAATGAAATTTTCCATTAAAAATATGATGTCAAAAAAGTCCGCAGAAAATAAAATCCCGGGAAAAAAAGGCCGTCTGCGAGAAAATATCGAAGCCATTGCCATTGCCATTGTTCTTGCATTGTTTATTCGCGCTTTTGTGGTACAGGCATTCAAAATTCCTTCAGGATCGATGAAACAGACCCTGTTGATCGGAGATCATATCCTGGTGAACAAGTTCATATATGGGGTGAAGATTCCCTATTTACGCAACACCATCATTCCGGTAAAAAAACCGAAGAAGGGTGATGTTGTGGTCTTTAAGTTCCCTGAAGATCCGGAGAAAGACTTTATCAAACGGGTTGTCGGGATCGCCGGGGACGTTGTGGAGGTACGTGATAAGCAGGTTTATATCAACCAAGAAAAGATAAAAGATACATATAGCATTCATACCGATCCTCACACCATCCCTTCCGGATTGCAGCCAAGAGATAATTTTGGACCGGTTGCCGTTCCGCCCGATTCCCTTTTTGTTATGGGAGATAACAGAGATCACAGCTATGACAGCAGATTTTGGGGCTTTGTCAGTTTGAAAGCGGTAAAGGGTAAAGCTTTCATGATCTATTGGTCCTGGGACAGAGGCAACTTCGGCGTCAGATGGAGAAGACTCGGGAACTGGCTAAAATAAGATAAATGGTGAAACATTCGATAATCAATGCGGGTGACCATCCGCAGGTCCATTCTTTTTCCGGTATCAGGAGGCACTCGAAATGATAACCCGTATCGAAGGCGGAAGGGTGATCGATCCCCGACATATTGATGAGGTAAAGGATATTGTCATCGAAGAAGGGAAGATTATTGAATTAAAAGATTCCCTGCACGAGAGAACACGGAGTTCAGACGAAGAATCCAAAATCATCGATGCCTCAGGAAAAATTGTAACCCCCGGCCTGATCGATATGCATGTTCATCTGCGGGAGCCGGGGCATGAATATAAGGAAACGATTCGATCAGGCTGTTTGGCGGCCGCAGCGGGTGGTTTTACCTCAATTTGTGCCATGCCAAACACCGATCCGGTAAACGACAACCGACAGACCACAGAATATATCCTAAAGAAAGCAGCATTGAACAGTCCGGGGGTTCGTGTTTTTCCGGTTGCCGCCATAACCAAAGGGCTTCAAGGGAAATCCCTTTGTGAATACGGAGAGTTGAAAGACGCCGGTGCGATTGCCTTTTCAGATGACGGCCGACCGGTGATGGACAGCCAGGTCATGCGCCAGGCAATGGAATGTGCCAATGAGTTCGGTAGCATCATCATTTCTCACTCTGAGGATATTGGTCTTTCACAAAATGGGGTGATGAATGAAGGGAAACTCGCCGCACAGATGGGCCTGGCGGGAATACCAAATGTGGCCGAAAGCATCATGGTGATGCGAGACATCGCACTTTGCGAATTGACCCGGATGTCGATTCATATTGTCCATATCAGCACTCGGGAATCTGTTGATGCCATTAGAGATGCCAAAACCAGGGGAATACCTGTTACCGCTGAAACCGCGCCTCACTATTTCACACTTTGCGAGGATTCGGTAAAGGATCATAATACAAACGCGAAGATGAATCCGCCGCTTCGTTCAATTCAGGATCGAGAATCGGTTCTGACAGGGCTTGCCGATGGCACCATCGATGCCATTGCCTCGGACCATGCACCCCATTCTTCAACTGAAAAAGATGTCGAGTTCAACCTGGCGGCCAACGGGATCATCGGGCTTGAAACCTCCCTTTCCCTGGGATTGAAGCTGGTAGAAAACGGTCTAATAACCATCATTGACCTTGTTGCAAAAATGTCAACCAACCCGGCACGCATCCTTGGCCTCAAAAGCGGTCTTCAAATCGGTAACCTCGCTGATATCACCATTATTGATCCTGACAGACCCTACGAAGTCGTTTCGAATCGTTTTCAGTCTCTCAGTCGCAACACCCCCTTTGACGGCTGGAACCTGAAAGGAAAGGCGGTTTTAACTATGGTTGGCGGGAATGTGATTTTTGAAGAAACAGGAGCCCTATAAAATCTCTTATCCCAGTACGATCTCCCGGCTTGTCCCGGTTCTTCAACAGGGACCTACGGGACAAACAAATAAAAAATGACAAAAAAGAACCCCATATTCTTGTTGTGGACGATGAACTCAGCATGAGGGAGCTGCTCGAAATCATGTTCGGTCGGGATGGATATAAGGCGTTGACAAACAAATTGAAGCTCATGCCAAACTGGCGCCGTAGTGACAATTTCGTGCTGGAATTTTTCAAACACCTTCAAGGCCGAGGTATCCGGGACAGTCTTCACTGCCTCTGATAGTACGTTTGTATCAATGAGATATTTCATCACCTCAACTCGACTTCTCTTCCGACAGATAGGTCTCGAAATCCTTTGAAATCCCTTTCAAATATCTCAATCCCTTCATCTTCAAACTTTCGTCGAAATTCCGAAATGGCACTCCAAAATCCAGCATATTTGCGGCTGAGTCGTTTATATTCTCGAATCGACAACAACATTGCAACCGGTTTCCCTCGTCTGGTCAATTCAACATGTGGCCCTTTTTCGACATAATGGATAATTGTAGGAAGTCTATTTTTTGCCTCAGCTATGGAAAATTGCTTTTCCATTATAACCACCTCTTTAACACGTTATATTTTTCATGGACATAAGCAAGAGAATAAAGGGGAATGCGCTCGCTGTTTCGTCCATGGATTCTCACACTCAGTTCACTTTTTTTCTAATCTGTGTTTATATCGTAAATAAATGCATGGGCCACAATGATAGAACCTGCTAGGGATATCTGATGAACTGCCTTAATTTCCCCACCTTTCAATAAAACAGGTTCGGTCAGTTCCGAAATGTGGTCCGCCTTGATACTCTTCAGGGTGGCATACCTCAATTGAGCTGCTTCCAGTCCCTGATACTGAATAGTCTTGTAATAGACCTCAAATAGGACAATTGCAGAAAATATAATTTTTTTTTCGTAAAATATTTTCGACAATATCGGCCCCTTCCTCATTGTCCATCATTGTAAGAGTTGCCGATGTGTCGGGCAAAAAGAGGTTACTCTTCAAACCTCTTATCCTCCTTTCTGCCTCTCAGCAGGTTCTTGGTAAGCTTCTCTCCATCAGAGCAACCACGCAAAGATCCCACAGGGTCTTTCGGCAGTGGGATTAGCTATAGAACAGATCCGGTATCTATCCAAGCCACCTTTGCACCGGTGGTGATTCCATATTTTCTTCTTAATGCCACAGGAACAACCACCTGTCCCTTTATTGTTATTACTGATTCCATTTATTATGTCTCTTCTAAAAATTATCTTACTTTCTCTAATAATATAGTAATAATTATCAAAAACTATATTTATGCGAACGGTGTCATTTAGCCATAATCGATGACATGATCCTCAAAGGCCTGGATTTTCTACAATAGAAAAAAAGTCGGGTTTAAGCCGAAATAGCACGTGTATGCTTCTTAGCTGACATCTGTCAACCGGGCAATGCGAATTGTTGAAGCGCTTGATACGGTTTTGAGCGGTTCAGTATCATCGACGACATGCCCGACAATATTGACCGGGCTGTACGCCCTTGGTTTTTCACCGGTGCTGACCGGTGTGCGCCCAAAAAAAATGCAAAGCGCACTGCCGGCTGGCCAGTAGGCCAGGGTCCCGACTTCAACCTCCTCCCGGGCATCCGATGCCTGGTCAGCAAAAACGGGGATATCAAAATAGATTTCTTCTCCCCAGATATTTACCGTCCCTTCAATCGGCAAAGCTTCGGATATCTTTTGTGCTGTTTCGGAATCATTGAGTTCGGCTAATAACGACTCGCCTTCCACTGAAATGGTGATTTGATTCATTTGTTTTTCCTCATAATGGGTTTAATATGGGTTAAACATCGTTTGGCCGAAATATTGCGTATAATTTTTCGATACCTTGGTCTCCGATTCGTTATTACGGTAACATATATTCAGGCTAACAAAAAGCATTTCACCATCCTACCCGCAAAGCAAAGCTTGGACCATCAGTATAGATCAAGGTTTAAGGTGTTAATTAAGCTATTGAGACAATTCCTGAATCGATCCATTATTGCTTGACTATAAAAAAATGTAGCTGTAATGTAGCTTCTATTCAGATTCGCAAACCAAAAAGGAGCCAGTTTTGCACAAATTACTTCAAGATCATCCGGGCCAGAAAATACTCCTCCTCGGGAATGAATCGATTGCCCGAGGAGCGATCGAGGCAGGTGTTGCGGTGGCGACCACCTATCCGGGAACACCCTCCTCAGAAATCTCAATGAACTTTTTCCAGGTGGCACAGGAAAGCGACCTCTACTTTGAATACAGTACCAATGAAAAGGTCGCGCTCGAGGTGTCAGCAGCAGCAGCAAACACCGGTGTCCGCAGCATGTGCGTGATGAAGCACGTTGGGGTCAATGTGGCAGCTGACCCGTTGTTGACGCTCGCCTATATAGGCGTCAAGGCGGGTATGGTGCTTCTGACAGCAGATGACCCGTATATGTTTTCGAGCCAGAACGAACAAGATAACCGGTATTACGGCAAGCTGGCCGGACTTCCGGTGATCGAACCCTCTTCCGTTGAGGAAGCAAAGGAAATGGTTCCATACGCCTTTGACCTTTCAGAGGCCCTCGGAGAGCCGGTCATCATGAGAACCACCACGCGGATTAATCACTCTACCGGTCCCGTTGTCCTGGGAGAAATCAGAACGATCAACTCCAAAGGCGACTACACAAAGGATCCTTTTAACCAGGTTCCGATTCCTGCGGTGGCCAGAAAACTGCATATCAGGTTGTTGGACAATCTTGAAAAAGCCGAAAAAATCGCCGAAAATTCTCCTTATAATTTTATCATCGGGGCAGGTACCTGGGGAATCGTCTGCAATGGGGTCAGCTATAATTATGTTCGTGATGCTGTAAGAGATCTGGGGATTAAAACAGAAAGCAGAATACTTCGCATCGGCTTTTCACACCCTCTCCCCTCTAGTTTGATCAAGAATTTCTTAAAAGGGTGCGAAAAGGTGCTGGTAGTCGAAGAAGGCGAGCCGGTTATGGAGGAAGCTTTGAAGGCTTTTGCCCAGGAGGAGGGGTTGACGCTGAAAATTAACGGGAAAGGGGATGGCCTTTTCACGCGACTCTATGAGTTTAACCCCGGACAGGTGAGGCAATCGATCGCAACATATTACGGTATCGATCATACACCAAAAGCGCTTCTCGATCTTTCCGATATTCCAGAAATTCCGCAACGGCCGCCAAACCTCTGTCCCGGGTGTTCCCACCGGGCCACCTACTATGAAGTGAAGATGGCGGCCAAGAGCATGGAAACCATTTATCCAACCGACATCGGATGCTATACCCTCGGCATTCTCCCGCCCCTCTCCATGGCAGATTTTCTTTTATGCATGGGCTCTTCCGTTGGCACATCATGCGGTTTTTCAAAAACTACAGATAAGAAAGTCATCGCTTTTATCGGGGATTCCACCTTCTTTCATTCCGGAATATCTGGTTTGGTCAATGCTGTTTTCAACAACCACAACTTTACACTGGTTATCCTGGATAACGGCACGACGGCCATGACCGGGCATCAACCCAATCCGAGTGTCGATATGAACATTTTGAATCTCAGCGGATATGGCCGTGTCTCCATAGAAACGGTGGTTCGGGGAATCGGAGTATCCCATGTCACCACCATCAAACCGTACAAGGTGAAAAAAAGCATCGAAGCCATACGGGAAGCCTTGAATTACAAAGGGGTTTCCGTGGTCATTGCCGAGGAAATGTGTGTTCTGTATGCGAAACAACTTAAACTGGCGAAGGGAAAACCGTTTGAAGTCACTGGGAAATGTAAAAATCACAGAAACTGTTTGAATGAGATTGCTTGTCCTGCGTTTCACATATGGAACGATCAGGTAAAAATCGATCCTGACCTTTGCACAGGTTGTGCGGTCTGCGCACAGATCTGCCCGGAAAATGCAATTTTACCCATAAAAGCAAAATGAAAAAGACGGGATTTTTACAATGAAAACAACCAGAGTGATTATTGTAGCAGTGGGTGGGCAAGGAAACCTTCTGGCATCCAGGGTGTTGGGCGAAGCCGCGTTGATTGCGGATGTTCCGGTTCGAATGAGCGAAATCCATGGGATGGCCCAGCGGGGCGGAGTGGTGGAATCTTCCATCGTGTTTGGAGATTCGGAAAGCACAATCATCTCAGATGGTGAAGCGGATGTGCTGGTTGGATTTGAACCTTCGGAAACCCTAAGGGCCGTTAATAAATGCAATTCAAAAACCATCATGATCACCAACCTTTCACCCACGATGCCGTTTACGGTCAACATCGGAAAGGGCGTCTACCCGGACCTCGAGGTTTTGCAAAAATTAATCCGTGAAAAGGCGGCGAACCTGATCGCCTTCAACGCAACAACCCTTGCCAAAGAGGCCGGGAATGTGATGGCTGTCAACATGGTGCTCCTTGGGGCACTGATTCAAACAAAAACCCTCCCCATCTCGACGGATCATGTAAAAACAGTGATCAGAACACGGACAAAAAAAGACTTTGTTCAAATCAATGTAACGGCCTTTGATCTTGGCTATTCCGCCGCCCAGGCAGTGTCTAAGGTTGAAAATGCCTAAATTTAAGGAGGCAAGCTATGCCCTGGAATGATATCTACGAATGCATGCCGTTTGAAGCGCTTGAGAAATTTCAGTTAGAAAAGCTCAGAGAGACCCTGTACTGGGTGCATGAAAAAGTTCCGTTCTACCGGAAAAAGTTGGATGAAGCCGGTGTAACTTCCGAAGACATTCAACATTTGGAAGATTTATCCAAACTCCCGGTAACGGTCAAAAACGACATGAGAGACAACTATCCTTTTGGTCTTTGCGCTGTACCGATGGAGAAGCTGGTTCGGGTCCATGCCTCTTCAGGCACCACAGGAAAGCCGATAACCGGTCCGTATACTGCTGAAGATCTGGATCGGTGGACCGAATGCATGGCCAGGAATCTTTGGGCAGCTGGAATTCGGAGAGAAGATATCGTCCAAAATACCTATGGATACGGACTGTTCACCGGTGGGCTCGGTTTTCACCAGGGGGCCAATAAGATCGGGTGCATCGTTGTTCCAACCAGTTCGGGTATGACCGAGCGGCAGGTCATCCTGATGCAGGATTTCGGAGCCACTGCCCTGTTTTGCACCCCTTCTTATGCGCTGACCATTGCTGAACAAGCTGAAGAAATGAATATCGATATCAAGAAACTGCCACTGAAAGTAGGTATTTTCGGTGCGGAACCATGGACAAAAGGGATCCATCTGGAAATTGAGGAACGAATGGGGATAAAGGCCATGGAAGCTTACGGTCTGACTGAAATCGGCGGACCTGGGGTATCGTTTGACTGTGAAGCACAGGAAGGCCTCCATATCAACGAAGACCACTTTATTCCGGAAATCGTAGACCCTGTCACCCTTCAACCCCTCCCCTTGGGAGAAAAAGGTGAGCTCATTTTCACATCGATCCAGCGACAGGCCATGCCGATGATTCGGTATCGCACCAAGGACATCACACGACTTTACCGTGAGCCCTGCGCCTGCGGGAGGACCCTGATCAAGATGGACAAAGTGACCGGACGTTCCGATGATATGCTCATCATCAGTGGCGTCAATGTTTTCCCCTCCCAGATCGAATCGCTTCTGCTCGATATCGATGAGGTGGAACCCCAGTATGTGATCGTCGTAAAAAAGAAGCGACACCTCGATCATCTCTCCATCAAAGTCGAGGGGAAAAACGAGGTTTATGCAGCCGGCTTGGAAAAGAGGGGTGAAGTGGAAGAAAAAATCGTGCATCACATCAAGGGAATGATGGGCATCGGAGTCGAAATCGAACTGGTTGAGCCTAAATCGATTGCCCGAAGCGAAGGGAAAGCATTGCGGGTTATCGACGAAAGACCAAAAGATTAAGATACCATGAGAGCTGAAGACCCCAAAACCCACCGGGACCGATACCGGGTCTTTATCGAGGATGTTGCCGATGGGTTCTACGAAACCAATTTAAGAGGGGATTTCACATTTTTTAACGATGCTCTTTGCCGGATTTTTGGTTACTCGAGGGAGGAGATTCAGGATCGCAATTTCCGAAAATTCATGGGCAAAAAAAACGCTGAGCTCGCCTATGAAAGTGTCAACTCGGTATATAGAACCGGCAAAAGCATCACCAATATCGTATGGCGGATCATTCACAAGGATGGGGAGACACGGGTCCTTGAAATTTCTTCCAACCCTATATTTGATAAAAGCGGTAAAATAGAAGGGTTCCGGGGAATTGCACGGGATGTCACCCGAGAAAAACGGGCCGACCGGACGAATCGTGCCCTGTTTCGCATCGCCTTGGCGCTTTATCGTTTCAGGGGCCTCGACGAGCGTCTCGAATATATTGTCAAGGAGGTGAGGGACCTCATCGGGCTCGAGGGGGCATCGATCATCCTCATCGACGATCAAGAAAATGAATTCTTCTTTCGGGCGGCCGGTTATGACAATACCGAAATCAGAGAGAAGATAAAAGAAGTCCGGTTCCCGCTGGACAAAGGCGTAGCCGGAAAAGTGTACAGAACCGGCCGGCCGGTGATTGTTCCCGATACCTCTAAAAGCCCCGACTTCTTCAACCAGGTGGACGTACAATCCAACTATCAAACACGGAACATGATTGATGTTCCGATCTCGACCTATGATCGAATGATCGGTATCCTCTGCGCAGTCAATAAGAAAGAGGGCGAATTTGACCAGACAGACCTGGAACTGATGAGCACCATTGCGAACACGGTGGCTTTTCCGATTGAAAATGCCAGTATCAATGAGGCACTCAGACGCTCCTATGAGGAAGTCGAGAGCTTGAACCGAGCGAAAGACAAGGTAATTCACCATCTCTCCCACGAGCTGAAAACACCCGTCTCCATCCTTTCCGCTTCATTGAGCCTTTTAAATGCCAAGTTTTCTGCCTACAAGGACGGGAGCTTGAAGCGAATCATGGAACGGGCGCAGCGGAACCTGAACCGGATCCTCGAGATGCAGTATGAAATTGAGGATATTTTGAGAGAGGGAAAATATCAGACGTATTATCTGCTCTCCCCTTTGCTCGATGCCTGTGTGGATGAACTGGAGGTTCTGTTTGAGTCCGAAGTTTGGAAGACGGGTAAAGACATCAAGGGGCTCGCCGATACCGGAATTGATAGAATCTTGGGAAAAATTCGTCAAAAAGTGGAAGAACTCTTCGGCCCCCGGGAATCCGTCCCCGAATTGATCGAACCCAATAAATTTGTTGAAACCTGGCTCAACAGTCTTCAGCCTCGATTTGCTCATCGAACTTGCCGGCTGATCACCCGGTTTGAACCGTCATCATCGATCTGGATACCGCCGGATGTTCTTAAAAAGGTTATTGAAGGCCTCATACGCAACGCGGTTGAAAACACACCGGACAACGGACGAATCGAAGTGACGGTACGAGAAGGAAAAAAAGGACCCGAATTTGAAGTCAAGGATTACGGTGTCGGGATAACCCCTGAAAAGCAACGCCTTATTTTTGAAAATAACTTTATCACCTATGAAATCATGCAGTATTCTACTCGAAACCCTTATGATTTCAACGCCGGTGGAAAAGGCTTCGACCTGCTGAGGATGAAAATTTTTTCTGAACGGTACAATTTCAAAATCCGGATGTCGTCGAAACGATGCGGTTACATCCCCCGTGATGAGGATATCTGCCCGGGAAAGATTGAACTGTGTAAACAGTGCAGGAGAGAAAAAGATTGCCCCCATTCAGGTGGAACCACAATAACCGTTCAGTTCTTACCGGCGGATCAGTATGCCTTGGATCGTACAGCAGATAAAAAAACAGAAGATATTATGGACAAAAAAGATGACAACAGACAGCAAAAGTCAAAAAAAACATCCAAAAAAATCAGATACGCCAGAACGCTTCTTCCAGGAGATTAATGTCGAGTTTCTGATCCATGAATTGAAGGGTCCTATTTCGATCGTTGAAACAGGTCTCCGTTCCTTGTTGGAGAGAAAAGAAAAATACGGCCCCCTGTCCCCCCGGCAGGAAAAAACATTAAAACGGGCCGCAAAAAACATCAAAAAGACCCGTGAAATGGTCAATGGTTTGCTTGAAATCGGTCGCTCCGAAGCCAGCGCATGCATTTGCTGTCGGTTTCAACCCTCCCGGACCGTACACGAAGTTGTTTTGGATGGGCTGGAGACCGAATTGGGAGCTATTTTCGATGAATCAAAGGAAGATTGGAAAGAAAATGAACTATATCAATTTTTTTCCGAAAATGGCGTTTTCATCGACATTTCACCACGTGTTAACAACATTGAGATGCTACAGGATGAAACAAAGTTTCGTCAGATCTTCTTGAATCTTGTCACCAACGCCCTTTTCTACCGCAAAAAACTGGTTGAAATCAAAATGAGAATAAAAAACGACCAGTTTATCCTGGAAATTACCGATGACGGGTCCGGGATCAAACTCGAACATCAAGATACCATCTTTAAGCAATACACACAGATCCAAGGCGCCCCATCCGAACTCCAAAGAAAAAGACACGGGCTCGGTCTTGCTGGAGCCCTTATCCTCGCGCGATGCCTCGGTGGTAATATTCAAATCAAAAGCGATAAAGAACAAGGGGCCACTTTTTGTCTGACGCTCCCCATAAGACTGGAAAGCAGTACTGACCGCCTGATCGGTGAACGCCCTCAATCGAGCTGATGCACTTCAGCCTACACAGGTTTCACTCCCCCACTCCGCCGGGATGCCGTTTCCTGAGTAGGTGAACTGACACTTGTGCTCTGCACTTTGGTTTGCAAAAGTGCAAAGTCACGGTCAACCATCCCCTGGATATCTTCAAGATCATCGTCTGTCAGATGTTTAAACCGGCCCTGCACTTTCATGTAGTCTTTCACCGGTTTGCCTCCGGTGAAATTGAGGGTGTATGCTGTGCCGTCTATGACTTCGTATAGCGGGAACACATTAGACTGGACCGCCAATCGGGAGATCTTGACGGACATTTCCGAGGGTATATTCCAGCCTGTCGGGCAGGCTGCAAAAACATGGATAAATCGAACCCCTTGTTTCATATCTTTTGCCCGGGTGAACTTGCGGTTCATGTCTTCGGGAAACGCGATGTTAGCGGTAGCCGCATACGGAATACGGTGGGCAGCCAGAGCCTCAACAATATTCTTCTTATGGGTCTTTTTCCAGCTCCGGCCGGGTGTGGTGGTGGTTTGGGTACCGTAAGGGGTGGATGAACTCCGCTGAACCCCTGTATTCATATAGGCTTCATTGTCATAACAGACATAGATAAAATTCTCGTTCCGTTCAACCGCCCCTGAAAGGGATTGGAATCCAATGTCAAAGGTACCGCCGTCCCCGGCCCAGGCCATTACCGTGGTTTCGCTATCTCCCTGCATATCCAAAGATGCCCGAACACCGCTGGCGGTAGCCCCGGCCGTGGCAAATGTGGCATGCAAAATCGGTACCTTGAGACTGGTCTGTGGGTAAGCGCCTGAAATAACCCCCCAACAACACGCGGGGATCACAACCACGGTCTTTTCACCCAATACTTTTAATGCAAATTTCATGGCAATGGCAGCGCCACAACCCGGGCATGCCACATGCCCTGGGTAGAGATAATCGATATCAGGGATATTTTTTGATATCATATCAGTTCCACCTTTTCATGGTGCAGGCTCAATTTTTTAGCTCCACTTCCTGAGTCTCCACCCAGGTACTCTCTCCCTTTAAAAGATCACCCTTTTTTGTTTTCCAGTATATCGCTTCCAGACTGTCCGGCGTCACATCCCTGCCACCGAGTCCCGCAATATACCCAAACACCGGCGGGTGCGGATCCATGTTATAAAGGGCGGATTTTACCTCCTGGCAAAAAATACCGCCGGCCCCAAAGGAAATATTTCTGTCGATAACCGCAACTTTTTTGGCTGCTCTCACCGCCCGGCGGACAAAATCAGCAGGAAAGGGCCTGAACATCTTGATTTTGAGCATCCCCGGTTTTTCCCCTTTTGATCTTAAATCGGAAATGACAGAGCGGCAGGTACCGGCGATCGTTCCGCTCACGACCAGTATAACCTCTGCATCTTCACATGCCACCGGTTCCACCGGACCGTATTGGCGATCAAATAGGGCTGAAAATTCTTTTTCCACCTCTGAATAACATGAACTGACCTGTTCCATGGCCATCTGGATATGCTGTCGCATTTCCATGTAGATCGATGGGGGCGTCAGCTGGCCCATGTTGCAGGGCTTTTCGGTGTCAAGCTTTACACCAGATGAAAATGGGGGAAGAAATTGATCCACCTGTTTCTGATCGGGGATATCGACCGGTTCAAGAGTGTGAGAAAGAAAAAAAGCATCCTGGATCACCATGACCGGAAGATTCACCCATTCGGCCAGCCGGAACGCGTGAAGTGTGGTATCAAAAACTTCCTGACCATCTTCACAGTAAAATTGTATCCACCCGGTATCCCGTTGGGCGAGACTGTCGGTCTGATCGGCCCAGATATTCCATCCGGGCCCCAGCGCACGGTTTACCTCCGCCATAACAATCGGAAGGCGAGCACCGGAAGCCCAATGCAAAAGTTCATGCATCAGGGCCAGCCCGTGTGAAGATGTAGCAGTAAATGTTCGCACCCCCATGGTCGAAGCGCTGATCACCGCAGCCAAGGCAGAGTGCTCACTTTCCACACATAAAAATCGCGCATCCATGGTGCCATTTTCGCAATATTCCGCCAATGCCTCCACGATATGTGTCTGTGGGGTGATCGGATAGGCAGAGATCACCTGAACCTTTGCCAGACGCACCGCTTCCGATGCTGCATGGCTTCCCTCCATGACCTGTTTCATATGCTCTCCTCCTCCAGGACGATGGCGTTTCGGGGACATTCCACCACACAGATGCCGCATCCTTTACAGTAATCAAGATCAATCACCCTCTTTTCGCCCCGACCCACAGCGACCTCGGGGCAAAACAACCAACAGTTATCGCAATCGTTACATATACCACAGTTAAAACATCGTTCGGCTTCTTTTATTGCTGCCTCGGTTGGCAAAGCCGGCTCAGGTTCAGTGGGCAGATGGGTGTCGTTTCTTCCATGGGTCGCGGGAACCCGGGAGGACGATTCAAAGTAATCAGTGTTGATTTCATCAAACAAAACAATGTAGGGATTTCTCTTTTTGCGGTCACCGCTGCGATAGATCTCCATCGAAAGAGATGGCCCATCCCCTACCCGACAGTCATCAATACTTTCTTCGATGGCTTCCCAGCCTTTTTTAAAATAAATATCCAGAGCCATTGCCGCCTGTTTTCCCGATGCGATGGCATCGGCCACGCTTTTTATCTGGTTGGTTAAATCACCACCAAAAATCACCGGCCGATCATCCACTGTAAATACCGTGTGGGTCAGGTTTAAGTTTTTGCCTGTATTATCTGCAGGAAGATACCAGGATTTACCGGCTTCGGCGCCAATGGCGCTGAAAACATTCCGGACCGACAGGGTTTGATTCCCGGATCCATCGGGAACAACATTCGCCCGGCCCATTTCATCCCTTCCGCTGGTCTTCATTTGCTGCAGTGTCAGAAGATACCCACCTTTTTGTTCCTGTATCTGCAAAGGGGCAACCAGTTCGATAATTTCCACACCCTCCTTAATGGCCATGTTCACTTCGTGCTGAAATGCCGGCATGTCTTTTTTGCGCCTGCGATATACCAAAATAGGATTTGTCCCCGCGCGAACCAAGGACCGGGCAACATCAACGGCGGTATTCCCGCCGCCGATCACTGCTGAAGACCCTCTAAACCCGGATGTTTGATTCTTGCGAAATTGATGGAGAAATTCGAGCCCTTCGATTGCTTTCCCCGCCCCCGGGATTTTCATTTCCAACGGTTTTGTGTGTCCGCAGGCCATGACAATCGCATCAAACCGTCCCTTCTCATTTTTGAGAAAATCTTGGGTCACCGATTTTTGGCAATGGATTCTGACACCCCGGCGTTCAATCCGCTGGATTTCATTTTTTAAAATGTAGGCCGGTAATCGAAAGTTAGGAATTCCCCAACGCAGGACCCCGCCTGGTTCGGGATGCTGATCGAAAACTTCGCAAGTGTAACCCAGCGCTGCCATAAAATAGGCCGCAGACAGACCCGCCGGCCCGGCGCCGACAATGGCAACCCTCTTCCCGTTGTCCGGAAACGGGTTCATCGCCCTCTCCTTCCCGTTCGACAAAACCGTATCGCCGAGAAACCGTTCAAGGTGCTGAATTGCAACAGGCTCATCCCATTCGTTCCTGTTGCAGAACGCTTCACAGGGATGAAAACAGACATGCCCGCAAGCCGAAGGGAATGGATTTTCCCGCAGCAGGGTTTCCCCTGCTTCCTTGAACAATCCCCGGCTGATCTGCATCTCGATCCGGGAAATATCTGTTCCAGCAGGGCAGGCAACGCTACAGGGGGCGGTTTTTTCATCATACCTCGGCCGAACAAACCGCCACAGACCGGTTTTATTGATTTCGGTGGACATATGAGATCGTGCATAAAATAACGGAATCCCATTTACCGATTTTTCTTCTGCAGTCATTTTATTCATTTTTCTGTTTCTCTATTTTTCCCACGCCGTTGTACTGGTTCACTATGCCAAAACAGGCCACTGCTTCAAATGCAAGAGTAGCCGCCTTCACATTTTGTTCCGGCTTCACAGAAATTTCCTCTTGGATCGCCGAGGTCACCGCATGCAGTGGCAGTGTCTCCAAAATTCCAGAAAACGCCCCCGTCATTGCCGTATTTACCATCGGATGGGTATGGGTTCCCAAATTGTTTTCCACCGCAATACCGGTGGCATCCACATATGCCAGTTTATATCCAATAAACGGTTCCAGGTTCTCCGGACGGACCGGGAAATTTATCAAAATCCACCCACCGGGTTTGAGGCCCTTTGTCACATCCGCTGTCTCCAGAAGCTTGCGGTCCTGAACAATTACAGCGTCCGGATTATACACATTGCTTCTGATCAGGATCTTCTTCTTATCGAGCCGCAGGTATGCCTCAACCGGCGCCCCCCGCCTCTCCACACCAAAGTGGGGAAAAGTCTGCACATAGTACCCAGCGGAAAAAAAGGCCTTTGCCAGGATGACCGAGGCCACCACCGTCCCTTGCCCTCCGCGGCCATGAAACCTTATCTCTTTCATCGAAATATATCCACTTTGCTGATTATTGAAAGGTGAAGTGAAATCACATTTTTACTTTAGATCACCTTCAATTTTGGTTCAGGCAGAAGATAAGCGCCCGATTTACACAGGCATTGGATTTATTTATCCGCCCAGCGCAGCCATATCGCTGCTACCAGGCCCCATATGACATTATAAAGAAATATAAACGCAGGGGTAAGTGTTCCGAGTGTCAGCCCCATCACCCCTTTATGGGCCTTCATCGGAAAAACAATAAAAAGCTGAACCAGTGTGGGACCGAGGCTGAAAAGCAAACCCCTTGATAAAAAACGATTTTTCATCACTGGAAGGAGAAAGAGCAGCCCCCAAAGCCCCCCCCAGACAATACGAGGATAAAGCCAGGCAAGCGAAAAAGACGGGGCGATCGTCACACCAAACGATACCGGGATGCCTTTTGATCCGAAATACCAAACTGACCAGCTGTTCGCCAGAGCGCCCAAACAGCCGGCCGCAAAACACAAGCTCGCTCTCTTCGACGGGTTTCCCATATACAGTTCCTCCCTTTGCTTCCTCGATAATGAGGCCTTTGCAAAAAGTCCTCTTTTGAGCACACTCTTTTTGAAAAATCAGAAAATAATTAATAAAATTATAAACCCGATCCAAGCGGCATTCAAGTCATAATTTTGTCAGAATTTAAGAATTAAGCCAGCGCTCCCGCCACATCTCCCACATCAAAAGAGACCATAGGCGGTACTGGTGGTTGACCTTGCCGGACAGGTGCTCCTTTATCCTTTTCTCAACGAAGGATAAATTAAATAAGCCTTCTTTCCTCAGCCTGTCGGAAGAAAGATAATCCAAAAGTAGCTCTTTTAGACCGTGGCGTAACCATAAGTCAATCGGGGCACCAAAACCCATTTTTGGACGTTCAAAGAGATCGTTTGGTAAATATTTTTGAAGAAGTTTTTTGAGTAAATACTTAGCGACGCCATTTTTGTATTTCAGATCGATAGGCAACCCCGCAGTGTACTCCAGGATGCGATGGTCCAATAACGGAACCCTGATCTCCAGTCCGTTGGCCATGCTGACCCGGTCGATTTTGGTCAACAGCGCATCCGGGAGATAAGTCGCTTGGTCGACTCTCAACAGCCGAGGTAGAACCGAACCGTCTCCGGTCTCTTTGAAAATATCTTCATATCGGCTCTCTGGAAGCGCTCTTGCCAGGATGTGAAATATCTCCTCCTTGGACCAAAGAGAGATTGTCGTCCGGTATAGCTCGGATATCTCTGTTTCATTTAAAAGAGAAATCAATTTTTGCCATTTATCCGGAAAATTGGCGACTTGAAACCGTTGCGGCAAAAGCGATTGAAACAGTCGGTATGTTTTTTCAGCTATTGGCGCCGGGATTTTTCTCAACACCTTTTCGGCCACGCCTGTCAGAAATCCTGGAATATGTCGAAAAGCCGCAGCCATTGCCACGGTTGTCCAGTAACGGACATAGCCGCAAAACTGTTCATCTCCCCCGTCTCCGGAAAGCACAACGGTGACGTGCCGTCGTGCAAGATGAGAAACCAAATAGCTGGGAATTGCTGAGGAATCCGCAAACGGTTCATCGTAAAATTCCGGTAGCCCCGATATCACATCAAAGGCATCTTTGGATGTAACATAAAACTCGGTGTGATCTGTTCGCAAATGTTTGGCGACCCTGGCTGCCCATGGTGCTTCATCATAACCTTTTTCTTGAAAACCAATGCTAAATGTTCGAACCGGACGTTTGCTCACCTTTTGCATCAGCGCCACGACGATCGAAGAATCTATTCCGCCGCTAAGAAGAGCGCCCAACGGAACGTCGCTGATCAGTCGATCCGACACAGCCGTTGTTAAATGGGCGTCCAATTGTGGTAGGTGTTCGACCTCACCTTGAGTACCGGAATCGATTGTCGAAGATTGCTGTGGCAACGACCAATACGGAAGCGCTTTAATGTCTTGTTCAGTCGCTAAAATAAAGTGCCCGGGGAGCAGCTTGTACGTATTTTTGAAAATCGTTCCAGGAGCCGGTATATACTGATAATGAAGAAATAGCGGTATGGCATTTGAATGGACCTCTCTTTTAAAACTTTCAAAAGCCATGATTGCTTTTAGCTCTGAAGCAAAAATTAAGGTTTGCCCGTCTTCACTTTTGTAAAAAAATAGCGGTTTAATGCCCAATCGATCACGGGCCAGAAAAAGGGATCGATCTCTCCCGTCCCATATGGCAAACGCAAACATCCCGACAAACTGGTGCAGACATTCAACGCCCCATTGAAGATATGCGTTCAACACGACTTCTGTATCTGTGGCGCTTTGAAACCGGAATCCATAGCTTTCAAGGATCGTTCTGATTTCCATGAAGTTGTAAATCTCACCGTTGTATACAATATATATCTCAGCTTCATTGCACTTCATCGGCTGATGCCCGGCATCCGAAAGGTCGATGATCGACAACCGTCGATGGGCTAGCCCGATACCGCTATTCTCATCCAAAAAAAGACCCGAGTCATCCGGCCCCCGGTGGGCAAGGGTCTTCGCCGCAGGGGAAAGAGAGGCTTTCAGTTGGTTAAAATGATTTTTTGTTCTAAAACCGACGATACCACACATAATCATTATACCCTATGCCTTTAAAGTCGAAACTATACCGCTCATATCAGTCTCAAATCAAGACTTTAGTCTTGTTTTGTTTTTCCCCTTTACTTTTATATCTTGACTTGAATTTACATTAAAATTAAAAAGGTAACATCTCATAAACGCTTGTCCGAAGAGACAAACTTCATATTGAAAACATTGAAGGTGAATAAAGCATACGGGATAATATACGTCGGGATGGCAAGCCTTCGATCGATCACGAAAACATAAACAAAAGGAGGCGATGAAAGGAAAAAATTTACGTTACAATACCGGTTTGATGACAGACGGTGGAAATTTTTCTAGTAGGAGGAGATCGGGGTTAGAAATTTTCATATAAAATGTGACAATGTAACCAAAAAGGAGGGCAAAATGAGAAAGAAAAATTTGACCGCAACAATTGTTACCGTCCTTTCAGTGGCGCTGCTGCTCACACCGATTATTGGGGCAAAAGTACAAGCCGCAGACAAACTCGGCTGGGTCGGGCCCGTCTACAAGGAACTGTCCGCCAGTCTGACCAAGGGTTTTAAGGCATACTATAAAAAGACCTACGGTAAGGACGTGGATTTCACGGGCGTGCGGCCGGGCGGATGGCCGGTTGCCGTAGATAAAGTCAGATTATGGGCTGGCAAACCGGATGCGGATATTTTCCTGGGTGCGGGCGCACCGGCGCATGAACTCTTAAAAGATAAAGGATTGATTGTCCCTTACAAGCCAAAGAACTGGGACAAGGTCCCGGCGGAATGGGGAGGCATGAAGGTAAAGGATGGGGATTACTACTGGACCTGTTTCGCCCCCTGGATCGTTACCAACCTTTACAACCAGAAGGTTCTCAAAAAGCTGAGGCTTCCGCCGCCAAAAACGTGGAACGATCTGCTCAACCCCATTTATCGGGGTAATATCGTGCACACGCTGCCATACGCTTCCGGCACCATGCATGAAGCCATTGAAATTCTCATCCAGGCCTTTGGAGAAAAGCAAGCCTGGAGATATCTCAGATTGCTGGCGGCGCAGCTGGCCCGCTTTTCAACCGGCAGCACAGACACAACCAACCTGGTGAAGCGCGGCGAAGTCCCCATCGGGGTCGCCCAGCCTCAGATGAACGCCATGGCAGCGCGCAAAGACGGCTACCCTGTGATGGACCTGCTCCCGGAAAAAACGATCCTGGTTCCGGAAGCCGTGGCTTTGCTCAAAGGTGCGCCCAACGAAGCGATCGGGAAGATCTTTTTAGACTGGCTGTTCAGTGCGGACGGACAAAAATACGTGCTTGAAGGCCGTTACTTCGCGGCAAGTACAGACGTCAAATTTTCAGCATGGGCAAAGCAGGGCGTCGGTATGGCAAAACACGCCAAAAAAGCGCTGGGCGTCGATTCATTCTGGGATCTAAAGGTTGGATTCATTAAATACGACGTGGATGTTGCAAAAAAGAGATGGGATGAAGTCAACAAGAAATATGAGCATGAGATTTACCGGAAATGGGGTAAATTGAAAAGCAGTCTCTTTCTGATCGAAGAGGTTGAGGAAGAGATCAAAGAGGCCAAAGCCGCAAATGCAGACGTGAGCAAAGCCGATGCAAAAATAAAAGAAGCCAGAAAACTCTTCGAGTATGATGGTAAGTTTGCCGCCGCTCGTTTGGCCGCCGCAAAGGCGCGTGCTCTACTCGTCACGCCATAATTCAGGACGGAAATTCGTATGGTTTTAAACGCCCTTTGGGCTTGATGTTCGGGCGGGCTGTGGCCCGCCCGAACATTTCGCTCATAATTCGGAAAGGTTTAATATGTCTCGCGGCAGTATCTCTCTGGCAGCAATCCTGTGGTTGGTCATTGCCTTCCTTGTGCTTTATCCCTTGTCCATTCTATTGACGGAAAGCTTCAAAATCGCTGAAACAGGCGGCTGGGGCATAGGCAATTTCTTAGAATTTTTCCAAGATGCGTATTATCTTAAAACGTTTGGAAATACCTTATTTCTGAGTACGCTGGTTCTCCTGACGACCACTGTGTTCGGGGTGCCCCTAGCATATATTTTGGCGAGATACAGGCATTGGGGAAAGACCATGTTCACAGCCCTGATCCTTTTGCCGATTGTGTTGCCCGCTTTTGCCGGTGTATTTGCATTTATCATCTTTTTCGGTAAGTATGGAACGGTGAACCTGCTCTTGATGGAAATTGGATTGGTTGAGAAACCGATCAATTTTATCTACGGCCTGCACGGACTGGTATTTATACAATCCCTTCACATGCTCCCGTTTATCGTCCTGGGGCTTTCCGCCGGTTTTACCAATATAGATCCTTCTTTTGAAGAAGCCGCCGAAGTCGAGGGAGCGAGTAGCTTCAGGCGATTTTTCACCGTCACGCTGCCGCTCTGCACCCCAAGTTATATGGCGGGCGCCGTCCTTGTATTTCTGTGGCCTTTTACCGACTGGCTCACGCCAATGATATTGGGGCAGGTGGACTTTCTCCCCTCGGTTGCCTACATCAACATCGCCTACCACTTTACCGATATGCACCGCAAGTACATGGGAATCGTGTCAGTGACTGTTGCCGCCATTGTATGCATAACCCTCTTTTTGCTTGCCAGGCGTTGGGTCGAGAAGAGAAAGTATACCGGTCTTTCAAAAGGGACAACGTCTGAAGGGAGAGTTATCGAGCCGGGCGCATGGGTGAAATCGGGTGCGTATGCGTACATGGTTTTTATCGCTATCCTGGTTCTGCTTATTCCGGTTGTCCTGGGATTAGCCGCTTTTTCCAGAACATGGGTCTTTGAGGCGTTTCCGACCAATTGGACGCTTGAAAATTTCAGACTCATCCTTCTGGAAAGCCCTGGCCTGATCAAAAACTCTTTCCTCTTTAGCGGAATCGCTCTGATTTTCGGGATTGCCTTTGGACTTCCGGTTGCCTATCTCATCGTTCGCACCCGTGTCTGGGGCAAAGATGCCCTTGATTTTGTAATCACGCTGATGCTGGCGTTTCCAGGTATCGCGATCGGTGTGAGTTATCTTTTGGCATTTTGGAAAGACATACCCTTAGCCCGGTATTGGATCATCATGCCTCTGGCCCTGTTTGCCAGGCGGCTCCCGTATTTTTTGCGGATGGCGCATTCCTCCTATCTACAGCTGGATCCTTCGCTGGAAGAAGCCTCCGAGGTGTCGGGTGCCGGTAAAATCAGAACTTTTTTCAGTATATCGTTGCCGTTGCTGCTCAAAGGAGTACTTGTCGGCGTGGTGATGTTCTTCATCATGGCGTTCCAGGAGATTTCCACTGCCGTATTTCTATATAAAGGGGGATGGGAAACCCTGCCGATCGGAATCTATCTCAACTGGCATCGTGGCATGGAATTCGGCATTGCTGCTGCTATGGCTTTTCTGATGATTGTGATCACGTTTATTTTATTGCTGATTATATCAAGAATCGGTGGAGGCGTCCTCAAAGCCGCCTGGGGTGCTGGAGAAAAATAAAGGTGCCAGGTTTCAGTGCCAGGGTTGAGGGGTTAAGGCTTCAAGTTTTAACCTGGTACATTGAATCTGTGAACGACTGTGTAAGGAGACAAATTTAATGGCGTTTATAGAGATCCAAAACCTGTTCAAGACTTTTAAAGATGTCGTGGCGATTAATCACATACACCTTGAAATTAAACAGGGAGAAATGTTGACGCTGCTCGGACCCAGCGGGTGCGGCAAAACAACCACCTTGCGTTGCATTGCCGGATTGGAGACCCCGGAAGAAGGGGATATCGTTATTGACAGCAAATCTATGTTTTCTCAAGGATTTGTGCAACCGTCAAAAAGAGGAATCGGCATGGTTTTTCAGAATTATGCCGTATGGCCGCATATGAAAGTCTATAATAATATCGTTTACGGCCTAAAGCTTCAGAAACTGTCCCGGCAAAAGATACAGGAAAAGGCACAAAAGGTTTTGGAAATGGTCGGTTTAGTCGGTTTGGAAAACCGATATCCGTCTCAACTGAGCGGGGGGCAGCAGCAACGGGTGGCGCTTGCTCGGGCACTCGTAGGAAATCCGAAGGTCCTGCTGTTGGATGAACCGCTAAGCAACCTGGATGCCAAACTCAGAGAAGAATTAAGATTTGAAATCAAGAGCCTGGTCAGGCGGATGGGTATCACATCGGTCTACGTTACCCATGATCAGGCAGAGGCAATGGTTATTTCGGATCGAATCGCCGTCATGAATTCAGGAAACGTCGTGCAACTCGGCACTGCACAGGAAATCTACAAAAAGCCCGCCAATAAATTTGTTGCGGATTTTATCGGCACCATGAACTTTATAGCTGGAGAAGTTGTCGATGTCCTCACGGACACGAATAACGTTTATGTAAAGACTCCGTTTAGCGAAAAAATGGGATGTACAACACCCAACAGCACTGCAACCATCGGACAAGAGGTTTATGCATCGATTCGTCCGGAAGATGTGGAGGTCCTTACAAAACCGCCTGAAGCCACAGAAAACGTGTTTAAGGGTAAGATTGTTCATAAGGCGTACCTGGGCAATTTTCTGTTTTTCTTTGTCAATATAAACGAAACCATGATCAGGGTGCAGGTTCCGCATCACCTGCCGCAGAAAGAAGGCCAGGAACTCTATGTGTATTTGAACCCGAAAAAATGCATGATCCTGTCCTGAATTAAACTCATATTTCCCGCCAGATATTTTACCAGATGTACGGCATTGAGACAGGTACGGAAGATATATTTATATTTTTCAGGATCCTTTTTGAGTTTTTTCTCGGAGCCCGGACTCATGGCAATCGTACCGAGCATCGGCACCTTGTATTTTGCGATGATGTCCATCCCTGCGATCAGGGCCTCGGAACGGAAAGGACCGACTACAAGCGCAGTTGGTTTTTTTCCAGGATAATCTTTTCCAAGCCTAGCAAGGCCTCAGATACCGGCACCCCGGGCGCGGCATCCCTGAGGTCGATGGACTCAATTTTAAAAGGCCTTCTTTCAGTACCAACCTTCACACCACCGGCGGCATTGATTTCATCTACTGCCATCTGAACCGCTTTGAGTGATTCCTTTCCTTCTGAAAAGCCCAAAGATGTCGGCACCCCAATCACGATCGGGTCTGCTGCAACTGCAGACTGATTAAAAATCATCGAAACGAAACAGCTTGCTAATATTAGGGTAAACAGCCAGACTCTCTTTTTCATATTGTCCTCTTTTTTTTCGAGATTCCCTAAAACCTCCTGGAGTCACTCGGTCAGAAAGTTATGGAACATTTTCTTTACTATGCTGCCAAACAGTAATTTTTTTCAGATCAATATCATCCTACTTTTAACACAATGGCTGCACCGGTATCTCCGGCTGCACAACCGGTAAATAACATATAGCCCCCGCCTTGGATTGCGACCTCCTCGACCCCCTCGATGATCAGTCGACCAGCGGTCGGCGCCTGCGGATGTCCGAAGATCAGAGAACAGCCATAGTTATTGAACCCGTTGACATCAATCTTCATCTCATCGGCCATATAGATATCATTGGCTGCAAAGGGATTATGCGTCTTAATCGCCACAACATCATCTACCGTAATGCCTGCTTTTTCCAAGGCCATTTTCGCTGCCGGAACAACAGCCATGGCCATAAACGCTCTTTTGACCCGGGCATGACCGTATGAAACGACCTGGATTTCAATCTCCGGATCCGTGCTGAGTTCCCTAGCTTTTTCACGGCTCGTCACGGTTACCCCACAGTTCCCGTCAGCAGGATGGGTTTGGCTCCCAAACGTATGCGCACTACCCGGAATGACCGGCTTAAGACCGGCTAATCCTTCTTTGGTGGTCTCGAAAACGCCTTCATCTTCCGCCACCATGATGGTCTTCTTTTTTGACAGGTTTATTTCTACCGGAAACATATACCGTTTCTGAAAAGTTCGGTCATCGACAAGGGCATCCCTGTACTGTTCGTATCGTCTCAATGTCACAGCATCACACGCTTCCCGGGTGATCCCGGTTTCTTTCACCACATTTTCAGCGGTCTGGATCATTGCGGTGCCGCCCCATGGATCGAGGTTAAAGTGATCCATTACCCAGTTTTCTGACACCACGAGTCCACCGGGTCCTTTGGGATTCGGCCAGATCGTGTGCGGTCCGTTGGAACAGCGGTCTGTCATCAATGCCAGCACGTTATCATATTGACCGGTTTCAATACCAACAGCGGCCTGGTAAATACAGGTCGTAGAAGTCGAACACGCCTGGCTGACGACAACCCCAGGTGTGAGAACGGCCCCCAGGAGGGCCGATGCCCATGGGCCGCCGTAGAACAATTTGGGCTGACCGATAGTGATTCCCAGGATGAGATAGTCAAACATATTGGGATCCCAATCTTTTTCGGCAAGCCACCTTTTGGAAGTTTCTGCCGCAAGAGAAATGGAATTTTCATTGGACAGGCTCCCTTGCCACCTGGCAAAGGGGGTGCTGTAATAGCCGCCATAGGGAATGAAGGCTTTTGTCATCATCTAACTCCCTCCTCGTTTTGAGTTTGTTTTGTTTGTTTTACATTATTATCTCTTAAAATTCTCTCTGAGCTTACGGTGGAGTATCTTTCCGGTCGATGTTCTCGGCATCTCACCTGGATCGATAAATATGACCTCTTTGGGATGTTTATAGCCGGCCAGTTTATCTCTGCAACAATCCTTGATGCTTTGCTCATTGATATCATCAGCGGTGGCATCGGATTTAGGTATGATAACCGCTACTACTTTCTCACCCCATTTGTCATCCGGCAGACTGATACAGGCGCAGTCAAACACACATTCATGGCTTCCGACGACCTCCTCGACCTCACTGGGATAGACATGCTCGCCACCGGTGATGATCAGATTGTCTTTTCGGTCAACGATCTGATAAAACCCATCTTCATCCCGTCGCGCCATATCACCGGCGGAAAACCATTCCCCCTGAAAGGAAGCAGCGGTCTTTTCCGGTAATTTGTAATATTCATTAAAAAGCATCGGCCCCCGGGAATAAAGTTCTCCGATCTCCCCGGTTTTCACTTCATTTCCGTTTTCGTCTAAGATTTTCACGAAATCGGTGCCCAACGATTCATAACCGATAGACCCCAGTTTCTTCATCTGATCTTGGGGCTTGAGTATGGTGACACAACCCGCCTCTGTGGAGCCGTATCCCTCATAAAGCTCAACTCCTTTAAAAAATTCCATAATCGCCAATTTCATGCTTTTTCTAACCGGAGCGGATGAGCACAAAAGTTTTTTTATGGAAGTGACGTCGCAACTCTTTCCATCTGACGGCACATTTAATATGAGGTTGTAATGGGTCGGGATGAGAGAGATGAAAGTAATCCTTTCCCGCTCTATGATTTTCAATACTTCTTCCGCATTGAAAGACTTTGCCGGTTGGATATAAACACTTGCGCCAATATACAGGAAGATGAACGTAAAAAAAGTGGAATTGATATGGCATAACGGCATAACGTTCATACAGATGTCGAGCTGCCTGAAACCTAAATCGATGGCGTTGATAAGATAGAAAGCGATGTGGGACTCATGTGAACGAACCACACCTTTGGGTCTGCCGGTGGTGCCGGAAGTATAAATCAGAATCCATGTGTCGTGGGGTTCAACAAAAGCCTCCGGCTCGCTTTCTGAACCATCTGCCATCAATCCTTCGTACGACCGGTACCCTTTCGTTTCTTCACCTACAGCAATATACCGATCGGGATGAATAAGGTTTAGATTCGGTTTGATGTCATCCACTGTCGGGATAAATTCGTCCTGAACGATAAAGGCTACAGCGTCCGAGTTGTTTGCAATGTATTCTATTTCCGCTCCCACCAGTCGAAAGTTAATCGGAACGATCACCAACCCGGTTTTTGCCGTTGCAAGATATACTTCGACAATCTCAATGCTGTTCTCGAGCAAAACCGCAATTTTGTCTCCCTTTTTTAAACCCAGGGTCAATAGACCGTGGGCCAGCTTATTCACCCGTCTGTTGACCGCCGGATAGGTAAATTTTCTGTCTTTATCCTTTAGTGCAATGGTGTCCGGAAATTTCTTTGCATTTGTTTTCAGAATTTGGCCCAAATTTAACCAGCAGGCCATATCACCCTCCCCATCAAATGCCTATTCGCAGTAGGGTCCATTTATTTATTCTCCTCCAGCAGTTCGATAAACGCCTCCACATTGGTTCTGGTCTGTTCATCAGAAAGGAGCCTTAAATCGTTGAGATCTCCGTTAATAACGAGGCTGGGAAGACCGGTCTCTTTTTCTATCCGTTGCGGCATGCCGTAACGGCAGTTGGAATTATTGGGACAGGTTTTCGCATCATGGTAGACAATACCGTCCACTTTGAAAAAATCCAACATTTTCTTGATATATTTTTCTTTATACGCGTCAGAGCGGACGATAAACAATGTTGTGTACGCCCGGGCCATACTTGTAAATGGATCTGTTGGATCGAGGTCGGAAAATATCCAGCTGTTGCAATAGGTAGATGCAAGAACATTTGCCTTTAGACCGGCGAATAACTGAAAATGAATGCCGAGTCTTCCCCAAACCGGCATTCCCTCCCAATAGATCCTGAACTGCTCATCTTCGATTACACCCACCTTGTTTAAGACTCTTTCCTCAAGCTCTGCCAGCAATATCCTGTAACAGTCATTGGCGGCCGAGGTTCCCCGGCCAACCACCGCAGCTCCCATCAGTGTGGTTCCATCAAAAAAGGTCAGGGGTGCTGGAACTGCAGACGCGGTATCGAGCACCTTTTTCCATAGATTAGAGCATTCCCGGGAAAGCGCTACGATTTTTTTCAAATCTTTGATTTCGAACTTACGATCCGAGATTTTTTCCAACGGCTCAATCAACGCTTCTAGTTGCCTGGTAATCGATGTAATATGACTCTCGGTAATCTTACCTACACCTCTATGGGTGTGTACCCCGATCACCGGCGCATTGTACTCTCTACCGTACCAGGTAAACCAGTCCTGAACATCCCTGCACTGGTTTGTGTTAAACACCAGCAGATCCGGTTTGGGTACGGCCGTGATTCCCTCAAAGGCCTTCGACAAAGGGGTCACCCCCTCCAGATACGCCCCGATGTCCGCGGTCAGGTAGGAACAGATGTCCGGCGAATAGCCGATGGCGTTCGCTTTTGGAATAAGATCACTGGCCATACGCGTAGAACCGAGCATCGCCGAGTGGGTTTCGGGAAAATAAATCACAAAACCCATCGCTCTTAAAATTTCAGCAGGTCCGACGCTCGTACACCACGCGATCTTTTTTTTACCTGTTTTAGATGCACGGTCGAGTTCATGATAATAATCAGCCATGAACTTTCCCAAAACTTTGGCAGATTTTAGTTTTTTCCGGGCAACCTTCTTTTCCTCACCCATCGTTTCTTCCATTTTACTAAATCACCAATAAGTGTTGACCCGAAACAGCAGACGTATATCCCGCAGCTTGTCGAAACGCAGCGAAGATCCCGACACGCGGGGCTGCAGGGTTCTTCAATAAAGTCATCCATTCATGTCCTGATGTATATCCAAAATAAACAGATAAAATAACCGATATCAAAGGCTGTCCTCCATGGCATAAAGGGCTGCCCCAATAGCACCGGTCAGCTGTGGATGTTTTGGAACAAGGACTTCTCTTTTGATGATCTCTTCTGTCATCTTGACCAGATTGCGGTTATGGGCGACCACACCTCCTGTCATGACCACATTCTCCGTTAGAGAATCCATTTCTAGCACCCGGCGAATTACCGAAAAGAATACGCCTTTGACAATATCAGGTATCTTTTTGCCTTTTCGAATGTTTTCCAATACTTCCGTCGCTGAAAAAACCGTACAAAAACTGCCTAGCTTGACCATATTTTCGGATTGTCCGGCTAACCTATCCATCTTCTCTAAAGGTATATCCAAGCGGGCGGATATTTCTTCCAAAAAGGCACCGGTTCCAGCAGCGCATTTTCGATTCATCTTGAAACTGATGCGGCGACCTTCCTCATTGAGCTTGATAATCTTGTTATCCTGACCCCCGATATCAATGATGGTGATGGCAATTGGAAAATTAAGGTAACAACCCATTGCATGGCAACCGATTTCGGTTTTAGTCTCTTTCGTAAAAGAAACGTTCTTCCTTCCATATCCGGTTGAGACAGCGCTGACAATATCTCTTTTGGAAGAATGCGCCATCTTCAAAGAGGCCGAAAGACACGCTTCGGCTGAATTTGAAAAATCCGTACCCGGCTTCTTCACTGCATGGCCGATCAAATTCTTTTCGTAATCCAAAATGGCGACTTTGGTTCTTGATGCACCAACATCGATGCCAACGAAAATATTCGGGGTGGGGCGAGGTGAGTCTTCGGTGGATTGGGGGTGCGAAACTTGAGTCATAACCTTGACTCCAATCCTTTTACCAAAGATCGGAGCGATATATTATACGGTGTTTTTATGCCTGCCCGGTCACCATATTCAACAAATTTTCCATTGATATAATCGATTTCTGTCCTGCGTCTGTTCTCAATATCCACGAGCATGGACGGTTTGTGATCTCCTGCATCCCCCATATAAGTCACGGCTTCGGAATAATAGTCCCACCCAAGGCTGATCTCATTTCCCCGAGCCACTTCAATACATTCTTTGACCAGTGCGTCAACGACCTGAAAAACGATGGGATCGTTCATTGCCTGCGCCATGGTCAGACCGGTCACCGCACATACAGGGTTCATTGCAGCATTCATAATGCTTTTGCGCCATACCATCGAAACGATCTGATCTGTATGGCGTGAGACCAATCCGCTTTTGGTCAGTGCTTCTGCGATGAGGCCCGCTGCATGTCTCGATTCCGGGTCACATTCTTGGATAAAGTGGGGAAAATGGTGGAACGGCATATGAACCTGAGCCGGTTCCAAAAGGCTGCATCCATAATTAACCACAGCCCGTATGACCGGCCTAGAACCCAGGGTGTTGGCAATCTCCTTTTCCGTATCTATACCGTTTTGCCAGCTGACCACATACATCCCATCTTTATAAAAATCTTCGATGGCGGAGGCTATAAGAGAGAGCGCATTGGCCTTAACCGTAATAAAAACCACATCTGGATGATAATTTGCGAGCTCATCGACACTGGTACAGGTCCTCGAAACCACCTGTGAAAGGTGTTCCGCACCCTCGATAATGATCCCGCGATTTCGGGCGGGCTCGATCAATTCAGGCACAACATCGCATAGCGTCACATCATACCCGCCCTTTGCAAGAAATGCCGCAACAATACATCCTACCGGACCGGCTCCCACCACGGCAAAGGATTGGGGGTTAAATTCCTGTTGATCTTTCATTTGAAACTCTCTCCTCTAAACAGCAGGTGTTACACCGCTTCGGTCACCTCGTAAAAACTTGTTTTGCGAAACCATCAGCCCTCTGTCTCCAGCATGCCAAAAGATTCCGCATCCAGGAGGTGAACACCCTCACGTTGCAGAACCTCAATCGCTTTATCATTATCGCTGAACCTAAAGATCATCACCGCCTTTCCCGGTGAGAAACCTACAAAGGCATAGGTGTAAGTTACATTGATCTTCGCATCTCGAAGATACTTCAACAACTTCGCGAGACTTCCCGGCTTATCCTCAATTACAGCGGCAACTACCTCATTGACCTGGGCAGGCATATGTTTCTCCATCAGAATTCGCCGGGTGGTCGCCACATCCGATACCAGGAGCCGGAGCAAACCAAATTCGTTTTCAGTTTCAACTAGATTCAGCGCTCGGAGGTTGATTCCCGCCTCACCCAGAAGCTGTGTCACTTCGTATAGACGGCCGGGGGAATTTTCGATGGAGATGGAAATCTGTTTTAATTTCATTTAGGCTCTCCCTGTTTTCCGAGTAGATAGATCGTCGGAAGTTTCATCGATTATTCGCTCTGAGATAGATACGAAATACGAATTAAAAGTCATCTTTTAATCACATTCTAACTACAATGTAACTACAAAAACAGAGCAATAAAGTCAACAAAAAAATTACCGTCAAGGGCGATCCGTTCAGGGCTTGCGGGGTCTGAATCATTGTTGTGATAAGGCGGATGAAATATTTTATCCAGAATATAGTTTTTCTTTTAGACAAAGGTTTATCCTTGATGTTATTCGTAACAAAGGTAACATCTTTTTGGGTCAAGGGCTAATTTTGATGGATCAGAAATGGTTTGACTTGTTTAACGATTTCATATCTAAATGAATGGTTAAGCCGTGATCTTCGAAAAGGAACTTCAAAGCCGTTAATAACATACAATCAAAGACATATCCATTTTTTCGACGCTTTTGTACTCAGGTGACGATCGATAAGGAAGATAGGGACGGATAATATTATGAGCAATAAAATCCTAATCAATGCCATTGACCGTGATGAATGCAGAATTGCAAAGGTAAAGGAGGGCAAGCTGGAAGAGTTTCACATCGAAAATGCCTCGCGTGAAATTATTCAAGGTAACATATACAAAGGGGTTATCTGCCGAAGAGTCCCGAGTCTTCAGGCCTCATTTGTTGATTACGGTATGGAACGAAACGGTTTTTTACAAAAACACGAAATTCATAGCGACTACTTTCAAGACACCCAATTAGGGGAACGTTCCATCGAGCATCTGGTCAAAAAGGGCCAAGAACTACTTGTGCAGGTCACAAAAGACCCGTCCCAGCAAAAGGGAGCGATGCTGACGACATATGTATCGCTTCCTGGAAGATACCTTGTGCTTATGCCGGGCAGCAACAACCGCGGGATTTCGAGGAAAATAGAAGCCGAAGAGGAGCGAAACCGTCTGAAAATGCTTATAGACAAGCTCAACGTCCCAGAAGGATTCGGCATAATTGTTCGTACAGTCGGAAATGACTGTAGCAAGACTCTGCTGTCCAGGGATATAAAATATCTTCTTCGGCTGTGGAAAAACATCAAAAAAAAGGGAATCAAGGCGAAAGCGCCTGCAATTCTTTACAAAGAAAGGACCTTGGTTTTAAGGTCCATCCGCGACTATTTAACATCCGATGTGACAGAAATCCTTGTTGATAATGAGGCGGTATACAATGAGGTCAAAGACTTTATCAAGATCATATCGGCCAAACACACCAAAATCGTCAAGTATTACAAGGATCCGAAACCGATATTTGCAAAATACGAGTTGGAAAATCAACTTTCATCCATTTTTGAAAGCCGGGTTGATTTGAAATCGGGGGGTTCAATCGTCATCGAGCAGACCGAGGCGCTGGTTGCCATCGATGTTAATTCAGGTCGTACCACCCATAAAAAATCAGTCGAACAAACCGCGTTGATCACAAACCTTGAGGCGGCGGAGGAGGTTGCCCGTCAGCTCCGATTAAGAGATCTGGGTGGTCTGATTGTCATCGATTTTATTGACCTTCGAGATCCGCGAAACAAATCAGCCGTTGAGAGAACATTGAGAACCCATATCAAGAATGATAAAGCCAGAACAACAACCGGCAAAATTTCAAAATTCGGACTTATGGAAATGTCCAGACAACGGATCAGGCCATCGATCGAGTTTAGCAGTTTTGAACCCTGTAAACGTTGCCAAGGTAAAGGAATGATCCCATCGACTGAAACCCTCGGACTTCGTTTTTTACGGAAACTCCATCTTGAAATCCTGAAAAACCAAGATGCCAATTTAAAGGGGGCCGTGCCTGTAAATGTGGCAGACTATCTTTTAAATAAAAAGCGGAAGGAAATTTATGATATTGAGGCCAAGCATCATTGCAGCATCACGATCGAAGGAGACGACAGCATGCTCCTGAATGAAAGTAGGATCACTAGTGAGGGGACAGGGTGCTGATTGACGCAATTTTTTAACTGATCTATCAGGTGTGTCCACAGACAGGTGTGTCCACAGATTTTCAAGATGGCAGGAGGAAAGTATGCCCGTCAAAAAAAGTAAACCCTATAAAAAAACAATTGGAATTCTGGTCGCTCTTGTAGCGGCGCTATCTGTTCTTTTCGTTATCGTTCTTCGTGAAGATGAAAAAGAAGTATCGGTCATAAAGGGAAAGATAGAAAAAGCATCTAAACCCGTCGAAATCGAACCGGGCTCTGAGCGTACTACGGAACCTATCATTGTCCCCACGCCCCCTATTGATTACAACAAAATAGAAAAGGACAGGGAAATGAGAGCGTTGATGAAAAAGCGCAAGGAAAGATTTGGGATTGATAAGGGGGTTGATATTATTATCAAATCGAATGAATCAATTAAAGTCGGTACGATTACCGTACCTATGAAAGAAATTTTAGACAAGATACGGCTAAAAAAGGGAGATCTCATCATAGAAGATCTGATGTTAAAACCGCTACCCACAATCAGCCATCACGAGCCAAAAGAGCAGATCATGCGTGAAGAAAAATTGGAAGGGTACGGCATTTATGTGGTTCGTGAAAATGACAATATTTGGAACATCCACTTTTCATTCCTGAAGAATTTTTTTCAGCACAAAGGTGTCCTTCTTGAAGCACAATCCGATGAACCCGATAAAAAGGGTGTGAGCTCGGGCGTGGGGAAAATCCTTAAATTTTCCGAACACATGGTCTACATATATAACATCAAAGAACGAAAACTGGACGTTGATTTAGATCTGCTATATCCACTGAGTAAAATTGTTATTTTTAACATGGGAGAGGTTTTTTCGCTCTTGAACCAGATCGATTACGACCATATCAGTCAGATTCAATATGATGGGGAGACGATCTGGATCCCTGGGAAACAGTAATATTGTCGATCGCCAATAATAAATAGATTCCGGCTCGTCCGGGTTTATGTTGTTAACATCTAAATTCGCAAGCGGAAATAGACATCATGATTAAACGATATACCAGAAAAGCCATGGGTGATATCTGGACCGATGAAAACCGGTATATGACATGGCTAAAAGTTGAATTATTAGCCTGTGAAGCGATGGCAGAGATGGGGAAAGTCCCTAAAGAGGCACTTCAAAATATTAAAAGGGCAAGCTTTTCCGTTAAACGGATCAAAGAAATCGAAGCCGAAACCAAGCATGATGTTATCGCATTTTTGACCGCTGTAGCCGAACGTGTGGGGCCGGACGCCAGATACATTCACATGGGCCTTACATCCTCCGATGTTCTCGACACCAGCATGGCATTTTTAATGAAACAAGCAGGGTCCCTCATACTGAAAGACTGCGAGCGTCTGCTTGGCATAATCCGAAAAAGGGCGTTTGAGCACAAAGATACCGTAATGGTCGGTCGATCCCACGGGATACATGCAGAACCGATAACCTTCGGTCTCAAGTTGGCCGTCTGGTACGATGAAATGCGACGAAATCAAGGGCGATTCGAACGCGCCGTTGAAACAATCAGCTTTGGAAAGCTTTCAGGTGCGGTCGGAACATTTGCCAATACCCCCCCGGAGGTCGAGGCGTATGTGTGTCGAAAACTGAACCTTAAGCCCGCGCCGGCTTCAACACAAATCATTCAGCGGGACAGATATGGCGAATATTTTACCGCTCTTGCAATCATGGGATCTTCGATTGAAAAAATGGCCATAGAGATCAGACACCTTCAAAGAACAGAAGTCCTTGAAGCGGAAGAATTTTTCTCAAAAGGTCAAAAAGGCTCCTCCGCCATGCCCCATAAACGAAACCCAATTGGCTCCGAAAACCTTTCGGGACTTGCGCGGATAATCAGATCCAATGCCATGGCGGCTTTGGAAAACATTCCCCTGTGGCATGAACGGGATATCAGTCATTCCTCCGTTGAGCGGATTATTGCTCCGGATAGTACCATACTGATGGATTATATGTTAAATCGAATCAGCGGTATCATCAAAAACCTTGTGGTATACCCCAAAACAATGGAAAAAAATTTGGGGCTGCTCAAGGGACTCGTCTTTTCACAACAGGTTCTGTTGGCCTTGGCGGCAGCCGGCATAAGCCGAGAAGATGCATACGAAACAGTCCAAACCCACGCAATGCGGGTATGGAAAGAGAAACAGGATTTCAAGACATTGATTATCAATGACGAAAAGATCCTCGAGCATGTGAGCAGAAAAAAAATTGAAGAAATATTTGACGTTAACTATCATTTGAAGTATATCAGCGCCATTTTTGATCGTGTATTCGGATAAACAGGGACAGAGCACAGCAATTGTTCTCGAATCTGTCCCCTCAAGCGTGAGCTAATTTGATTCGGCAATTCGAGAACAAAAAAACATAGGCGTTACACTAGGGAATTGAGAACAGATAACGCTATTTAAAAGGGAGCCTTTGTAAAATCGATTCTTTTGCAAGGACATCCAAGGAGGTTTTATTTTGATTGATTTAGCATATGCACTGGGTCAAGGTGGAGGAGCCGGACAGGGTGGGGGTGGATTTTCAGCATTTATTCCCCTCATCCTCATGTTTGTTATTTTCTATTTTCTGCTCATCCGGCCACAGCAGAAAAAATCGAAAGATCACCGGGAAATGATTAAGAATCTCAGAAAGGGCGATCGGATCATCACAGGGGGCGGTATCCACGGCCGCATCACCGGTATGGGTGAAACGACCCTGACGGTTGAAATCGCAGATAAGGTTCGGGTAAAGGTTAATCGAGGGAATATTTCCACGTTGGCTCAGCCCACATCCCAGGCACAGACACAAAAAAGCGATACTGGAAAAACGGGATAGTCCAGAATAACGCTAAAAAGCCCCACAAAATGTTGCAGATGGAAGAATGGTTGGATGAGGATCGACCATGTTTGATGGGGCTTTTTTCAGAAGTGTTCGGAATCCTTATTCGGCTTTTACAAGCAGTTGAAAATCTTCGCTTTATTTCATGTTGTTTCGATTCATTGGGAGGGCATGTTATTGAAAAATCTTTCATGGAGATCCCTCATGGCTCTCGCGGTAATAATAGTCGCGGTGATCTATGTGCTTCCCATCATAAACTCCAATTGGTGGCCGTATAAAAAAATTAATCTTGGGCTCGATTTGCAAGGCGGAATGCACCTTGTTCTGGAGGTCGACGCTGAAAAAGCCGTAGAAAGCACCATTGAACAAATTATCTATGAATTTAGGCGGGTCTTAAGGAAGGAACGTATCCGTCAGGTGGGGATGGAACAGGTAGAGAGTGCCAAAATACGGATTACGATAAATGACCAAAACAGCATCGATAAATTTGAGACGATACTCAATCTGGAATATAAGGATCTTCGGCTCCTTTCAAAATCGACCGATGACGGGGTCTACACCATCGTCCTGGACCTGCCTGATAAGGAGACCGAACATATCAAAAAATTAGCGGCGGAACAGGCGCTCGAAACCATTCGAAACCGGATCGACCAGTTTGGGGTCAGTGAACCCGATATTCGACGCCAGGGTGAAAGCCGTATCCTGATCCAGCTTCCCGGTATTAAGGACACGGAAAGGGCAAAAGAACTCATCGGAAAAACAGCCCTGCTGGAATTCAAACTACTGGATGAAACCCATGACCTTAATGCAGCATTGGAAGGTAAGACGCCTCCCGGGAGCGAGGTGCTCTATCAGGTGAAAGAAGATCCGGAAACCCGGCGGGTGATCAAAACACCCTATCTGGTTAAAAAGAGGGCCCTTTTGACAGGTGCATATCTCACTGAAGCAAGAGTAGAGATAGACTCACAGTACAACGAACCTTACGTCTCCATCAAATTTGATAAAAAAGGCGCCAGAATCTTTTCCAGAATAACTGAAGAAAATGTCAAAAAACGTCTGGCGATCGTCCTCGACAAAAGCGTCTATTCTGCACCTGTGATACAGGAAAAAATTTCAGGAGGTCAAGCACGCATCACCGGAAATTTCGACACAGAAGAGGCACGTGACCTGGCCATCGTTTTGCGTGCCGGGGCGCTCCCGGCCCCGGTCGAAATAATCGAGGAAAGAACTGTCGGCCCTTCTCTCGGATCGGATTCCATAAGGAAAGGTGTCATCTCCATGGGCATAGGGGGTCTCCTTGTAATCCTGTTTATGATCTTCTACTATAAGGGCTCGGGCCTCATTGCAGATCTTGCGTTGATTTTAAACATTGTTCTGATCGCAGCAGGTCTTGCCGGATTTCAGGCGACTTTAACCCTTCCGGGAATTGCGGGTATCATACTGACCATCGGTATGGCTGTGGATGCAAATGTCCTTATTTTCGAACGCATTCGGGAAGAGATGGATCTTGGAAAAACACCCCGAGCTGCGGTTTATGCCGGTTATGACAGGGCGACACTTACCATTCTGGATGCAAACGTCACCACCCTCATTGCCGCACTTGTTCTGTTTCAGTTCGGCACCGGTCCGGTTAAGGGATTTGCCGTTACACTGAGCATCGGTGTAATTTCCAGCCTGTTTACAGCCCTCATTTTAACACGGTCCATATTTGATTTCTTTTTGATCAAGCGGAAAATCAGAAGATTAAGCATATAGTCGGAGCAACACCATGCGGTTTATTAAATCCAACATCGGCATCGATTTTATCGGGAAAAGGAAGACGGCTTTTCTCATCTCAGTTGCAATGGTTCTGGTCAGCATTATCTCTCTGATCGTTCATAGGGGACCCCGATACGGGGTTGATTTTGCCGGCGGCACCTTGATTCAGATAAAATTTCTCTCTCCAACAAATATTGATGACATTAAATCAGGTCTTTTTTCTATTGGAATGGGACAGGCATCGGTTCAGACATTCGGAGATAAAAAAGAGAATGAATATCTTATCCGCACCGATAAATCAGTCACCACTACAGGCCGATTTTCCGATAAAATAAAAACCGGCCTGAAATCTTCAACAGACAATCCGCCCGAGATCCGCCGTGTCGAGATGGTGGGACCCCAGGTAGGCAAGGATTTGAGGGAAAAGGCCCTTTTCGCCATGTTCTATGCCCTCCTTTTTATCACCATATATATATCCGGTCGTTTTGAACTGAAGTGGATCTTGAGCGGCGTTATGGCAGGGTGTTTGATGGGAGCGGTTTATTTTCTTAATTTTTTTAATGTCAGCATCCCTTTCCTCATTGCGGCCGCCCTCGTGGTTACGCTGGTGCTCTTTTGGGTTCTTGAGCTCAAATATGCGATGGGCGCCATTGTCGCTCTGATGCATGATGTTATCATTACCGTAGGAATCTTTTCAATATTTGACAAAGAGTTTACCCTCCCGATTATCGCTGCGCTTCTCACCATTATCGGCTATTCTTTAAACGACACGATTATTGTTTTTGACAGAATTCGGGAAAACCTGAGAAAATACCATAAACATTCCATTCAAACCATTATCAACAGGAGTGTAAACGAAACTCTGGGCCGGACCATATTGACTTCGGTCACCACTCTGGTTGTCCTCGTGACACTATTTGTCCTCGGCGGCGGAATTATCCACGACTTTGCATTTGCAATGATCGTTGGCGTTCTGGTCGGAACTTACTCCTCAATATATGTGGCAAGTCCCATACTCATCGCCTGGCAGGAATTTGGAAAGAAAAAATAATGGAATTCCTTCTACCCTGGTTCGCCCTGAAAAACGTCCCTGGGGTCGGGAACCTATTGAGCAAGCGGCTTTTGGACCGTTTTCAATCGCCAGATGCCATTTTTAGCGCATCTTCGCACGACCTTCTCCTGGTAGAGGGCATGTCGCAAGGGCTGGTGTCTGCGATTCAACATCAAAAAATATCGGATCAGATCAAAAGGGAAATCGATCTTGTTTCACGGAAAAACTATAAAATTGTCACACTTACTGACCCGGATTACCCGGATCTTCTACTTCAAATACCAGATCCCCCGCCTTATCTGTATGTTTATGGCAGTCTTGAAACCGATACCCGAAACATTTCAGTTGTGGGTTCGAGAAATGCGACCGCCTACGGCATCTCCACGACACAACGGTTATGTACTGGCCTGGCTTCCCGGGAAATCACCATCGTCAGCGGGATGGCCCTAGGGATCGATACGGCTGCACATCAGGGTGCACTAGCGGGCAAAGGGAAAACCATCGCTGTGCTCGGCAGCGGTCTTGAACGGGTGTATCCATCAGAAAACCTGAATCTTTTCCACCAAATTGCTGACAGTGGGGCCGTAATCTCTGAATTTTCCCTTTTGGCAGAACCGGACGCATATCACTTTCCTGCAAGAAACCGCATCATCAGCGGCATCTCTTTGGGGACTGTTATCGTGGAAGCCACCCGAAAAAGTGGTTCTCTCATTACAGCACGTTTGGCGGCAGAACAGAATAGGGAAGTCTTTGCTGTACCGGGTAGTATCCATTCGTTCAAGAGTTCGGGCACCCATAATCTGATCAAACAAGGTGCTAAACTGGTCGAACATGTTCAGGATATTTTTGACGAACTTCCGGTTTTGTTGAGTCCGCAAGGAGGGAAACGCAATACAAATCCAGAAGAACCGGTTGAAAGCACCCAACGGCTGTCTTTGGATGAAGCATTTGTTTTTAAAACTCTTGGACCCTACCCTATTCACATCGACAACCTTGTTCGGAAAATTGAAATCGAACCCGGTAAGCTTTCCAGTATACTCCTCAAACTGGAGCTTCAGGGCATCGTTCAACAGGCCCCTGGTAAACTTTTTAGTCGGCGCGAGGGTTCATTTTAAAATCAGATGCCATGTAGCGGAACAGATATTTTAAACGACTTGAAACCAGTAACCCAAAATGGATGAGTGAGGACAGACATTGAGCAAATTCCTGGTTGTCGTTGAATCTCCCACAAAAGTGAAAACGATTAGAAAGTTCCTGGGACAAGACTATCATATCGTTGCAACCGTTGGACACATAAAAGATCTTCCCAAAAAAGAGATGGGAATTGATATCGAGGAAGGATTTAAACCTAAATACAAAACCATTCCCGGCAAGCAGAAGATCATTACTTCATTAAAGAAGGCGGCGGGCGATGCCACCGATATCTATCTTGCGCCGGACCCGGACCGCGAAGGCGAAGCGATCGCATGGCACACGGCAGAGCTGCTTAAAAAAAAAGGGCGACAGTTTTACAGGGTTCTTTTTCATGAATTGACAAAAGAGGGCATTCAAAACGCGATCGCATCTCCTGAAAATCTCAATCGAAACCGGTACGAAGCCCAGCAGACACGGCGAATTCTCGACCGGCTTGTTGGATATGAAATTTCGCCATTGCTATGGCGCAAAGTAAAAAGCGGTCTCAGTGCCGGGCGCGTTCAATCGGTCGCTGTCAGGATCATTTGCGAAAGAGAGCGGGCCATACAAGCCTTTGAACCAGAGGAATACTGGTCAATAACCGCTCACCTTGAAAGTGGTTCTCCTCCTCCTTTCACGGCAAAACTGGTAAAAAAAGAAAGTGAGAAGATCAAAATCCCCGATGAAAAAGCCGCCTCCACCATCTTGAATGCGCTGTCCGACGAAAAGTTTTTAGTCAAAAAAGTTTTAAAGAAAACTACCAAAAAAAACCCTCTCCCCCCTTTCATCACCAGCAAACTCCAGCAGGAAGCCATTCGGAAACTCAGGTTCTCTGCCAAAAAGACCATGGTCGTGGCCCAGCAGCTTTACGAGGGAATCGACCTAGGGCCCGGTGAACCTCTTGGGCTCATTACCTATATGCGCACCGACTCAACCCGAATTGCGAAAGAAGCGGCTGAAGAAGCCCTGGTAGTTATCCACGAACAATTTGGTGAACAGTATACGATAGAAACGCCCAGATTTTTCAAAAATCGAAAAAAAGCTCAGGATGCCCATGAAGCGATCCGTCCAACCTCGGTCTTCAATACCCCAAAAAAGATTGAGCCCCATCTTTCAAAGGACCAGTTCGCTTTATATCAGTTGATCTGGAAACGATTCATTGCGTGCCAGATGAAACCGGCATTGATAAACAAGGAATCGATTTCGATTCAGGCCGGTTCATATTTATTCAACGTGAGTGGATCATCTATTCAGTTTCCCGGCTTCATGGCCGTATATATGTCTGCTACCGATGAAATTGAAACCCAAAAAAATAAAGAGAACCTTCCCGAACTTTCTGAAGGTATGGTTCTGAACCTCAACAAACTTGAACCCAAACAGCATTTTACTCTTCCGCCCCCCCGATTTTCAGAAGCGTCTCTTGTCAAGGAACTTGAAGAGAACGGCATCGGCCGACCAAGTACCTATGCTGCAATCCTCTCTACGATCAGGGAAAAAAAATATGTCGATTTTTTCAAAGGATATTTCAGGCCCACCGAACTTGGTTTCATCGTAAACGACCTCATCGTGGTCAGCTTCCCAAATCTGTTTGACGTCGATTTTACCGCAAAAATGGAGGACAACCTCGATCGCATAGAAACCGCAGAGATCGAATCACTTGAAATTCTGACCCATTTTTATAGCAATTTCGAAACAGACCTCAAAACCGCATCAAAAGGAATGATCAGTCTAAAGGGCGTCGGGTTGCCCACCGGTCTTACCTGCCCCAAGTGCAATGAAGGACTCCATATCAAGGTTGGCAAAAACGGCCATTTCCTCGCTTGCAGCAGATACCCCGAATGCACCTTTAGCAGCAACTACACCCGGGATGAAAAAGGGGAAATTCATCCTGTTGAACCGGCTGAAGATAAGATATCAGATGAGACCTGTGAAAAATGCGGCAAGCCGATGGTGTTGAAACAGGGAAGATTCGGCCCATTTCTTGCGTGTAGCGGCTATCCAGATTGTAAAAACACACGCTCTGTCAATTCAAAACAGGCGGACCAGGAAACGGATGTCCCCTGCCCTGAAAAAAATTGTGGCGGACAACTGATCAAAAAATTTTCAAAACGGGGTAAAAGCTTTTACAGTTGCAATCGGTTTCCAAAATGCACTTTTGCTCTATGGAATAAGCCGATTCCAAAAGAATGTCCAGACTGCGGTGCAAATTTTCTGGTGGAAAAAACCACCAAAAAAAAAGGCACGTATCTGTCGTGCGTGACACCGGATTGTGCTTACAAAGAAAAAAATGCCGATGAGTGACGGGAATTATAAAAAATCATAAAAAAAGCTTGACAATCGATTTAGCTGTTTGTTATATAATTAAGGATAAAAATTAATTTGTATTTTCTTGAACCGTTATGAATAACAATATCACTATTAACAACCTTATTGGCATTACTATCCTCCTCGAGGTAAGTATCCTTCTCTGCTGCGAGGATAGGGGTTGATGATGGCGTAAGCAGATAAACATAAAATAAAAAAACCGTTATCAACCCCAATCCTGATAACGGTTTTTTTTTAGAAAAAAACAGACCCTTTAAGGAGATAATAAAAGTGAGAAGCAACCGAATCAAAGTCGGTATTGAAAGAGCACCCCACCGCAGCCTCTTAAAGGCCATGGGGTATACGGATGCAGAATTAAAAAGACCGCTTATCGGCATAGCCAATTCAGCCAATGCCGTTGCTCCCGGCCATATCCATCTGGACAAAATTGTTGAGGCTGTAAAAGCTGGCATCTACATGGCCGGCGGAACCCCTATCGAATTTGGAACCATCGGGGTCTGTGATGGAATTGCCATGAATCATATCGGCATGAACTTCTCTTTGGGCAGCCGCGAACTGATAGCGGACTCGATCGAAGTAATGGCTACGGCCCATGCATTTGATGCCATGGTCATGGTTCCGAATTGCGATAAAATTGTACCCGGTATGATGATGGCCGCCGCTCGCCTCGATCTTCCCGCCATCATCATCAGCGGCGGGCCGATGCTCGCCGGGAAATATCATGGAAAGGACGACGAAAAAAAGATAGATCTAATCACTGTCTTTGAATCTGTGGGCGCCGTACTCTCTGGCAAGATGACCCGGGAAGAGCAGGCGCTGATAGAGGAAGCGGCATGCCCAACCTGCGGGTCCTGCGCCGGCATGTTTACCGCCAACTCCATGAATTGCCTAACCGAAGCCGTCGGTATGGGTCTACCCGGCAATGGGACGATCCCTGCGGTCATGGCCGCTCGCATCCGCCTGGCCAAGGAAGCCGGATTACAAATTGTTCGATTGATGGAAAAACAGATTACACCAAGACAGATCATGACGGAAAAAGCGTTTCGAAACGCGTTGACAGTCGATATGGCCCTAGGATGTTCCACCAACACTGTCCTCCATCTCACGGCAATTGCAAAAGAAGCACAGATCAACATTGACCTTAACTTGATCAATGAAATCAGTGAAGCTACACCCCATCTCTGCTCCCTCAGCCCGGGCGGCCACCATCATATGGAAGATCTCGATCAAGCCGGAGGAGTCAGCGCGGTGATCAAGGTTCTTTCCAATGGCAATCTGATAAATGAGGATGCCCTCACCGTGACCGGTAAAACAGTTGGTGAAAACCACCAAGATGTCTCTATACGCGACAATGCCGTCATTCGCCCGCTGGATCATCCTTATCATGAACAGGGAGGACTAGCGGTGATGTTCGGGAATATTGCACCAGAGGGTTGTGTGGTGAAGCAATCGGCGGTTAAGACCGAAATGCTACGCCACCAGGGGCCTGCCAGAGTTTTTGATTCAGAGGAAGGTGCAAGCGCCGCTATCAAAGAAGGTCAGATCACAAAAGGAGATATTATTGTCATTCGGTATGAAGGGCCGATGGGGGGTCCGGGAATGCGCGAAATGTTAACCCCAACTTCTGCAATCGCCGGGATGGAGCTCGACGGTGACGTTGCACTCTTAACAGACGGTCGTTTCTCAGGCGGCACCCGTGGTGCGTGTATCGGACATATTTCACCAGAGGCGATGCAGGGCGGACCGATTGCGATTGTAGAAGATGGAGATTTCATATCCATCGATATTCCGGTAAAAAAAATTACCCTCCAGCTTTCAGAAAAAGAGATCAGGGATCGACTATCCAGGTGGTCCCCCCCAAAACCCAAGATTGCCTCCGGTTATATGGCAAGATATGCACGCATGGTATCTTCCTCCAGCGAAGGCGCTATCGTAAAATAATTTAATTAAGGAAGAGGTATTATGAAATTGAAAGGTACGGAAATCCTGTTGAAAACACTCAAATCAGAAGGTGTTGATACGATCTTCGGATATCCAGGTGGCGTCGTGTTGGATCTCTATGACGACCTTATTCGAACAGATATACGGCACATCCTGGTCCGTCATGAGCAGGGTGCTATCCATGCAGCTGATGCATATGCAAGGGCCAGCGGGAAAGTGGGTGTTTGTTTGGTGACCTCAGGACCCGGCGCAACCAATACGGTTACCGGAATTGCATCGGCCTATATGGATTCCATACCGGTAGTCGTCATCACCGGTCAGGTTCCAACGCCTCTGATCGGCAATGACGCATTTCAAGAAGTGGATATTGTCGGCATAACCAGGCCCTGCACAAAACACAACTATCTGGTGAAGTATACCGAGGACCTGGCAGAAACCGTCAAGGAGGCCTTTTACATTGCCAAATCCGGGCGACCGGGACCTGTGCTGATTGACCTGCCCAAAGATGTGGGAAACAAAACAATTACATACAATGCACCCAGGGAGGCAAAGCTCAAATCGTACAATCCAACCTATAAACCGAACATGAAACAGTTGCATAAAGTGGTCGAGTTGATCAAAACAGCTAAAAAACCGATCCTTTTTGCCGGCGGTGGAGTGATCCTCTCCGGTGCATCCGCAGAGCTTAAAAAACTGGCGAAGAAAACAAAGATCCCGGTGACAACCTCTCTGATGGGCTTGGGGGCATTCCCGGGGACAGACCCCTTGTGGCTCGGTATGATCGGGATGCACGGAACATACCGGGCAAACATGTCGACCGGCGACTGTGATCTCATCCTTGCCGTCGGGGTTCGTTTTGACGACCGTGTGACCGGGAAGATCAATACATTCGCCCCCCAGTCAAAAATTGTTCACATCGATATTGATCCGACTTCAATACGCAAAAATATACCGGTGACAGTTCCGGTTGTGGGTGATTGCAAAATTTCGCTCAAACACCTCAACCGGTTGATCGAAGAGGTAAACCTGCGGGATATCATAAAAAAGAGGAAAAAGTGGGCCGACCAGATAGACCTATGGAAAAACACCAAACCCTTGGCATACGATCAAAAAGATATCATCAAACCGCAATATGTCGTGGAAAAGCTGTATGATCTGACAGAGGGAAAGGCCATCGTAACCACTGAGGTCGGTCAAAACCAGATGTGGGCTGCTCAATATTACCATTTTGATCGTCCGGGACATTTTATTACCTCCGGCGGTCTCGGTTGCATGGGTTTCGGCCTGCCGGCTGCTATTGGCGCCCAAATTGCCTGCCCGGATAAGCTGGTAGTGGATATTGCAGGGGACGGGAGCATTCAGATGAACATCCAGGAGATGGCGACGGCTGTTCAATACTGTCTTCCGATAAAAATTGTCATTCTGAACAACGGATATCTAGGCATGGTGAGACAATGGCAGGAGCTTTTTTATAAAAAGCAGTATGCCTGCACCAATTTGGATCATTCACCCGATTTCGTAAAACTAGCGGAAGCCTATGGTGCGGTGGGACTACGTGCAACTAAACCGGACGAGGTTGAATCCGTGCTTTCAAAAGGGCTTTTCTCCACCGATACCGTTATCATGGATTTCAGGATCGAAAGGGAGGAAAGCGTTTATCCCATGGTTCCTGCAGGGACGGCCATCACCGAAATGTTGCTGGTTTAAGCCAAAGGTCCGGTTGAGTTTTCAAAATTGGATTGAAACCAAAAATGCAAAACCGATCACTTTAAGAAAAGGATTTTTTTATGAATGAAGAAAAACATGTCATTTCCATGCTTGTTGACAACAAACCCGGCGTGCTTTCAAGGATCGTAGGTCTGTTCAGCGGAAGGGGATTCAATATAGAAAGTCTTTGTGTAGCAGAAACCATGGATCCGCATACCTCAAGTATCACCATCGTCACAATGGCAAATTTACCTATTGTAGAGCAGATTGAAAAGCAACTCAACAAGCTTGTCAATGTCATAAAATTAAGGGATTTGACCGGACCAAAATCGGTGAAACGGGAAATGGCGCTGATCTGTGTCAAGGCTAAAACGGAAAATCGGGCTGAAATCTTGAGCATTGTGGATATTTTTCGGTGCAAAGTCGTCGATGTTGGACCAGAGCATTACATCATTGAAGTCACCGGAGATGAGGGAAAATTGTCCGCCCTATTGAACCTTCTGAAACCGCTAGGGATCAAAAAAATTGCCCGGACTGGGGTAATTGCCCAGCTTCGCGAGCCAAAGTAGGTTTTTCAGTGCGGTCTATTAATCACAAATACAGAACCAATGGAGGATATCATGGCAAAAATTGATTTTGGCGGTGTTCTTGAAGAGGTCATCACTACTGAGGAAATCACCTTGGAAAAAGCAAGAGAGTCGCTCAAGAATGAAATTGTTGCAGTACTTGGCTACGGCGTTCAGGGTCCGGGACAGGCCTTGAATTTAAGGGATAATGGAATCAATGTCATCGTGGGACAGCGTAAGGGAACCGCCTCGTGGGATCGGGCTGTGGCAGACGGCTTTGTACCGGACAAAACCCTTTTTCCTCTAGAAGAAGCAGCCGAAAAAGGGACTGTAGTGCAATTTCTTCTTTCAGATGCAGGCCAGGTTGCCCTTTGGCCGACACTAAAAAATTTTCTGAATGAGAGTGACGCACTCTATTTCTCTCATGGTTTTTCGATAGTATACAAAGATCAGACCGGTATTATCCCGCCGAAAAACATCGATGTCATCCTTGTGGCCCCGAAAGGGTCGGGCCGCACGGTGCGCACCAATTTTCTGGATGGCAGCGGTATCAATTCCAGTTTTGCCATTTTTCAGGATTACACCGGAAGGGCAAAGGAAAGGACCCTCGCCCTAGGAATAGCGATCGGATCTGGCTATCTGTTCCGAACAACATTTGAAAACGAAGTTTACAGTGATCTGACCGGGGAACGGGGCGTTTTGTTAGGGTGTCTTTCCGGCGTTATGGAGGCCCAGTATACCACCCTCCGCAAAAATGGCCACAGCCCCAGTGAAGCCTTTAATGAAACCGTTGAGGAACTGACCCAAAGTCTTATCCGGTTAGTGGCCGAGAGCGGGATGGACTGGATGTTTGGAAACTGCAGCACAACCGCCCAGCGGGGAGCACTGGACTGGGCACCCCGTTTCCGTGATGCCGTCCTTCCGCTTTTTGATCAACTGTATGAAAGTGTCATCTCCGGAAAAGAAACCAAAAGGATTCTTGAGGCCAACAGCGCTCCGGATTACCGCGAAAAGCTGCAAAAAGAACTCGACGAAATGAAAAATTCTGAAATGTGGAAAACCGGTGAATCCGTTCGGGCACTCAGGCCCGAAAATCGGAAATAAACGTCAGACGCCGGGACCAACGGGAAAAGAATTTTTCCCCTTCAAGGAACCGTGATTTTCAGAAATAGTGAGGGATAAAATTTGATGGAACCGATTTTACTTTACGACACCACCCTTCGAGATGGAACTCAGGGAGAAAACATCAACTTCACCGCCGAAGAAAAGATCAAGATCGCAGAAAGATTTGATGATCTCGGAATCAATTATATTGAAGGGGGTTGGCCCGGCTCCAGTCCCAGAGACAATCGTTTCTTCAAGCTTGCAAAAGATATTAAATTCAAAAATTCCCGTTTGGCCGCCTTTGGTTCAACTCGAAAACGGGGAATTGATCCTTCTGATGATTACAACCTAAAGGCGCTTTTAGAGGCTGACACCCCGGTCGTGGCCATCTTTGGAAAAAGCTGGGATCTGCATGTGGAACAGATCATGAACAATACCCTCGAAGAAAATCTCGCGATGATCCGTGATACGGTTGAATTTTTAAAAAAATATAACCGCGAGGTTGTCTTTGAAGCAGAACATTTTTTTGACGGATATAAAGCAAATAGGGATTATGCGCTGAAGACCCTGCGCTCTGCAACCGACGGCGGGGCAGATGCTGTTGTTTTATGCGATACAAACGGGGGAACCCTTACCTTTGAAATCGAGCCTATCATAAAAGAGGTGGGTGGCATTTTACGAAAAGCCGATCGATCGGAAACTGATGGGTCTTCGATTAAAATGGGAATTCACACCCACAATGACTGCGGTCTAGCTGTCTCAAATTCCATCGCCGCCGTACAGACAGGCGCCGTGATGGTCCAGGGCACCATCAACGGATATGGTGACCGGAGCGGGAATGCCGATTTAACTTCAATCATACCGATTCTCTGTTTAAAAATGAAATACCCGTGCATGGCCAAAAAAAATCTGTCAAAACTAAAAAAGCTCTCCCGGTTTGTAAGCGAAACAGCCAACATGATACCTTTGAGTTCCCGGCCCTTTGTGGGAAAAAGCGCTTTTGCCCATAAGGGAGGCGTTCACGTGAGTGCGATCACGAAAGTTCCCCGGGCTTACGAACATATAGATCCCGAACAGGTTGGAAATGCACGTCGGGTTCTGGTGTCCGATCTTTCCGGCAAAAGCAATGTGGAATATAAGGCCAAGGAACTCGGTTTGAAAATTGGAACAAACGGGTATGATAGCCGCAAAATCGTTTCAGAGATAAAACGGCTTGAGCAGGAAGGATATCAGTTTGATATAGCCGACGGTTCACTCAGGATTTTCCTGGAAAAGTTTACCGATCAGTTTAAACCCCTATTTGAACTTAAATCTTTTAGAATAACAATCGAAAAAAATAAAGATCAACCCTGTTTGGCCCACGCAACAGTCAAAATTTCTGTCAATGGAACGCATGAAATCACAGCGGCGGAAGGGGACGGACCGGTCAGCGCGTTGGACAACGCTCTTCGCAAAGCACTGGACAAGTTTTTCCCTAACCTTGATACCATGCACCTAGTCGATTTTAAGGTAAGGGTAATGGATGGCCGCGAAGGTACCGCATCCACAGTTCGTGTTTTGATTCAATCAAGGGATCAAGATCAAGTTTGGAATACCATCGGTGTTTCAAAAGATATTATTGAAGCAAGCTGGCAAGCACTCGCGGACAGCTTTCAATACAAACTTTCAGCAGAAGAAGCATCGTCTTCTGGAAAATTGAATCCGGCCAGTAAAGGAGCTCATTAAAAAAATGGGACAAATGGTTAATGCCGCAGGATCGGAAAACTCTGACATCCTGCGGCCCATGCTTTTACGGTTTCTCCCTATTTCACCTGTTGTTTGAGTGAAAAATCCGGTGATAGCATCAACAATTATCACCCACTTTAAAAAATCAAAAACGGGGTAAACCAATGGATAACAGAATATTAATCTTTGATACGACCTTAAGAGATGGTGAACAATCTCCAGGTGCGAGCATGAATCCAGCAGAAAAACTGCGACTTGCCGTACAGTTGGAAAAACTGGGAGTCGATATAATAGAGGCCGGTTTTCCGGCAGCATCTGAAGGGGATTTCGACGCCGTATCCAAAATAGCAAAAAAACTGGAAAGGACCGAAATCGCGGGTTTGGCACGCACCTCCAAAGAGGATATCGACCGGGCGTGGGGGGCGATACAGCACGCCGCAAAACCGAGGATACACATCTTTATCGCGACCTCGGACATTCATCTGGAGTATAAACTGAAAATGTCCCGGGACGAGATTATACAGGCAACAGTTGATGCGGTAAGGTATGCCAAATCTTTGACACAAAATGTTGAGTTTTCGGCTGAAGATGGATCTCGCAGCGATCGTGATTTCCTGTGTAAAGTTTTTGAAGCCGCCATTGGGGTGGGCGCCACAACCATCAACCTCCCTGATACCGTCGGTTACGCCGTCCCTGAAGAATTTACTGACCTCGTCAAATATGTCATTGCGCACACCCCTAACCTGAATGAAGCTGTCTTGAGTGTCCATTGCCACAATGATCTGGGGTTGGCCACATCAAATACGATCGCCGCCTTGAACGCCGGAGCAAGACAGGCGGAAGTGACCATCAACGGGATTGGGGAAAGGGCCGGAAATACCTCCCTGGAAGAGGTAATCATGGCGCTCCACACCCGGCCGAATTATTTTCCGCTATCAACCGGCATTAAAACAGACCAGATATATCCCTCCAGCCGCCTTGTCAGCATGATAACCGGCATTATGGTGCAGCCGAACAAAGCCATCGTAGGCGCCAATGCCTTTTCTCACGAGGCCGGGATACATCAAGACGGGGTTTTGAAGAACCCCATGACCTATGAGATCATGAAACCTGAAACCATCGGATTGAGCACGAACAAGCTCGTTCTCGGAAAACATTCCGGAAGGCATGCCCTCAGGTCCCGATTAAAGGAGATAGGATACGATCTTTCTGATGAAGAATTAAAAATTGTGTTTAAAAAATTCAAAGAACTTTCAGACAAAAAGAAGCACCTTGTTGATGAAGATCTGGAAGTCATCGTGGCCGAAAGCATTCTTCGCACCAAGGATATCTTTCAACTGGAATATCTGCATGTCACCAGCGGAACGACCGTTTTACCGATGGCCAGTGTTCAACTCTTGATAAACGGAAGATCGGTTCAAGGGGCAGGCTATGGAAACGGCCCGATTGATGCTGTTTTTGAGAACATTGCCAAGTTGGCAGGAACCGAATCCGAACTTCTGAGATTTTCGGTCAGCGCCATCACCGGTGGCACGGATGCGCAGGGAGAGGTAACGGTTCGGCTGAAGGAAAACGGCCTTATCGCTCTTGGGAAAGGTGCTGATCCCGACATTATCACCGCCAGCGCCAAGGCGTATATCAACGGGTTGAACCGCATGGAATACCTGAAAGCGCACCCGGCTAAAGACTCGGTAGTGCTGTAACTGATCTTGGATATCCGATCAATTTGGACTGTTGCAGCTAATTAATTGATCTTTCGGTTTTTAGGCCGTATTTTAAGAAGCTGAAGAGACCGGTGGAAACTGTCTCTTCAGCTTCTTTTGGTCCCGTCTACTGCAGCTGTTTTGTAATTGCTCAAGTTTAACACCCCATCCACTCTAGCGTCGCCTTCGTCATGGGGCAAAGGCGAGGCTTCATAAAGTCTGAAGTGTGAATCTTAAGTGATCATTGATTCGGACTGCAATTCGATGGCAAGCTGGATAAGTTTATCAACCGCCTCATCTGGGACCCGACCTCTCACGATCGCCCGGCATACTTTGTTTTTATCGAGTAATATCACATTGGCCGTATCCTTTTTAAGCCTCCAAGCCTTGTGTAAAACGGCTTTGTAGTCAAAAAGAATTGTTGTTTTGTACTTTTTCGCTTTTTTTGCCGCGATGACCCGAATGGCAAAATTAGGTTTTCAGGTCGCAGCGCAGTCTGCAATCCCAATCCCCCTATAGGTCTCATCCTTAAGCCGGCCCTCATCCTTCGCCTTTTTCATGATGTCCGGATCAACATAGTTCACCAGAAGAACCTTGCCGGCCCAGTTGGCCATGGCAAAAATATTTTTTTTAGAATCCTCAAACGACCAGTCAGAAGCCTTCATTCCCACTTTGAGTTCGTAGGCAAGAGCTGGCGGCATGAGCAGAAGGACGACAGAAATCATTGAATAAATCACCTTGTTCATTTAAGTTTCCTTTCATCGGAACTTTGAGTACACCTATTGCAACGGAAAATTTCACAATAACTTTTCTCCCTGATTGAACATACTTTACAGTGTTCCGGTTCAAACGATTATCTATTTGATTTTTCTAATGAAAGAAATTTTTAGATATCAAGTTGAGGTAGAAAAAAACGACCCTGAAAACCTCATCAAGCCTTTTAAACCTTTTCGCACTTGACATTCAATCTGATTTTAACCATCCTTATTTTTGGTATCGATTGGTTAACATTCAAGTTTCGCACTCCCAGTTGGGCACGGTGCAGCATCTGGAGTGGGGTAAATAAAATTCTTTGGGAAAACAATGAGATAACCGTTGTGGACCCGAATACATAAGGTAATCTCCGTGAACAGGCACGCGATGGTTTGGATTTTTTTTGAAATATCAGTTGCTTCTGGAATGGTAACTCTTAAAAGGTTTTGTGCCGTTGTCAAACCGTTCATCATCAATTTTTTCCAGAAAAATTTCTTTTTACCCTATGCCTGATGCGACTTTTCGCAAAATACCAGGTGTGAAACTCGAGTAAATTTAACTTGAACCGACAAAAGGAGATGCAACGCTTGTGAAAAAAATTCTGGGTATCATCGGTTCCCCCCGAAAACTAGGGAACTGTGAAATCATGGTAAAAGAAATCAGTCGGCAGGTTACCACACCCCATCAGTTGAGTCTGATCCGTCTAATCGATTTTGAAATCCTTCCCTGCAAAGGCTGCTATGCGTGTCTGTTTAAAGAAAAAAAGTGCGTTCAGGATGATGACTTGAACACTATTTTGGATTCTATTGTTAAAGCGGATGCACTAATCGTATCCACACCGACTTATTTCCTAGGACCCAATTCATCTTTAAAACGGCTCACAGACAGGGGACTTGCCTTTTACGCACACGTGGACAAGTTATGGGGAAAGCCGGCTTTGGGGGTCGGGATAACTGGTATCGAAGGAAAGGAGGGTTACACGCTCCTCGGAATCGAGAGTTTTCTGAAATTCATTTTGGCTAGGATTAAAAAGAGTTCAATCGTATACGGCGCCCTTCCGGGGGAAGTATTTATCAATGGGAAAAACAAGAAAATCGCCAAAGACATGGCCGCATCTCTGTTTGGACCAGCACCCGAAAAAAAAGGGCTGGCTTGCCCTTTATGTGGCGGGGATACGTTTCGTTTTCTTTCAGATGGCAAGGTGCGTTGCATGCTGTGCAGCAACGCCGGTACCCTTACCATGGAAACCGGCCACTGGGTTCTGACCGTACATAAAGGTGAACACGAAATGTTTCTCAGCAAAAAAGCAGCCCTGACGCACAGGGATTGGCTGGTCGGTATGAAGGACCGCTTTATTGAGCAGAAAAAAAAGCTAAAAGAGATCAATATTGCCTATCGAAAAGATGGGGCCTGGGTAAAACCCAGCGACGCAGATGAAGGGAATACATCCCCTGCTGCTTAATGTAGAATGCTTCAAAATTGATAAGGTATATGGACTATATGTTTGACAACCAGGACCAACCTATCGGACTCTAATCCCCCTAGAAAGATAACTGCCATGAAAATCGAATCAAAACTCCCCGATGTTGGAATGACCATATTTTCTGTCATGACAAAACTTGCCAACGACAATAATGCGATCAATTTATCACAGGGATTTCCGGATTTTGACGTTCCGGCCGAACTTGTGGCATTGGTGGAAAAATATATGCGAACGGGCCATAATCAATATGCACCGATGCAGGGCGTTTTGATGTTGCGAGAAAAAATTGCTAAAAAAGCTCAAGAATTGTACGGCGCCACTTATGATCCCGCAACTGAAATAACCGTGACCTCGGGTGCAACCGAAGCTCTATTTGCCGCGATTACCGCTGTTGTGCAGCCGGGTGACGAAGTCATCGTTTTTGAACCTGCGTACGATTCGTATGTGCCGACTATCCGACTAAACGGCGGGGTTCCTGTTTATGTCAAACTCAAATTTCCGGATTACCATATCGATTGGGATGAGATAAGAGCCGCCATATCGTCAAAAACCAAGCTCTTGATCTTGAATTTTCCACACAACCCAACCGGTGCGGTCTTGTCGAAGGAAGACATCTCTGAACTGAAGCAAATTACCCAAAATTCAAATCTGTTGATGATAAGCGACGAAGTTTATGAACACATCGTTTTTGATGGATATCAACATGAAAGCCTTTGCCGGTATCCGGAGCTCGCACTAAGAAGTTTTGTAATCAACTCATTTGGGAAAACCTACCATGCAACTGGATGGAAGATCGGGTATTGTCTCGCTCCCGCTCCGTTTTCCAAAGAGTTTCAAAAGATTCACCAGTTTCTTACCTTTGCTTCCAATACACCCGTTCAACTCGCTTATGCAGAATTTATGGAAAACAAAGCGGTATTTGTTAATTTATCCAGGTTCTATCAAGACAAGAGAGATAAATTTTTATCTTTTTTAAAAGGATCCCGTTTGAAAGTACTCCCTTGCAGGGGAACTTATTTCCAAATGCTTGATTATTCACTTATCTCCGGCGAATCGGATGTCGAATTCTCTAAACTGATGACCGTTGAGCACGGAGTGGCTTCAATTCCCCTATCTGTTTTTTACCATCAAAACGATGACCATAAAGTTTTGCGATTCTGTTTTGCAAAAAGAGACGAAACCTTAAAAAAGGCGGCGGAACAGATCTCAGCGATCCAAGCATAACCCTGATCCAGGCTGAACGCTTATGGCGCTTCAATTCGGTTGACATCCCGCCATTCTTCCCTCTATCCTTCCCGAAAATCAGGACAACCTTAAACAAGGAGGCCGCACGTGCCGATACATGTTGTTCAACACCCTCTGATAAAGCACAAATTGGGGATCATAAGAGAAAATGATGTAACAACCAAAGACTTCCGAGATCTCACCTCTGAACTGGCCAGCTTTCTCACGTATGAGGCCACCAAAGACCTGGAAACCGAAACAATGACCATCCAGGGATGGGCCGGGTCGGTGCAGGTTGAAAGGATTAAAGGGAAAAAAATAACCATTGTGCCGATTTTAAGAGCCGGCTTGGGCATGATGGATGGCGTTCTCAATCTCATACCCTCGGCGTAGGTCAGTGTTGTCGGTCTATATCGAAATGAGAAAACACTGGAACCTGTCAGGTATTATGTCAAAACTGCTACTCGGCTCAGCGAACGGATTGCCCTGATACTCGATCCGATGCTCGCCACCGGTGGAACTGTCTGTGCGACCATCGAGCTGTTAAAACAAGACGGCTGCGAACGGATCAAGGGAATTTTCCTAGTCGCCGCACCCGAAGGGATCAAACGGGTGGAATCAGCCCATCCGGATGTTGATATTTTTATAGCTGCCATAGATGAAAAGCTAAACGAGATCGGTTATATTCTGCCGGGCTTGGGGGATGCCGGAGATAAAATTTTCGGAACGAAATAGAAAAAGATGCAAACCCTCTCCAACACCTTCTACAATCATTGAATCCATGCGCCTTCTACAAGTTGCTGAAAGTTTCCAAAAAGTAAGTGTGCACCGGGGCTCCGCTAAAATGACGAGACGGAAAGAATGCGATCCTCCCTTTTTTTGGCGATTTTTCTAAAGAGCCTCGGAATATCGGCCATCAAACCATCCGACAACCGGGCCGCCTCCAGATAGAAGCGCTTGATAGTCTCTTCGATTTCAAATGCCTTTTTTTTCCCTTCTGAGAGACCCGCATTCTCCGGCAGGACCAGATCGAGGTCATAGTTACCGCTGTCCAATCCTCCAAAGGAAAAGTTGGACTCGAGGGTATCGGTAATAACACCAAAATAGGTTTGCTTTACCTGTTTTTCAAATTTTGCGTTTTCCCTGATCCACGCCTGAAAGGTTTCTTCAAACTCAGGATATTTTTTTACGGTTTTGTCATAAAAAGAGGCGGAATCGTTTTCAATTTTGGAGACAAACGTCATTACGGCGGACATGGTGTTCAGGTTCATCAAAACCACCTTTCAATAACAATTTTAGGCTCGGTAAAAAACCGGATCACATCCCTTCCCTGGCCGTGTACAACCCCGAAAAATGAGTCTTTTCTGCCGCCAAACGGAAAAAAGGACATGGGCGCAACTATACCGACATTGATTCCGACATTGCCGACAACCACTTCATGTCGAAACTGCCGGGCCCATTTACCGGTGTTGGTAAATATAGACGCCGCATTTCCGTAAGGGTTACAGTGAATGATATCTATTGTCTCCTCTAAATCTTTCGCCCGAAGAACACACGCCACCGGGCCAAAAATTTCTTCCATCGCACAGGTCATATCCGGCTGAACACTTTCGAGTACCGTTGGATTAAGGAAACAGGCCTCCGGAAGATCGCCCACCAGGTTCAGCCTGCGACCGTCCAACTTGAGTTTGGCACCCTCGGAAATGGCATTTTCGATCATGCCTGAAACTCGTTCTTTTGATGCTTCATTCTGCAAAGGGCCCATCTGGACGGATTCATCAAGACCGTCTCCAACCTTGATATTGCGTGCCGCTTCTACAAACTTATCCAGAAAACGGTTATAGGTCTTGTCATCACCGACAACCAACAAATTTGCGCCTGAAAGGCACCGTTGACCCGCATTTCCATAAAAGGAAGAGAGAAGGCTCACCATCACCTGATCAATCTCAGCATCAGGCATGAGAACGATAAAGTTTTTGGCTCCGCCCTGGGCGATAACCCTGATACCGTTTTCACCGCATTTCTTGTAAATCTCCTTTGCCACCGGTGTGGAGCCAACAAAGGTCACACCCTGCATCCCGTGGTGATCCAACAATGCATTGGCGGCCTTAGTTTCACCGTTGACCAAACTGGCTACACCGGGCGGAAGTCCGACTTCGTCGAGAAGCTTGAAAAATGCCGCCTGGCTCATCGGAGTTCTGGGCGATGACTTCACCACGAAGGTGTTTCCACAGGCGATGGCAAACGGAAGGAACCACAGCGGAATCATCAGGGGAAAGTTAAAAGGGGCGATACAGCCAAACACACCCATTGGTTGGTAGAAGGCCACTTCATCAATACCATGGGCGATATCTTCTAGGTTGAAACCCTGCATCAAAGAGGGAATTCCCGAAGCCACCTCCAACATTTCGATCCCGCGCCGGGTTTCACCCCTTGATTCATCAATGGTCTTCCCATGTTCAAGGGTTTGTGTAATACTGAGTTCATTAAAATTCTCTTCCATCAGAGCAATGAGACGATGCAGATATCTCGCTCTGGCAACAGGTGGCGTGTTTCTCCAGTCCTGAAAGGCTTCTTCCGCGGCATGGATAGCCAAATCCATATCCGCTTGAGATGACACGGGCGCCTCGCAAAGAAGGGTGCCATGGGCCGGATTAATGATCTCGTTATATCTTCCTGCTGTTGCGTCAACCCACTCACCGTTGACATAGTTCTGTAATCTGGTTACTGGCATTATTGCTCCTCCTTTTTGTCATATTGTCCCGCGCTCTCCGGTCGCCGGATGACGGCGCGGACCTCCTAGTCACAGGCGAAAATTCATCCAGGGTGTTATCACCTGCTCGGAATAGTGTCAACTCAAACAGACCGTCAAAACAGGTTGAGATAGTCTGAAAAAATTTCTTTTCGTCCCGCCTCGGTTTCGACGCGCCAGGGGATCAGGGGTGCGATACTTGGGTATTAATTATTGAATAATGGTTCGCAAAAGCGTATGAAAGATGGTCCGCATAATCTTTGAAATTACACTGTTAAAAAAGGAAGAAAGATGGATTGGAACTTTGTATTTGATGCCTATCCGGTAAACCGGAACCTGATATGGCTCAACAACTGCGGAATAACCCCTGCAGGTACCCATATCGTTCAGGCGGTTTCCAATTTTCTGGAAGGCTATACAGAAAGGGGAATTCTGACTCAAACCGCTAGCTACTTGGGAACAAAGCGACGTATCAAAGAAATTCTGGCAGGTCTTTTGGGGTGCCAGCCCAATGAATTGGCCTTGATCCACAACACCGCCGAAGGGATGAACTTTATTTCCCAGGGCCTATCGCTCAAGCCCACCGATGAAATCGTCCTCCTGGAAAATGAATACCCCAGCAATGTTTATCCCTGGCGCCATTGGGAAAAAAAAGGGGTAAAGATTTTCAGTACACCCATGGAAACATCACCAACTGCGTTTACACGCGCATTGCGTCAGTTGATCACCGACAAAACTCGCGTTATCTCTCTATCAGCGGTTCATTGGTGTACCGGAATGCCGTTGCCGATAGACCAGGTCGGCACGCTTTGCCGGGAGCGTGGAATTGATTTTGTGGTGGATGGTGCACAGGGGGTGGGGATGCAGAGAATTGACGTAAAAAAAGCAAACATCGATTATATGGCTTTTTCAGCCTGGAAGTGGCTCATGGGCCCATTGGGTTTGGGTGTTTTATATGTTCCGGAAAGTAAACTCGATTCCCTCCAGCCTACTTTTGTCGGGCCTGACTCTGTTGTGCAAAGTGAGTCGTATCTCCCCTATAAATCTGAGTTGAAATCGGGCGCTGATCGCTTCAGTTTCTCAACCGCCAGTATCAATGATCTGGTCCATTTCCAGGCTGCCCTCGAATTTTTAGAATCCATCGGGTTTGAGAGGGTTCGAAAAAGACTTTTTAAACTGAGCGAGCATCTCGTTAAAGGGCTTCGCCAAATCGGTTTCAATGTTCTCTCAGATGAATTCCCTGAACATCCCTCTGGAATTGTGGTGGGTGAAAACCCCCGTATTTCTTCAGATCTCATATTTAGTCATCTCAAAAAAAACGATATCGTTGCAGCCAAACGACTGGGAAGCATTCGATTTTCTCCCCACATTTATATTTCACACGAACAGATAGATAAGGTGACCGGAACGCTTTCGCGTATTTGAACCTTTTCATAGAACCCGGTTTTATGGAACACCACCCACTCTAACTGTTCTGATCAAACCATCATTTGCATTTCTTAAGGCATTTGGTTAAAGGAAATATCCATGAATCATATCAAGGCCATTGGCTTTGATCTTTTCAACACGCTGATCACGGCTGAACCCCGTGCGCTGAATGAGGCGATGGGGCGGCTGGTATCGAGTCTGCAGAAAAACGGGCTGGCCCTCGAAGCAGAATCATTTGAAAAGGCGTATACGGAATCCGCTGTAAAATTTATTGAAGCGGCCCGGCAGAATGGAATAGAAACCCACAACCGATTTTGGATCAGTGAGGCGCTGAGTCGCGGGGAACAGAACATCCCCCCGGATGACCATAGAGTAACAGAAGCCGTTGATGCCTATTTTTCTGCATTTTATCCAAGTTGCCATCTTATCCCCGGTAGCAAGGAAATGTTGAGTAGATTGAAGGAATCATATCTTTTGGGTTTACTTTCTAATTTCACCCACCCACCTGCTGCAAGAAAGATTATCCAACAGGCCGGCCTCACCGGTTTCTTTCATGTGGTGCTCATATCTGGAGACCTGGGTTACCGCAAACCGCACCCGGCTGTCTTTGATCGATTGGTTGAGCAGTTGAATGTAAAGAAGAACCAGATACTCTATATCGGGGATGACCCGGAAGCAGATATAATCGGCGCTCGGCAAGCCGGACTCCAACCGGTCTGGACCACCTATGCCCAGGAACATAATCTGGCATTTAAACCCGCTGTACCTACCGGAAACGCTGAAATACCGGACCAAAATACACTCCGCATTTCAAACTGGCAAGACCTGCTCTCCCTATGTGGTAGAAAATGAGGATCCATCAATTTTAATTTTTCTGCTTCTTTTTCACCGGGTAGATGATCAGGCGGTCCCCTGGATGTATCGGGCGTCTGAAGTCCAGACGGTTCCAGATTAGAAGTGTTGCAAGGGGAATGTTAAATCGATTGGCGATTAGAGAAAGGTTGTCCCCCTTCTTGACGATATAGACGCGCTTCTTGCTTACGGTTAGATAATTCTCAAACAGCGCTTGGAACCGTTTATGGAATCCTTCGCTTGCCCCTTTGGGGATTAAAATGTCGTGGTTTCCTGAAACAAGGTAGTGTCCGCGAATTTCTGGGTTGAGATCCTTAATGACTTTGAATTGAGTTTCGGCTGCTTGAGCTATGATCCGGATTGGAATTTGATCAACGCTCTTCATTTTGATTCGATCAAAAGATAGCTGATGATAATAATCTGCCTTGTCGAGCTTAAAGCCGTATCTAAACGGGTCGGAAAAAATTAATTTCACTGAAATTATGCGAAACAAGAATCGCTGGGTTTCCAACGGAAGATAGAGCTGAAAAAAATCAGCGGTTCCCTGTTCTATAATCTCTGCTTTTAATCGTTTCTCTCCCATATTAAAGGCAGAAACAGCAAGCACCCAAGATCCAAATGATTCGTGAAGCTTTTTGAAATAACGGATTGCCGCTCGACTAGAGGCAAAAAAATTTCGCCGCTCATCAATATGTCGGTTAATTTTCAGTCCGTATTCTCGACCTGTACTGGCCATAAATTGCCAAAACCCGACAGCCCCTTTTCGTGAACGCATATGGGGCCGAAGCGCACTTTCAATGATGGCCACATACTTAAGATCTCCGGCATGCTGTTTTCTTTTTGCATTCTTGCAAAAAAAGGAAAATATCGCTGGGAGCGTTTTAGCCAAAGAATCACTTGGGGCCTGTTCCAGAGGATAAGCAAAAACTCTTTTTCAAATCGTTCTCGAATTTCTTCAATTTCAAGCGGAATCTTTTCACCACAAAATTCGAGCGTATCTACCCCCCGAATATAGGAAATCAGATCGGATGTATCTGACGCTGGTACCGATGACGCGGAAACCCATATATGGAGCAAAACACCGATAACAACCATCGAAACACTTATGGCTCCTTTACATCTTTTTTTCATCGATTTGTGCCCTGCAGACTATCCAATCACCTATGATTTAAACCCTATAAACAAGTCGCTTTTTTCACTGTCTATCTCCAGGTTGACATCCTTCCATTCATAAACGCTGCAGGCATCACCTTCCGAGGTCGGAAGTGAACAGCCGATAAACGGCATCACCGGATCCCCGGCAATCGATTTGTAATTCGTCATCGTTGCTTTTGTTTTTGAGAATTTCTCAATCCCCAAAAGTTGATTAAAAAACACCGAACAATCTCCTTCAAAAAAATCACTCGATTCTCTGAGTTCAATGATTCTTTCTTTAAACAGATGAATCGCCTTTTCGGTTTGTTCTGCCTCCACTATCAGGTTAAATTCGCCATGTCTTCTTTCTAACTCTGTTTTTTTCTCTTGATCGGTCAGATGGAGAAAGTGTCCGATGTAGATCATTTCATTTCCTTCCTTTTTTGTATGTCCTTAAAATGGTGATTCGTACTGCTGAACCGAAACAGCGAACGCATTCATCGTAGAGTTTCGAAACGCAGAGAAGATCCCGCTCAATCGAAGCTGCAGGGTTCTTCAATATTGAATCTGATTAAAAGAGTGGATTCACCCACCCCATCACCAAAACCAACAAACAGATGAGCATAACATACTCAATTTATAATTATTTTGTCAAATATATCGATTATTCGACTGATGGGACCTAATATATCGGCCGAACCCTTGAAGGATTTTGATCTATCGGCCTTTGTTGCGGGGAAACGGTTTTTTTAGCAGGACTCAACTGTCGATCGCAAAAGACTTTTTACGAAAAATCATTATTGAATCATCAAAAATGAAAAACGGTTCATGGCTTGGGAATAGTCGCTGAGAACTTCAATGGGAAAACCAAAGCGCCGGACGGTTGAAAACACATCCACGGCAAACGCTTCGGGAGAAGGGCGAGATAATCTTGGTTCTTTACAGGTTACTCTTTCCCCAGTGCATTCAGCACAGATGGAGCAGCTGTCCATAAAAAAAAGGAAGGCTTTTGGGTAATTGGAAAAGAAAACCGCTCGCTCCAGCTTCAAGAGATCCGAGTTGACCTTCCTTGACCATTTATGGCGATCTCCGGGTTTATCCACTTTTTTTTGATAACGAAAAATCACGGCGTCACTGTATTCATGAAAAAATTTCTCGCACTCAGCAACCGAAGGAACATTGGGGGGGCACGAGGAATTGTTTCCGTATTTCCCACAGCCGAACATACATTTAATCCTTGCCCATTGCGAAACAATGATTTCTTTCGGATTAATCCATTTGTAATCGGTATAGCCCTTCGTTTGAAACAGTTCATCCAGTGCCACATGTCCACTTGCCTTCGAATTCAATTCTGAATTCATTTAACGCCTCCAAAGACCCTTTTTAAATACCAGGGAAGATTTTAGCCGCTTGCAGTAGAAAAAGGGTTTCGGGTAAAAGCTAAACAGCATAAAGTGCATCTTTGGCTTTTTTCCAAGTGTCATTTAAAATTTTTGCTGTTCCTTTCCGGGACTCAACTCGAAAACCGAACATTTGACTGAATTCATCTGTATTTTTTTTCATCTCAACCTCGGGCATGACACCGGTTGAAATCAGAAGGGTTCTCTCATAATGAGCAAAAAGGGATTTTGCCATTTTCACGCTCATGTTGCCATATTCCGCGCTGAACATGCCCTTCCAATGATATGCCCATCCGGGTATCATAAAAAATGTTCCTGAAACGTTACAAAGTTCACCATAGTATTGATCACGTCCACCGATCAGCAATCCGATACAATCATCCACCGGATGATCTTTATCCATCGGAATAAAGATCGGCACGCCGGTATCAGCGAAGAGTGTTTCAGGATCTTCCAGGGCATTACCGCACAGACCGTACCCGAGCAACAATAAGTCCACGTAGGGGCTCATTTGACAGGCCGCCGCTACTAGGGCTTCTTGTATCTTTTTTTTAAAATTATGAAGCCCGATTTCCAGAACCTGAACCATTACTTCCAACCGGGCATCCGGGTCAGGCCTAAACCCATCCAGCTTGGAAATCAGATTCAGCTTTGATATTTGAAGCGATTCAAGACGCTCGACCAAACGGGCGGATCTTTCGGTTTCGATGACAGAAATCCGGTTCACTTCAATATCCGACGCTAAAAGATGAGCCAGTTCGAGCTCTAAAACCTCGCATGTCAGAACCCCCATCACGCTCATGAGATTGTTCCTTCCTGCAGCCCCAAAGGAGGGGAATCTTCGCTGAGCTTCGACAAGCGATAGGGAATGGAATCAATTATTCGGTTCATGGCGTTAACATTTCAGAAGTTAATCTCTCAAGTTACGTATCCCCGATAGGGCCAGTGCCGCACCCGGTGCGCCTGATGTGGCTTTTCTCAAAATATCAGGTGTGAAATTTAGGTTTAGCTGTAAGAGAGTTATTTGGTTTCGGTTTATCCGGTCGAGGATTTTGTTTTCTTTTTTCTGGGACGTCTTTTACCGTTTGTGCCTCTCCAGATCTTTCCTCGCTTGCTTTTTCTATCCCCTTTACCCATCTCTTACCTCCCATTAAATCGACATAAATTAAGTCAAACCCAATCCTTTTTTATTAGTGCATTAAACTTCACATTTGTCAAGCATATACTCCCATACCTTTTCTCTCCTTGACATCAAAATGGCCCGGCGGTAATATTCGAGCTGATCTTTAATATCTTTCACTCAAGTTTCGCACCACAATCTATTGTCTACAGAAAGGAAATAAAGGGGAATAGGAAGACTTCTTGATGGTGAGTAACAGGGGGCTCAATGAATCTTTAGGTTTTTTTAAGGAGTTAGGAAATGATATTGGGTTACAGCACTAACGCGTTTATAAAATTCTCTCTCTTTGAGGCGATAAAAAGAATCGCAGGTCTGGGCTTTAGAGGCATTGAAATCATGGGCGACAGGCCCCATCTTTATCCCCCTGACTATACCGAAAAAGAAACCAGAAAATTGAAAAAGAGAATTGAAGAAAATGGATTAAAGATAACCAATATAAACAGCTTCACCCTTTTTGCCGTAGGCGACACCTATTTACCTTCATGGATTGAACCGGAACCAGCCAGAAGGGAAATACGCATCCGACATACCCTTGATTCCATCAGAATCGCAGCCGAATTGGGATGCAGAAACATATCGGTGCCGCCGGGCGGTCCACTGGAGGATATGCCTCGATCTGAAGCGCTTTCGCTGTTTCACATGGGTCTGGAAAAAGTAATCCCCCTGGCCGAGTCGCTGGGCATAAAGATCCTCATCGAACCCGAACCGGATCTTTTGATTGAAAGAACCGCTGAATTCAAATCGTTTATCATGGATGTTCGCACGCCAATTCTGGGGATAAATTTTGATATCGGACATTTTTTCTGCGTAGGCGAAGACCCGTCAGCTGCTTTTGAGGAGCTGTTTGAATGGGTGGGACATGTCCATATCGAAGATATTGCTCCTGACAGGGTTCACCGGCATTTGATTGCCGGGAAAGGTGCCATCCGGTTTCCGGATGTATTTAACACGATGAAGAGACTGGGGTACGAGAACGATATCAGCCTGGAGTTGTATCCTTATGTGGATATGCCCGAAGAGGCAGGTAAAGAAAGCATGTATTTTCTGCTCCCCATTTTTCATGATTCCGGATTGATGGTCTTCGACCGAGCCTAAGTCTTACCGTTGCTCGACACCATTTCTTCATTTTTTCCTTAAAGTTGAACCGAAACAGTGAGCGCATTAGAAAACTAAATAGGTCCATTGAACAATATCGCCAACGCATTCACCCAGACACTCTCCCTCTGGCGGATTGTTTTGCCTGCCATGTTCATCGGCTGTCTGGCTGGCAACTGGCTGCAGGGCACCCGTCTTTGGCAGAGGTGTTCCAGGCTGATGGCGCCATTTTCCCGGCTGGCCAGATTGCCGACAGAAGGCGGTGTTTACCTGGCAATGTGCTTTCTGAATCACCATTCTGCAAATGCCTTCCTCAGCACACAGTTTCGGAAAGGGAGACTCCGTGAAAGAGAGCTTCTGGCCGCATATTTGATCGGCTGGCTCCCCAGCGGCCTTCATTTTGCCGTCTTCTACATCGCCCCGATACTTATCGCTGCTGTCGGCTGGAGACAGGGCGGTTTATACATGCTCCTTTACCTGCTGATCAACTTTATGATCGCCATATCCGGTCTGTCAATCGGATTTTCCGTTAAGAGGAAAAAATCGAACCCTGAAAAAAATGTTTTTGCCGCCCCTGCCCCTTTCTCTCTCAAAAAAAGGGACCTTAAAAGGGATCTTCAGGTCTCCATCCGTCAATTCGGTCGGATCGCACTGGTCTTTGCTCCAATCACATTGGCGTTTGCCATTGCTTTGAATTCAGAGCAAACGACCGCCCTGATAGGCTCTTTCGACACACTTTTACGAAGGGTGGGCCTTTCCGCGCCTTCCGTCCTTGTCATCATTGCGGGATTCCCCAGCTCTATCAGCGCAATCGCTGCCGCCGGATCGCTGTTCCGGCAGAAGCTCCTCGATCCCAACGAACTCATTGTTTCGCTGCTGATTGCCTACGCCCTTCATACGACCTATGAATTTATGACCAGCAATCTCCCTTCAAATATTGCTTTTTTTGGCCCAACCAGAGGCGTTCGCATAACTCTTTTTTACCTTCTGATACGCTTGCTATCGATCTGTTTGATCCTTGGGTTCGCTATTTTTTATCTGATGTGAAAAATTTTTCATCTATATGTTTTCTGAAAGTATTTTCAAAAATTTTTCTATATCCTGCCCGGTATTGTACAGATGGGGTGAGACACGAATAGAATTTCCCCGTACACTTACATAGATTTTCTTTTCAGACAATCGATCGACCAAATCGGCGGACATTTTTTCAGGCAAACGAAGGCCCAGCATATGACCGGCACGCTGATGTGCCGGTGCGACATTGAGGCCGAGCTCATTTGCCCGATCCGCGATCTGATTGGTCATTTGAGATAGAGTCGATGCAATTTCAGATACCTTCCAATCCAAAATCTGCTGCAGTGCGGCTTTCGCCATCGGCATGAGGACAAAGTTGCTCCGTTCCCCCACATCAAAACGTCTTGCCCCTGGTTGAAATTCATCACGATAGTTGACCAGTCCGGCAAAATCCTGGCTGTTTTTTCTATTGATCCAGTTGTGTTCCAATGGTTTTCCCCCCTGATAGCAGGGACTGACATACATGAAACCGAGGCTGTATGGACCGAAAAGCCATTTATAGCCGGCTGCGATGAGAAAATCGGGTTGGACCTCACGAACGGAGAACGGGAGTGCGCCAAGGGATTGGGTTGCATCTAGGATGAAGGTGGCTTGGATCTCCCGACATCGGCTGCCGATTTTCACGAGATCAATCAATGCCCCATCTGTCCAGTGGCAACCAGGTAATGCCACGATGGCCGTATTTTTATCCATACGGTTCAATAGCGCATCCGTCAAATCGGCGTTTTCAGGACGGGCCACTGTCCTAAGGTTTGCCCCTTGCTCTTTTGCAAGTTCTCTCCAAGGATAAACATTAGACGGAAATTGATCCTCAAGCACGACGATCGCGTCATTTTTTTTGACATTTACATTTTTGGCCACAACAGACATTCCATAGCTCACAGCAGGGATAATGGCGATGTCATCGGTTTCAGAATCGATGATCCTTGCAAATAGTCCTCTGGTCATTTCGGTCTCGGAAAAAAAATTCTCCGCGGTCACCTGCCACGGATGTTCTTTCCTGGCAACACCGATTTGTCCCGCCTTGCTGACACTACACAACTGGGGTGATAGGTAAGCACAGTTCAGATAGGTAAAATCCTCCGGAATGTTAAAAAGATGCTTTTGACATGGAATCATAATTCAGCCACTTCCTTTCTTGTACACTTTTTCTATCTTTATTTTTAAAGTCGCATTCATTCTTGTTTAGGCCCAATTGAGGCCATGCCGCTTAATACAACAATAAGATAGACCATATCTGGAAATAAACATAAAGTACTAAACCACAAGTCGATGCCTTTTCTCCTTTATGACCAAACAGATGAGACCGGCAAAAAAGGCCATACCCGTTGAAACAGCTAAAATCAGCCGATAACTTTCAGTTCGATCAAATAGCTCACCGCCCACATAGACCCAGAATCCACCTCCAAGATGGTGAAGGGTAGAAATAAATCCGGATATAAGACCCACATGTGTGAACCCATAAAGCCTCCCGATCAAAATAGCGTTAAGTGGTGCTGTAATCAAAAGAGTGAAACCAAACGCACAAGAAAAGACATAGAATGAAACCCGGCTTTGATAATTCAAGATTAAAAGAAACAGGCACACCCGAAGCAACATGGTGAGGGAGATGGGAATCTTGACCCCGGTTATATCAGATATCGGCGCCACAATAAGGATACCGGCCAGACTCATCAAGCCAAGCCATGCCAACATGTTACCGGCCGTAGCAGCCGAAATATTGTAATCGGTTACCATGGGGATCAGATGGGTGGTGATTAAAAAATCCCCGCTCCCGCAAATGATCATAACGATCACAAAAACCCAAAACGAAGACGTTTTCATGGCACCTGTCAGCCCAAGATCGGTCAAAGCGATGTCTGCGGATTCCGAAACGCTCCGGTCCCCCGGACTTTCTTTGTTTTTATGCCCGTAAGGTTCCAATCCAAGGTCATGGGGATCACCTTTAATGATAAAAAGGGTAAGCAATGTAATGGTCACCAACATCACCAGACTGATAGAAAAATACGAAACCCGCCAGCCATATCGCAAAACAAAAATCGTAAACACCGGTACCAAAACAAACTGTCCCATACAACTGCCGGCAAGTCCCGAGCTCACGGCGAAGCCGCGCCTTTTTTCGAACCATTTGGTCATCAAGGCCGCAAACAGGGGGACCGTGGTCCCGCCCATGCCCAATGCAGCCACAATTCCGTATAAAATCAGAAATTGCCAGAAGGAGTCAATGAATGCGAGACCCATGAATCCGATAGAAAGCAGAACATTTGATATGATAATCACCCATTTGGGGCCGTACCGATCATAATACTTGCCCGATAGAATGATAGAGAGCGCGTAAAAGATCATATTGAGAAAAAATACAAGGGATATTAATCCCCGGTTCCAGCCAAAATCCGCCATCAATGGTTTAAACACCACACCAATTGAATATCGAACACCCGAGGTGAAAAAGAGCGTCACAAAAGAAGCGGCCAAAATATACCAGCCGTAAAAGATTTGAATCTTATGATTCGGTTTGGTTTGGGGCATTATTTACACCTGAAATCTGATCAATCTGTTTATCAATTAAAAATTTATGACGGAAAAAATCACTACCAGAAAAAGCGGGATTTGTTGGACGGTCTGAGCCCGGGTTTTACAAGTTGCTGATTGAAAAAAATAAAATGTCTGTATATCGGATTTTTTTAAAAATTTGTTATATTATTCCATAAATTCAAACAATAAGTGCAACTGTTAGTCATGCTGCTTTATTGTATTTTAGGTTAAAAAACTTATAATTCGGTGTTGCAAAACCAAGTGTTTGACGTGGTCTATCATTAACGCGGTTCATCATCATTTGAATCTGATCATTGGGAATATTTTCGAACCCCATTGTCTTTAGGAAATATTGGCGAATAAGACCATCGGTGTTTTCGTTCAAGCCTCGTTCCCATGCATGGCAGGGATGGGCAAAGTAAAACCCTGATTCAAGTTCTTTGGCAATTCGATCGTGGTTGGTAAATTCTTTACCATTATCGGATGTAATGGTGAACACTTTTTTCTGATATGGTTCAAACAAATTAACGGTAGTATCGGCAATCATATCGGCTTTTTTTTAGATTCGCGTTCCACCGCTGGGTAAGGCCCCTTTGGCTTTAAAAAATTCCTCTAGAAGCATCTCCCCGGGATGTGCAGGTGCTCTATGGGTTGGTATACGAATCATTGTCAATTCTCCTAAAAAATATAGCTTTAATGATAATAGGACGTCAAACGTTGAAGCGTATATCTAGAATGCTGTTCATTGGAATGACATAATCGCGGTCGACGAGCTTGGTCAACTTCTTGGAGCGTGCATCCTGCATGTTGTGGGCTGTCATCATATCCTCACATCTCACGAGTTCCGCCTTGACAAATCCCCGGGCTAGATCCGAATGAATCTTTCCGGCACACGTTACGGCATCGGTGCCTTTCTCAACCAACCATGCATGAACCTCCTGCTTGCCCACTGTGTAGAAAAACATCATGCCGGCCTTCTCCATTCCATCACGGCACACAATATTTACGTCCGGTGATGTTTCCGTGTAAACCAGCGCAGGTGTGAAACTCAACAGTCTGAGTGCCGTGATAATAGCCCGCTCGGTATTTTCCAGGGATAGATCACAGATTAGCTTCTCATCCTCAAGATGTGCCAGGCATTTTCCGAGCACCCCTTTTTCAGACGCGTCCTCTGTTCTTGACAGTCTGTTTTCGATTTTCTCCATGTCAAGAATGAGCAAATCCAGAACAGATTCATCCGCTATAGCGATGACGTCAGCCGACTCGTAGTCGTCTGGTAAAAACTCGAAGTAGTACGGCGACACCTTTGCCGGCTGAAACTTCTCGGCAAGACCCACGAAGATCCTGTCATTGTACTTTATCTTGCCCTGCGGTAAATTTAATCCTGTATATGCTATTTTCATTCCGTAGAAAGACCTTTCGCTTTATTTAACATTTAAGATCTACCCTGAATGTTCTCCAGGCGGCCGACTAATTGGCATTGGGGTCTGGCCAGATTATCTTATTAATATTTATGGATTATTGTTCCAATATTCCGTCGTTTTATATATTATTTCAATATGTTGTCGGAAAGGACCACATCCCTAATTTGGCCAGCCTGATTCAACAACATACACTAAATCCTGGATAATACTTTTCCCTTTTTTTTCTAAAGATAAATACTCATTAGATGCTAAAGGGATAATTTTAAGTTGTAAACGCTCCTCTCATTACTACCATTGGTTATTGAGATGTTACAAATGAGTTAGCTAACTTATTGAATTAATATGTTTTCTTAAAAATTTTTCGGAAGATGGGTTGTATCACATCCTTTCACGAGGCAATCAAAGACAGTAAGTGGCTCGGCCAAGGTTTGATTCCATTTCTTCGGCGGGTAACCAGAATCATTGCTTAGGCCTCAACAGTGATTAGCTATTTTAAAGACAATTCTAAATTTATCCATATCTAATTCAAAAAAAAGGAGCAGGCCAGAATTGCGAAGATAATTCCAGCCGCATCCGCCGTCAAACCCGCAGCCAGTGCGTGGCGGATACGACGGACCTGAACCGCACCAAAGTAAACGGCCATTACATAAAAAGTTGTTTCAGTCGACCCCTGCAAGGTGGAAACAAGATAACCGGTATAGCTGTCGGGCCCGATGGTCGGATCATTTATGATTGAAGCCATGATACCGTATGCCCCCGAACCGGAAAGCGGCCGCATAAGGGCCATCGGCAGGGCCTCTGCCGGCAGGCCGAACGAACCGGTGATGCTGCCCAGAACCGCAACCACGGCTTCCAGGGCACCGCTAGCACGCAACATCCCAACCGCCACCAGAATGGCCACCAGATACGGGATGATCCGCAGGGCCACCTGGAACCCATCTTTGGCGCCTTCAATAAAAGCTTCATAGATACGCACACCGCGGATCATGCCGAAAACTAAAAATCCGACCATGAGCAGCGGCAGAATCCATGGTGATAAGGACTGCCCAAAAACCACGGCAACCGGAATTAGCGTCACAAGGGCTAAAAGGGCAACAAGGCTGACCCAGAAAGGATAGCCTTCTGAAGTGCATTCCAGCAGCGGTGCCTCTTTCCGATCATCCGAAGGGTCCGGTTGCACGGTATTGACTGCATTTGCCTTAAGGGACGCAAAGCGCTGATATAGTTTGGAAGCCATTATCGCCACTGTGGTGGAACCGATGGTGGCAAACAACGTGGTCGGTAATATGGCGGCCGGATCTGATGAACCGGCGGCCGCACGCAAAGCGATAACGCCGGTCGGCAGCAGGGTGATACTGGACGTGTTGATGGCCAAAAACAGTGCCATGGAATCGGTAGCCGTGCCGCGTTTGGGGTTCAGCTTGTCAAGCTCCTGCATGGCACGGATGCCGAAAGGTGTTGCCGCATTACCGAGTCCCAGCGCATTGGCCGCCAGGTTCAGGATCATGGCACCCATCGCCGGGTGATCCGGCGGCACATCGGGAAACAAGCGTACCATCAACGGACGGATCAGCCGTGCGATAATGTTAAGCATACCGCCGGCTTCAGCAACTTTCATCAGGCCTAGAAACAGGGCCATCACGCCCACCAGACCGATGGCCAGTTCCACGGCGCCACCAGCGGAGTCTACCATTGCTCTGGATAGAAGCTCCATGGGCGCGGGATCACCCGCATCGATACTGAAAAAAAATTGCTGCCAGCCGGCAAATAAAAAAGCACCCAAGACAATAACGACGAATATGATATTCATAAACCCGACCTCATGTGATATCAGCTATCTGTGGCAACCGTTTTGGCACTTACTTAAACGGTTCCTTGAACAAAACGACATCATCTACCCGGACAGTGCCCTTTCCATTTATGACGATGTTTAATGTAACCTTCTTTGCTTTTTGGATTTCAAAAGCAACAATTGTAGTTTGGGAAAATTGTTGCGTATTGTCAGTAAAAATTTTATATTTTAAATTTAGAGCTTAAAATCCGCTTTGCTCGATCAGGACGGTTGGTGATGATGCCATCCACATCCATTTTCAAAAACTTCCTTATGCCACGCTCTGAATCAACAATCCACACAAAAACCTTTATCCCCAATTCAAGTGCGATTTGGACCTCTTTTCTCGTCAGGCTTTCAGACCAGGCGCACCAGATTTTGCCTCCAGCCGCGTTAATGCTGTGCGGAATTGATTCTTGATAATCATCTACATCAATCCCGGCCATCCAAGGCGATGGACCCGGCTGCCCTATTTTGATGTTATCGAACCATTCAGCGGTAACGGAGATATAGGCGGTTGGAATTTGAGGCGCCATTTTTTTTAAAAAAGCCAGAACGTTCCAATTAAATGAAAGCAATATAACCCGCGAATCAAAATTTTCATCATAGAGAATTTTTTTGGTACCTGCCGTACAACGTCTTCCGTTGGTGGCGTCATATCGGGTTGCTCCGGGGATGTCTTGATCTCTACCCATAGTTTCGTGTGATCGACGCCCCGCTCTTTCATTAAATCAATCACTTGATGAAAGGCCGGAATCCTCTTACCATCAATTGCCTTATGGTCCGGATATTTAAGGGCATATCTCGTACGAGGTTTTAATCTTCCCACATCGTAAGTCTGAAGCTCCTCAAATGTAAGACTTTTATTCGGTATGATCGATTGGTTATCCAACCATTTTTTGTCCGGGGTTCGGGCAATTTCCGGTTTCAAGGTATAAAAATGATGAACGCATAGTACGCCATCCGCTGTCATCAACACATCTAGTTCTATCCCGTCGACACCGATATCGAGGGCCCGCTCAAATCCGGCAAGGGTGTTTTCCGGATAAAGTCCCGATGCTCCGCGGTGACCGATAACTAATACTTTTTTTTGGGAAAGACTTTTTTTATCACAAGGCAGTTAATCCATACATCGTCTGAAACAAAAGTTCCGCCATATCCACGATGCGCGGACCGGTTCGACAGGTCAATCCACAATGAAACTGATAAATTCGACCCGATTGAACGGCGCTCAGCCGCTGCCACTTGAGATCCTGTGTAAGACGAGGAATGAGATGCTTGTCATAACCACAAATAAATATCATTTCCGGGTTCCACTCTAAAAGTTGGACAAAGGAGATTCTCGGATAATCGATTTTTAGAGCGCCGGTCACATTTATCCCACCGCCCCTGGTAATAACGTCATATTGAAAAGACAACGGCCCCGCAACATAGAATGAATCATCATCCCACTCCAGTACGCGGGAAACCGTGAAACGCTTTTCAGGCGCGATCGAGCCGACCTTTTCATCCAGCAGATTCAACCGGTTTTGCAGCCCCTCGACCAGCGCCTTCGCTTGGGCAGACAGTCCAAACCGGTCGCCGAGATCGATCATTGTCTGAAGCGCCTGATCAACGGTTTCCGGGTTGACCAGTATCACCCGAATTCCTTTCTTTTCCAAAACTGTTATCAAATACAGATGGGCTGTTTCAGATCCTAAAACCGTGTCCGGATTCAGAGCCATCAGTTTTTCGAGATCCGGTTCAAACCAGCATGAGACATTTGGCTTTTTTGAAGCCGCAGCCGGGTAATCGCAACTGTCTGTTACGCCGACCACACGGTCATCCATCCCCAGTGCAAAAAGCAATTCGGTTATAGAAGGCGTGAGCGATACAATTCTTAATCCCGGTGATTGATCGATTCCCATAAAAACCTCACGGACCGGGCTTGTATTGACGCTCTTTCCACCATGGATAAAAATCAGGCATATCAAACCCAGGTTTCATCTGAAACTGCGGTGATCGTTTCTCAAGAAAAGAAGCGGTACCTTCCATGCAGTCCCGGCTCGGAATCATAAAATCGAGACAACTCGATTCGATTATGTGGGCCGCCATGGGGTGGCCTTCACCAAGACCTTTCCACAGCATCTGCCTTGAGAGGGCGGTTGATATGGCCGAAGTATTTTCTGCGATCTCACCGGCCGTTTTCCGGGCCATCGGCATCAGATCCGAAAGCGGGACGATCCCGCTGAACAAACCCATTTCCATACCCTCTTTGGCTGTAAACATCCTGCCGGTAAGAATCAGTTCGGCGGCCCGGGTGACTCCAATAATTTTAGGAAGGAAATAGGTGCTGCACCCCTCCGGGACAAGTCCCCTTTTGTTAAAAATAAAGCCAATCTTGGTCGCCTCTTCCGCAACAAAACGGATGTCCATTGCCAGTGTCATGGTAATCCCGACGCCGACCGCATGACCGTTAATGGCGGCAATTACCGGTTTTTTCATATCAAATATCCTCAGGGTCACCTGTCCGGCGGTGTCCCGGCGTTGCGACGGGGCCTTTCCATCTTTTCTGGCTATCCTTAAGCCATCGCCGCTCAGGTCGGCGCCCGCACAAAAGGCCCTGCCGGATCCGGTCACGATAACCACACGAACATCATCGTCTTTGTCTGCCAGATTCATGGCCCGGATCAGCTCATCCATCATAATCGGTGTCCAGGCATTGAGCATATCCGGTCGATTCAATGTTATGGTCGCTATTCGTTCCTCAACAGAATACTTGATCTGCTCAAAATCCATTTATCGATTCTCCTCAGTTTTTATTCGTTTGCGGGAAATGGCCTGTTCGCAACAGCGGCCGCAGTGAAGTTGCCCCGAAAACCTGTCCTGCAACCAAAAAGATAAAAATATTGCTCAGGTCAATAAAATTAGACAAATACTCCATAACCTTAATGCTTACAATGGTTATCGAAAAACCAATACAATTGACAATGGTAAGGGCAGATCCGACCAAGTCCTGGGACGCTGTTCGGGCAATGATCGCTGAAAACTGGGGAGAATCACCAACCACCACAACTCCCCAGAAAATCAAACCCTCTAGAAAAACTTCCGGTGAGGCAAAAAATACAAAAGGGGAAACCAGGCAGCAGATGCCGGATCCGGTAAGCTGGATAGAGGCTACCGGAGCACTTCCGGTTCTTTTGGAAATTATCCCACCGAGCACACAGCCAAGGCTACCGCCTGCGATGATACAAAACGCCCACAACGAGTAGAGTTCCCACATGTGGCCAAAATAGCCGAAAGAGGCAGCCCGCAGCCTTTTGGACTGAAAAATCTTGATGATTGTTTTGCTGTTAAATTTGGTTCCTTTGAACAGATAAGGGCCGTCCGGAACCAGCAAAAGCATCAAGATACCGCCTATAGAGGCGATCATGGAAGTCGATACAATCACAACTTCCCAAGGAACCGCCCGCCCAGCGCCTTTGAGCAGATGGGGAAAGGCAGTGCCGAGTACCAAAGCACCAATGAGAAATCCCAGTGCTCCTCACAATCCTTTTTCATACCATCCGGCTGCTATTTTCATCCCACGGGATAAATTCCGGCTAAAAAAAATCCGGTTATAAAACGCAAAACCAGCAGCGATGTCAACCCCTCTGCCATCCAGTATGTAAGGATATTCGACACCGCACCCAAAAGAGAACAAACAAAAAATACGACCCGAGGAGAAAAATGGCGAACAGGAGTGTCCCTGCAATAAACCCCGGCTGAACCACCGAGGTCGCGGACTCCAACATGTAGTCTCCAATAGACCATTTCACCTGCAAATCTACCAGAACCGCGTTGCCGAAAAACCAAAGCGAGGTTCCGGCAAATTGGGAAAAAATAATGACAGGTAAAATCCAGGATGATCTTTTTTTCACTGCGATCCAATAAATAGGTGGAATTATTTTGGTGCCCAAAAAGTTTTGTTCAAGTTCAATCTAAGTTATTATTATATCAAGTTGTTAAGTAAAGTTTTAACTCTCAGTTTGTTTATACAATTCTCAATACCCAACAGTATACCCAACAAACTTATATTAAATCAGAAAATATATTATTGATTATCTTGTTCAGGTTGCCTCTTTTTTGTTCCCCAAACATTGGATGAAAAGTAACATAAAATAAAGTGAAAAGAAACGATGCTTATTCTCTAAGCGTAAAAACCTATGCGCGTAAAAAAGGCGAAGAAACGAATTTTCCTTACATTATGAGAACTATTCAGAAGCGGCTTTTTAAAGACCACGAATCATTAAATCCCACTGTCTTTCAATGCTCACTTAATATTTACCACAGAGCTTACTTCTTGTAAGGCTCAATCTGGCTTGCTTGCATGGTGTATCCGATGTTGACTCCGGTCGAGCCATCAACCAAATAAAGATCCTTAACCATTGATTTCACCGAGATTTCACCACTTACCCAGACTGGTTCATACATCGTTTTGACCCTGTAACCTTCCTTTTGAATTATATTTACATAAACAATCTGATTCAGGGGCGGGGGCGGAACATGGATACATGCCCCAATGTAAGGTACAAGAAGAAATTCTTTTACCTTGGTATCGGACATTTCCAACGGCAGGAGATAACCCGGAATTCGAACCCGTTGACCGTTGAGTTCCTCTGCAATGGCCGTTCGAAATTGCTTTCTTTTTCCCATCAATTCAGTAATATCGATGCCGTATTTTTTCAGCTCCGGGATGGCTTCGTCGACTTCTTTGTAGTATTCTTCAGTTTCAGGCCCTCTCTCCGGCAGTTTATCGAGTGTGTTGATGACCCAGTAGACTGTGTTTTTTTGTTCCTCTGTTAACTTGACTAAGGGATCTTCAGAGTAAAGGTGCGCAGGCACTAAATCATTCCACGACAGTTGACGAAACTGTTCCCCTATGGCCTGAAAATAAAATAAAGTGCAAACGATGATGAATAATATTTGAATGTACTTTTTCATAATACGTTCCTTATTTCATATTCTTATCGTCATACCATCTGCAAGTGAGTAACGATAAATTTGATACCCCGGTATCAAGCCAATTAAACAACCAGCCAGACAAACGATCCCCATTAGTATCAATTCGTATGTTGACAATCCACCAATGGCAATAAATAATCCGAATCTGGTTGCAATCAATGGCTGGCTTACAAATAAAAGTCCATATAGCAAGCCAATACCGGCGATGACACCCAGGAAGGTTAACATGGCGGATTCACCTACGATCAGCGAAAACACATGCAGCGGTCGCGCCCCCACCGATCGTAAAATAGCCATCTCTCGGCGGCGCTCATTGAGACTGGTCATCAGTGCGATGAGCATGCCGGACAAACCGACGACCACTACAAAGCCGGAAACAGCAAACAACGCATTTTCAGCAACCCCGATCAGATCCCACAATTCCTGCAGGGCTACACCCGGCAATATGGCCAGAAGCGGTTCCTGTGGATATTCATTCACGAAACGTTGCACACTAAAGACGGCAATACGTGATTTAAGCCCCACGAAAAATCCGGTTATGGCCTTTGGTGTCAGGTCCATATTGACAACCTGATCCGAGGAAATAGAATGTCCGGGAGGAGGAGCACCATCTTTCCAGTCGATATGAATCGCTTCAATACCCTCCAGGGGAACATGTATCGTTCGGTCTACCGGTGTTCCGGTCCTTTTTAAAATACCGACCACTTCAAACGGTTTGTCATCGTGTTTGATAAAGCTGACCTCTCCGGCCCCGTGTGCAATGATGATCGGATCGTCAACGCGATAATCTAATGTTTTGGCAACTTCGGCACCCAGCACTGCATCAAAAACCTCATCGAATATTCTCCCATAGGCCATTTCCAGCGGGCGTCTGCCTGTAAAGCGGAAAAATTTAAAGTAGTCCGTACTGGTTCCCATAACCCGATATCCTTTGTGAGAGTCCCCCAGCGATATGGGAATGGTCCATTTGACATTGGGATTACGGGCAATTTCCTGATAGCTTTTCCATGAAATATTGTTGGTTGCATTACCAATTCGAAATACGGAGTAAAGAAGAAGCTGTACCGGTCCACTCCGAGCCCCTATAATCAAATCGGTTCCCGATATGGTATTGGCGAAGCTTTTCCTTGTCTCTTTTCGAATCCGCTCAACACCTAACAATAGGGTGACACTCAATGCAATGGATACAATGGTCAGAATCGTTGTAAACTTGCGGTTGCGCAAGCTTTTTATAGCAAGACCAAACATGGTTTTTAATCTCAAATATCATTGCGGTTGCAATTTTATATTTTGTTAATGTCAGCAAGGCGAATCGTCTGATCAAAAAGATTCGCAAGGGTTGTATCGTGGCTGACAAATATTAAGGACGTCTCCTTCGGATCGCATTCTTGAAATAACAGCCGTATAAACGCTTTACGGTGGTCAATATCAAGAGACGATGTGGGTTCATCCGCGATAATTATTTCAGGAGCCCCAATGAGCGCTCGGGCAGCGGCCACTCGCTGCTGTTGCCCAACACTCAATTCATTTGCAGGCTTTTTTATGACCGATGCACTATCCAGACCCAGACTTTTTAGCAAACGCATGGCTTCTGTTCCGAAGCTTGAAGATCGGGCTGCAGCCCTTTCTCGCCTGCGCAAAGAAAACCGGCACGGCAATGTGACATTTTCAACTACGGATAAATATGGAATCAGGTTAAACATCTGATAGATAAAACCGATGTGATCTGCACGGAAACGGTCCCTTTCAGCGCCATTTAATGCACTTACGCGCTGATCGTTGATGGTGATAGTGCCTTTCTGCGGTGTGACAACGCCTGCGATTAAGCTGAGCAGCGTACTCTTGCCGCTGCCGCTGGGTCCATAAATAAAAATCCGCTCTCCTCGTTTTATCTGCAAAGAATCAATTTCTAACAAAGGATCATGGCTATCCCATGCGAAGCACAGCCCTGATACATCGATTGCCAGGTCGAGATTATTTGTATTTGGAATTTTCATTCGAATATTAGGCAGCCCTTCATGATGGCTGGGATCTAATTCTTAAAAAGGATTTTCTTTTTTTTCAGGGTCAGTTCAAAAGCTGTTTGCTTGGTGTCAGCCAACAGCTGAACCTCAATCTGTTCAATGCCGGAAAAGACGCTAAACAGCATAATGTCAACGTACACAAGTTTTTCCGGCTTTTTGTATACAAAGTGGTATTCGGCCTTAAATTCGCTGTGGCGTTCGTGCTCATCCCCATGCTGATGTTCTTCTTGGCCGTGTTTCTCAGCTTCGTGCCCGGTGTCCCTGCTCATTTCATCATGTTGATTTGACTTGGTCTGATTGGATTCGCGACCGGAATCATTGTTGATATCGGTATGAACCTTGGATTTGACCAGTCTGCCCCCTGCACCTGAGGGAAATGCAAAAAGTCTCTCTCCGGCTTCAAGCTTTTTTATGGCCGCCTTCACCGTAGTCTTCTGTTCCTGGGTACGCGGCGGGTGTTCAAAGCCCACGATATTTGCAGCCGGGCTGATGAACTCAATATATAATTCATTTCGTTCAACGGCCACATTCATATGAGCAACGCCATGCTCGTGGGCTTCGTGATGGCGATATTCTGCGGCTTGAATACAAAACAGACGAGGCCCGACCGCCCAAACAATCGCAATTATGCTTAACAATATTTTTAAACATCTTTTCATGGTTTACCTCGCAATCCAATTGACCCAAACACCAGTCATTCTTGTACATATAAGATACTATAAACTTCATCGTATGTGTTTAAAACATAGCCAAAAACGATTTGAAAGACAGGTTCTTAATAGGAATTGGCAGCAGGTGGGGCCCGAGGCGCGATCTGCAATGGGAAAATCTTAGCTGAAAAGACATTCATGATCGATATCAGTATACCGACCGGTTCAATATACGTGCTTGTGCGCCCTATGCCGGTAGCATGCAATTGGCTGGTTGCTAAAAAACCACAGATAAGACAATTCGGCTCATGATCTTTATCGACGAATGTAGGAATATGTTCGTCATGATGTTCTGAGGTTATATGGTAACTTTCCGAATGGCTGTGAAGAATCGGATGGAGCAATGGCACCCCTGCTGCAATAAACAGGGCAGAAAGCAAAGGAAACAGTCTGAAAAAAAGTGTATTAGTTAATTTTGTTAACATAATCCGATGAAATATCTAGTAACCATTCAGATGATGCTGTTATTGTCAAAAGAAAAACATAACTTGAATAAAATGATAATATGGCTATTATTTTGAATTTATCAAATATTTTAAATTTGTTCGAGTCGCTTAATTTCGATTTTCAGAGAAAAGCGTTTGACAACTGAAAATTAATTTAAACATTATATCATGTTTGTCATGCAACAAGGTTGCATAAAATTTATCATATCTTCAATATTAGCCTAAATATTAAAATTGCCGCAATTTATAGCAAAACTATTCCTAATAAGTCGAGAGGAGAATTATGATACGCTCAACTTTACGCATCGTGCTTTCATTCGCATTCATCGTAATTATTGCGTCCCATGCATATGCAAATGACAGGCTGACGGTTTTTGTAAGTATTGCCCCTCAAAAATATTTTGTACAACAAATTGTCAAGGATCTGGTGGATGTTAGGGTCATGGTGTTGCCCGGAGCCGACCCGCATATGTATGAGCCGAAGCCAAAACAAATGGTCGCTATTTCCAAAGCAAAACTGTATTTTGCCATCGGGATCGAATTTGAAAAGGCTAATCTGGGTAAAATAGTCTCGACCAATCCTCAAATTAAAGTCGTATATACGGACCGCGGTATAAATAAAATACCTATGGCTGCATATGGTCGCCATGATGGAAAGGGTGAGCACGACAAAAAGGCTGAACTTTCTGAAGAAGGCGACCATCGTCATGAGAAAGATGACTCTGCGCACGAAGACGATCATCACGATCATGGTGGACTCGATCCTCACATTTGGCTTTCACCACCGCTGGTGAAAATACAGGCTCATGCGATAATGAACGCTCTGCAGGAGATTGATCCATCCCATCGAGCTTTATACGAAAGCAATTTTCAACAGTTCGTTTCTCAAATTAATAAACTAAACACTGAGTTGAAGGCGATTTTTGCGGACAAACAGGGACTCCAGTTTATGGTCTTCCACCCATCCTGGGGATACTTTGCACAGGCTTATGGGCTTATACAGGTTCCCGTGCAGGTTGAGGGCAAAAACCCGAAACCGGCTCAGTTTAAAGAATTGATCGAACATGCCAGAGAAAAAAACATTAAAATGATCTTTGTCCAACCGCAGTTTTCATCTAAAAGTGCTAAATTGGTCGCAAAAGAGATGGGTGGTGAAGTCGCCTTTGTTGATCCTTTGGCAGAAAATTGGTTGTCCAACCTGAATGAGGTGGCTAACAAATTCAAGGCGGCCTTGAAATAAAAAATTAACGATGATGGTCTTTATTGATTATCATGAGCCAAAGTAACATATTTTAGGGTGCTAAAAATCATATGTTTCATGCCTGATGCCGAAATTTGTAAGGGCTGAAAATTTGATCACATGAAACGACTGGTTATTTTCTTTGTATTTGCCATCATCCTCGCGTCGTTTCCGGCTGCCGCGTTTAAGGAAATCGGCTGGCGGGATCTTACCGTGCCGATCGACCCCGAGGACGATCCCTACTTCGGCCTTACCTTCGACCAGCGGCGGAATGTCGAAACGCTCATCGAAATCGACCGAAAGAGGGAGCGAGGTGACGCACTCGGCGAGGCCGATCGTGCAGCCGAAGCTGCAGCAACTCACGCGCTAGCCAAAGAAGGGTTGTCGGCTGAGGAGTTACTGCGGAAAAACACCCTATTTCTGCAAAAGCCGATCTGCGGAAGGCATACAGGAGGCTTGCGTCTA
>CEPS01083274.1_pt1 | contig 139651 bp, 137 predicted proteins | sample 530401 | NCBI WGS metagenome assembly CEPS01 (sample SAMEA2620035, study PRJEB7988) | marine metagenome | biome: marine biome (ENVO:00000447); feature: mesopelagic zone (ENVO:00000213) & marine oxygen minimum zone (ENVO:01000065); material: "saline water (ENVO:00002010), including plankton... | reverse complement strand
CCTGCCTCCCGAAGACAGTGCTCTACCAGGCTGAGCTACACCCCGAATGAATCCTTGATGGGAATCGGCTCGCGCTAAAAGGTTCGGGAAACCGAAAAATCTGCGAGCTGGCCAAGAGCGGTGCGGTAGTTGGAAGCCGGCAGCGCCTCCAGCGACTGACGGGCCACCGCCGCGTGCTCCTCTGCCCGGGCGCAAGTGTACGCAAGGGCTCCGGTAGATTCAATGATCTCGCGAATTTTCGGTAAGGCATCACGGCTGCCTGATTCGATCGCACTTCTTATCATTTGGCGTTCTTCAGGTTCAGCCCTGGTCAAGGCGAAAATAACCGGGAGCGTGATCTTTCCCTCGGCGAGATCATCGCCGGCGTTCTTTCCCATCTGTTCGGCGTTGGCGGAATAGTCGAGCGCGTCGTCCACCATCTGAAAAGCGATCCCCAGATTCAAACCGAAATCTCCAAGGACCCGCTCACTTGCAGGGCTCGCATCGGCCAGTACGGCGCCCAGGCGGGCGGCAGACTCGAAAAGCCGGGCTGTTTTGCGCGTGATGGTTTCGAGGTAGGCGGCTTCGCTCGTCTCGGGGTCGTGGCTGTTGATTAACTGCATGACCTCGCCCTGGGCGATGGCGTTGGTGGTCTGCGCCATGATATCCATCACTTTAGGGTTGCCCACCGCGACCATCATCTGAAAGGCACGCGAATACAAGAAATCCCCAACCAGAACGGAAGCCGCATTGCCCCATAGATCATTTGCGGTTTCACGGCCCCGGCGCAATTCAGACTCGTCGACCACGTCGTCATGGAGCAGCGTCGCCGTGTGGATAAACTCGATGACAGCCGCAAGATCAACGTGTGCGGTTCCCTGGTAGCTAAGGGTGTGGGCACCAAGGATCAGGGTGACGGGGCGCAGCCTTTTGCCGCCTGCGCCCACGATATAGTGGCCAATCTGCTCAATGAGGACGACATCGGACTTGAGCTCGCTTTGAATATGGTGATCCACCGCGGCCATGTCCTCGCTGATCAGGGAATGGATCGCCTCAAGGAGTTCGGCTGGCGACTGACTGCCGGAGTGTGCGCTCGATATCGAAGATACGGTTCCCATGGGAGGATGATACCGCGTCCCTTTAAGAATTCAGCACGTTCCGTTGACCAAGGTCACGGTTTCGCCTAAAATTCGCGCCCTTCAAAGTCTTGATACAACCCATCATTCCAGGCCTAAAGGATTGATTCGGGACCAGAATTTCCGGAACAGAAAAATGTACGCAGTAGTTCAGACAGGTGGCAAACAGTATCGGCTCAGCGTTGGCGACAGCGTCAGGGTGGAAAAGCTCGCCGGCGAGCCGGGAGATGTTGTCGATCTGCCGCAGGTGCTGATGGTCGGGGACGGCGAGCAGGTATCCGTCGGAAGCCCGGTCATCGAAGGGGCCTGTGTCAAGGCAGAGATTCTCGCGCATGGGCGGGATAAGAAAATCCGTGTTTTCAAGATGAAGCGGCGTAAGAAATATCGGCGTACCCAGGGTCACCGTCAGTCTTTCACACAACTGCGGGTGACAGATATTACGCAATAAGCCCAGCAAGCGGCTGGAGGTTATCGGAAATGGCACATAAGAAAGCAGGCGGCAGTTCACGCAACGGCCGCGACTCAGAGTCCAAGCGCCTGGGCGTAAAGCGGTATGCCGGGGAAGCCGTCCGTGCGGGGAACATCCTGGTTCGTCAGCGCGGCACTGCCTTTCACCCGGGGGTTAATGTCGGTCTGGGTAAGGATCATACTTTGTTCGCCCTGGCGGAAGGCAAGGTGCAGTTCGATATAAAAGGGCCGAAGAGCCGGCGAACCGTAAGCGTGCTGACGGAGAGTTAGCAGCGCTCCCCGCGGTTCGCAAAGACCCCGCCAACTGAGCGGGGTTTTTTACGAGTAAAGGGTGTCAGATGAAATTCGTCGATGAGGTCGTCATTACCCTGCAGGCCGGCAAAGGCGGTCATGGGTGCTTAAGTTTTCGCCGGGAAAAGTTTGTCCCTCGAGGCGGGCCGGACGGCGGAGACGGCGGCCGAGGGGGTGACGTTATCCTGCGGGCGACTGCTGAACTCAACACGCTTGCCGATTTTCGCTTCACGCGCAAATTCTCGGCGGGAAACGGGACGGGAGGCGCGGGCCGCAACCGGACCGGGGCGGCCGGCAAGAATTGCATTATTCCGGTGCCTGCAGGAACGCTGGTGTTTGCGGAACACACGCACGAACTGCTTGTTGACCTCGACACCCATGGGCAGGAATTCAAGGTCGCGGCAGGAGGCCGGGGCGGCGTTGGCAACGCTCGGTTTAAGTCGTCGGTAAACCAGGCGCCCCGAAGAACCATCCCCGGCGCTGAGGGCGACCGCTTATCTGTCCGGCTTGAGCTGCAGGTGCTCGCCGATGTGGGTCTTTTGGGCTTGCCAAATGCCGGTAAATCGACGCTGCTCTCGAAGATCTCCGCGGCGCGACCCAAGATCGCGGATTATCCTTTCACGACGCTGTACCCGCACCTCGGCGTGGTGGACATCGGGGCCGGTGCAGGATTTGTGGTCGCCGATATTCCCGGACTGATCGAAGGTGCCGCAAAGGGAGCCGGCCTTGGGGTACAGTTCCTGAGGCACTTGCGCCGTACCCGGCTGCTTCTGCACATTGTCGATATCAGCGACCATGAGAGCGAACCGCCTCGCTCGGCGGTGGAGGTAGTGGTGAAAGAACTTGAAACATTCGATCCGCAGCTCGCAGGTCGTGACCGCTGGCTGGTCTTCAGCAAGTCGGATTGCCTGGAGCGCGCAGCAGCGGCGGCGATCTGTGAGGAAACCCTTTCCCGCCTTGATTGGGGCGGCCCCTGGTTCCTGATCTCCGGGGTGAGTGGCGCGGGGTGTGATGAGATGTGCCAGAAGATCTGGCAGAAACTGGATGACGAGCGTGGCAAAAGATAGCGAGACGCGGGCGGCGAAACAGCGTTGGGTGATTAAACTCGGCAGCGCCCTGCTTGCCCAACCGCAGGCTGGGCTTAACCTGCCTTTGATCGCTTCTCTCGCCGACGTCTGCGTGCGACTGCAAAAGCAGGGCATTGACCCGGTCCTGGTCTCCTCGGGTGCAATCTCCCAGGGTCTGGTTCGGCTCGGATGGGTCGGTCGACCCCATGAACTGCATCAACTGCAGGTTGCCGCGGCGGTCGGTCAGATGGGTCTGATCCGGGCGTATCAGGGCGCTTTCGAGGAACACGGTGTCCAGACAGCGCAGGTCCTGCTGACCAGCGCCGATCTTAACGACCGCACCCGTTACCTCAATGCGCGCAGCGCACTGCGGTCAATGCTTGAGCTCGGTATTATTCCCGTGGTCAACGAGAACGATACCGTGGTCACCGAAGAGATCCAGTTTGGGGATAACGACTCTTTGGGTGCGCTGGTAGGCAATCTGGTCGAAGCGGACTACCTGGTCATTTTGACCGATCAGGAAGGGCTCTATGAAGCGGACCCGAAACACGACCCCTCTGCGGAACTGATCCGGGAAGGGAGCGCCGGGGATCCCTTCCTTGAGCAGTTTGCAGGCCCGAGCGGTGTTCTCGGCCGGGGCGGCATGCTGACCAAGCTCCAGGCGGCAGCGAAAGCCGCAAGGTCGGGCGCATCGACGGTGATCTGCTCCGGGCGCAATCCCGAGCACTTGCTGGGAATCCCCGACGGGGTGATTCCCGGCACCTTCCTCAAGGCGGCTGCGGGGCGGATGGCGGCCAGAAAACTTTGGCTAGCGGGCAGGATGCAGTCGCGCGGGCGACTCTTTATCGACGCAGGCGCTGAAAAGGTCCTGGTGAATTCAGGCAGGAGTCTTCTGCCTGTGGGTGTGACCCGGGCGGAGGGCGACTTCCGGAGGGGCGATCTGGTCGACTGCCTTACGGAAGGCGGCCACAGGCTGATGGCGCGAGGGCTGGTGAACTATTCGGCAGCGGAGACCCGGAAGATCGCCGGCCACTCAAGTCTTGAAATAGAACAACGTCTGGGTTACATCGATGAGCCGGAACTCATCCACCGCGATAATATGGTGCTGCTTTAAAGCGCAGCGCCGGCCGCGGGTGAAACGCGAATCAGGCAGCAGCCGTGGCTTTCGCCTTGAGGCGTGCGTTAAGGCGGCTTTTGAGTCTTGCCGCCTGGTTGGGGTGCGCAAGGCCTTTGCGCGCAGCACGGTCGACGCTTGAGGTCAGTTCGCGGTAAGCCGTCTCGGCAGCCGAGGTATCTTCCTCCTGGAGGCTGCGGTTGAACCGTTTGACCGCGGTGCGCATATGTGAGCGCTGCGACATATTTCGGGCCCGGTGATTTGCTGCCTGCCGGGCGCGTTTTCGTGCCTGTGCTGAGTTGGCCAAGGGTTTCTTCCGGTAAAAAAAGACGCGGAAGTATCGGGAATTACAGCACTTTTGTCAATGGGGCTCTTTTGAGGAGGGCATTAAGGGCGTAGCATGCGCTTTCTGATGATTAAAAACGTCGGCACGGTCGGATCGATGACCTTCGTCTCCCGGATCACCGGACTGATTCGGGATATCGCGTTCGCCCAGTTTCTGGGAAGCGGCGCGCTTGCCGATGCATTCTTCGTCGCTTTCCGGATACCCAACTTCTTCCGCCGGATTTTCGGGGAAGGGGCGCTTTCCGTTGCATTTGTCCCTGTTTATTCAGAGTTTGAGACCCGCTACCCACCGGCACAGGCGCGCGCATTTCTCAACCTGATGGCGGGGAGGCTTGGACTCGTCCTGGTGCTTTTTGCCGTAGTCGGCGTGCTCGGGGCGCCGGCGCTGGTGAGCGTAATGGCACCCGGGTTCATCGATGATCCCCTGCGGTTCGAATCGACAGTCTCGACCCTTCGCCTGACCTTCCCGTATCTGTTCTTTATTTCGCTGGTGGCGATGGCGGGGGGCATTCTGAATACCCATGACCGTTTCGGCGTCCCCGCCGCCACCCCGATTCTCCTGAACCTGTGCCTGATTGGCACGGTCTTGCTCCTTGTGCCCGAATCACAAAATGCCGCGGTCGCGCTCGGAGGCGGGGTCCTGCTGGCCGGACTGGTGCAGTTGGGTTTTCAGTTTCCTTTCCTGAAGAAAATCGGCCGGCTGCCCGTTCCGCGGGTCCGGGCAAACACCGTCGATGAAAAAGCCGGTTCGGAAGGCGTCGGGCAGGTGATGCGCTTGATGGTGCCGGCGATATTCGGCGTATCGATTGCCCAGATCAACCTGCTGATCAATACCGTGCTCGCTTCTTTCCTGGTGACAGGCAGCGTATCCTGGCTGTATTACTCCGATCGTTTGATGGAGTTTCCGCTGGGGGTTTTTGGGGTCGCGCTGGCGACGGTCATCCTGCCGATGCTTTCACGTCAGGTGGCCGAGTCGGACGAGGAAAGTTACGGCAGAACACTCGACTGGGCGCTGCGCCTTGTTTTTCTGATTAGCCTGCCGGCCGCCGCTGCGCTGGCGGTGCTTGCGTTCCCGCTGATGGTGACGCTTTTCCAATACGGCGCATTTTCCGGCGGGGATGCCGTTATGGCGGCACGCGCGCTTACGGCATTTGCGCTGGGTCTGACAGGTTTTGTCCTGGTTAAAGTGCTGGCGCCGGGTTTTTATGCGAGAAAGGATACCCGCACACCCGTTGTAGTCGGGGCGATTGCGATGGTCATCAACGCACTCGTCGCTGTGACATTGGTGTGGCAACTTGCCCACGTCGGCCTGGCGCTCGCGACCAGTATTGCCGGGCTCGCCAACGCCGTGCTTTTGTATCGGAAACTGAAGCAGTTGGGCCATTTCACGGCGGGGCCGGGTTGGCCGCGCTTTTTGATCCGCGTGCTGCTGGCGACGGTAGTGATGTCACTGGCCCTGTATCTGGGTCAGGGTGACCAACGGGAGTGGCTCGAGGCGTCACTCGTACAGCGGGTAAGTCATCTTCTGCTATGGATTGCGATAGGTACGGCTTTGTATTTCAGTTCGCTGTACCTGATGGGTCTTCGCGTGCATCGGCTCCTGGAGCGGCCATGACCGCGTCTGAGACCTTATCAGCAGAAGTCATTGCCGCGATCAGCCGCCCTGGCGAGACAAGACAGTTCTCGCTCTCCGAGGCGAAACAGGTCTTGCCGGTGTTGAAGAAACTGACCCTGGCGGCATCCGACGAGCTTGGCCCCTTCCAGGAGCGAATGACATCGCTGCTGGACTGTGACCCGCGTCAGGGCCCACTGCAGGATCAGTTTGAGCGCATTGTCAGGAAATGGATTTCTCAGGTGCAAAGGCTTGGGCTTCGGGTTACGGGGCTTTGGGAGGTGGGGTTTGATACCGGTGATGGTTATCTGTGCTGGCGCCATCCTGAACTGCGTCTGGCATACTTTCGGCATTACGGAGAAGACTTTTCGCTTCGCCGGCCTCTCGCCCAGGTGATTGAAGAAGATCAACCCGAGTGGGCATTTCAGTAACACTCAGCTTGAGCACCGCATGATACTGATTCGCGATTTTTATAATGTTCAGGAACGACACCGGCCCTCGGTGGTGTCCATCGGCAATTTCGATGGCGTTCATGTGGGTCATGTGCGCTTGTTGGGTCTTCTCAAAGAGCAGGCCCAGGCGCTCGGCGTCAAAACTACGGCAATGACCTTCGAGCCGCATCCGCACGAATTCTTCAGTCCGCAAAACGCCCCGCCGCGTCTGCTGCGCTGGCGGGACAAGATCGAAAAGTTGACGGAAGCCGGCGTCGATCAGGTGTTTTCGCTTCGCTTCAACCAGACGCTGGCACAGACTTCGGCGGAAGATTTTGTGAAGAAATACCTCGTCGACGGGCTCGGGGTCCGGCACGTCGTCATTGGCGATGATTTCCGCTTTGGTCGAAAACGTATAGGAGATGTTCACCTGCTGCGCGAACTCGGTGAAAGATGGGGTTTCAGTATCAGTACCGTGGATACCTACATCATTGCGGGAGAGCGGGTCAGCAGCACCCGAATCCGGGAAGCCTTGAGGCAGGATGACTTTGATCTTGCCGAAGACCTGCTGGGCTATCGCTATGCCATTCAGGGCCGGGTCGCTCATGGCGACAGACGGGGCAGGACGATAGGTTTTCCGACCGCCAATATCGTGTTGCCACATGACAATATTCCGGTCTGGGGGGTCTACGCAGTCCGGGCACACTTCTCCGGCCGAAAGTCTCAGGCCGGAGTCGCCAATATCGGCATCAGACCGACAGTTGGCGGTGAGCGTGTCCTGCTGGAGGTACATCTTTTTGATTTTTCCGAGGAAATATACGCAGAGCGGGTCCGGGTGGAATTCCAGACCAAGATCCGCCCGGAGCGGCGCTTCGAATCGTTCGAGGCCTTGAAGGAGCAGATTGCACGCGACGCCAGTGCGGCACGGCAGTGGTTTGACGAGTAGCAAAGATCAGGTCACAGCAGCGACGATGTTGCAAACGAGGACAAACCGGCGGGCTCTTTTCGCACTGATCTCAGTGTTGCTGATCGTGCTGGATTGGGGCAGCAAGGTATGGCTTCAGGCACTGTTGGCGTCCACGGGGCCACTGGAGGCCTTTCCCGGCCTGCGCTTCATCATCGTCTACAACCAGGGCGCGGCCTTCGGATTGTTGGCTTCAGCAGGAGGGTGGCAGCGGGGTCTTTTGATCTCGTTGGCAGCTGGAGTCATGGTATATCTTGGCTGGCGCCTGTGGGCTGCACGGCCGGACGAATCAAGACTGAATCTGGGATTCGCAATGATTCTCGGCGGTGCAGCGGGGAACCTGATTGATCGCGCACACTATGGGCACGTGGTTGATTTTATTGATCTGTATGCCGGTAGCTGGCACTGGCCTGCGTTTAATGTCGCCGACATGGCGATCACGATAGGGGCCGGTCTTGTCATTCTGGACAGCATAGGCCTGCTGGGCAGAAAGAACGATTAATCGCGCAGGATTGGTCGGATGAAAACCGTCAAGACTGATGATGCGCTAAAGATCCGCTATCGGATCATCAATGTTGAAGGGGCGACTGTGGAAGATTCCGGTGACGAGTCGATCACCATTGTCGTGGGAGATGACAATCTGCCCTTGGCTGTTAACCGGCAACTCGCCGGGAGCCGGTTGGGGGATCACCTGAGGATCGATATCAGCGCGGCGCAGAACGCATTCGGAACTTACGATCATGAAAAAATTCAACCCATTGCGCGCAGCGAATTCGCCGCTGTGGGGAGCATCGAGATAGGGATGCTGGTTGAGTTTTCGATGCCAAACGACGAGGTTGTCGCCGGCCAGGTAATCGGCCTTGACGATGACCGGGTATCGGTCGATTTTAATCATCCTCTGATCGGCCGTGACTGCGTGTATGAGATCGATGTGGTTGGCTTTGCCGAAACCGTCACGACGGCCCCTGAGTCCGGAGCGGGATAAGTGACACCCTTTGAAATCGAGTTGGCGAATCCGCGCGGCTTTTGCGCCGGGGTTGACCGGGCCATAGAAATTGTAGAGCGTGCGCTTAAGCGGTACGGCGCACCTATCTTTGTCCGCCATGAGGTTGTCCACAACCGCTTCGTTGTCAGCGACTTGAAGCAGAAAGGAGCGGTGTTTGTCGACGAACTCGAAGAGGTGCCGGATAACAGTACCGTCATTTTCAGCGCGCACGGGGTCGCACGCACAGTTCAGGAAGAGGCACGAAGCCGGCGACTCAGGGTCCTGGATGCCGCCTGTCCGTTGGTGACCAAAGTTCATACTGAGGTCAGCCGATATGGGCGTGAAGGGAAAAGCGTCATTCTGGTCGGCCATGCAGGCCACCCGGAGGTCGTGGGCACCATGGGCCAGGCCTTGGGCCCGGTAATGCTGGTCGAAACGGTCGACGATGCTGATCAATTGGCTGTGGATCCTGGGACACAGCTTGCCTACGTTACGCAGACTACGTTATCGGTCGATGACACCGCCCGTATTCTTGACCGGATACGCGAACGTTTTCCCGAGATAGAGGGACCGCGACGCGATGACATCTGTTACGCGACGCAGAATCGTCAGGATGCAGTTCGTAAGATCGCGAGGCGCTGCGATGTGGTGCTGGTGGTTGGTTCTGTTACCAGTTCCAATTCCAACCGACTTCGGGAATTGGCCCAGCAGGAAGGCACGAGTGCATATCTGATTGATGGCGCGGAAGATGTGCGCGACGACATGCTCGACGGCGCAGCGCGCATTGGCGTAACAGCCGGCGCGTCAGCACCAGAAGTTCTGGTCGTTGGAGTCATCCGCAGACTTCAGTCGCTGGGCGGTGTTCTACCGAGTCCTGCCGGACCCGTTGCTGAGGGGGTTTCATTTTCGCTTCCGCTCGAGTTGCGCGAATCCCCATAGATCAATCGCAGCGGCAGTGACACCGTTCCGGGTGTCACTTGGAGCACCGTGTAAGCGGTCACCTGATCCCGGAATGGTCGTATAATCCACGCCCTTCAGTACGAACCCTGCCGGTGTAGCTCAGTTGGTAGAGCAGCGCATTCGTAATGCGAAGGTCGTAGGTTCGAATCCTATCTCCGGCACCAGTCACCCCTGTTGCGAGTTGTTGGCTCCGGACCTTGAAGATGATGAAAATCTCAGGTTGCAAGCGAATTCTGGTTACCGGCGGCGCCGGATTTGTCGGTTCCCATCTTTGTGACCGGCTTGTCGCGGCTGGCGACGACGTAGTCTGCGTCGACAACTTCTATACCGGTGACAAACGCAACATCTCGCACCTGCTTGAGCAGCGCAATTTCGAACTGATCCGGCATGATGTCACATTCCCGCTCTACCTTGAGGTGGATCAGATCTACAACCTGGCGTGCCCCGCGTCCCCGGTGCACTACCAGCACGATCCGGTGCAGACGACGAAGACGAGCGTTCATGGTGCGATCAATATGCTGGGGCTCGCCAAGCGCACCGGGGCGAGGATCCTTCAGGCTTCTACCAGTGAGGTGTACGGCGACCCCGAAGTGCATCCACAGGAAGAAAGTTACTGGGGCAGGGTGAACCCGGTGGGTATCCGGTCCTGCTACGACGAGGGTAAGCGCTGCGCGGAGACCCTGTTTTTCGACTACTGGCGCCAGCACCGTCTGGAAATCAAGGTGGCCCGCATTTTTAACACCTATGGGCCGCGCATGCATCCGGATGACGGCAGGGTGGTTTCCAATTTCATAGTGCAGGCACTGCGCAAGGAACCGCTGACGATCTACGGAGATGGGTCCCAGACCCGCTCTTTCTGTTTTGTGGATGACCTTGTGGAGGGTCTTATCCGCCTGATGGGCTCTGAGGCTGATTTCACCGGGCCGGTCAACCTTGGTAATCCTGGAGAGTTTTCGATGCTCGCCTTGGCAGATGCCGTGATCAGGGAAACCGGCTCCAGCTCAGCAACGGTATTCAAGCCGCTGCCGCAGGACGACCCCGTGCAGCGTCAGCCGGATATCGGGTTGGCGCAAAAGGCGCTGGATTGGAGACCCGAAATTGAACTCGAGGAAGGACTCAGAAAAACGGTCGACTATTTCAGGACCATTGTCTCGGAAGACCCTTAGGCCCCTCAGGATAATAACGCTATAAGTTACGGAAAAATAACGGAAATATGTGAACCCATTGCCAGGCTCAGCCTGTGAGCCTGAGCGGTTATCAGAATGGCCCCAGATTCACTTAAGAAGGGGCAGGACAATGCGGGATTTCATTGATTTTCTGATGTGGTCTGGATTCACCCTGATCTCAGCAGGCGGGTTCAGTCAGTGGAGTGGTGTATACGTTGAAGGCCTTGATGGGCCTGAACTGATGGCCCTTGGCTTATGCGCCAGTGTCGTCGGCGGCAGCGGCGCGTTGCTCATGCTACGGGGCCTTTTCAGGGTGGCAGTTGGACTGCCCCTCTTGTCGAAACTGTTGTCTGGTGGATGGCGCTGGACCGGCACCATGAAGCCCCTGGGGGGTTATCTCGCTCACGGCTGATGCGCCTATAACGGCGACGGCTGCAATCCGGATTTTCCCGGAGCAACGCCGTGCCCGGTTCAGGTTATCGAAAGCATCTCGGTGAGTGCCTGGGCTGGCGGCAACGGATATCCGCTGGGGCCTGATCAGTCGTAGACCCCTGGCATTCCAGGCGGGCGGGTCTTGAAGCGCTTGTGGACCCAGAAGTACTGGCTCGGGGCCCGTTCCACGCAGCGTTCAATGGCCGCGTTCATCTTGGCGGCATCGCCTTCTTGCGTGCCGGCTGGAAAGCCCTGCAACGGCTCTTCGATCACGATCTCAAACCCCGCGCCACGCGGCAGGAGATAGGTGGCGCAAGGCAGTACCGGTGCCCCACACATCTTTGAGATGCGCCCGAGCACGGGCCAGGTTGCCGTTGCAACATTAAAGAAAGGGGCGAAGACGGCTCTTCTCTTGCCGGGATCCTGATCGGGCAGGTAGTAACAGCCCTTGCCGCCCCGAATCGCCTTCAACATTTGCCGAAGGTCGTCCTTGCGCTCATACATCGTGCCGCCGAAGCGCTGACGGGCGCGCAACATACTCCGGTCGAGCACCGGATTTCGGGTCCGCTGGTATACGCTGACACCGGGGGATCGCAAGGAAAGAAAAATACCGCCGAGTTCGAGGGCAAGAAAATGGGGCGCCAGCAGAATGAATCCTGTTCCCTGTTGCTCGATCCGATCAAGGATCGCCTCATTTTTGACGGTCACTCGTGCGCGCAGTTTGGACTCCGGCGCCCACCAGACAAAGCCTGAATACAAGAGCATTCTTGCGGTATTCCGGATGTTTTCTTTGGCCAGGGCCCTGATTTCATCCGCGGGGCGGTCGGGAAAGCACAATGCGAGATTACGCTCTGCGATTCGTCGTCGGGATGGCAACATCGTGCGCAGCAGATCCCCCAGAACGGTTCCGGCATGGAATAGTGCCGGCATCGGAATCAGGCTCAAAAGGCGCAGCAGTCCAAGTGCAAGCCAACTGCCCGCATAGCGGATGTGGAAGGGACTTCTAACGGGTCTCGGCATCTTGATTGGGGAATGCGGACCGCTGCGCGATTTCACAGCGGATCAACCGCGTTGGAGAAAATATAAACTGCATCTGCGACCGATATAAATATTTTGGATGACTTGCGCTCGGGGGAGCGGATGCCCCTGTGTTATAGTGTTTTCACTGTATCGCCGGGTTTCTCCAAGCCACCGGCTCCAGAAAACCAGTTTCGGGAGGCTCTTTGACAGAGACTATTGTACTCACCGCCGAGATGGTTGCGGTGATGGCGATACTGGTTCTCACCATCTTCCTTTTCGCTTTTGAGATCGTCCGCGTTGATGTCGCCGCGGTCGCGATCATGGTACTGCTCGGACTGACCAGCATGCTGCCCGGCTATTCCGGACTGGTCCCTATCGGGAATCTGTTTGACGGCTTCTCGAGTAATGCCGTGATTTCGATTATCGCGGTCATGATTATCGGTGCCGGCCTCGATAAGACCGGGATCATGAGTCAGCTTGCGGGAAAGATTCTGAAATACGGCGGCCGGACCGAGAGCCGGATTATCGCGATTATCTCCGCTACCGTGGGCATCATTTCCAGTTTCATGCAGAACATCGGTGCTGCGGCCCTTTTTCTTCCGGTAGCCACCCGGGTTGCCCGCCGCGGTAACCTGCCGATCTCCCGCTTGCTGATGCCGATGGGCTTTTGCGCCATTTTGGGGGGCACCATGACCATGGTGGGATCCAGCCCTCTGATTCTGCTGAACGATCTCATCGAAACGTCAAACCGGAGTCTGCCAAGTTCGGTCGAACCCATGCAGACGTTCTCTTTATTCTCAGTGTCCCCCATCGGAATTGCCATGTTGCTCGGCGGCATTTTTTATTTCGTGCTATTGGGTCGTCTGGTGCTTCCTGTGGTGAAAGATAAACCCCAGGAATCGGGGAGTACCCTCCAGTATTTCTCTGAGGTCTACGGAATTTCAGGCGAGGTCTTTGAGGCCCGCGTAGGTGTGGACAGTCCGCTTGCCGGGGGAACGCTGTCGGATATCGACAGCGCCGGCCGCGGCGGGTGGATCGTCGCGGTCCGCACCGGCGACAAGTTTACGGTCGCGCCCTCCGGTGAAACCGAGCTTTGGCCCGGAAGCGATCTTGCCATCATGGGGCCGATGGATTCTGTTCAGCATTTCTGCGCTGAGAACGCGCTTGACCTCAAAAGAGAAATGGATGTCTTTTCGGAATTGCTGAGTCCTACGGCGGCTGGGATCGTTGAGGTCGTGGTGCCGCCTGACTCGAACCTGATCGGCAAGTCGATAAGGGAAGTGTCACTTCGACAGAGCTACGGAGCTACCGTGCTCACGATATTCAGAATCGATCAGGTGATTGATCGGGATCTGCCCGAGTTCGTTCTTCAGGCCGGTGATACCCTGGTACTGCACGCCCGCTGGCAGGATGTTGCGCCGATTGCGAGGAATAAGGATTTTGCCGTGGTGACGGACTTCCCGCGGGAAGATACGCGCCCCGAGAAGTTGCCCCATGCGCTGGTGTTTTTCCTCATTGCGCTTGGGCTGATCCTCTTTACAGAGCTGCGACTTTCCGTTGCGCTGATGACCGGGGCCCTTGGCATGATTATCAGCGGCGTCATTCGGGTTGACGAAGCGTACCAATCAATAGGATGGCAGAGTGTTTTCCTGCTGGCGAGCCTTATTCCGCTTGGGCTTGCGGTGGAATCAACCGGCACCGCAGCCTGGATTGCTCAGCAGACCCTGATCGTGCTTGGACAGGTCCCTGTTTGGGTGCTGCAGGCGAGCATTGCGGTGCTCGCCACGATTTTCACGCTGTTGATGTCGAATGTCGGGGCGACTGTCCTTCTCGTGCCGCTTGCGGTGAATATTGCGATCGGTGCGGGCGCCGACCCTGCGGTATTCGCCCTGACCGTCGCCATCGCAACCTCGAACTCCTTCCTGATTCCAACTCACCAGGTCAACGCGCTGATCATGGGGCCGGGCGGCTATCGGGTCGTGGACTTCATGCGCGCCGGCGGCATTATGACGGTTTTGTTCCTGGTCATTATGATGCTGATGCTGAACCTGATTTTTTAGCAGGCCGGCGACTGGCCCGAGCGACATCAATCCCGAAGCAGGTGGATCTGCTCCCACTCGAGCATAACCTTCTTGCGTGAACTCCCCCACCGGTATCCCCCGACTGCGCCGCCTGAGCGGATTATCCGGTGGCATGGAATCAGGAAGGACACGGCATTGCGTGCAACCGCTGTGCCGACAGCACGCACCGCCCGGGGCTTACGGATCCGCGTCGCGAGATCCCCGTAAGTGATTGCGGCACCGATAGGGATGCCGAGCAGGGCCCGCCAGACCTGAAGTTGAAACTCGGTCCCATGTACCAGCACCTCCAGGGGCTCTTTCGGAAGCGCCCCCGCGCCGGGGAAGATCTGCGTGATGATCTTGCCCGCTTGTTCGCTCGCCGGGTAGAAGCGCGCCCCGGGCCATGTGGCTTTTAAAGGCGCAAGGGCCGCCGCTTTGGTTCCTGAGACAAAGGATAGCCAACATATACCGCGTTTCGTAATACCGAGCAGGCAGTCGCCGAATGGACTGGGATGAATCCCATAGCCGATTTCGAGGCCCTCGCCGCGGTCGCGGTACTCCGCGGGCGTCATGCTCTGGAAAGTCACAAAAAGATCGTGAAGGCGGCCAGGCCCCGACAGCCCACTGTCGAGCGCAGAATTCAGAACATTGCCACCATCGCGCAACTGCTGTTGCGCGTGAGTCAACGTCAATGACTGCAGATATTTTTTGGGACTGATCCCGACCCATCGCTTGAAAAGCCGTTGAAAGTGGTGGGGGCTCAGTCCGACCGCATCGGCCGTCTGCGAAAGCGTTGGCTGTTCGCGAAAGTGTGCCCGGAGAAAAGCCAGGGCTTTTGCCGCCCGTTCGTAATCAGAGTCTGAATGGTGCTTTGCTGCGGTCATGGTCGCAGAGAATAGATTTGTCGCAGGTGCCACGCAACCCGATTCTTGCGGCCTTCTGAATGACCGAAGTCAGCCGGCCTTTGATACACTCAGCGGGGAAAATGGCCAGGAAGAACTAAAAGGCCATTGACATATGAAACAACCCTATTCCCATCAGGAGATCGGGATATTTCGGAGGCAGCATGGCAAGTGATTTTCCAGATCAGGCGCAGATTGTCATCATTGGCGGTGGTGTCGTGGGATGCAGTGTCGCCTATCACCTTGCCGAGTTAGGCGTGAGTGAGGTGGTATTGCTGGAACGCAAAGCGCTCACCAGTGGCACCACCTGGCACGCGGCAGGACTGGTCGGGCAGTTGCGGGCAACCCAGAATCTGACGCGGCTTGCGCAATACACGACGGAGCTTTATGCCCAACTTGAAAGCCTGACTGGACAGGCGACGGGATTTCGGCAGAACGGTTCGCTTAGCCTCGCGACGGATGGGGAACGGTTTGAAGAACTCAAGCGCGGGGCGTCCATGGCGAGTTGTTTTGGGCTCGAGGTCGAGGTAGTCAGTCCGAAAGAGGCCCTGGACCTGTACCCGATTATGGCAACAGAAGATCTCGTGGGAGCGGTGTTTCTACCCCGGGATGGACAGACCAACCCGACGGATACCACACAGGCATTGGCCCGGGGTGCACGAGACAAAGGTGTGCGGATTTTTGAAGGTACCCGCGTTGAATCCTTTGAAAAACGCGAAGGGCGGATCAGCGCGGTGGTTACCCATCGCGGGCGAATCGCCTGCGAGACTGTGGTCAACTGCGCCGGGATGTGGGGACGGGAACTCGGGCAAATGGCCGGCGTGTCGGTGCCGCTGCATGCGGCCGAGCATTTTTATGTGGTCACGGAACCCATTCCTGATCTACCCAGAGATCTGCCGGTTGCCCGCGAACCGTCAGCGTGTAATTACTACAAGGAAGACGCGGGCAAAATGATGGTCGGGATGTTTGAACCGGTGGCAAAGCCATGGGGAATGGACGGCATCCCGGAGGACTTCGAGTTTGGGACGCTGCCAGAGGATGTCGGGCATATCGAAGAGCCGCTCAGCAGGGCGATCGCCCGAATTCCGGTCCTTGGCCAAACCGGAATCAAGATTTTCTTCAACGGGCCGGAAAGTTTTACTCCGGACAACCGGTATTGGCTCGGACCATCCATTGAGATCCCGAACTTCTTCGTTGCTGCAGGCTTTAACTCCATCGGCATCCAATCTGCCGGTGGTGCCGGGAAAGTGCTGGCAGAGTGGATCGTCAACGGGCATCCGCCGATGGATCTTTGGGATGTCGATGTCCGCCGGATGATGCCGTTTCAGGTAAACCGCCAGTACCTGCACGATCGAACAGTAGAGGCGCTCGGCCTGCTCTACGCAATGCACTGGCCGTTTCGCCAGCCGGAAAGTGCACGCGGGGTGCGAACCTCTGTCCTGCATCAGCGGTTGACTGACCTTGGCGCATGCTTCGGCGAGACCGCTGGGTGGGAGCGTGCTAACTGGTTCGCTCCGGAAGGGGTCGAAGCCGTCTATGAATACAGCTATGGACGCCAGAACTGGTTCGATTATTCTGCGCAGGAGCACCGCGCGGTCCGCGAAAACGTAGGTGTCTTTGATATGAGTTCCTTCGGAAAGTACCTGGTTCAGGGCCGGGATGCCTGCCAGCTGCTGGAGCGGGTGAGTGCGAACCGCATGGATGCGGAACCCGGGCGGGTTGTCTACACCCAGTGGCTCAACGAGGAGGGCGGAATCGAAGCCGACCTTACGGTAACCCGGCTCAGTGAGCAGGAATATCTCGTGGTAACAGCCGCCGCATCACAGACTCGGGATTTTCACTGGCTGCGAAGCAGTATCCGTCCTGATGAGCATGTTTTCGCAACCGATGTGACCGGTGCCTACTGCGTTGTGAGTGTCATGGGCCCGGGATCCAGGGAACTCCTGCAGAAAATAACGCCGGCCCAACTATCGAACCAAGCGTTTCCTTTTGGCACCTCTCAGGAGGTCGAAATGGGCTACGCACTCGTCAGGGCCACCCGGATCTCTTATGTCGGGGAGTTGGGCTGGGAAATTTACGCCCCGAGCGAGTTCGCCCTTGGGGTATTCGATCGCCTTGTCGATGCCGGTCAGGAATTTCAGCTTCAGCCCGCGGGCCTGCATGCCCTTAACAGTTTGAGAATCGAAAAGGCGTACCGCCACTGGGGCCATGATATCGGGCCGGATGACAATCCTTTTCAGGCAGGTCTCGGATTTGCGGTCGACCTCGATAAGCCCGGCGGCTTCAGAGGCCGTGACGCCTTGCTTCGGCTGGCCGAAGCGCCGCTGAAACGCCGGTTGGTTCAGTTTCTCCTGGAGGACCCGATGTCGATGCTCTATCACGAAGAACCCATATGGCGCGACGGCGTGCGGGTCGGCAGAACCACGTCCGGTATGTACGGACATTCACTTGGCGGTTGCGTGGGTCTGGGTTATGTTGAAAGTGGTGAGGCGATCGATCGTGCTTTTGTCTCAGAAGGGAAGTGGGAGATTGAGGTTGCGGGCGAGCGCCTTGGCGCAACTGCGAGTCTTTCGCCGCTGTACGATCCCCGCTCCGAGCGAGTGAAGTCCTGACATGTCCGGCACTGAAAAGCTGTATCAAGACGATGCGTATCTCCGGGAATGTACGGCAAAGGTGCTCGCCGTAACGGGGCAAGCCGTAATCCTCGATCGGAGTGTCTTTTACTGTCAGGGGGGCGGTCAGCCGGGGGATACCGGAGAGTTCATCCTGTCGGATGGGCGTATGGTAAAAGTTACTGATACCGTCGCACAGGCGGAAACGGGGGAGCAGCTGCATCTGATCGCGGAGGGAGAAACACTGCCTGAAGTCGGGGAAGAAGTGCTTGCCCGTATCAACTGGGAAAGGCGCTACCGATTTATGCGGATGCACAGCTGCATGCACATGCTCTGCGCCGTCATTGACGCGCCCGTTACCGGGGGTTCCGTGAGCGATGGTCGCGCCCGGCTGGATTTCGATCTCCCGGACCCGGTCGACAAGACTCAGGTGACCGAGGCTCTGAACGGGATGATTCGACGGGACCGGCCGAGGCACCTGCGCTGGATAACCGATGCCGAACTGGAATCCCAGCCCGAACTGGTTCGGACCATGTCGGTCAGCCCGCCAAGCGGTCAGGGAAGGGTGCGGCTGGTCGAATTTGAGGGGATCGACCTGCAGCCGTGCGGCGGAACCCATGTTGCGCGATCGGGGGAGATCGGCGACGTTCGGGTTGCAAAGATCGAAAAGAAAGGCAAACAGAACCGCAGAGTGATCGTGGAGTTTGCCTGACAACAGGAACTGATCTCGGTGGCAGAGCGTGCCCGCCGCCTTGTTCAGACGTTGGAATCGGGAACCGCGTTTTTCTTCTCGGTGATGAAATCGCGCAGACCGTCGTCGACACCTTGGTCGATCGGCGGCGGTTCGTAGTCTGCCAGCATACGTTTCCAGGTCACGTTGGCACGTTGCGCAGCGTCGAGCGCACCCTCGGCCTGCCACTGCTCAAAGCTGTTGCTGTCGGCGGTCGTGGAGCGATAGAACGCTGTCTCAAAATTCGCCTGGGTATGCGCGCACCCGAGAAAGTGGTTGCCGGGCCCGACTTCGGCGAGTGCATCCATTGCCTGTCCATTCAGGGAATCATCAATCCCTGAGAGAAAGACCTCTATCATCCCGGCCTGGTCGGCATCGAGAATGAACTTCTCGTAACCCATGGTGAGCCCGCCCTCGAGCCAGCCGGCGGTGTGCAGCATGAAATTGACCCCTGCGAGCATGGCACTTTGCAGGGTGTTGGCAGATTCATAGGCGGCCTGGGCATCCGGGAGTTTGGAAGCGCATAACCCGCCGCCGCTGCGAAACGGAACCCCGAGTCGCCGTGCCAGGGCCGCGCAGGTAAAAATGACCATGCTCGGCTCTGGCGTGCCGAATGTGGGCGCTCCTGAGTGCATCGAGACAGCGCTCGAGAAGGTGCCGAAGATAACGGGCGCACCCGGCCTTACCAGTTGGGTAAAACAGATACCAGCCATCGCTTCGGCGAGAATCTGGGTACAGGTCCCAACGACAGTTACCGGAGACATTGCGCCGGCGAGTATGAAGGGCGAGATGACGGTCGCCTGATTGTTTTGCGCATACACCCGGGCGGCCCCAAGCATGGTTGCGTCGAAGGTCATCGGGGAGTTGGCATTGATCAGGCTCGTGACGACGCAGTTCTGATCGACAAAGTCCGCGCCAAAGACGATCTTGGCCATATCCACCGTATCCTGGGCCCGGGAAGGTTCGGTGACGGATCCCATGAAAGGCTTATCAGAGAGCCTGAGATGGCTATAGACCATGTCGAGATGCCGCTTGTTCACCGGGATATCAACCGGTTCGCAGACGGTTCCCCCGGAATGATGCAGTGACGGGCTGAGGTAGGCCAGCCGGACAAAGTTTTCGAAGTCTGCGAGCGTGGCGTAACGCCGGCCCTGGTCAAGGTCGTGAACAAAAGGCGGACCGTAGGCAGGTACAAGCACACAGTGGTTGCCGCCGATGCGGACATTTCGGTCCGGATTACGGGCAAACTGGGTGTATTCAGCGGGGGCGCTCTGTCCGATGATTGACCGGCACAGGCCGCGGGGAAATCTGACCCGCTCACCATCGACGTTCGCCCCTGCCTGTCGAAACAGCGCCAAAGACCCGGGATCGTCCCGGAAATCGATACCGGTCTCCTCAAGCAGGGTCTCTGCATTTTTTTCGATCAGGGTCAGCAGTTCTTCGCTGGCCATTTCGAATGGCGGAATCCGCCGGGTAATATAAGGAATACCGGAGCGGACCGAGTTGGCCCGCTTTGCCCATTTCTCGGATCGGGTACTGCCTCTGGAACGACGCCTTTCCTGACTCATGGATTTCTACCGAGGTTCATCAAGGCAATTATCAAGTCCGCCGGTAAAGGCAGGTGCCAGGAGAGCGACACGCAAATAGCCGCAATCGTCAGAGGGCCCGGTCAGCGTGAACCTGGAGTCAGCGAGGGCGGTCTAGCGCACAAATCCGGCGCATTCAGAGTGGTTATCTGTCGAGGGACCATAGACTCCGTGACACACCGAAAATACAATACGCGGTCTCGCACTCATTGCCGATAAGGCCAAGCGACGGCGGCACCCACATCGGCAGGTGTATTTGCAACGATAACCACGAGATGTCAAAGCATGAAAGTACTCGTCCCAATTAAGCGCGTGATCGATGCCAATATCAAGGTGCGCGTCAAAGCCGACCACAGTGGGGTCGAGCTGAGCAATGTCAAAATGGCAATGAATCCTTTCTGTGAGATCGCGGTGGAAGAGGCGATCCGGCTGCGCGAGGCGGGCACCGCAGAGGAGGTGGTCGTCGTCGCAGTAGGGCCCAGCCAAAGCCAGGAAACCTTGCGTACCGGGCTGGCGATGGGTGCGGACCGTGCGATTCTGGTGGAAACAGACCCCATTCCGGAGCCGCTCGCTATCGCGAAACTGCTGAAAGCGGTCGCCGAAAAAGAAAACCCGGGCATGATCATCCTTGGGAAGCAGGCCATTGACGGCGACAACAACCAGACCGGTCAAATGCTCGCGGGCCTGCTCAACTGGTCGATCGGTTCATTTGTTTCGAACCTGGAGGTTGCGGGCTCGTCGGTCAAGGTCACCCGGGAAGTCGATGGCGGTCTTGAGAATATCGAACTTGTCGCCCCGGCTGTAATCACCGTCGATCTGCGTCTGAACGAACCCCGTTACGCTTCGCTGCCGAACATTATGAAAGCCAAGAAGAAGCCGCTCGAGACACACACGCCTGAAGATCTCGGCGTCGATGTCAGCCCTCGGCTTGAAGTGTTGCAGGTGGTCGAACCAGCGGCGCGCGCCGCTGGTGTTCTGGTCACGAGTGCTGACGAACTTGTGGATAAACTGAGAAACGAGGCAAAGGTCATCTGATGAGTATTCTGGTTATTGGAGAACACGATAACTCCAGTCTTCGCCCTTCAACGCTGAATGTTGTCAGCGCGGCCAAAGAATTGGGTGACTCAATTGATGTGCTGGTCGCTGGCAGCGACTGCCAGGGTGCCGCGCAGGAGGCAGCGACGATTACCGGCATTGCCCGGGTTCTTGCTGCCGATGAGCTAGCCCTCGCCGATGGCCTTGCGGAAAATCTGGCACCGCTGATCCAGTCTTTGGCTGAGAACTATACCCATGTGCTGGCGCCAGCCACGACTTACGGGAAGAACCTTCTGCCGCGCGCAGCGGCGTTGCTTGATGTTCAGCAGATCTCGGACATCAGCGGCATCGAGAGCCCGGATACCTTCGTTCGCCCCATTTACGCGGGTAACGCAATGGCCACCGTCCGCTCCGGTGACGCTTTGAAACTCATTACGGTGCGTACAACCTCTTTCGAGGCGGCGGAGCAGACAGGGTCAGCGCCGGTAGAGTCGGTTTCCGGGAGTGTTGACGCCCAACTGTCGACGTTTGCCGGCGAGGAACTTACGCGCTCGGAACGTCCGGAACTGACCACGGCGGATATCATTGTATCCGGTGGCCGAGGTATGCAGAGTTCAGAGAACTTCGCGATGCTGGAAGCCCTCGCGGACAAGCTGGGAGCGGCCGTGGGCGCCTCGCGTGCGGCGGTCGATGCAGGCTACGTGCCGAATGATTATCAGGTGGGGCAGACGGGCAAGGTCGTGGCCCCGAGTCTCTACATCGCGGTGGGCATTTCCGGGGCGATTCAGCACCTGGCAGGGATGAAGGACTCCAAGATTATTGTGGCGATTAACAAGGATGAGGAAGCGCCCATTTTCCAGGTCGCGGATTACGGCTGGGTGGTTGACCTGTTTGAGGCGATACCGCAGTTAGATGCGGCACTGGAGGCAACCGCCAGGTAGGGTGAGTGCGCCCCGGCCGAGCCGGGGCGCGTACCATCGAACCGGCTCTACTGTCGAGCCTTGCGTTGATGCGCAATACGTCCTTGTATTGTCCGCACGCCTCTCAATGGCACAGTGAGTATCCCGGGAACAGTCCGGTCGTTCCGTGAACGAGATCACAAGGCCGCGAAACGTAAACGTTATTGGGCGTTGAGATCCTCCAGTCCAAGGATCGGCAGGATTCCCCAGGCGCTCGAGACAACGTGGTCAGCTCCCCATGTCTTGGCATCCTGTGGGACACCATAGCCCCAGGTAACCGCGACGGTTGCTATCTTAGCCGCCTTCCCGGCAACGACATCGCGCAGGTCATCGCCGATGAATATTGTGCGTGACGGAGCCACCCCGATTTCTTTGCAGGCGTGAAGCAGGGGCAGGGGATCCGGCTTGGTGCGGCTGAGGCTGTCGCCACTCAGAACCGATCTGGCGCGCAGATCAAGCTTGAGCTTGCTGAGCAATGGGGCGGTGAAGCGTGCCGGCTTGTTGGTGACGATTCCCCAGGGAATATTCCTGTGATCAAGCGTGCCGAGGAGCTCACTGACTCCGGGAAACAGGCGAGTCTTGACACACAGATTGGCGTAGTACTCCTCGAGGAGCTGTTGCCGCAGGGGGCTGTGCCTGGCTTCTTCACGAGTGATAGCGAATCCGTTTTGAATCAGGCCGACACTGCCTTCGGCAACCCACCAGCGCGCCGTCTTGAGCGGCACTGCAGTTCGGCCCGCAGAGACTAAGACCACATTCAATGCTGAAACAAGATCCGGTGCCGTGTCAGCGAGGGTTCCGTCGAGGTCAAACAGCGCGCAATGCGCCGTGGAAACTGTCCGGGGAAGGGGCACTGCAAAGATCAGGCAGGCGAGGCCTGCCGATAATGCGAAATATAATTTACCGCCACGCCCTCACCCAGCGTGTAACGTTTGGCAAGCGGGTTGTAGTGCATTCCGGTGATATCCTCAATCGCAAGCGAGGCGCGCCGCGCCCAGGAATCAAGTTCTGAGGGACGGATAAATTTTTTGTAGTCGTGGGTGCCGCGGGGAAGCAGCGAGAGGACGTACTCCGCCCCAACAATGGCAAACAGAAACGCCTTGAGGTTGCGGTTGATAGTTGAGAAGAAGATGCTGCCGCCGGGTCGGAGGAGTTTGGCGCAGGCGGCGACGGTTGCCGAGGGATCGGGGACATGCTCAAGCATCTCAAGGCAGCAGATGAGGTCAAAGCGATCCTCGTTCTCATCGATCAATGACTCGACGGTAGTGTGTCTGTAGTCAATCGAGATGCCGCTGGCCAGCGCATGTAATCGGGCAACATTGATAGGAGCAAGACCGGCGTCGATGCCGACAACGCGGGCCCCTTTTGCGGCGAGACTCTCGGCCAGGATCCCACCGCCACAGCCTACGTCAAGCATCCGAGCCCCATCGAGCGACACACGCTCATCAATATAGCCAAGCCGCAGCGGGTTGATTGCATGTAAAGGCGCAAACTCGCTTTGCGGATCCCACCACCGCGAGGCCAGGGATTCGAACTTGTAGAGTTCCTGAGGATCCGTGTTTTGCATAGAGGCACCGGTCACAGTCGTGAATTGTAGCCGCGGACGTGTAACGGAGCGTTAAGTTCCGGGTGAATCAGGGGATTGTCAGAATCGCGCGGCGGCTTCTGCCGGCATCCTATTTTCTTGTTTCTCTGTGGAAATCTCGCTAAAATATCAGGTTGCGGTGCGGGGTGGAGCAGTCTGGCAGCTCGTCGGGCTCATAACCCGAAGGTCGTAGGTTCGAATCCTACCCCCGCTACCAAATGGTGTGATCAGGGACCCCGCAGCAGCGGGGTTTGTTTTTGGGATCACAGAAGCAGGCAACGCGGGTTGGATAGGGACGGAGTTTTGCTCGTGGATAACAGTGCGATCCGGACGCTGCTGGAGCCCGCCGTTGAAGATATGGGGTATGAGTTGGTCATGGTCGAACTCGCGGGGTCGCCCGCGGGCGGCCAGGTCTTACGGGCCTATATCGATGCGCCAGGCGGGATATTGCTGGAGGATTGCGAGCAGGTGAGTCGACAGATCAGTGCCATTCTGGATGTGGAGGACCCGATCAAGGGGGAATACACCCTGGAGGTGTCATCACCCGGTATTGACCGCCCGTTGGTCAGTCCTGAGCACTTCCTTCGGTTTGAGGGCAAACAGGTAAAGGTGCTGATGCGGGAGGCGCACCTGGGGCGGCGGCGCTTTACCGGCCTCTTGGCCGAGGCGGGCCCTGAATGTGCAGTGATCGAACTGGATGGTGAAGCCTACGAGCTTCCGTACAAAGGAATGGAGAAAGCGAATCTGGTCGGATTGGATTGAGCCAATGGGGCAGGGCCGGCGGGTAGCGGTCGATGAGTAACAGAATCGCAGTGCTTCGGAGTATTGAGAGATGACAAAAGATGACGTTTTAATGATGGCGGATGTACTGTCCCGCGAGAAAGATATCGATCGGGAAATCGTGTTCGAGGCTATTGAGGCTGCACTTGCCACGGCAACCCGCAAACGGAACCGCGAGGACATCGAGGTGCGCGTGGAGATTGACCGAAGCACCGGCGACTACGAGGCTTTTCGTCAGTGGGAGATCGTCGAGGACGATGCGGCGGTCGAGAATCCAGCACGTCAGATGACCTTAGCAGGAGCAGAGATCAGTTACCCGGATGATAGTCATGAGATCGGCGGGGTAGTTGAGGAGCCTCTGGAAACGGTCGCGACCTTTGGCCGGATTGAAGCCCAGGCTGCCAAGCAGGTCATCAGCCAGAAGGTGCGGGAAGCGGAGCGCGCCCGGGTCTATGAGGAGTTCAAGGACCGTGTGGGTCAGATGGTACAGGGAGTGGTCAAGCGGGTAGGTAACCGGGAAGCTATTATTGATCTCGAGGGCGTCGAATCCTCCCTGCCGCGCTCGAACTGGATTGACCGCGAGATTCTGCGCAGCGGAGACCGCATCAAGTCGATACTGATAGAGGTCCGTTCGGAGCCGCGCGGGCCTCAGCTCGTTTTGGACCGTCGCTGCCCGGAACTCGTGATCAAGCTTTTCCAGCTGGAGGTTCCGGAGGTGAGCCAGGGTGTCATTGAGATTCTGGGTGCCGCGCGGGATCCGGGGTCAAGGGCCAAAATCTCGGTACGTTCACAGGACAAACGAATCGACCCGGTGGGGGCGTGTGTCGGAATCCGGGGAGCCCGGGTCCAAAGCGTCTCCAATGAGATCAACCTCGAGCGTATCGACATCATCACCTGGGTCGACAACCCTGCAGAATTTGTCATTAAGGCGCTTCAGCCTGCAGAGGTGGACTCTATCCTGGTCGATGAAGAGTCACGCTCGATGGATGTGGTAGTGGAGGAAAGTCAGTTGTCGCTCGCCATTGGCCGCGGCGGCCAGAATGTCCGGTTGGCGTCCGATTTGAGCGGGTGGGAACTCAATATCATGACGGACGAGGCCGCTGCGGAAAAAGCAGAGCAGGAGGCGCAACAGGCCTGCGAGCGGCTGATGACTCAGCTCAATATCGATTCCGAAGTCGCCGGGGCTCTGGTTGAGGAAGGCTTTGTGACGCCAGAGGAGGTCGCCTACGTACCGGTCCAGGAACTGCTGGATGTCGAGGGCTTTGATGAAGATCTGGTCGAGCAACTTCGGGTTCGTGCCCGGGATTTTCTCGACATCCGGGAAATCGCGGAACTCGAAAAGACGCGTCCTGAAGCAGACCTTCAATCGATGGAGGGAATGGATGATGAGACCGCGACCTTGTTTGCGAGCAATGGAATCCGTTCAATGGAGGACCTGGCGGAGTGCGCAACTGATGAACTGGTCGAAATGACGGGAATCGATCCGGAACGGGCGGGCGAGTTGATCATGACCGCGCGAAAACCCTGGTTTGAAGCGGATCCGGAAACTTTGGATAGTGCGGCCTCTACCTAATCTTCAACGGTAAATATTTATGCCTGTCGTACCCATAAAAAAACTGGCTGAACAGATCGGCATTCCACCGGAAAAACTCCTTCAGCAGTTATCTGTTGCCGGAGTATCCGGGAAGGACGCCGACGGCATTCTCGATGATGACGAGAGGAGCACCCTGCTGGCGTATCTTCGGGGTGGAAAGGCGGCAACTTCAGCACCGAAGCCTCAGGAAAAAGTAACGTTGAACCGCCGCACCACTACCGCGGTGAAACAGAGTTCACGTACCGGAGGATCCAGAACCGTCCACGTCGAAGTCAAGAAGCGCCGCACCTATGTCCGCCGGGGCGAACTGCAGCGTCAGCAGGAAGAAGCCGAACAGGCAGCCCGGGAGGCAGAAGAGGCCCGGGAACGTGAAGCGCAGGCGCAGGTAGAGGCAGAAGAGAAAGCAAAGCAGGAGGCCGCGGTAGCGGCTGAAGCCGAGGCACAGGCGCAGCGTGAGGCTGAAGCGGCGGCAAAAGCGGCCGAGCAGACCACGCAGATAGAAACCCCGGTGCCCACGACGCCGGTACCGCCGGAAGACGGGAAAGGCGCCGGGCGGCGCGAGGATAAGCCCAAGAAACGCAAAGGAAAAGGCCGTTCCGACAGCGGTGGAGAACTGCACCTTGCGGAGGGTAAGCGCGGGCGGCGCAGGCCGAGGCAGCCCATCAAGCCTCGCAGGCTGACCTCTACCACGGCAGGTCAGCACGCCTTCGAAAAGCCCACGGAGCCTGTCAGCCGTGAGATTTCGGTGCCGGAAACGATCAGCGTTGCTGACCTCGCGCAGTCGATGTCGGTGAAGGCGGCCGAGGTGATCCGGGTGCTGATGGAGATGGGAAGTATGGTGACCATTAATCAGGTGCTGGATCAGGACACAGCAATACTGGTCGTCGAAGAGATGGGTCATAAAGCGTTGGCTGCGGATCTCGATGACCCGGAGGCAATGCTGAGTGCCGATGAAGGCGCCGATGATCGGCCGGCCGTTGCCCGCGCACCGGTCGTTACGGTGATGGGCCATGTTGACCACGGCAAGACCTCGCTTCTTGACTATCTCAGAAAAACCAAGGTCACTGCGGGGGAGGCCGGGGGCATCACACAGCACATCGGCGCTTATCGCGTGGCTACGGAAAAAGGAACGATTACATTCCTTGATACTCCCGGCCATGAGGCCTTCAGCGCGATGCGTTCGCGCGGCGCCCAGGTGACGGACCTGGTGGTTCTTGTGGTGGCCGCGGACGATGGCGTGAAACCGCAGACCATCGAGGCCATCAGTCATGCGCGACAGGCTTCGGTGCCGCTGATCGTTGCGATCAATAAGATGGACAAGGAGGATGCGGATCCCGATCGGGTCAAGCAGGAGCTTGCAACGCAGGAAGTTATCCCGGAGGATTGGGGCGGTGACACACTCATGAATGAGGTGTCGGCGATGACGGGAGAGGGTATCGACACCTTGCTCGACTCTGTACTGCTGCAGTCGGAGATGCTGGACCTCACCGCACCGGATCAGGGCCTGGCGTCGGGAACGGTGGTCGAGGCACGCCTTGATCGGGGCAAGGGTGTGGTCGCCACGCTGCTGGTTCAGAAGGGCTCACTCGGAAAAGGCGATATCGTGATCGCTGGGCGCGAATTTGGCCGGGCCCGTGCAATGACCAGCGATTCCGGCGAGGTTGCGAAGGTGGCTGGACCTTCGACGCCAGTCGAGATTCAGGGATTAGGCGGGGTACCGGATTCAGGCGACGAATTCTCGGTTGTCACGGATGAACGCCGGGCAAGAGAGGTTACCAGCTACCGTCAGGCGAAGTTCAAAGAGGTCAAGCTCGCGAGACAGCAGAAAGCCAAACTCGAGAGCATGTTCAGCGAGATGGGAGAAGGCCAGGCAAAGACCCTGAACGTCATTATCAAAGGCGATGTTCAGGGCTCGGTTGAGGCCCTCACGGAATCTCTGGAAAAGCTGAGTACCGATAAAGTCAGAGTGCTGGTTGTGCACGGCATGGTCGGCGGCATTAACGAGTCCGACGTCAACCTTGCTGGAGCGTCTGAAGCGATTGTCATTGCCTTCAATGTCCGGGCTGATGCAACCGCGCGCAAGTTAATTGAAACGGAAGGCATTGACGTGCGTTACCACAGCGTCATCTACGATGTGGTCGATGAGGTCACCACCGCGCTCACGGGGATGCTGGCGCCGGTCATTCGTGAACAGGCGGTGGGGCTCGCCGAGGTACGGGATGTCTTCCGGGTTGCGAAGATGGGGGCGGTAGCAGGATGCCGCGTTATTGAGGGCGAGGTCCGCCGACACCTTCCGGTCCGGGTACTTCGCGACAATGTTGTTATCTTTGACGGCCACATTGATTCACTGAAGCGGTTTAAAGACGATGTCAGTGAGGTCAAATCGGGCTTTGAATGCGGTATCGGGGTGAAAAACTATAACGACATCAAGCCCGGTGACCAGATCGAGATTTACGAAACCATTGAACAGGCAGCGACTCTGTAGCCGGAGTCAAGAGCGCACATGCAAGGCGTAGACCGGACGCGCCGGGTGGGGCAGCTTTTACGTCGCGAACTCGCGGCGATCATCCCTCGTGAAGTTCAGGATTCCGCCCTGGGGCTGATCTCAATTACAGCGGTTTCAGTGAGTAAGGATTTGCGGCACGCCCGTGTCTACATCACCAGTCTCGCCCCGAAGGTGAGCCAGTCCGAGATTGCGGCCCACCTCAACGCGCGCTCGCCAACATTGCGTTGGGCGCTCGGTCAACAGGCGCAGCTGCGCCGAACCCCCGAACTCGTCTTCGAATACGATTCCAGTATCGAGCGCGGGGCCGAAATGTCGAAACTCCTGGAAGACATCGACATACCCCGCGATGAATCGGGCGAGGCGTAGCAATGGGCCGCAGAAGAAGAAAGCCGGCCGGCGACCCCGTTGATGGCATCCTGCTCCTGGATAAACCTGAGGGCATTACCTCCAACGATGCACTGCAGCAGGCACGAAAACTCCTCGGCGCCCAAAAAGCGGGCCATACCGGAAGCCTCGACCCGATCGCAACCGGGCTTTTACCACTGTGCTTTGGGACGGCAACCCGCTGGTCGGGGTATTTTCTGGGTTCCGACAAGTACTATCGAGCCACTGTCCGCCTGGGTGAGAGCACCGAGACGGGCGACAGCGAAGGCACCATCATCGAGACAAGAAATGTTTTGGTGAGCGACGAGCAGCTGCAAAACGCATTGAGCCAGTTCCGCGGAACGTACTTACAGGTTCCACCGATGTACTCAGCGATCAAGGTGGATGGCCAGCCGCTGTATAAGCTGGCCCGCCAGGGTAAGGAGATTGAGCGTCAAGCCCGCGAAGTAACCGTAGATACCCTGGATCTTGGCGGTTTCAACGGTCGTGATGTCGAGCTTACCATCCACTGCTCCTCAGGGTTCTACGTTAGAGCGCTGGCGACGGACCTCGGTGAGTTGCTGCAAACGGGCGGGCACGTGACAGCACTGCGGCGTCTGGGTGTTGCGGACCTCAGTGTCGAGGATTCAGTGACACTCGATGACCTTGCGAAAATGGCAGATTATCCAGACCGGCGCGCTTGCCTCGGGGCGGTTGACGATGCACTCGAACATCTGCCTGCCGTCGAGCTCTCGGTAGACGCGGCGTTTTATCTGTGCAGGGGGCAAAGCGTTCGGGCGAACAATCTTCCAGCCGAGGGGAGCGTCCGATTGTATTCTTCGTCGACGGGCTTTCTCGGGGTGGGGGTCGTCGCTGCTCATGGAACGGTAGCGCCTGAGCGCCTGGTTTCCTCGGGAATCCAAACTGCCTGAATTTGTTGAGGAAACACCGGCATGCCTGTAGAATACCGCGGCTTTCAATTTGCGCCGGCGCGAGCGGGGAGATCATCCCGGGCCTGGCGTTCAGAACAGAGGTGAAGGTGGTCGGTTGTGCTTGCTTTCGCGAGGGCTGATGGCCCGCGAGCGAAGCCAGAGAAAGCCAGAAAAACCCGGAAAGAGCCGGGGCGCATTGGCAGTGATTTGTGTTCGCGCTGCAATCGACGCCGATCACGTTTCACTTTTTTGGATTTTTTGCAAGAGGGGTCTAGTTATGTCGTTAGTGGCCGAAGATAAAGCCAAGGTTGTCAGTGACTACGCCACCGGGCCCGGGGATACCGGCTCGCCCGAGGTACAGGTTGCATTGCTGACTGCAAGAATCAGCGACCTCACAGATCACTTCAAGACGCATGTACACGATCATCACTCCCGGCAGGGACTGCTGCGCATGGTGAATCGTCGACGCAAACTTCTGGACTACCTGAAAGACCGTGATGCCGAGCGTTATCGATCGCTCATCGGGCGTCTGGGTCTAAGGCGTTGAGTCCGATTTTCCTACTCAGATCTACGGAGTATCCGATTGAATAAAATTGTTGAGACTTTCCAGTACGGCAACGAAGAGCTTCGCCTGGAGACCGGGCAGATCGCCCGTCAGGCAACCGGCGCGGTACTGGCCAGTATGGGAGAGACCGTCGTCCTGGTGACGGTGGTGGCCGCGAGAGAGCCCAGCGACCGGGATTTTTTCCCGCTCACTGTTGACTACGAAGAACGAACCTACTCCGCCGGCCGAATCCCCGGCGGTTTTTTTAAGCGCGAGGGCCGACCGTCTGAAAAAGCGATCCTGACCTGCCGGCTCATCGATCGCCCCATTCGTCCGTTATTCCCCGACGGCTTCATGAACGAAGTCCAAGTGATTGTGACGGTGATGTCGGTTGATCCCGAGATCGACCCGGATGTCGTTGCCATGGTAGGTGCTTCGGCCGCACTGGCAATCTCAGGCGTTCCCTTTAACGGCCCTGTTGGCGCGGCCCGCGTCGGCTTTGTCGATGGCGAATATGTTTTGAACCCGACGGCCTCACAGCTTGAAACTTCCGCGCTCAATCTGGTGGTTGCCGGCACGAAGAGCGCAGTTTTGATGGTGGAGTCCGAGGCCAAGCAGTTGACAGAAGAGCAGATGCTGAACGCGGTCATGTTCGGGCACGAGGCTTCGCAGACCGCAATCAATGCGATCGAATCCCTGGCCGCGAAAGTGGGAGCTGAGCGCTGGGAGTGGCAGGCGCAGGCAGAAGATCAGAATCTTCTGGATAAAGTCTCTGGCCTGGTGACCACTGATATCGAAAGTGCCTACCAGGTTGCCGATAAGACCGCACGCCAGGATGCGATGGCGGCTGTACGGGAAAAAGCCGCGGCCGAAGTGCTTTCCGACGATTCGGATGACGAAGATGCCGAGCGCCTGAAGGGGGTCATTAAGGGCATCGAGAAGGCGACCGTTCGCGGGCGGATTCTGGCGGACGCGCCGAGAATCGACGGCCGAGACCGGGAAACCGTTCGACCGATCAGTATCGAGACCAGCATACTGCCACGCACACACGGTTCAGCACTGTTTACCCGAGGCGAGACGCAGGCGATCGTGACCTGCACGCTAGGCACAGAAAGAGACTCGCAGATTATCGACGCACTGGAAGGGGAGTGGCGCGACCCGTTCATGCTTCATTACAACTTTCCGCCTTTCTGCGTTGGAGAAACCGGCCGTGTAGGCTCTCCGAAACGAAGGGAAATCGGCCACGGCCGTCTTGCGAAGCGGGCCATCCTTGGGGTGCTGCCTTCTCCCGAAGAGTTCCCTTATGTCATCCGCGTCGTATCGGAGATTACAGAATCCAATGGATCGAGTTCTATGGCAACGGTCTGTGGTACGAGCCTCGCGCTGATGGACGCGGGGGTCGCTCTGAAAGCTCCGGTAGCGGGCGTTGCGATGGGTTTGATCAAGGAAGACGACCGGTTTGCAGTCCTGACTGACATTCTGGGGGATGAGGATCACCTGGGCGACATGGATTTCAAGGTGGCGGGAACCTCCGAGGGTGTCACTGCGCTGCAGATGGATATCAAGATCGACGGCATTACCCGCGAGATTATGGAACAGGCACTGGCCCAGGCGAAGCGGAGCCGGATGCATATCCTGGCCGAAATGGATAAAGCGATCAGCGCTCCGCGGGAGGAGATGTCCCGTTATGCACCCAGAATCACGACCATGTCCATCCCGACAGACAAGATTCGCGACGTCATCGGCAAGGGCGGTGTCACGATCCGCGCAATCTCGGAAGCAACAGGAGCGGCGATAGACATCGAGGACGACGGCACTATCAAGATTGCTACCGCGGATTTATCAGCCGCCGAGGAAGCGCGTCGCCGGATTGAGCAGATCACCGCAGACGTCGAAGCGGGGACCATCTACGAGGGCAAGGTCGTCCGCCTGATGGACTTTGGCGCCTTTGTAAATATTCTGCCGGGTAAAGATGGACTGGTCCACATTTCACAGATATCCGACGAGCGGGTGGCTAACGTAAGCGACAAACTTGCCGAAGGTGATATCGTTAAAGTAAAGGTGCTCGAAGTGGACAAGCAGGGCCGCATCCGGCTGAGCATGAAAGCCGTGGAGAGCGCTGCCTGAACGAGTTCGTCAGACTCCCAGGTACGCCGGTGACTGTCTGCCGCACCGGGAAACCACGATGACCATAAGCGAGTCGAACCTCGTCTGGATGGACCTCGAGATGACCGGCCTTAATCCACAGGCCGATCATATTATTGAAATCGCCACCGTGGTAACGGACGCCGATCTCAATCTCCTTGGCCAGGGCCCGGTCCTGGCGCTGCAGCAGCCGGAAGCGGTGCTCTCCGAGATGGACGATTGGAACCAGAGCACCCATTCGGAAACCGGACTGTTGGCCCGGGTGCGCTCCTCCACGGTGACTGAATCCGAAGCCGAATCCGCCACCCTGGATTTCCTCCGTGGGTACGTAAAACCAGACACATCCCCCTTATGCGGGAACAGTATCTGCCAGGACCGGCGATTCCTCGCCCGCTACATGCCGCGTCTGGAAGCGTTTCTGCACTATCGAAACCTCGATGTCAGCAGCATTAAGGAACTGGCGGTTCGTTGGCGCCCCGGGCTCGCTGGCGGATTCGTCAAGAAGGGGGGCCACCGCGCCCTGGATGACATCCTCGAGTCGATAAAGGAACTCAAGTTCTATCGCGAGCACTTCTTCAGACTCGACTCTGGGAGTTAGGCCTTACTGACCGCTGTTCGAGTTGGCGGATGGCCCACTCGATGTGCTCATCTACCAGTTTCGAGATCGTGCCAAGCTGGGACTTCAGCGCCGTCATCGTCGATTCATCTGCAGGGCCGTTGCCCAGCGCTACGGCCAGGTTCCGCATCCAGCGTTCATAGCCCAGCCGGCGGATTGCGCTGCCGCGGGTATAGTGATCGAAACGCTCCGGGTTCCAGGAGAACAGTTCCAGCAGTGCAGGATTGTCCAGCCCGTGCCGGGCAGAGAATATTTCGTCTCCCTGGGGAGGCTGGCGATTATGAGGGCAGACCAGCTGACAGTCGTCGCAGCCGAATATCCGGTTTCCCATCATCGGACGCAGATCCTCAGGGATCGAGGATTTATGTTCGATCGTAAGGTAAGCAATACAGCGTCGCGCGTCGAGCTGGTAGGGAGTGTCCAGGGCGTTCGTGGGACACTCCTCGGCACAGCGCGAACAGGACCCGCAGTGGTCTTCCTGGGGCTCGTCGATCGGAAGCGGAAGGTCGGTATACATCTCGCCAAGGAAGAACCAGGAGCCTGTTGCCGGGTCGATCAGGTTGGTGTTTTTCCCGATCCACCCGAGACCTCCGTTTTGCCCGAGCGGCTTTTCCATGACCGGAGCGCTGTCGACAAAGGCGCGGTACGCAAACGGCCCAATTGCGGATGTCATCAGATCAGCGAGTTTCTGGAGTCTTCGGCGCATCGACCGGTGGTAATCCCGGCCGATCGCGTAACGTGCTATGTATGCCCTGCACGAATCCCGAAGCACCCCTTCGGCGGCCGGTTCGGTCTCGGACCAGTACCCCAGCCGCACACTGATCACTCTATAAACATCCGGAAACAGCGCCTTAGGATCCATCCGCTTAGCGGCATGGCGCGCCATAAATGCCATCTCCCCATGCCATCCGCGGGCGAGCCAGTTCTGCAATGCAGGTCCTGCAGCGTCAAGCTCGGCCGCTGAGATACCGACCGAGTCGAATCCGAGATCTCCGGACCAGCGTTGGATATCACGCTTCAGATCTGCGAGTGCGTCCGCCGACAAGTCGCCCATCACGTTATGATAGCCCGATGAACCACCTCGAGAATGTGCTTTGTTCGGTTTCCGAGGTTCGAGAGCTGGAGGCCGCCCAGATTGCAAACGGGGTCCCGGGGGAGGTGCTCATGGAAAGCGCCGGATCCAGCGCCTTCCGGCTCCTCCGTCAATGCTGGCCTCACGCCGAACAAATTGCCGTGTATTGCGGCGGCGGAAATAACGGCGGCGATGGGTATATTGTCGCAGGACTTGCCGCCGGCGCAGGACTTCATGTGAATCTTGTGGCTTTGGCACCGCCCGCAACGGCCGAAGCCCAGGGCGCGAAAGAAAAGGCGCAAGCGGCAGGAGTCCAGCCGACCGGACATTCATCGCAGGTGCTCAGTGAGGCCGATGTGGTGGTTGATGCGTTGCTCGGGATTGGTGTAACGGGAGCGTTGCGGGAGCCGTATGTCTCTGTGATTCGCGAGATCAATCAAAGCCCCGGCGTACGTCTCGCAATCGACGTGCCATCGGGCCTGAATGCGGATTCAGGCGCTGCTTTGCCCTGTGCAGTGAGCGCTGATGCGACGATCACATTTATCCGGAACAAACGGGGCATGTTCACAGGTTCAGGTCCCGACTACTCTGGGACGATTGTTCTGGAACACCTTGGCGTAGCGGTGGGAGTATCCAGAGAGCGACAGGAGCCGGGTCGCTGGGGTCTCCGCCTCTCGGAGGAATGGGTGAGGCAGGTCCTGCCACCCCGTCATGCGACTTTCCACAAGGGAAACGCAGGCCATCTCCTGGTCATCGGGGGCGGTCCAGGCATGCCTGGTGCGGCTGTGCTGGCGGGGCGGGCGGCTCTGCGCTCGGGTGCGGGACGGGTCACGATTGCCTGCCATCCGGACAACCGTCTCGCCGTCCCCTCGCATACCCCTGAACTGATGGTGGCGGCCCCGCAGGAGCCGCGTGATCTTGCCGCGCTGCTGGATCAATCTGATGCTGCCGTCATTGGCCCGGGCCTGGGACAGAGTGACTGGGCAAAATCACTGTATGCGGCCTGTCGAGACCGCCCGCTACCCAAGGTCCTTGATGCTGATGCGTTGAATCTGCTCTCGTGTGAGCCTGTTCCCCTGCCGGGATCTGTAGTGACACCGCATCCTGGAGAGGCGGCTCGGCTGAGTCAATTGAGTGTGGTGGAGGTTCAGAGCGACCGCCCGGCCGTGGCGGACACGCTCGCATCTAAATTCGATTCGGTCTGTGTGCTTAAAGGTGCAGGTACCCTGGTTGCCGAGACGGGCAAGCGGGTGCTTGTCTGTGACCGTGGCCACCCGGGAATGGCGACGGCCGGTATGGGCGATGTTTTGAGCGGGGTGATCGGGGCCCTGCTCAGCCAAGGGGTTAGCCCCTATGAGGCCGCCGGCGCGGGGGTCTGGATGCATGCTGCCGCGGGTGACCTTGTCGGGGCGCACGCTGGCGGCATCGGATTGATGGCGACCGATCTGGAGCCTTATCTCGGCCAATGGAGGGCGGTACCGCCTTCAGGAGTAGTGACGGATGGAAGGTGACTATGACGTCACCAATGCGGACCAGATGCGGGCTCTGGGCGAATCTTTTGCAGGGGAGTTACGCCTATCGGAGGTGGTGTTCCTTGAGGGCGATCTCGGCAGCGGAAAGACGACTTTTGCACAGGGTGTCGTCGGCGGCCTCGGTAGTGATGCCGCTGTAGTGAGCCCTACCTATACATTGGTTGAGGAGTATTTAACCTCCCTTGGAAAAGTCCATCATCTCGATCTTTATCGGATCGAAAGCCCCGATGAGGTCGAGGGCCTTGCCATACGGGATCGCTACGACGCCGGAACCGTACTCCTTGTTGAATGGCCGGACCGGGGTACCGGCTTTTTACCTTCACCCGACTGGCGGATTCATCTGCGCTATAGCGATCTGGGCAGATCGGTTTGTATATTGCGAAATTGAAGGCAAAGTCGAGTGCCCAGTGGGTTTGGTACTTGATGCCTGCGCTGGGATTTATCTGGCTGATGCTATGTGCGGCTGCAACCTGTGCAGATGATATTGCAGTGATCGGCAGCCGCCTTTGGCATGGCCCCGATAGAACCCGCCTGGTCCTCGAATTGTCCGGCCCGGTCGACTACAAGGTTTTCAGCCTCGAAGATCCCAATAGAGTCGTCATTGACCTTAAACACGCCCACCTTGGGGGCGCGGCTTCGCTACCGATAGAAGGGGGTGGCCCGATCAAAAGAGTCCGCACCGGCAACCCATCGGTGGGCGTGCTGCGCCTGGTACTGGATCTGCTTCGGCCGCGGAACTATCGGGCCTTTTTGCTCAGCCCGAGCGCTTCCTATCCGCACCGCCTGGTCATCGACCTCACCGGAACCGCTCCGGCCGCCACGACATCTGTCGACGCGTCTGACATCCGGGAGCAGGATTATCTGGTGGTGATTGATCCCGGACACGGCGGCGAAGACCCGGGCGCAGTGGGCGGCAAAGGGTCGCACGAGAAACAAGTTGTCCTGGAGATTGCCAGCCGCTTGAAGCGAATCATCAACTGGGACAGCCGGATGCGTGCTGTGTTGACCCGTACCGGTGACTACTATGTGAGCCTTCGCCGACGGGTGGCGTTCGCGATGGGCCGAGGGGCGGATATCTTCATCTCGATTCATGCGGACGCCGCGAAACGCCGCAGCGCCCACGGCAGCTCTGTTTACATTCTTTCTACCGACGGCGCGAGCAGCGAGTTGGGCAAATGGCTTGCACTTCGGGAAAATGCCGCGGATCTTGCAGGCGGAGTCGATATCGGGGAACAGGAGCCGATACTCCAGAAGACGCTTTTGGACATGGGGCTCGACTGGAAAATAAGGGAAAGCCGTGCGCTTGGCGCGCACCTCCTCAAGGCGCTGGGCAAAGTCGGCCCTTTGCACAGTCCGAATGTTGAGCGGGCAGGTTTTGCCGTTCTGAAGTCCGTGGATATTCCGGCAGTACTCGTCGAGACAGGATTCATGACCAACCGGGCCGAGGAGCAGGCGCTTGGCCAGGCGCTGGTGCAGGAGCGGATTGCCGGGGCGATTTTCCGTGGCTTGTCGACCTACTGTGACCTCGACCCACGTTGTCCCGAAACAGTCCGCGAGGCGGATGTTTACGTTGTGGCGCCGGGAGATTCTCTTGCATTGATTGCGGCGCGTCTGGGATTTACCGTAGCCGATCTCAAACGCATAAACCGTCTGACGACACAAACCCTGGAAATTGGGCAAAAGCTCACGGTACCCGTCCGATGAGTCTCGAGCATAGCGCCCCGGTGGTGATTCCGGCGACTCGGGCAACCGCTCCGACGCTGCCCGTGATCTGCCTTACTGGGTCGACGGCAACCGGGAAAACCGACCTTGCGATAACCCTGGCAAGACAGTTACCCATCGATTTGATCAGCGTCGACTCCGGACAGGTTTATTGCGAGATGAACATTGGAACGGCAAAACCGGAGTCTTCAATGCTGCAAAAGTTTCCGCACGGACTTGTTGATGTCCGGGAGGTTGACAATCCCTATTCGGCTGCGGATTTTCGGCGCGACGCTGAAGAACTGATCCAGCGGAGCCTCAGTAACCGACGCATTCCATTGCTGGTAGGCGGCACGCTTTTTTATTTTTCTGCCTTGCTGGACGGGCTGCCTGATCTTCCTGAGGCCGATCCGCGATTGCGGGCCACCCTGGAAGAGGAGGCGAACACAAAGGGGTGGGCAACGATGTACCGCAAGCTGCAGAAACTCGACCCGTCCGCTTCCCGACGAATTGATCCCAACGACCGGCAGCGGGTCCTGAGAGCGCTGGAGATCAATCTTCTCTCAGGGAAAATGATCGAAGCCACTGAATCTGCCAACGGCCTTATGGCGAGAGGCATTCCGGTGTTGAAGTTGGCCCTTTTTGTTTCAGACAGAGCGGCGCTGCATCGGAGAATTTCTGAGCGGCTCGATCAAATGTTACAGAGCGGCTTTGTTGCGGAAGTGAACGGTCTCAAGGAACAGTTCCCCGGCGCCCGGCAAACCCCGGCGATGCGCAGCGTGGGTTACCAGCAAATCTGGTCTTACCTCGACCAGGAAGTGAGTTACCGGGAAATGGTTGAAGATATCTGTACCGCGACGAGACGTCTTGCCAAACGGCAACTCACCTGGCTGCGAAACGAACCGGGGTGCGTATGGTTTGATACCCTGAACCCACGACTGACGGAAGGAGTTCTGGGGTTTTTGGCGAGTTCGGGGGTAGCTGCAGCCGGCAGGGTTGAAATATCAACCCGCGAGCCTTACATTCCAAGAGCGATAGAAATAAATCGTTAACAATCAATTCACGAAGAAAATAATTTATTTTCATATTGTGCACTGGCGTCGCGTTAACCCCGAAGACGGCACCGCAGATCTGCTTGCCGGTGGATACCGCCGCGGCCGTGTTCTGGCTGAAACAGGGGCCACGCCTGCCACCTGCACCATTTTTCAGACAGGAGCTTGTTCATGAACCAGCAAAGAGGCGCTGCACTTCAGGATCCATTCCTCAATATTCTCCGCAAAGAGCGAATCCCCGTATCCATCTACCTCATCAACGGCATCAAGTTGCAGGGCCAGGTAGAATCATTCGATCCCTTCGTCGTCCTCCTCAGAAACAGCGTAAGCCAGCTGATTTACAAGCATGCCATCTCGACGATTGTGCCGTCCCGGGCAGTTCGAATCCCCTACGGGAACGACGATGTCGATCACCGCGAAGAACTGCCTGCCCCTTCGGAAGAGGAATCCTTGCGCCCGCACTCAGAGACATTCACGGATTGATGCTGACCTCGTTCATCGGCGGGGTGCAGGCCCTGGTTGCGGCCAAGCTGGCGGCGCGGGCCTAGTACCGATTTGACGATCTCCAGCGATTCCCAACCGCGGCTGGACCAGCCCGAGCGCGCCGTGCTCGTACATCAGAGTTCGGTTAGCCGGGTGTTGGAGACGGACTTTGATGAGCTGGTTGGTCTTGCGGAGTCTGCCGGCGCAACCGTTGTCGGTCGGATAGGGGCAACCCGGCGTGTGCCGGAGGCCGGCACGTTTGTCGGCCGCGGTAAAGCGCAAGAGATCGCTGCATCGATAGAACAGGAAGGTGCGGATCTGGTGATCATTGATCAGCCGATCTCACCGGTTCAGGAGCGCAATCTCGAGCGCCTGACACAATGTCGAGTGATTGACCGGACACGACTGATTCTGGACATCTTCGCCCTGCGGGCGCGCACTCATGAAGGCAAACTACAGGTGGAACTGGCCCAGCTTCGACATCTGTCCACACGCCTCATTAGAGGATGGACGCACCTTGAGCGCCAGCGTGGCGGCATCGGCTTACGGGGCCCAGGTGAGACGCAGTTGGAGACCGATCGACGTCTACTGGGGATGCGAATCAGGCACCTGCAGAGCCGGCTTGCGAAAGTGGGTCTTCAGCGAGGCCTGCGGCGGCGACGCCGAAACCGGGAACGCCTTCCCACAGTCGCTATCGTAGGTTATACCAATTCGGGGAAATCTTCTTTGTTCAATAGACTGGTCGGTGCTCAGAGTTATTGTGCCGACCAGTTATTTGCCACGCTGGATCCCACCATGCGTCGACTGGACCTGCCGGGGTTTGGTCCGCTGATCCTCTCAGATACCGTGGGATTTATTCAGGGGCTGCCACACGCTCTCATACAGGCGTTTCTCTCGACGCTGGAGGAGGTAAGCTCGGCAGATTTTCTGCTTCGGGTAGCAGATGACTCATACCCGGATGTCCGCGAGCAGGAGGCCCAGGTCGAACAGGTACTCGAGGAGATCGGGGCGACCCACATTCCTTCTTTAACGGTGCGCAACAAGAGCGATGCGAGCGGCAGGACTTCGGAATTCATCAATGGGCAGGCGCACACCCGGCCGGTGATTCGGGTTTCCGCCAGAACCGGAGAGGGAATAGAAGCGCTTCAGGCACAGTTGGCAGAAAGTTTGTCGAGCGCAAGGCGTCCCTGCGTGCTGCGTTTGCCGGCAAGTCAGGGTCGGCTCCGCGCCCGGATATATGCACTGGCGACGGTTAATGAAGAAACCGTCACGGACGAAGGGGAAATCCTTATTACGATCAACGTCGACGCTCCGACGATAGGACGCATCGAAAATGAACCGGATTTTGATTCGGATTACTGGGTTGACCTCGTTCCCGGGGGCTCAGGAATAGGTGCGGCCGTGAAGAACGCTGCAACAGGAGCGAAGGTCTGAACGTGATAAAATTTGCGGTATCGCGAGTTCGTGGCCGCTTGTATCCCTGCGGTGACGACGATTTTTCACTCAAGAGGTAAATAGCACATGCCATGGAATCAACCGGGGTCCAACAACCGTGACCCCTGGGGTCAGGGTAATGGCCAGAATGGACCACCCGACCTGGATGAGGTCATCCGGGACCTGCAGAAAAAATTAGGCGGTCTCTTCGGGGGCGGAGGTTCTGGCCGCAAAGGCGGCGGAAAGTTGCCGTCGTTCGGTTCGAAAGCGATCGCTCCCATCGCCGTCATCCTGGTGGGGCTCTGGATGGCAACAGGATTTTACGTGGTTGAGCAGGGTCAGCAGGGCGTCGAACTGCGGTTCGGTGCCTACAAAACCATCAAAGATGCGGGCCTCAGGTGGCATATCCCTTACCCGGTGGAAGCCGTCGAGATCGTGAACGTTCAACAGATCCGGACGGTGGAGGTGGGCTATCGGACAAATACCCGCTCGAGCCAGCTCGCCGGGGTGCCCCGTGAAGCACTCATGCTGACAGCAGACGAGAACATCATTGATATCCACTTCGCGGTTCAGTACGACATTAAAGACCCCAGGGAATTGCTGTTCAACGTCGCAGAACCGCAGGATCTGGTTGTGCGCGGGGCCACAGAAAGTGCCGTCAGGGAGATCGTCGGCCGGAATACCATGGATTTCGCCATCACCGGCGGGCGCGCCGAGATCGCGCAGGAGACCAAGACCCTGCTACAGGAGATTCTTGACCGCTACGACACCGGAATCAATATCAAGGCAGTAGAGATGCAGAACGCGCAACCGCCTGCGGAGGTCAAAGCGGCCTTCGACGATGCGGTAAAAGCCAGAGAAGACGAGGAACGACTGAAGAACGAGGCTCAAGCGTATCAGAACGATGTCATCCCAAGGGCGCGGGGAGCCGCTGCCCGACTGGAGCAGGAGGCGATCGCCTATCAGGCCAGTGTCGTGGCTGCTGCACGTGGTGAAGCGTCGCGGTTTATCCAGGTACTCGATGAGTATGCCAAGGCGCCAAATGTCACGCGGGACCGGCTTTATATCGATGCGCTCGAAGAGGTCTATGGAAACTCAACCAAACTCGTTATCGACCAGAACAGTGGATCGAATAACGTGATGTATTTGCCGCTTGACCAGTTGATTCGACAACGCGGCGGTGCATCGGTTACCGGCGCAACCGGATCGGAATCTGCGGATGCGGGCTTCAGTGGTGGATCATTCAGCGGGGCTAACACTAACTCGCGGCAGGAGCGTTCCAGCCGTCTACGGAGCTTGACACAATGAGCGGCAAAAACATGATGTGGATCATCCTGGCGGTGATCGCAGTCGCGGTCGGCTCCTCGGCGATCTACTATGTAGATGAGCGTGAAAAAGCCATTGTTTTCCAGTTTGGCGAAATCGTGCGGTCGAATGACCAACCCGGGCTGCACTTCAAGGCGCCGCTTATCAATAACGTAAAGTATTTTGATGCGCGCGTGCAGACGATGGATTCGGATCCGGAGCTGTACCTCACCCAGGCAAAGAAGAACCTGGTGGTGGATTCCTTCGTCAAGTGGCGGATCACCAACGCGACCAACTACTATACCCGGCTTGGGGGGCTTGCCAGCAATGCGCGCAACCGACTTGCGCAACGGGTTAACGACGCCCTGCGCAGTGAGTTCGGCAACCGGTCGGTGCAGCAGGTGATTTCGGGAGATCGTGTTGAAATCATGGACGTGGTCCGTGAACTCACCAACGAAGAGACCGCCTCTTTAGGCGTCGAGGTGCTCGATGTCCGTCTCAAGCGGGTCGACCTTGATCCCGATATCAGTGAACGGGTGTACCAGAGGATGGAGGCGGAGCGCTCGCGTGTGGCGAAGGATTTAAGAGCGCGAGGCGCAGAGGCTGCGGAAAGAATTCGGGCCGACGCGGACCGCGAAAGAGCAATCATCCTGGCCGAGGCCAAGCAGAAGGCGCAGGAGGTCAAGGGGCAGGGAGATGCCCAGGCAACGGCTATCTATGCGGACGCGTTTAATCGGGATCGTGAGTTCTACCGCATGTACAGAAGTTTGAACGCTTACCGGAATACATTTGCGAGCCCAAATAACCTGCTCGTTATTGAGCCGGATTCCGAGTTCTTCCGCTACTTTAAGCAAGCGTCGCCGCCGTCGATGGAGCCCACGGAGTAGCGGCGCCCAGTGGAGTGGCGGGACCTCTTGGTCGCACTGGCTTTGGTGCTGGTCATCGAAGGGCTTATCCCTTTTGCCGCCCCGGGCAGATACCGGCGTCTGGTGGAAACACTGGGTAGCATCGGTGAGCGGCAGCTCAGGATCGGAGGCCTTGCCTTGATGAGCGTGGGACTGGGGCTTCTGTACATGGTCCGGGGTTAAGCCACCCGTTCGGGGCGTACCTCGCGGGGCGCCGCATGCCGCATATTGTGGCAGGTCCCACCGAAGCACGAATCAGGAAGCAGGACGAAGGTATGTCGAAAAGGGTTGTCGTCCTCGGAATCCAATGGGGTGATGAGGGCAAAGGCAAGATCGTTGACCTTCTGACCGAGCGCTGCGAAGCGGTTGTCAGGTTCCAGGGCGGCCATAACGCGGGCCATACTCTGGTTATCAAGGGAGAGAAGACGGTCCTGCACCTTGTACCTTCCGGCATCCTTCGCCACGGCGTACACTGCCTGATCGGCAACGGGGTGGTGGTTGCACCCGACGCGCTGCTCCAGGAACTGGAGACCCTGGAAAGGGCCGGGATTAACGCGCGTGAACGACTTACTGTGAGTCCCGCGTGCCCGGTCATTCTTCCGAGTCACGTCGCGCTCGATCAGGCCCGTGAGCGCGCGAGAGGCAGCAAGGCGATTGGCACCACGGGACGCGGAATCGGCCCCGCCTACGAGGACAAGGCAGCGCGCAGAGGTATCCGTTTTGGTGAATTGGCGGACCCGGCAAAGTGCATCGCGCGGGTCGGACATCTTCTGGATTACCACAACTTTCTGCTCAAGGAGCGGTTTGGAGAAAGTCCGGTCGACCTTAACCGCGTCGCAAAGGAGATCGAAAGATGGTCGTCAGAACTCGCGCCGCTGACCGGGGATGTTTCTCGGGCGGTTTACACGGTTACGCAAAACTCCGGCAACGTCCTGTTTGAGGGCGCGCAGGGTACTTTGCTTGACATTGATCAGGGAACTTACCCCTATGTGACCTCGTCGAATACGACGGCCGGCGCCGCCGCCTGCGGCAGCGGAGTGGGACCGCTGATACTGGATGTGGTCATCGGGGTGGTAAAAGCATATACAACGCGGGTCGGCGCCGGGCCCTTCCCCACAGAACTTGGAGATGAGACGGGGCGTTTTCTGGCGGACCGTGGGCACGAATTTGGTGCGACTACCGGGCGTCCGCGCCGCTGCGGGTGGTTCGATGCCGTTCTCGCCCGCCGCGCCTGCAACTTGAACAGCGTTAACTCGTTGTGCGTCACCAAGTTGGATGTCCTTGACGGGCTCTCCGAGATTGCGATCTGCACGGGTTACCAGCTCGGGGGCGAGTTAATGGATCATCCGCCGTGGGATGCTATCGTCCTGGAGGAGGTTGAACCGGTATATGAGAAGGTTCCCGGATGGCAGGAATCGACAGCCGCCGTCAGGACGCTTGAGGGACTGCCCACTGCAGCGCGGCGTTATCTTGATCGCCTCGGGGAATTGCTGGGTGTAGCGGTCGACATCATTTCGACCGGGCCGGACCGCGAGGATACTATGGTCCTGCGGGATCCTTTTTCCCTGGCCAGTACCGATTCTCCATAGAAGGCAAAAGTTTTTTCGCATGCAAAGCCGCGAGGTGGCGAGCGGAGGGCAATGCAAATGCGTTTACCGTGGCAACGGAAAGATATATTGGTACCGAGGAGAGGACTTGAACCTCCACGGGGTTACCCCCACTAGCACCTGAAGCTAGCGCGTCTACCAATTCCGCCACCTCGGCAAAAAAGAACTACGGCAGGAGTTCCGGAAAAACCGGAAGAAAAAGGTAGCCAGATCAAGGGCGCGAACCTTACCCATTGAAAGGAAACTTGTCAATTGTGATAGCCGGTGTGCACCCGGCATGACCGGGACCCACTGAAGATGCCGAACGAGCGTCGCGTGCAAAAACCAAAGTCTTCTCTCGACCCTGATCCATTGCCGGTCAGAGAGAACATCATTGCCCAAAACCAGATCCCGACCGTCTGGCCTGAAGGAATTACGGAAGCGCTCGGTGGAGTTTCGCGCAAAGCCCGCAACGAGCATCCGGAAACTGTCGTCGATCTGACCGCACTTCCTTTTGTAACGATCGATGGCAAAGATGCCCGGGATTTTGATGACGCGGTCTTTTGCTGCCGGGCAGATAATGGATTCTGTCTCGACGTGGCTATTGCCGATGTGTCCCGCTGGGTGACCCGTGATGGGCTGCTCGATGGCGCAGCGAGAGAACGCGGTAATTCGGTGTATTTTCCAGGTCATGTTGTGCCGATGCTCCCGGAGTTGCTGTCCAACGATTTATGTTCGTTGAATCCCGGGAAGGTCCGTTTTGCGCTGGTGTGCCGGATGAATATCAGCGCCAGGGGCAAAATGCAGGGATACGAGTTTTTCGAGGCCAGGATTCGGTCTGCGGCCAGGCTCGACTACGAGGGCGTATCGCGTTTTTTGCGGGCTGCAGATGACCAAGCCTATGACAAGCTTCCCGCCGTCCGGGACAGTCTCGTCACGCTCGATGCAGTCACGCTTCGACTGCTCGATCAACGCCGCTCCGCCGGGGGTGTCACCATGGAGTTCCCTGAGGCAAAGATCTGTTATGACCCGAAGGGGCGGATCCGGTCCATAGCATCGACCCCCCGCCTGGAGGCCGCGAGACTCATCGAGGAGTGCATGCTGGCTGCCAATGTCTGTGCAGCCGAGACTCTGGACAAGCATCTGCCCCAGGCAATTTACCGGTGCCACGAAGCTCCGGACCCGGCCTCCGTGCGCACCCTTGGTGAGGTTTACGGGATGTTCGGTGTGAAGATCGAAGGCAGGGGGCATCCGACCGGGCTCTCGTTTTCGCGGGCACTGGAGTCAGCGAAAAAACGTGATGCCCCTTTGGCGTCGTTACAGATGCTTATGCTGCGCTGCATGAAGCAGGCGCATTATTCGCCGACCCGGATACCGCACTTTGCACTGGGCTTCAAGACCTACACGCATTTCACATCCCCGATCCGGCGTTATCCCGACCTGATCGTCCATCGACTTCTGAAAGCCGTGTTGTCTGGCGCTGAGTTGTCCTCAACCGTTTACGAGGCGAGCGAACTTGGGGCGATCGCAGAGCACTGTTCCCATACGGAACGAAGAGCCGAGACGGCGGCGCGGGAGCTGGCGACGTGGCTGAAGGCCGAATTTATGCGTCGCCATGTTGGGAAAACCTTTACCGGATCAGTGAGCGGTGTTACAGGGTTTGGCGTCTTCGTCACACTCGACGACTTTCCTGTCGAGGGTATGGTGCATGTCTCCGAACTTGGAGAACACTATTACGCATTTGACGAGCGGCACCTCATGTTGGTGGCGCGACACAGTGGTGAGAGAATCACCCTGGGGGACAGCATGACCATCAGGGTCGCAGGTGTGCAGCTCGAGGAGGGGAAAATCGACCTCACAAGAGTACTGAACGGCGGCAAAGCAAGAAATTCGGCAACAGGGCGAAAGCGCAAGTCGGGCTATCGGACCGGAGCCAACGGCCGGCGCCGGTCGAACAGCAGGCGTCAGGCCTGATGGGCACGGAAAATATGACCCTGTGTGGATTTCATGCGGTCGAGGCAGCGATTCGTGCCGATCCGGTCCAAATCAGTGAACTTGTCCATGACGGAAACCGCAAGGATCAACGGATCAACCAGCTCCTGTCCCTGGCGAGATCCCGGGGGGTGCGGGTGCGCCGTAGCGACCGCGCCGCGCTCGATCGGCTCGCGGGTACTGTACGCCATCAGGGTGTGGTCGGATTGCTCCCGCACGCACCCGCAAAAGGACTTTCAGAATTCAAAGAATGGCGGGCCCAGGTTAACCAGGAGACACTGATCCTGTTGCTCGATGGTATAGAGGATCCCAGAAACGTCGGTGCCTGTCTGAGAACGGCAGCGGCTGCCGGGGTGGACGGGGTGATCATGCCCGCCAAGACCGGCGCAGGATTGACACCCGCGGCACTGCGGGTGGCCGAGGGCGGGATTCACCAGCTCAACGTATTTGAGTTGGAGAGCTGGACCCACGTGCTGAAAAAACTTAAGGAGGCGGGCATCTGGATCATCGGCACATCCGGGGACGCCGATACCTCACTCTATGACTTTGACCTTAGCGGCCCTCTAGGATTCGTGGTCGGATCCGAGTCCTCCGGTGTCCGCCAGATCACCCGAAAGCAGTGCGATGCTTTGGTACGGATCCCGGCGGCAGGGAGTCTGTCGAGTCTGAATGTCTCGGTAGCCACAGGAGTTGCCCTGTTTGAAGCGATTCGCCAACGTCGCGTGAAAACCAACAGCCTGGAAGCCCCGACCTCCCCGTGATCCCTTGGGGGCACGTTACTCAGGTCGTTTTCCCGGGAAATTCGCAAAGATCCGCGATGGGACATTCAGCGCAGAGCGGATTACGGGCACGGCAGGTATACCTGCCGTGCAGAATCAGAAGATGATGCGCGCTCTTCAGATAAGGTTTCGGTGTTGCCCGCAGCAGGCCTTGCTCTACCTGTAGCACGGTTCGCCCTTTGGCGAGACCCGTTCGATTGGCGACCCTGAAAATATGCGTATCAACGGCTATGGTGGGCTCGCCAAAAGCGGTGTTCAGTACAACATTGGCGGTCTTGCGCCCTACACCGGGCAGCGCCTCAAGTGCGCTGCGCTCGCGCGGGACGCGACCACTGTGATCCTTAAGCAGTATCGCGCAGGTCTTGATGATATTCTCAGCTTTGGTGTTGTAAAGGCCAATGGCGCGGATGTACTTCTTAAGACCAGTCACGCCGAGATCGTGGATGGCCTTGGGCGTCCCGGCGGCCCGAAACAGAGGCCGCGTTGCCCGGTTGACCGATAGATCCGTTGCCTGGGCTGAAAGAATAACGGCAATCAGCAGTTGAAAGCGGCTCCGGTACCTGAGCTCAGTCCCGGGATCCGGAATGGACTGTTGAAGTCGAGCGAAGAGTTCACCAGGTCGGGTCGCATTCATCCCTTTGCTGCCCCTTTTGCAGTTGGACCCGTCTTAGCCGGACTCGTGCAACGCTTTTGTCAATTTCAGCGAGGCGGGAAGCGTTGGTCGCTTTGGTGCGCCTCAGCGGGGACGACTCCAGCCGACGCTCCCGTCTTTCAAAGTTCGATCTATGACGCGATGACTTGCTGGCCAGTAGCTGTTGATATTCCGATGCGTCTTTTGAAGCGATCCCGACGGCGGCGATACAGTCAACGGGACAGGCTGGAAGACAGAGTTCGCAACCGGTGCAATCATCGAGGATAACGGTGTGCATGAGTTTGCCGGCGCCGACGATTGCCGTCACGGGGCAGACCTTGATACAAAGCGTGCAGCCGATGCATTCGGACTCGCGGATCATTACCGCGGTCGGCAGGTCCTGGGTATCGAAAGCGGGCTCCAGTCCAGCGTGGTCCTGACCGGTAATCCCGTTCAGTAATCCGAGAACCCGAATTCCCCCCGGATCGCAACGGTTGGCAGGGGCGTCGCCCTCGGAAACCGCCTCAGCGTAGTGCCGGCAGGACGGGTAGCCGCATCGCTCGCACTGGAGTTGAGGCAGGGCGGCATTCACGGTTTCGACGGTGTCGAGAGCGGACACTGACGCTTTCATCCTCATACAAAAGCCCGCAAAGCGAGAACAAATTTTTCGAGGTCATCATCAGTGTTATAAAGGTAAGGGGTGACTCGAAGAGAGTCGCCCCGGATGCTGACAAACACCTGTTGCTGGCGAAGGTGCTCTGCCAGCCCCGCAGGAAGGCCTCCGGGGAATCGAATTCCCAGGAAATGCGGGGCACGGTAAGCCGGGTCAACGACATGAAGCCCGAGTGCGCCGGCCGCAGCCGCAATCGCCCGTGTTCGTTCGGTAAGGCTCGCTTGTATTCTAGGAACCTGCCATTTTAGAAGCTGCTGCAGAGCATCATATAGAGCTGGCAGCAGGGCGAAGTTGCCGACCTCACCAACGTCGAAACGGCAGGCACCGGGTTCGAACTCGTCCCGGTAACTGATGTCACTGAATTCCACGGCATTTTTCCGGGAGAAGATGGGCAGTTCCAGCGGTTGTCCCTGATGGTGCCGGGGATCAACATATAGCAGGCCCGTAGCGTAGGGGCCCAACAGCCACTTATAGGCGGCGGCAACAGCAAAATCCGGACGAATGGTACCCAGGTCGAACTCCATCGCGCCGAGACTCTGGGTAAGGTCAACCACCAGAGCACCCCCCGTCTCATCGAGGCGGTCCCGTATCCTGGCCAGATCAACCAGTGTACCGTCGGACCAGTGGCAATGGGGAAGAGCGGCAATTGCCGCACTGCCATCCAGGGCCTGCAGAATGCCGGAACTCCAGTCTCCGTCGCCTGGCCGTGGCACAGAATGAATCACCGCTCCGCTTCGTTGCGCCAACGCCTGCCATATATAGTAATTGGAGGGGTACTGCTCAGCGAGGACGACGATCTTCTGGCCTTTACCAACAGACAGATTGTTCGCCGCGGCAGCGAGACCATAACTTGCCGAAGGAATGATGGCAATTTCGTCCGCTGTGCTCCCAAACAGTGTCGCAGCCGTCGATCTGATTTGCCGTGCAGTAGAGAAAAAATCCGGTGGCCGGATGTTCCACGGCTGTGACTTTCGTTCCAGGCCTTGCCTGCCGGCGCTTACGGTCGACCGCAACAGCGGCGACATATAAGCGCAGTTGAGATAGCAGATCTCCTCGGGGATATCGAACAGCTCCCGTTGCTCGGGCAGGACCGTCTGAGGAGTCATTGGTAAAGTGATGCCGGGTACTAGCGGACCCGCATGCCGGGTTCGGCGCCTTCATCCGGTGCGAGCAGAAAGATGCCTCCGGCATCGTCTGTGCCGGAAGCGGCAAGAATCATGCCGTTAGAGACGCCAAAGCGCATCTTTCTCGGGGCAAGGTTTGCGACCATGACAACGTGGCGGCCGACCAGAGCCGCAGGGTCGTATGCGCTCTTGATGCCGGCAAAGACTTCACGCACTTCCCCACCCAGATCGAGCGTGAGCTTGAGGAGACGGTCGGCACCCGCTACGGCTTCCGCCGCCTTGACGCAAACTACCCGCAGATCAACCTTGGCGAATTCGTCGATAGTGATCTGGGGGGAAATCGGCTCGCCATCAAGGTGTCTGCCCGAGGGATCAGCGCTATCGTTCTGGTTCATCAGTTGAGTGTCCTCCATCATGGCGTTGGCAGCTTCCGCCGCAATGCGGTCCAGCAGTCGGGAAAAGGGGCCGATCTGGTGATCGATCAGAGGCTTGGTGAGTTGGTTAAGGGCGGAGCCGGTTGCCAGCGGGTGGCGCAGGAACTCGGCGCTGCGGTCGGCCAGTTGCGGAACCACTGGCGCAAGCCAGGTGACCAGCATACGAAACAGGTTGAGCCCCTGGGTGCATACCGCCTGAAGCTCATCTGCACGGCTCTGGTCTTTGGCAATGACCCAGGGCTTTACATCGTTGATGTACTGATTGGCGATATCAGCCAGCGCCATAATGTCGCGGATTGCCCGGCTGAACTCCCGGTTTTCAAAGTATCCGCAGATGACACCGTGCTGATCAGAAAACTTCTGGGCTAACGCAGGATCGGGCAGTTCAGCGGACAGCCATCCATCGAAACCTTTTTCGATAAAGCCGGCACAGCGGCTTGCGATATTGACCACCTTTCCGACGAGGTCCGCATTGACGCGTGTGACGAAGTCTTCGACATTAAAGTCGATGTCTTCGACGCGGTTGTTCAGTTTTGCGGCGAAATAATAGCGCAGGTAATCGGGATCAAGATGTTCAAGATAAGTTCTCGCAGTAATGAAGGTACCGCGGGACTTGGACATTTTCTGACCGTTGATGGTCAGAAAACCGTGCGTGAACACGGCAGTTGGGGTGCGAAAACCGGCGCCATGAAGCATGGCAGGCCAGAACAATGTATGGAAGTACAGAATGTCTTTGCCGACAAAATGGTAGAGCTCGGCCGCTGCATCAGCGGCCCAGAAGGCATCGAAGTCAACACCGCTGCTGTTGCAGAAGTGGCGAAAACTTGCTATGTAGCCAATAGGCGCATCCAGCCATACATAGAAGTACTTTCCGGTAGTTCCGGGAATTTCAAACCCGAAGTAGGGCGCATCCCGGGAGATATCCCAATCCTGAAGACCGATCTCAAACCATTCATTGAGCTTGTTGACCACCTCGGGCTGTAATCGTCCGGATCCGGTCCAGTCACGCAGCATCGCTTCGAAGTCAGCCAGGCGCACAAAGTAATGTTCTGATTCGCGCGGGACCGGAGCGGCGCCCGAAATCACGGAAACGGCATCGCTGAGATCGGTCGGGGCATAGGTCGCGCCGCAGACTTCACAGTTATCCCCGTTCTGATCCTCGGCGGCGCAGCGTGGGCAGGTTCCCCGGATAAAACGGTCCGGCAGGAACATCTCTTCAACCGGGTCATAGGCCTGGGTGATGGTGCGCTCTTCGATGTGACCCTTGGACTGGAGCTGCTGAAAAATGAACTCCGAAAAATAGCGGTTTTCGTCCGAGTGGGTGGTGTAGTAGTTATCGAAGGTGATATTGAAGTCCGCAAAATCCCGGTCATGCTCGGCGCCGATCCTTTCGATCAGGGCCTCGGGTGTAATGCCTTCTTCGCGCGCCTTAAGCATGATCGGCGTACCATGCGTATCTTCGGCGCAGACATAGTAAGCCGCGTGGCCCTTAAGTCGCTGAAAGCGGACCCAGATGTCAGTTTGAATGTATTCGACCAGATGTCCCAGATGAATCGGGCCATTGGCATAGGGCAGGGCGCTGGTTACCAGGATTTTGCGAGGTGCACACGTCATCAAGGGTTCTTCCCGGCGGGCAGGCTTTGCGAATCAAAAACCGCCGCGGCCTGTAGCGAAAACCACTGGTACGGCTTTTGTTGCGGACGAAGTATAGCCTAAGGAAAGGTGGGGAAAGGCGCGGTATGGTAGCATCACGGCCCTTTGAATGAGGGCCTGTGACAATCCGTCGCGAGCCGATCATTTTGGATTATGGAAGACTGATGACAGAAATTTCCGGCGAAGCGCTAAGACACGCAATCGAATCGATTGAAGATCCGCACACCGGTGCGACCTTGGGTCAGGGGAAAAGTATCAGCAAGCTGGCAGTCGAGGGCGCCCGGGTAACTGTCGAGATCTCTCTTGGCTACCCGGCCGGGGGCTGGCATGGCCAACTTGAGATGCTAATCCGCGATGCCGTCGGGATCGCTGGCAATGCGGGCGAGGTCGATGTTGCGATCGGGACCAAAGTGGTTGCGCATGAAGTCCAGAAGGGTGTTACGCCGATCAAGGGCGTGAAGAACATCATCGCGGTGGCCTCGGGGAAGGGCGGTGTGGGCAAGTCCACGGTTTCCTCGAATCTGGCGCTGGCACTGGCGGCTGAGGGTGCCGCGGCCGGTATCCTGGATGCCGACATCTACGGGCCCAGCCAGCCGAGGATGTTAGGCATCAGCGGCCGGCCGCAGTCGGCCGATGGCAAAAGTCTCGAGCCGATGATCAGTTACGGGCTCCAGGCGATGTCGATCGGGTTTCTGATCGACGAAGACACCCCGATGATCTGGCGAGGACCGATGGTGACCCAGGCCCTTGAGCAACTGCTGAATGATACCCGCTGGCGTGATCTTGATTACCTCGTGATTGACCTTCCCCCGGGTACCGGCGACACACAGTTGACCCTCGCGCAGAAAGTGCCCGTGTCGGGCGCGGCAATCGTTACGACGCCTCAGGATATCGCGTTATTGGACGCCCGAAAGGCGCTGAAGATGTTCGAGAAAGTGGAAATCCCCGTACTGGGTGTCATCGAAAACATGAACACCCACATCTGCAGTCAATGCGGCCACGAAGAGGCTATCTTCGGCGCGGGGGGCGGAGAGCGTATGGCGGCGGAATACGGTGTCGATATTCTCGGCGGAATTCCGCTGGATATCCGCATCCGGGAAGATGCTGATGGCGGGCGGCCAACCGTGGTTGCCGACCCGGATGGGCCGGTTGCTGCAAACTACCGCAAGATCGCCCGTCAGGCCGCGGGTCGACTGGCAGCACGGAAAAGAAGTTATAGCGAAGTGTTTCCATCGATCGTGGTACAGAACACCTGAATCGAAACTGCATGACCATAAAATCCGATCGCTGGATACGCCAGATGGCCGAGCAGGGAATGATTGAGCCCTTCGAGCCAGGCCAGGTTTCAACCATCGGGGGCGAGCGCGTTGTTTCGTATGGAACTTCCAGTTATGGCTATGACATCCGCTGCTCCAGCGAATTTAAGATCTTTACCAATATCAATTCGGCGATCGTTGATCCGAAAGCGTTCGACGAGAGCAGTTTTGTCGATTTCGAGGGATCCTGTTGCATTATCCCGCCGAATTCATTTGCCCTTGCCAGGACGGTGGAGTATTTCCGGATCCCCCGAAATGTCCTCACCATATGCCTCGGAAAATCCACATATGCGCGGTGCGGTATTATTGTTAATGTGACGCCGTTTGAGCCCGAGTGGGAAGGGCATGTGACCCTGGAATTCTCCAATACGACCCCGCTTCCTGCGAGAGTGTATGCCAATGAGGGCGTTGCACAGGTGATCTTCTTTGAAGCCGATGAGAGTTGCGAGATTTCCTACAAAGACCGGAAAGGCAAGTACCAGGGACAAAGTGGCGTCACATTGCCCCGGACTTAAGGCGGTATTGGTTTCGGCGGAGGCGGACGATGGGCGGTAGCGTACTGGGCACGGCATTTCGCGTCAGCACCTTTGGCGAAAGTCATGGTCCGGCACTCGGCTGCGTGGTGGACGGCTGTCCGCCGGGGCTGGCGCTTTGCGCAGCGGACATTCAGTCTGAGCTCGATCGTCGCCGGCCTGGACAGTCCCGTTACACGTCGCAGCGCCGCGAGTCCGACTCGGTCGAAGTGCTTTCCGGCGTCTTCGAAGGAGAGACGACCGGCGCTCCGATTGCCCTGCTGATCCGAAACGAGGATCAGCGACCCCGTGATTACGAAAAAATCCGGAACCAGTTCCGCCCGGGACACGCGGACTACACCTATCTCAAGAAGTACGGCCTGCGCGACTACCGCGGCAGCGGACGGGCTTCGGCCCGCGAGACCGCAGCGCGTGTCGCGGCAGGGGCGATTGCCCGCAAGTACCTCTCCGAGAGTGCAGGTGTCACGATCCTGGGGTGTATGAGCCAGATCGGCGAGATCGAGGCACAGACGTTCGATTGGACAGCAGTGTCTCAGAACCCGTTTTTCTTTCCCGATCCGGATCGGGTAGAGGACATCGCCTCATTGATCGATAGCCTGCGCAAGCAGGGAGACTCTATTGGCGCGAGGTTGCTGGTCACGGCGGACGGTGTTCCGCCGGGACTTGGGGAGCCTGTTTTTGATCGGCTGGATGCGGATATCGCGCGTGCGATGGTGTCCATCAATGCCGTTAAGGGTGTTGAAATCGGCGCCGGGTTCGCCAGCGTTCGCCAGCGCGGCAGTGAACACCGGGACGAGATGACGCCCGAAGGATTTCTGAGCAACAATGCGGGCGGCGTGCTGGGCGGGATCTCAAGCGGGCAGCAGATTAGCGTGGCGCTCGCACTCAAACCGACGTCCAGCATCCCGACGCCGGGGAAGACGGTGACCCTCGAAGGCGAAGCGGAAGACGTGGTCACGACCGGTCGTCATGACCCTTGTGTCGGCATACGCGCGGTTCCCATCGCCGAGGCTATGTTGGGACTGGTACTGGTCGACCACCTCCTGCGGCAAAGAGCGCTTGGCGTTGAAAACCCTCCCGGCCCGTTAATCCCGCCAGCGATCTGACTTAGGCCTGGTTCACTTTTCGCTGCCGAGCCGAAAGCGTTGTGGCGGGGGTGGTCAGCGGCGTCTTTGGGCGCCGGTCCTCGGCTTTAGGTATGAGCCGGATCACCGTCGCGCCAAGGCGCTCGAGGAAATCTGCGGCAACGACGTCCAAGGCATCGGAACTTCTGCGCTCGCGTTTAATTTGTCCGAGGGCGTCGAGGGTAGGAAAGAGATCAACTGGGTCGTGTATGGAGCGGCAGCGATTCCGTTGATAAACATTTTCCGCGACCGAACGCGTCAACTCGACAAAGGCGGCATTTGAAGAGATGAGCCGCGTCGGATCCGTTGCATCACGGTCGATCGGCAGGAGCACTCTCCCGAGTACGCGCTCGAGCTCAATAAAAAGCGAACGATAGCTAAGCAATGCTGTGTGTCCGTAATACTCTTGGTTGCTGCGGCACAAGGATAACACTCACGCTTCGATCACGGTATCTTGAAGTGACCTGCCCGCGGCCGCGTTGCCCGATCCGATACGTCATTGTGTTAGAATCGCCCGCCCCCGGGAGAAGAGCGTGACTGAAAAAACCCTTTACGACAAGTTGTGGGACCAGCACCTGGTGCGTGAATCCGACGATGGCACTGCACTTATCTACATTGACTTGCAGCTTGTGCACGAGGTGACATCGGCGCAGGCCTTTGCAGGTCTTCGCGATGCCGCCCGTGGCCCAAGAAGAAAGGCGGCTAATCTCGCGGTCGCTGATCATAACGTTCCCACGACCGATCGCCGCGCCGGCATTGGCGACCCCATCGCCCGGCTCCAGGTCGAAACCCTGGACCGTAACTGCAAGGAATTCGGGATCACGGAATTTTCGATGTCAGACCCTCGACAGGGAATTGTCCATGTGGTTGGACCCGAACAAGGAGCCAGCCAGCCCGGAATGACCATTGTCTGCGGGGATTCTCATACTGCAACGCATGGCGCGCTCGGCGCGTTGGCCTTTGGCATCGGGACCTCCGAGGTTGAGCATGCTCTTGCAACCCAATGTCTTGTTGCGAGGAAAATGAAGAACATGCGGATCAATCTCAATGGGACGCTGCCGGACGGCATTGTTGCCAAGGATATGATCCTGGCGGTGATTGGTCTCATCGGAACATCCGGTGGGACAGGATACGCTATTGAGTTTGCAGGGACGGCTGTCAGCAGCGCTTCGATGGAGGCGCGGATGACCCTTTGTAATATGGCCATCGAAGCCGGTGCCCGGTCAGGGCTCGTCGGCGTGGACGAGGCGACAGTAAACTACCTTGAGAACCGTCCCTACACGCCGCAAGGAGAGCTGTTTGATCGAGCCAAAGCCTTCTGGCTGCAGATGGTCAGCGACTCAGGTGCCGTATTCGACAAGGAATATGACCTTGATGTCTCTGCACTTCGGCCACAGGTTACCTGGGGTACGTCGCCGGAAATGGTGGTCAGCGTCGATGACGTGGTGCCGGATCCGGCCGATGCACCGGACCAGACCCGCCAGGGCGACTGGGCCCGGGCGCTGGGCTATATGGATTTGACCCCGGGGACTCGCATTGATGCCATCGGACTGGACAAGGTCTTCATCGGTGCGTGCACTAACGGCCGTATTGAAGATTTGAGGGCCGCTGCCGAGGTCGCTTCCGGACGTAAGGTAGCCGGAAATATCAGGCAGGCGCTGGTGGTGCCTGGCTCTGGCCTGGTGAAGCAACAGGCGGAAGAAGAGGGTCTGGACAGGATTTTCTCAGAAGCCGGGTTCGAGTGGCGGGAACCGGGCTGCTCGATGTGTCTGGCGATGAATGCTGACCGCCTGGAACCCGGAGAGCGTTGTGCTGCAACCTCCAACCGCAATTTCGAAGGCCGGCAGGGCTATGGTAGCCGGACGCATCTGGTTTCTCCCGCGATGGCCGCCGCCGCTGCGATCGCCGGCCGCTTTGCTGATCCGAAACGGCTCTAGGATCGGACAACATGGAAAAGTTCACCAAGTACACGAGTGTTGTGATCCCGATCGATCGGAGCAACGTCGACACGGACGCGATTATTCCCAAGCAGTTTCTTAAATCGGTTGAAAAATCGGGCTTTGGCGACAATCTGTTTGACGCCTGGCGGTACCTTGACCAGGGTGAGCCGGGCCAGGATTGCCGTGACCGGCCGTTGAATTCGGACTTTATCCTTAACCAAAAGGCTTACCGGGAAGGCAAAGTGCTGCTGGCGCGTGAGAACTTCGGCTGCGGATCGTCGCGCGAGCATGCCGTCTGGGCATTGCGGGATTTCGGCATCAGGACCGTGATTGCCGGAAGTTATGCAGACATCTTCTTCAACAACTGCTTCAAGAATGGCGTCCTTCCGGTGGTACTTCCGTCGGCGGATATTGACTCGCTGTTTGGATGCGATGCTGAAGCGGGCCCGTTTTCAATGGAAATCGACTTGGAGCGCCAGACCGCGGCGACCGATTCGGGCCAGGTCTATCGCTTCGAGATAGACAGTTTCAAGAAGAAATGCCTGCTCGAGGGCTTGGATGACATTGCCCTGACCCTGCAGCATGAAAGTGATATCGCGGCATATGAAGAGCGTCGTATGAACGAGGTTCCCTGGCTTTTTTCGGATCTGTCGCGCTAGGTACCGGCCGCCAAGAGAGGGTAGGGCGTGTGCCTTTTTGCCGTTGAAATATCAATTTGAATTGAGTTTCAGATGAATTCAAACACCCGGTTCAATGTTGCAGTCGTCGGTGCGACGGGTGCTGTCGGCGAAACGATGCTGCGGATTCTTGAGGAGCGGGATTTCCCCATTGAAAAACTCTTCGCGCTGGCCAGCGAGCGATCGGCTGGCAGCACGATTATGTTCCGTGGCAAAGCGGTCCGGGTGCAAGATCTCGCCACATTTGATTTTTCGCAGGTTCAAATTGCGCTTTTCTCCGCGGGCGGAAGTGTTTCGGCCGAGTTTGCGCCCAAAGCCGTCTCCGCTGGATGCGTGGTGATTGACAACACCTCGTATTTTCGGAGGAATCCTGAGGTACCACTGGTGGTTCCAGAAGTGAATCCACAGGCGCTGGACGGGCATCAGGGGCTCATTGCCAATCCGAACTGCTCGACCATTCAGATGGTGGTTGCCCTGAAGCCAATTTACGACGCGGTGGGGATCAAGCGCATTAATGTGGCGACCTATCAGGCCGTTTCCGGCGCCGGGCGTCGCGCAATTGAGGAACTTGCAGGCCAGACCGCCTCGCTGCTGAACGGCAAAGGCGCTGACTGCGAGGTAATGCCCAAACAGATAGCGTTCAATGCGATTCCGCACATTGATACCTTCCAGGATAATGGCTACACCCGGGAAGAAATGAAGATGGTCTGGGAAACCCGGAAAATTTTTGCTGATGAATCGATCGCGGTCAACCCGACGACAGTGCGTATTCCCGTCTTCTATGGTCATTCGGAAGCGATTCATATTGAGACCAAAGACAAGATCACGGCAAGCCAGGCGCGCGAACTGTTGCGCACGGCCCCGGGCGTGCGGGTGATCGATGAAAGGAAGGCAGGCGGCTACCCTACGGCGGTGTCAGACGCCGCCGATGCAGATCCTGTTTTTGTTGGACGGATACGGGAAGATATCTCCTGTGAAAACGGGCTTTGCCTTTGGGTTGTGGCTGACAATATCCGCAAGGGTGCGGCCTTAAATAGTATTCAGATAGCGGAAATGCTTTTCCCGCAGGGATAGTTTCGATCCGGGATCAGGGGATTCGATACGGATTGGTTCCCAATGACGGTCTGCCTATAATCATGGGATGACCCCCCTGACCGTCCTGCTCTCGCTGGCCACTTGGACCGTACACCCGTTACGGCGATTGAAGGCAGCTATTGCCGTGTCCTTTCTCCTTCTGCAGGCAGGGGCGGCGGTTTCAGCGGGGGCGATCGAACTGGCTGGAATTACGGTTAGTTCTAGACTTAACGAGTCGCTGGAGGCCGCAATCCCGCTCAAGGGCCTTGCCGCTGATATCCCTCCGACTTCGCTGACCGCTTCCCTCGCTTCAGCCGAGGCGCACGGCGAGGCCGGCATTCCCTTCGATAAGGAAATAGCGGATCTTTTGTTCACGGTCGATCTCTCATCTGATCCTCCGGCGGTTCTGGTCAGGTCGAACAACGCGGTGGGCGCACCTTTTCTCCGGTTTCTTCTGGCGGTTGAGTTAGGAGAACAGCGGCTGCTGCGTGACTACACCGTTATGTTGGATCCGCCAAGCAGTGTCGAATCTGTCCAGGTCGCAGTGACGCAAGCGGCAACACCCGAAATACCCGGGTCCTCTCTCTTTTACCCCGGGGAATATATCGGGCCTGTTGAGCGGGGTGAGACGCTTATGCAGCTCGCTCGAAGGGTGCTAGTGGCCGACCCGATCACGCTGGAACAGACGATGGTTGCGCTGGCTAGTGATAACCCCGAGGGGTTTATTGACGGGAACATGAACCTTCTGCGCGAAGGAGCAACCCTGCATGTCCCCTCGGAGCGGCAGATGGCGGCTACAGACGCCGAGGCTGCAAGAGAGATCTATGAAAACCATCTGCTGAACTGGTTGCAGCGGCAATCGCAGGCGAATGCCGGCGAGGCGCCTACCGCCAACTGGATGACGATCCACTCTCCAGGCGCTGACGGGACCGACGCGGCAACAGAAAAACAAGGTGACGCCCCGACGGACTATATTCTCCGAATTGTCCAGCCTGTCGAGGAGGCCTTTTCCGGACAGCCCTTGCGGACGGCGCAGGCCTCCGCCGCTGACGATCAGACGGGCTCGAGTGAAGCGCCCGCAGCCCCTGCTACCCCCGATGCAGATGCAACGGTCATCGCGCTGACCGATCGACTCACCGCGGTTGAGGAGTCTTTGGGCTCCAAGGAACTTGAGAACCAGCAACTCAATCAGCAGGTGGAACTGCTTCAACAGCAGCTCGAGAAGACTATACAACTGATCGAACTGCAGGAGACGCAACTCGCGATCGCCCAACAGCAGCTCAAAACGATACTGGCGCAGGAGGTTGAGAAAAGCGCGGCGGCTGCAGAGTCTGGATCTGAATCGTCGGCCACTGCGAGTGCACGCTCGGACGAGCCGGACGCCTCCTCAACCCGTGAGCAGCAGACCGTAGCGACATCATCACAGACAGCCCCGGATCAGGCAGGCGAGGCGGAAGACGGCTCGGCAATGCCCGAGGAGGTGCTCGCTGAGGCTGATGGCGCAACGGCGCCTATGCCAGCCGCTTCTGGGGCATTGACAGGAGACGCTAGCGCCACCACGGAAACGCCTTCTCCTGCTCCTCCCTGGGTGGAACCCGCACAAACGATTGACTGGCTGATGGATCAGATCCAGAACCTGGCCCACATCACTGTTGGGTTGAGCCGGGTTCTTACAGAAGAGTTGAGTGACGGTGAGTCGGTCGTGCCGGGGATGTCGCAGCAGACCCTGATGCTGCTTGCGGCCGCCGTGCTGTTGCTGTTGCTTCTGATCCTGTTCCGCAGGCGCCGCGCATCCTCTGGCGCTGTGGCCGGAAGTGCTTCGGATATCGACGCGCCGACGCGGCGCCCGCTGTTTGAGTCGGCGGCCCGGGCTTCGCCAGCCGAACCGGATGCGGCGGGGTCAACCCCTCCCGATGAGAGTATCGGTGCCGGCTTTGTGACCGATATTGAGACCCAAAGAGGGGTTGCCGTACAGAGCGATGAAGTTGATCCGCTGACAGAGTCCGAGATCTACCTTGCCTACGGGCGGACAGTGCAGGCGGAGCAAACCCTTCGGGATGCCATCTTACGCACGCCGGATCGAATAGAGCTCAAACTCAAACTGCTTGAGGTACTGAAGGTGCTGGCGAGATCCGAGGCGTTTCTCGAACTGGCCGCTGAGATCCGGGCCGTAGTCGCTGCAGGGTCTCCGGAAGAGGCGCACCTTGAGAAACTGATCAGGGAATCTCCATCTTCTGACAATTCCACGACAGCCGAAGCTGCGGCCGTTGCGGTGCCGACAGGGGCCGAGCCGCCAAGGTCGACGGTAACCCCCGGGCAGGTATCGGCACAGGGCGGCGGCGCGGCTCGGTCTGTAGAGGACGACGGCATTGCATTTGAATTTGACCTCGACGCGGATCCGGATCCAGTGGCGGAGGCCGGGCGGGCAGAAGTTGGCGCGCCAGCGCCAACTTCAAGTGCGCAGGACTCTTTTGGTGACCTCGAGCTGGAGTTGGAGTCGCCCTTCGCAGAGACGGAAAGCGTGCCAACGGGCTCCGGGAGCGGACTGATAACACCCCCGGAAATGGCGGACTCCCCGAACGACCCGAGTATGACGTCTGAGTCGGCACCGGCGCCGAGTCCCGAGGGTGAGGAGAGGACCCAGTTGGAACTCGCCAACGCCTATCTTGAGATGGGTGATCCCGCAGCAGCCCGGGAAATTCTTACTGCCCTTTCTGCATCAGAGAATCCTGCGATCGCAACACGTGCCAAGGAACTGCTCAGTAATATCGATCGCTGACCCGATCGAGGTCAGCGCATAATCCCAAAGCAGGCCTAGTTCCGGGCCCCTTCGGCCAGTGTTCTCACCAGGGATGACACGTTTTCGAGTAACTCGGGTCTGGCAGCGCCAGTCTCATCCAGATTCTTTTCGATTTCGCGAATAATCGCAGACCCAACCACCGCGCCATCGGCAACTTCGACGGTATCATGAACCTGCTCAGGTGTATTGATTCCAAAGCCTACTGCAATGGGAAGCCCCGTATGCGAACGCAGTCTGGCTACCGCATCGCCAACGGCAGAAACGGATGCTGAGCGCGTTCCGGTTATCCCGGCAATGGAAACGTAGTAGACAAAGCCGCTGGCATTTTTGAGCACACTCTTGAGGCGCTTTTCATCGGAAGTGGGTGTCACGAGGCGGACCCAATGCAGACCTGCCGTACGGGCGGGGTCGCACAACTCGTCGTCTTCTTCCGGCGGGAGGTCCACCAGGATCAGGCCGTCCACGCCGGATTCGACCGCATCAGTAACGAAACGGGTGGGTCCGTACTGATAGATGGGATTGAAATAGCCCATCAGGATTACCGGTGTCTGATCGTTGGACCGGCGAAAGCGCGCAACCATGTCCAGTGTCCTGCGCAGCGATGCCCCATTTGCCAGGGCGCGAAGATTTGCGGCCTGAATCGCTGGCCCATCCGCCATCGGATCGGAAAACGGCATCCCCAGTTCGATAATGTCGGCGCCTGAATCAGCAAGGCCTTCCATGAGATTCTGGCTGGTCTCAAGATCGGGGTCGCCTGCGGTAATGAAGGTGACGAGACCCGCGCGACCCTCGTCGGAGAGGCGCTTGAAGGCGAGATCCACACGATCGCCGCGGCTCATATTTCGACCCCCAGAACGTCCGCTACCGTGAAAATATCTTTGTCCCCCCGGCCGCACAGATTCATCACAATGATCTGGTCCTTGTCCATCTCGGGAGCAATCTTGGCCACGTGGGCCAGGGCGTGTGCAGGTTCAAGGGCGGGGATGATACCTTCGGTCCGGCAGCATAATTGAAATGCCTCAAGCGCTTCCGAATCCGTCACCGACACATAATCTACCCGGCCATGATCATGGAGCCAGGCGTGCTCCGGACCAATCCCCGGGTAATCGAGTCCGGCAGATATGGAATGGGCGTCGATGATCTGGCCATCTTCATTTTGAAGGAGATAGGTGCGGTTCCCGTGAAGGACGCCCGGACGCCCTCCGGTCAGAGAGGCAGCGTGCTGTTCGGTTTGCAGCCCCAGACCGCCTGCTTCGACACCGATGATGCCGACCGGATCATCCAGAAACGGATGAAACAATCCCATCGCGTTTGACCCGCCCCCAATGCAGGCGACGAGTGTGTCGGGAAGCCGCCCCTCAGCCTGTTCGATTTGCTGCTTTGCTTCGCGCCCGATCACGCTCTGAAAATCCCGCACCATCGCGGGATAGGGATGCGGACCGGCAACGGTGCCGATAATGTAGAAGGTGTCTTCAACGTTGGCGACCCAATCACGCAGGGCCTCGTTCATGGCGTCTTTGAGCGTGCCGGTACCGCTGGTAACCGGGACGACCTCAGCACCTAGCAGTTTCATACGGAAGACATTGGGCGCTTGGCGCTCGATATCGGTTGCACCCATATAGACCACGCAGGGCAGGTCAAACAAGGCGCAGACCGTTGCAGTAGCAACGCCATGCTGACCTGCGCCCGTTTCGGCAATGATGCGTGACTTTCCCATGCGTTTGGCAAGCAGGATCTGGCCCAGCGTGTTGTTGATCTTGTGGGAGCCGGTATGGTTCAGTTCATCGCGCTTAAAGTAAATTTTGGCTCCGCCGAGGGATTCGGTGAGACTGCTGGCGAAATAAAGAGGGCTGGGCCGGCCGGTGTAGTGAGTCGCGAAGTAGTCAAAATCACGCTGAAAATCCGGAGACTGGCGAGCTGCGTCATAAGCACGCTCCAGGTCGAGAATGAGAGGCATCAGCGTTTCGGCAACAAAACGACCGCCGAATATGCCGAAGTGGCCCCGTTCGTCCGGGCCGCTTCGATAAGACTCAAGGGGCTCGGTACTGGCGGTGGGAGGTGTCATGGATTGTGCCTTTATCTCCTTGCTGGGTGTGTCTGCGGTCAAACCACGAGGAGTCCGCCAACCGCCAGAGCACTTGGAATCCGGCAAATGTAAAATCTGGGGCTTCCTTTCGGAGATTCTACAACACGGTATCAAGTGGCTTTCGCGCATACATTTGAGGAATCAGCCGGGCCGGTGCAGCAGAGACGTTATGCGATCGGGGTTGAATATGACGGGAGCCGCTTCCATGGCTGGCAGGTTCAGTCAGGCGTCAAAACCGTGCAGCAGCTGCTCGAGGAAGCGTTGAGTTCGGTGGCGGCCCAGCCGGTGCGGGTGGTAACAGCCGGGCGTACAGATACCGGGGTGCACGCAAGCGGACAGGTTGCCCATTTCGATAGCACAGCAGTCCGGCAGCCCCTGAACTGGGTGAGAGGTGCCAATACCTTGTTACCGGACGGATTGGCGCTAACCTGGGCCAAACCTGTTGATCGGGAATTTCATGCCCGGTTCAGCGCACTCTCAAGAAGGTATCGGTATGTCTTGTTCTGCCGGGATGTCCGGCCGACATACCTGGCGCAGCGGGTCACCTGGACCTATGAGGATCTTGCTGTGGAGCGCATGCGAGCCGGTGCGGCACATCTGACGGGCCGGCACGATTTTTCAGCCTATCGGTCAAGCGGCTGCCAGTCTAAGCAACCGGTTCGGGAAATCCACGAGATCACAATCGAAAAGAAAGATGCGTGGATCTGGATTGATGTTGAAGCAGATGGTTTTTTGCAGCACATGGTACGCAACATCACGGGTGTGCTCACAGCCATCGGCACGGGTGCCAGGCCTGCTATTTGGGCAAAACAGATCTTAGAAAGCCGGGATCGTTCAATGGGGGGCGTCACAGCGCTGCCGGATGGCCTGTACCTGAGTGCCGTCAGATATCCCGAGCATTTTCAAATCCCGCCACCACCACCGGCATGCAGATACTGGTGATAATCCTGCCGATCGGGCAAACGGTAAAATACGCCGGTGCGAACCCGAATCAAAATATGCGGAATCACCCGGACAGAGGATGCGGCTGTTGCGGTTGCAGCTGGCGCTGATGCGATCGGATTGATCTTTTTTCCCGGAAGCCGACGCGCGGTCGACCTGGCCCAGGCTGCTTCGGTGGCCCGGGAGATCCCGCCCCTGGTAGACCTCGTCGGCGTATTTGTTGACCCCGGGGAACCGGATATCGCCAGCGTCCTGGACAAAGTGCCGTTGACGGCTCTGCAGTTTCATGGATCTGAGCCGGCAGCCGAATGCGAACGTTATGGTCTCCCTTATATAAAAGGGATCAGAATGATGGACCAGGTCGACCCCGCGCAATTGCCGGGAAAGTATCCGAGCGCAGGTGCATTCCTGCTGGACACCTATCACGCGGATACGCTCGGAGGCACTGGTGTTTCGTTTGATTGGGACCGGGCGAGGATTAAGCTTCCAGTGCCAGTCATTCTCGCTGGAGGATTGAATTCAGGGAACGTCGGTGAGGCGTTGGGGCAAAGCGGGGCTTGGGCAGTTGATGTCAGTACGGGTGTCGAGTTCGGGCCAGGCCGCAAAAGTCCCGACAAGATCCGGTCATTCTGCCAGGCCGTTGCGGCCTGGGACCTGCAGGCGGCCCGAACAACGCAGGGAGCGCAAGCCAAATGAGTTGGTTTGACAGGCTAATTCCACCCAAGATCAAGGGGGCGGCCTCCGCGGCAACCCGTCGTGGTGTACCGCAGGGTTTGTGGCGCAAATGTGATGACTGCAACGCGGTACTGTACGGTGCCGATCTTGACCGCGGGATGCAGGTGTGCCCCAAGTGCGGCCACCATATGCGTCTCGGCGCGCGGGCGCGGCTCAGCGGGTTCTTCGATGAGGGCAGGTTCGATGAGATCGGAGCAGGCCTTCGGGCAGTAGACGTGCTGAACTTTCGCGATGCAAAACGTTATCGCGATCGGCTGTCTGAGGCAGGAAAGAGCAGCCTCGAGCCTGAGGCATTGATTGCCGGGCGCGGCACAGTTCAGGAGATTCCGGTTACCGCGGTGGCCTTTGAGTTCGGTTTCATGGGGGGCTCGATGGGGTCTGTCGTCGGTGAGAAGTTCACCCGCGGGGTAGACGACGCGGTGCAGCAGCACAATCCATTTGTCTGCTTTAGCGCGAGCGGCGGCGCGCGGATGCAGGAAGGGCTGTTTTCTTTAATGCAGATGGCCAAGACCACCGCGGCGCTGAAGAATCTCAGCAATGCCGGGCTGCCTTTCATTTCCATTCTGACCGATCCGACGATGGGAGGAGTATCGGCGAGTCTCGCCATGCTGGGTGACCTCATTATCGCGGAGCCACGCGCACTGATCGGCTTTGCGGGCCCGCGGGTCATTGAGCAGACCGTGCGCGAAACCCTGCCAGAAGGCTTTCAGCAGTCCGAGTTTCTCCTCAAGCATGGAGCGATCGATATGGTAGTGCCGCGCAACCTGCTGCGGCAGGTGATCGCGGATGCGCTAGAGACCTTGGGCTTTGGCCCGGTGCAGACCGTAGCGGCAGAACTGCTCTTTCCCGGGGAAGAACCTCTGTCGGAAAAAGACGTCGACCCACTCTGAAGTTATGCAGGCACAGGCCGATCGGACGCTGAGCGATTGGCTCGCCTATATTGAATCCGTACACCCACGGACGATTGATCTCAGCCTCGACCGGCCCCGACGGGTGATGCACCAGTTAAGGCCGATACGTCCGGCAGTCGTGATCACGGTTGCAGGGACCAACGGAAAAGGCTCGACGGCTGCAATGCTCGATGCCGTCTATCGCGCGGCTGGCTACCAGGTCGGCGCCTACACATCGCCGCACCTGGTTCATTACCGCGAACGGGTGCGGGTCAACGGTAAAGACGCTCGTGATGACAAGCTGTGCCAGGCGTTGTGCAGGGTCGACCAGGCACGCGGGGGGATTCCGCTGACCTACTTCGAATTCGGAACCCTTGCGGCATTGGATATTTTCTCGGGGTCAGGCCTCGATATCTGGATTCTCGAGGTGGGCATGGGCGGGCGTCTGGATGCCGTCAATATTCTGGATCCGGATCTTGCAGTGATTACGTCGGTGGGTATGGACCATGAGGCGTGGCTGGGCGATTCCCGCGACGCGATCGGGAAGGAAAAAGCCGGAATACTGCGTTTCAGAGGACGGTCTGTGGTTTCCGACCCTTCTCCGCCAACAACGCTGCTGTTCCGCCTTGAAACGCTTGAGTGTCAAGCCAGGTTGATGAATCGTGATTATCGAATACGAAAAGTCGGCAAGGACCGCTGGTCATTTACAGCCGACGGGCATCTATGGCCGGACCGCTCGCTCATGAATACCTGCGAGATTGACGCTACCAGCCCGGTCTGGGCACAGAATTTTGCCGGGGTACTCGCGTCCTTGCGCAGCCTCAACGATCTTGTCCCGGTGAATGCCAGCCACTTGGAGGTGCTGCAGAGGTTTTCGGTCCCGGCGCGACAGCAGCGTGATCCCGGCCCCGTCACAACCTGGTTTGATGTTGCGCACAATTTGCAGGCGGTATCCGCATTGGCGGAACAACTTCAGGCGGAATGCGTACAAGGCGCAACCCGCGCAGTATTCTCAATGCTTCAGGACAAGGACATCGTGGGAACGGTCGAAGTGATGAAGGACTGTGTTGACAGCTGGTATCTGGCGCAACTGGAGGATCCGCGTGCGCTGAGTATTCGTGAATTACGCACTTCGCTGGCGGGTGTCCAGATTGCCGATCTGACCACGTCGACGTCTCCCCGGGCCGTCTATCGCGCCGCGCTCAAGGACAGTCAACCCGGGGATCGTGTTGTCGTCTTCGGCTCGTTCTGCCTGGTGGGTGATATACTTGATTGGGAATCTAAAAGGACGCCTGGATAAATGGATGCACCTGCGGAGCCTCCGTTTAATCTGAAACACCGGGCCACCGGTGCGCTGATCCTGCTTGCGATCCCGATAATTCTGCTGCCATGGTTCCTGGGTGACCAGCCGGTTTCAACAGGGTCTTCGCCCGAGCCTGCCTTTCCGGAGCCGACCGGCGAATTCAACTCCTCCATAGGGTCAAGCACGGGTGCCGCGAACACTAACAGCGTCGCCGAGACCGCCGAAACAACAACCGCGCCGGAACCGGCGCAGGATGCATCCGGCGAGACCACGCCGGGCGAGGAGCACATGCCTTCGTCTGCACAAGAGGGTTGGGTCGTTCGCGTCGGGGTATTTTCAGAGCCAACCAATCTGAAGAAGCGCTCAGCGTTACTCGTTGCCAACGGCATGACTCCGCAACAGGAAAACATCGAGATCAATGGCAGAACCGCGGTTCGCATATACCTTGGTCCATTTGGGGATCTGGCCGCCGCAGAGCGCGAGAGCGGCAAAGCCATGCTCGTCACAGGAGAGCCGGCGTTTGTGGTGAAGTTGCGATGAACCCTGCCAGAGACGAAGACCCCGGAAACCTGCGAAATGGATGAGCTTTCCCGCGTCCCCTGGCCCGGGGCATTGGACCTCATTATCGGGGCGATGATGGTGCTCTCACTCGGGTTTGGCTTGGTTCGAGGACTCCTCCGTGAGGTGCTTTCGCTGATTTCGTGGGTAGCCGCATTGTGGCTTGCCTATCTTTATGGGTCCGCCGTGGCACACCGAATTGACCCAGTGCTGCAGAGTCCGCCGTTGTCTGAGGCAGCGGGCGCTGTACTGGTCTTCATCGTGGTACTTGTCGGTCTTTTGCTGCTGGCGAGCCTGATCAGGCGGATCTTCCATGCAACCGGCCTCACCGGGATGGATCGGGCGTTCGGCGCACTGTTTGGTACCGTGCGCGCTTTGGTCATCATCACTGCGCTTCTGGTTCTCGCGCGATCGACCGCTGCCCTGGAACAGGATTGGTACAATGCGTCGTTACTGGTTCCGTACTTCGACCCCGTGGTGGATCTGGCTTCGCGCAAGCTTACCCAACCGCTGATGGCGACCATCGGTGCTCAAGCACTTGATTCGGGTGTACTGGGCATTGGGGGCGCCACGGACTGATGCTTTGAGGAGAACGTAGAAACATGTGTGGTGTCGTAGGCATTGTTGGATGTGGGCCGGTCAATCAGCAGATCTATGATGCGCTGACAGTGGTTCAACACCGCGGGCAGGACGCCGCCGGCATCATGACCTGCGACGGAAGAAGGGTGTTCCTCAGAAAGGACGGCGGACTGGTCCGGGATGTTTTTGACGCCCGGCACATGTTCCAGCTGGAAGGAAATATGGGATTGGGGCACGTCCGGTACCCCACCGCCGGTGGAGATAATCGCTCCGAGGCTCAGCCGTTCTACGTTAACTCTCCCTTCGGTCTCGCGCTCGGCCATAACGGCAACCTGGTCAATGCCCATGAACTCAGCCTGGAGCTTTTCCAGGACGACCTTCGCCAGATCAACACCGGCTCGGATTCAGAGGTTCTGCTTAACGTGTTTGCGCATGAACTCATGGAATCTGTCCGCAATAAAAAAGGCGTGCTGCAGACTCAAGATATTTTCGAGGCGGTGGGGCGCCTGCATCGCCGCTGTCGAGGTGCTTATGCAGTTGTCGCGATGATTGTGGGCTATGGGCTGGTGGCGTTTCGTGATCCTTATGGTATCCGCCCGCTGGTTGTGGGCGAACGTACTGGATCCTCAGGGCATTCCGTTATGATCGCCTCGGAGAGTGTGGCGCTTGACGTTCTCGGGTATCGCCGTTCGGGCGATGTAGCGCCCGGGGAGGCCGTATTCGTAAAGACCGACGGGACTATAGAGCGACAGGTCTGTGCAAGCAATACTGAACTCGCGCCATGCCTTTTTGAATTCGTCTATCTGGCACGACCGGACTCGATCATGGACGATGTTGCTGTCTATAAGAGCCGACTGCGGATGGGAGAAAAGCTGGCCGAACAGATGCTTAAGGTGTGGCCCGATCATGATATTGATGTCGTCATCCCGATTCCCGACACGAGCCGCACTTCAGCGCTGCAGTTGGCGAATGTTGCCGGCCTGAAATACCGTGAAGGCTTTATCAAGAACCGTTATATCGGACGCACCTTCATTATGCCGGGTCAGGCAGAGCGGCAGAAGTCCGTGCGGCAAAAACTGAACGCGATCGATCTCGAGTTCAGGGGTAAAAACGTGCTGCTGGTCGATGACTCCATTGTCAGAGGAACAACGTCGAAACAGATCATTCAAATGGCCCGGGATGCCGGCGCGAAGAAAGCGTATTTTGCATCAGCAGCGCCACCGGTACGTTACCCCAATGTTTACGGAATCGACATGCCCTCACGCTCGGAACTGGTAGCCAACGGGCGGTCGGAAGAGGAGGTAGGAGAATTTATCGGTGCTGACCGGCTGCTGTACCAGCGTCTGGAGGATCTGATTGACGCTGTTCGGGAAGGCAGCCCACGGATCAGCCAGGTTGACGCCTCGTGTTTCGACGGCAATTACATTACCGGTAATGTGAGCGAGGACTTTCTGCAAAGCCTCGCTGGTGAGCGAAGCGATCAGGCAAAGCAGAAAAGTGCCGAGGCGCTGGATGTAGCGGAAATCAGCGCCTACCATTAGCGCCGCCCCGAAAGGCGAGCCGTTTACAGGTGCCGGCAAATTGCAGTTCGAGGCCGGTCTCGGTTAATCGAATCCAACTGGGTCCGGGAGCCCAGTCTCCGAGGACGATCCGGTAGGCGCCATCCGCTGACCCGATTTCGTGGACCGCCGGACGGTGCGTATGTCCGTGTATCAGTATACGGACGCGATGAGCGCGCATGACCTCATCGACCGCCGTCGAATTGACATCCATGATCTGGGGCGTCTTGGCAGCCTTGCCGTCTTCGCTGCGGTATCGCGCGAGTTTTGCCATGGCATCTCGTTCTACCAGGGGTTTTGCCAGAAACCCCTCTTGCCATGACGGCGTGCGTACCATCGTTCTGAATTGCTGGTGGGCAATGTCGTCGGTGCAAAGACGATCGCCATGCATCAGCAGAATCCTCTCCGCGCCGACGTTCAGGATGTGTTCGTCCGCAATGAGGTTCATACCGCAGCGGTCGGCAAAAGACCTCCCAAGGAGAAAATCGCGATTTCCGGTTAGAAAATTCAGTTGTACGCCCCGGTCCGAAATCGAGGAAAGCAAGCGTTCTGCCTGCAGGTGACCCAGAAACTCAACGGCATCGTCTCCAAGCCAATACTCGAACAGGTCACCGAGGATATACAGTTCATCACCGGACTCAAGTTGAGCGACATACTGGCGAAACTGGTCGAGCAGGGCCGGATCATCAGCGCTCAGGTGAAGGTCTGATATCAGTTGAATCACAGTTGTGCTACAGCCGAGCCGGTCGTGAAAGGTACGCCGACTCGCGATCTGAGTTGGAGAAGGCGCTGCATTTCGTTACCATTCGTCCCCCGCTACCTGGGCTGGTCACGATGGCAATCCGAATTTACAACAGTTTGACGCGAAAGAAAGAGGTTTTTCAGCCCCTGAAACCGGGGCACGTCGGAATGTATGTTTGCGGGATGACGGTCTACGACTACTGCCATCTCGGACATGCGAGGGTTTTGGTGGTTTTCGATATGGTTGTTCGGGTTTTGCGGGCCTGGGGTCATAAGGTCGAATACGTACGCAACATTACCGATATCGATGACAAGATCATTGCCCGCGCGGCAGAACTTTCGGAGCCTTTCGAAGATCTTACAGAGCGGTTTATCGGCGCCATGCACGAGGATGAGCGGATTCTTAATGTAGCACCCCCGGATAAAGAGCCCCGTGCCACGGGGCATATCAACGAGATTATTTCGATGACGTGTAAGCTCGAGGAGCAGGGTCTCGCTTATCAGGGAAATAATGGGGACGTTTATTTCCGGGTTCGTCAATTCGAAAATTACGGTCACCTGTCCGGCCGCTCGCTTGACGAAATGAAGGCCGGGGCTCGTGTTGACAAGGATGAATCCAAAGATGACCCTCTGGACTTTGTTTTGTGGAAACACGCTAAACCGGGTGAGCCCCAGTGGCCTTCGCCCTGGGGTGACGGCAGGCCGGGCTGGCACATTGAGTGTTCAGCCATGTCGACTCGATGCCTGGGAGACCACTTCGATATTCACGGGGGCGGGATGGATCTGCGCTTTCCTCATCACGAGAATGAGATTGCCCAAACCGAAGGCGCCACAGCAAAAAAGTTTGTGAATATCTGGATGCACAACGGTTTCGTTCAGATTGATGAAGAGAAAATGTCAAAATCGCTGGGCAACTTTTTCACGATACGTGACATTGTCAGTAAAGATGTCAATCAGGTCCGGGCAGGAGAGGCCATACGCTTCCTGATCCTGTTGAGCCATTATCGGAGCCCTTTGAATTTTTCGGACGCTGTTCTTGATCAGGCACAGATTGGTCTGGAGCGTCTCTATTCGGCACTGTTTAAGGTCGCGGAGGACGGTTCGCAACCGCAGCTGGAATCTGTGCCCGAGGTTCACGATTACGCTCAGGAATTTGATGCCGCGCTTGAGGATGATTTCAATACGCCTTCGGCGATTGCCGTTTTATTTGATATCGTAAAAGGCATTAACCGGGCGCTTGAAACAGGACGATCCGCAACCGCGTACGCTTTGAGTGAACAACTGAAAATACTGGGGGGCAGATTAGGGCTGCTGTATCAGGATCCGGGTGTCATGCTCGGCGCAGGAGGTGCTTTTGCGGAGTCCTCGAACACCGGCGAGGATGAGGGAAATCAAGTGATCGAGGCGCTGATCCAAAGCCGCAACCAGGCGCGCCAGGAGAAAGATTTTGAAAAGTCGGATGACATCAGAGCGAAGCTTGAAGCGTTGCGGGTGATCCTCGAAGATCGTCCGGATGGGAGCACGTTCTGGAGACGGCGCTGAATTTACATCCGGCAGCCGATCTGTATATACTTTAATGTTTGATTCCCGTCAGGCCTTTGGGAATCGTAATCACCCAACCCTTATCGAGGTTTGCTAATGGAGCTGACCGGCGCACAGATCGTCGTTCAAAGCCTTAAAAATGAAGGCGTCGAACTGGTCTTCGGATATCCCGGAGGCGCAGCACTTCATATTTATGACGCCTTTTACAGTCAGGAGGATGTGCGGCATATCCTGGTGCGCCACGAACAGGCGGCAGCCCACGCAGCCGATGGCTACGCGCGGGCCACCGGTAAAACCGGAGTTGTTCTGGTGACCTCCGGTCCCGGCGTCACAAATACGGTGACCGGTATTGCGACCGCCTATATGGATTCAATCCCCATGGTTGTGCTGACCGCGCAGGTGCCGACGAGCCTCATCGGTGACGACGCGTTCCAGGAAGTCGACACCGTCGGAATCACGCGCCCCTGCGTTAAGCACAATTTCCTTGTGAAGGATGTCGGGAGCCTTGCCGAGACGATCAAGAAAGCCTTTTTTATCGCTAATTCCGGCCGGCCCGGCCCGGTGGTGGTGGATATACCGAAAGACGTGACCGCACAGACCATCAGGTACAGTTACCCCGAAGATATCCGGATCCGCTCATACGCTCCGGTTCGTAAGGCTCACGCAAAGCAGATCTCCCGTGCAGCGACACTCCTGCTCAAAGCACGCAGACCGATCATTTATACCGGTGGCGGAGTGGTGCTTTCAGGAGCGGCCAAGCAGTTGACGGCGCTGGTAGAGCACCTCGGCCATCCCTGCACCAACACGCTGATGGGCCTGGGTGCTTTGGCATCCGACCATCCGCGTTTTTTGGGGATGCTGGGAATGCACGGCACTTACGAGGCGAACATGGCGATGTACGAATGTGACGTCATGCTGGCCGTGGGTGCCCGATTCGACGATCGGGTGACAGGTGACCCGAAAAAGTTTTCGCCGCAGGCAACGATTATCCACATCGATATCGACCCTGCCTCCATTGGCAAGAACGTTCAGGTGGAAGTGCCGATTGTTGGCGACGCCGCTGTCGCGCTGAAACAGCTCCTAGAAGTCCTTGCGCAGAGCAGCACGACACAGGACGAGGAAAGCCTGTCGAAGTGGTGGGATCAGATCGAATCCTGGCGAAGCCGCGACTCACTGGGCTACGACTCAAGCGACGAGGTTATCAAGCCGCAATTTGTGGTTCAGAAACTGCACGAGGTGACATTAGGGGATGCTTTCGTAACCTCGGATGTCGGCCAGCACCAGATGTGGGCAGCCCAGTATTACGGCTTCAACAAACCTCGCCGATGGATCAACTCCGGCGGCCTCGGGACGATGGGTTTCGGCCTTCCCGCGGCCATGGGGGTACAGCTCGCGCACCCGGAGGCGGTAGTCGCCTGCGTGACCGGAGAGGCCAGCATTATCATGTGCATCCAGGAGTTGTCGACCTGCAAGCAGTACGACCTGCCGATCAAGATCGTGAACCTCAATAATCGCTATATGGGCATGGTGCGGCAATGGCAGGAATTCTTTTATGACCGCCGCTATTCCCATTCCTATATGGATTCACTTCCGGATTTCGTGGATCTCGCCTCCAGTTTTGGGCATACCGGGATTCGGGTGGAAAAGCCTGGGGATGTTGAAGGCGCCTTACGTGATGCCTTCGCCCAGAAGGATCGGCTTTTCTTCCTGGATTTCGTGACCGACCAGACAGAGAACGTCTATCCGATGATCTCGGCCGGCGCGGGGCACAATGAAATGGTTCTCAAGCCATTGCCCGACGGCTCTGCCCCGATGGAAAGGGAACTGGCCTGAGCAATGCGGCGAATACTCTCCCTGCTGGTTGAAAATGAGCCTGGAGCGCTGTCCCGTATCGCGGGCTTGTTCTCGGCACGCGGGTATAACATCGAGTCCCTCACAGTGGCGCCAACGGACGACGACTCGCTCTCCAGAATGACCATCGTCACCCATGGCTCCGAGCAGATCATCGAGCAGATCACCAAACAGCTCAACAAATTGATCGACGTCGTTCGCCTGATGGACCTGACCGAAGGGCGGCACATTGAACGGGAACTGCTCTTGCTCAAAGTAGCGGCTCAAGGCGCCGAACGGGAAGAAATCAAGCGGTTGGTCGATATCTTCCGGGGTCGGATCATTGATGTTGATGGTGAAACCTATACGATTGAGTTGACCGGGCCGGGAGACAAACTGGACGCCTTCCTTGACGCGATGCCACCGGCGGATATCCTGGAAGTCGTCCGATCGGGTGTCTCGGGAGTTGCCCGCGGAGAACGGGCGCTACGCCTTTAGTTTCTCAGACACGGAATTTGCACCCCTTAACCGGCGCCTATCCGGCGCGTTGGAGTAATCACTATGAAAGTCTATTATGATGACGACGCCGACCTTGGCATTATTTCGGGAAAGACCGTGGCCGTGATCGGTTATGGCTCACAAGGTCACGCCCATGCGAACAATCTGCGCGACAGCGGGGTGGATGTTGTCGTTGGCTTGAGAGAGGACTCTTCCTCCCGGGACAAGGCAGTGAACTCCGGCCTTCGTGTTGATACGGTCGCTAATGCTGTGGCGGCAGCAGATGTCGTGATGATGCTGGTGCCTGATGAACTGGCCGCGGATCTGTATGAAAGTTCGGTGGCACCGCACTTGAAACCTGGCTCGGCACTGGCATTCGCCCATGGCTTCAATGTGCACTTCGGCTTCATCGAGCCGGATAGTTCCGTTGATGTCATTATGATTGCACCCAAAGGGCCGGGCCACCTCGTGCGCTCCACCTACACGGAGGGGGGCGGTGTCCCGTGCCTGATAGCGATCCAGCAAGACGCGAGCGGCATTGCCCGGGATACCGCGTTGTCATACGCGAGTGCCATCGGCGGGGGAAGAGCCGGGGTTATTGAAACGACCTATAAAGAAGAAACCGAGACAGATCTCTTTGGGGAGCAGACAGTTCTCTGCGGTGGTCTGACTTCTCTGATTCAGGCTGGCTTCGAAACCCTGGTCGAAGCCGGGTATGCCCCGGAAATGGCGTACTTCGAGTGCCTGCATGAAACCAAGCTGATCGTGGATCTGATCTACGAAGGTGGTATTGCCAATATGCGGTATTCGATCTCAAACACGGCGGAGTACGGGGATGTGACCCGCGGACCCAGGGTGGTTACCCCGGAGGTCAAGGCCCAGATGAAAAAGATCCTGAGCGAGATCCAGTCCGGCGAGTTTGCCCGGGAGTGGATGGAAGAAAGCCGTTCTGGAGGTGCCAATTTCCAGGGACTGCGTCAGAAAGGGCGGGAGCATCAGATTGAGGCAGTGGGGGAAGGTCTCAGAGCAATGATGCCTTGGATTCAGAAGGGTAAACTGGTCGACAAGTCACGTAACTAGTCGACCGATTGTGCCTGAGCGCTCCGCAGAGGGCTGCAGTCGCCCGTGACCCACTCCCTCATTGCCCGCGAGGGCTGGAGCAGAATCCTGCTGGCCCTTGGACTTGCCGGCGTCGCGCACGCGGTTGCCGGCTTCTGGATCGCGCTCCCTTTCTGGATATTGTGGTTTCTGATACTGCAGTTCTTTCGCGACCCGCCGCGATCGGTTCCTGGTCTGGCGGCGGGTGTGGTAGCGCCCGCTCATGGACGGGTTGTCGGTATCCAGCCGGATCACGACCCCTTTTCCGGCGCACCGGCGACCCGCATCAGTATTTTCATGAACATTTTCTCGGTACATTCGAACCGGATTCCGGTGCCAGGCCGGGTCGTTGAGCGGCAGTATCATCGGGGCCAGTTTCTGAATGCCGCACTCGAAAAAGCCTCGATCAAAAACGAACGCTGTGCCATCCAGATCGAGACCGAAGAGGATCACCGTGTCAGTTGCGTGCAGATCGCAGGATGGGTCGCACGCAGAATCCTGACCTACGTCGATGTCGGCGACTCGGTCGCGCGCGGTCAGCGGTACGGGTTTATCCGTTTCGGCTCCCGGGTTGACGTCTATCTGCCTCCGGATTTTGAGGTCATTGCCAATGTCGGAAAGTGGGTGATGTCGGGAAGTGATATTATTGCGCGGTTGAAACCGTTGCCGGAATAGGATGTCCAGGATTCACAGAGTTGCCCCATTGGAGCATCGGGATAAGCCGCCCAAGGGCATTTATATCCTGCCGAACCTGCTTACGACGGCAAGTCTGTTCGCGGCCTTCTACGCGATTATCCAATCCACTGTCGGAAACTTTTCAAACGCGGCTATCGCGGTCATCGTAGCGGCCGTCCTTGATATGCTGGACGGGCGGGTTGCCCGAATGACAAATACCGCGAGCGACTTTGGCAAGGAATATGACTCACTTGTCGATCTTGTCGCGTTTGGACTAGCGCCGGCCTTGATCCTGTTCGAGTGGGGCCTGCAGACACTTGGAAAGAGTGGCTGGCTGGTTGCATTTACCTACGTTGCCACGACGGCGCTGCGTCTTGCCCGCTTTAACACGCAAGAGCATTCCAGCAAGCGCTACTTCCAGGGACTCCCGTGTCCGGCCGCGGCTGTGCTGCTCGCCGCCGCTGTGTGGACAGCAGAGAGTTATCTCTTGTCCGGTGCTGCCTATCAGATCACCGGGTTCGTGCTGATGGCGCTGCTGGCGTTCGCAATGGTGAGCGGGATGCCTTATCGCAGTTTCAAGGACCTCGACCTGAAACACCGGGTTCCGTTCGTCGCGGTGCTGGCGCTGGTTCTGGTCTTTGTGCTGATTTCCTTCGATCCGCCGGCGGTGCTGCTGACCGTGTCCGGCGCTTATGCGATCTCGGGCGCGGTGGGCTGGTTCTGGCTCCGCAAGGAGGGACAACACGTTTTTCAGGTGGCTGATGAGGAGTCAGGACAGACGCCTGCTCAGGCAGTGCGCCGGGCATCGGGATCCTCGGAAGACTGATTCCCACCGGGAAAACCGCGCGGCAGGCGTTTTTGCCTGACCTTCCATCCGGCGTTATACTCGCCGGCATGGCGAGACTTCATACTGCTTCTGAGCCCCGCTCCGGTCACGTTCTGCCCGGACCCCAGCAGGCGCGTCATCTTCGCGGACTGCTGCATCTGCTGCGCCTGCCGGCGCAATAATTTCTTAATTTCCTCACTACGACAACCCTACCTTGATCAATCCCTCGCAGGGGGGAATGGTTGATTTCATAAAGTCTTGATTCGCGGAGAACAAGCATGAACGATCGGCTTTATATATTTGATACCACTTTGCGTGACGGTGAGCAGAGCCCCGGGGCATCAATGACGGCGGCTGAGAAAATCCGAATCGCACGTCAGCTCGAGAAATTGCGGGTGGATGTCATTGAAGCAGGCTTTCCGGCGGCCAGCGAGGGAGACGCTGACGCCGTCCGAATGGTCGCAAAAGAGATTTCCGACAGTCGCGTTTGCGCTCTGGCCAGGGCCAATCCCGGCGATGTTGCCAAGGCGGCAGAGGCTGTTAAGGATGCGAATGCCCCAAGAATCCATACATTCATCGCAACCTCCCCCATTCACATGCAGGCGAAACTCAGGATGGCTCCCGGGGACGTCCTCGAAAAAGCGGTCCAGGCTGTCCGCCAGGCGCGTGACTCGGTTGACGATGTCGAGTTCTCGGCGGAGGATGCCGGGCGCTCCGAGGAGGACTTTCTTTGCAGGCTTTTTGAAGCCGTGATTGATGCGGGAGCACAGACCGTGAACATCCCCGATACCGTGGGTTACACAATGCCGCATCAGTTCGGGGAGATGTTCACCAGGTTGATGCATCGTATCCCAAATGCTGACAAAGCGGTGTTCTCGGTCCATTGTCACAATGATCTTGGTGTTGCGGTCGCAAATTCGCTCGCCGCTGTACAAAGCGGCGCCCGACAGGTGGAGTGCACGATCAACGGTCTGGGTGAGCGAGCAGGCAACGCGTCACTGGAAGAGGTGGTCATGGCTATTCGTACAAGGCGGGATGTTTTCTCATGCGACACGGCAATCGATACCACCCAGATCCTTCCAGCAAGCCGGTTGGTGGCGAGCGTCACCGGATTTCCAGTGCAGCCGAACAAGGCAATCGTTGGCGCAAATGCCTTCGCCCATGAAGCGGGAATCCACCAGGATGGCGTCCTGAAACAGCGGGATACCTATGAGATCATGCGGGCCGAGGATGTGGGCTGGTCAGCCAACCGGATCGTGCTGGGAAAACATTCCGGGCGCACGGCATTTCGTGAGCGCATGTCGGCGCTCGGCATCGAATTTACGAGTGACGCCGAGTTGAATGCGGCGTTTACACGGTTCAAGGATCTTGCGGATAAGAAGCATGAGATATTTGACGACGATCTTCAAGTGCTCGTGAGCGAGGACGCGGCAAAAGAAGAAAATCAAGCGCTGCGCTTCATCAGCCTGAAGACGGTGGCGGAAACCGGAAGCGTTCCGGTTGCTGATCTTTCGCTCGAATTTCAGGGGCAGCACCAGTCAAGCAGCGCAAGCGGCGACGGGCTTGTCGATGCGGCATTCAAGGCAGTCGAGAAGATTGTTCCAGGATCGCGAACCCTACTGCTTTACTCCGTGAACGCAATTACCGCAGGTTCGGATTCCCAGGGGGAGGTTAGCGTTCGGCTTCAGGAGGACGGCCGAATCGTGAACGGCCAGGGCGCCGACACCGACATCGTGGTGGCGTCCGTTAAGGCGTATATCAACGGGTTGAACAAGCTCCAGGGTGCGCCACATCGATTTAACCCGCAAAGCGGTGAGACAATCTAAGCTGCGTTAATGAGTCGACACGCGCCCTACCTTCGCGAGATGGGGCTGGTGCGGTGGAGGTATTCAGCGCCGGCGCCAGGGGAGCATGGAAGCGCTGCCGCCGGTTCTGCCGCCGCGGCGGGGATTCAACCCCAGGGAGCGCGCAAGGACCTTGCTCGTCTTGCCGATGAGGTGGCGCGCTGCGAACGGTGTGATCTCCACAGTGTGCGAAGAAACGTTGTGTTCGGCGCCGGAGATGCCCGCGCGCGTTGGCTTTTTGTCGGCGAGGCACCCGGTGCCGAGGAAGACAAACAGGGATTGCCCTTCGTCGGACGGGCGGGGAGTCTTCTGAATGCGATACTCTTCAGTATCGGCTTATCGCGCGATGAGGTCTACATCGCCAACGTACTTAAGTGCCGTCCTCCCAACAACCGGGACCCGTTCGGGCGTGAAGTTCAGGAATGCAGTCCTTACCTTCAGCAGCAGATTTCCCTTGCGCAGCCGGAAATTATTGTTGCGATGGGCCGCTTCGCGGCACAGGCGCTGCTGGAAACGGATCAGAGTCTGGCGCAACTTCGTGGCCGGGTACACCAATACAAGATCGACCAGCTTCCGCTGGTGGTCACCTACCACCCGGCTTACCTTCTCCGTTCGCCGTCGGCCAAAGGCAAAAGTTGGGAAGACCTGCGGCTCGCGTGCTCAGTTATGAGTTAACCCGATTTGATGGACTCTGGCACTGAAGCTGTGGCAATTCACCCCATGATCGTCGATGACCTCGGCCGGGTTGCGGAACTGGAACAGGCCGTTTCTCCAGCACCCTGGAGCCCGGGAGTGTTCCTCGACTGCCTAAAGGTGGATTATGAGTGCTGGGTGCTGCGTTCGGATGATGTATTTGGCTATGCCATTGCGGCTCTTGGCGCCGGCGAGGCCCACTTGCTGAATATCGCGGTTGCGCCGAGTAAACAGGGGCGGGGATTCGGGGGGCAATTGCTGAGAAAAATTATCCGGGTAGCCCGGGAGGAGGACACCGAGCGCCTGTTGCTTGAGGTACGACCCAGCAACCTAAGGGCCCAGGCAATCTACCAAAAAGCAGGTTTTGAGCTGCTGAGCCGGCGGCCCAGATATTACGGCCCGCCGCAAAAGGAGGACGCACTGGTCTATGCCCTGGAGTTCTGAGTACGCGCTCTTAAGCATTTATACCAGCCACAAGATGTACCGGGTAAAATCTCCTGAGTAACGTAAAGCAGGCAGGACAGGCAGGAAAAGTTGAGTCGAATGAGATTCCGCTTGGGGGCTAGTTTCAAACCGGAACCGTCGTCTGGGATGAAGTGGGCCAGCGAGTGCGGAGACGATACTGATATTGCGGCCTGGTTTCAAACCACACTGGGCCGTGAGATCTGCGATACAACGCGCCGGTGCGTGTCGCGGCTGATCCCCTCTGGCTACTATCGTACGGGATTTCAGGTTGGTTTCTGCAACGTAAACCTTTTGCACAAGGCCGAACACGCGTATTGGGGAGGTCCTTCGCAAGGCGGCGTGCGCGTTAATAATTATGATGATGAACGTACACGACTCGCGTGCGTTCCTGAGAATCTACCGTTTGGCGCTCGCTCAATCGACCTGCTGGCATTGCCTTTTGTTCTCGACTTTTCGCCTCATCCACATGCGGTCCTGAGGGAGGCTTACGGTGTACTCGCCCCCGAGGGTTGTATGGTGATCTGCGGGTTTAACCGCTGGGGCCTTTGGGGGCTGCGCCGAAGCCTGATGCTGCGCCCACGCCACGGCCCCTGGGCTGGAAGTTTTCTATCGCTAGGTCAAGTCCAGGACTGGAGTCGCTTACTGGGATTGGAACTCATATCCGCTGCGTCCGTGTTTTATCGCCCCCCCATCGGCAGTTCACGACTGCTTGCCAAAACGGTGTTTCTTGAGGCCGTGGGTGACCGGTGGTGGCCTTTGCTCTCCGGGGCTTATGTTGTGGTCGTGAAAAAGAGGGCGTTTGGCCAGTCCGCTATGCTGGAGCCGGTTCGCGCTTCACGGCGCCGTGTATCGGAGCCATTTGTCTCCGCAATGCCGAGGCATGCTGCCAAGAGGAAAGTGCGGACCTAAATGACTGCGTTAGCCGATCAAAAAGCACTGGCGCTTTTCACCGACGGAGCCTGTCGGGGAAACCCGGGACCTGGGGGCTGGGGTGTTCTGATTCGGGACGACTCACAAGAAACGGAACTGTTTGGCTCGGAACGCCACACAACCAATAATCGTATGGAGCTTGTCGCGGCAATCCGGGCTCTCGAAGCTGTTAGTCCTGAACATCCGGTAGCCGTTTACACGGATTCGCAATATGTCCGCAATGGGGTTACACAGTGGATTCCCAAGTGGAAGGCGAATGGCTGGAGAACTGCCGCGAAAAAGCCCGTCAAGAACCAGGACCTCTGGAAACAGCTGGAGAGTGCTGCCGAACGGCGGCGTGTCAGTTGGCACTGGGTCCGGGGTCACAGCGGACATCCGGAGAATGAACGGGCGGATGCGCTGGCAAACCGGGCAATTGATCTTATGCTCGCCGACGATACCGGGGTTGGAGGTACGACAGAATGAACCTGATTGTGCTGGATACGGAAACGACCGGTCTCGATGCGGCGCAAGGACACCGCGTGATAGAGCTCGGCTGCGTACTCCTCAGCCACCGCAAACACACCGATATGCGGTTTCATACCTACCTGAACCCTAAGCACCCTATCGACCCTGAGGCGCAGGAGGTCCATGGCATCACCGAAAATTTCCTCGAGGGTAAGCCTTCGTTTCCTGAAATGATGGATAAGTTTCTCGACTTCGTAAGGGGATCGGAACTGGTCATCCATAACGCCCCTTTTGACCTCGGATTTCTTAACCAGGAATTGGAACTGGCAGGCAATCCATCCCGATTGGAAGATATCTGCGAGATCACGGATTCGCTGGAACTTGCACGACAGATGCATCCGGGTCAGCGGAACAGTCTTGATGCCCTTTGCCGCCGTTATAACGTGGACAATAGCGGCCGTGAACTCCACGGCGCCCTCCTGGATGCCGAAATCCTGGCAGACGTATACCTCGCGATGACCGGCGGACAGACGGCCTTGGCATTAGAGGGCGGGGCGTCGAAGGATACGGGGATAGGCGCCGGTGCAGCCAGGCAACACGATGATGTTCAGTTTCCAGTGATTCGGGCGAACGAAGAGGAACTAGTCGAACATCGACGTTGGCTCGAGTTACTCGATCCCCAAAGCCCCTGGCACAACATCGATCAGGCTGACGATCTCCACTGAGCGAAACACTCGTCCAACCGGCGATGACGGCCGGAAAGCTTTTGTACCAGACTGGAGTCCCCTCTTGGCACCCTCTAAAATAGGCGGATAATTCAAAGTCTTAGTGTGACCGTAGGAATAATGAGATGAGCGAACCCACCCTGTATAAGGTCGACCCGGAATTTGCGGCCAATGCCCACATCAGCCGGGACGGATATGAAGAGATGTACCGGCGTTCGGTTGAAGACCCGGAGTCCTTCTGGGCGGAGCAGGCTGAGAAGTTCGTAGACTGGTTCACACCCTGGCATACCGTCAGTCAGTGGGACTACCACAGCGGCGAGATCAGGTGGTTTGATGGGGCAACGCTCAATGTCGCCTACAACTGTATCGACCGGCATCTTGCTACGCGGGGCGACCAGACTGCGATTATCTGGGAGTGTGATGACCCCTCCACTGACAGCAAACTGACGTTTAATGAACTCCATCAGGAGGTGTGCCGGTTCTCCAATGTTCTGAAGGCCCGGGGTGTAGGCAAGGGAGACCGGGTCTCAATCTATATGCCCATGATTCCGGAAGCAGCGGTCGCGATGCTGGCCTGCGCGAGGATTGGTGCGGTCCATTCGGTAGTGTTCGGCGGATTCTCACCCGAAGCGTTACGGGATCGAATCCTGGATTCTGACTGCCGGGTTGTCATTACGGCGGATGAGGGCCCGCGAGGCGGAAAACCGGTCCCGCTTAAGGCCAATGTCGAGAAAGCCCTCGAGGGCTGTCCCGAGGTGCATACGACGATCGTGGTCAGGCGGACCGGGAACGACGTCCCTTCCGGTGGCGAGCGCGATCTCTGGTACCACGAAGCGGTCGCGTCGGCTTCGACGGAGTGTGATCCCGAGCCGATGAATGCGGAAGACCCGCTGTTCATCCTCTACACGTCCGGATCGACGGGAAAGCCAAAGGGTGTACTGCACACGACCGGTGGCTATCAGTTATATGCAGCGATGACCCACCGCTATGTGTTTGATTATCACGATGGCGATATTTTCTGGTGCACAGCAGATGTCGGCTGGATCACGGGGCACAGTTATATCCTTTATGGCCCATTGGCCAACGGTGCGACTACGCTGATGTTTGAGGGCGTGCCCACCTATCCGGACGCGTCGCGTTTCTGGCAGGTGGTCGATAAACACCAGGTGAATATCTTCTACACCGCCCCGACGGCGATCCGGGCCCTGATGAGCCAGGGAGATGACCCCGTCGCTGCAACACAGCGTACCAGCTTGAGACTGCTCGGCACTGTCGGAGAGCCGATCAACCCGGAAGCGTGGGAATGGTATTTCCAGACAGTTGGGGAAAAACGGTGTCCCATTGTGGATACCTGGTGGCAGACCGAGACCGGGGGGATTCTGATCACGCCACTTCCGGGCGCCACCGATCTCAAGCCAGGCTCAGCCACTCGGCCCTTCTTCGGAATCTCACCCGCACTCCTGGACACAGACGGAAAGGAACTGGAGGGTGTGGCATCCGGAAATCTGGTTATTATGGGTTCGTGGCCCGGCCAGATGCGCACGGTCTACGGAGATCATGACCGCTTTATACAAACCTATTTCTCTACCTACCCGGGTTATTACATGACGGGCGACGGCGCCCGGCGCGATGAGGACGGCTATTACTGGATCACCGGCCGGGTTGATGATGTGATCAACGTATCCGGTCACCGGATGGGGACTGCCGAAGTAGAGAGCGCGCTGGTGTTACACCCGCAGGTCGCGGAAGCTGCTGTCGTGGGATATCCGCATGAAATAAAGGGACAGGGCATCTACGCGTACGTCACGCCCATGGCCGGGACGACGCCAACAGAAGAACTCAGAACTGAACTGATTGCCCTGGTGCGAAAAGAGATCGGCCCGATAGCAAGTCCCGATGCCATTCAATGGGCTCCCGGTCTGCCAAAGACCCGGTCCGGCAAAATCATGCGTCGAATTCTGAGAAAGATTGCCGCCAATGAGCTCGAGAATCTCGGTGATACCTCGACCCTTGCCGAGCCCGCGGTGGTAGACGAGCTGATCGAGAACCGGGCGGTGAAATGATCAGGCGCTCCCGGTGCGAAGGCATGCTGCTTGCGGGAGCCCGCTGACCCGGCTAGAATCCCGCTCCCGCAGCGCATCAGCGCATGCTCCTTGCTCCACCAACCCGTTTGGGGGGCTTTAAACCAAAAGGAGAAACATATGCGACACTATGAAGTCGTTTTTCTGGTTCATCCGGACCAGAGCGAGCAGGTCGGCGCTATGGTCGACAAGTACCAGGCTCTGATCGAAGGCAACGGTGGGCATGTGCACCGCTGTGAAGACTGGGGCCGCCGGCACCTCGCTTACAACGTCGGCAAAGTGCACAAGGCGCACTACGTGCTCATGAATATCGAGTGCGATCAGCCGACAATGGACGAAATCACGAGCATGTTCAAGTTCAGTGATGCCGTCCTTAGAAACCTCGTTATTCGGCGAGATACCGCCGTCACGGAGCGATCCCCACTTGCGGATCATCAAGCCGACGATGATGCCGATTCCGCCGATTCCGCCGACTCCGCTGGGCCCGTAAGGGAGGAGTCGGGTGACACCGAAACGCCCATGGCCGGGGCCGAAACTCCTGATGTAAAGGCGGAAAGCGCGACTGAGGGGGAGGCTCCGAGTGGCGAGGTAGCGGAATCGCTACCCGCAGCGGATGAAGCGCAGGAGACCGCCGAGGAGAAAACAACATGAACCGTGTAAGCAAGAGACGAAAGTATTGCCGCTTCACCGCCCTCGGGATCGACGAGATTGACTATAAGGACCTCGACACACTAAAGGCATATATCACCGAGACCGGAAAGATTATGCCCAGCCGAAACACCGGGACCAAGGCGCGATACCAGCGGCAGTTGGCCACTGCCATTAAACGTGCACGGTTTCTGGCGTTACTGCCGTACACCGATCAGCATTGAGGGTTGGTCATGGAACTCATCCTTCTTGAAAAAATCCAGAACCTCGGTGACCTTGGAGATATCGTTAAGGTCAAATCTGGTTATGGACGAAACTACCTGATTCCCCAGGGCAAGGCAGTGCCCGCAAGTGAGGAAGCGAAAGAACAGGTCGAGGAGCGCCGCCGGGAACTCGCGAAACTGGATTCCGAGCGTCGTGAGTCCGCCGAGGCGAAAGCCGCACTGCTGCCAGAACGGCTGACGGTAAAACGGTTGGTGGCTGAAGAGGGCAAGTTGTTTGGCTCGGTCAGTCCGGTCGATGTCGCGGAACTGTTGCAGGCGGCTGAGATTGCTGTACAGCGATCGGAGATCTCGATGCCGGATGGCCCGATCAAAACCCTGGGCGAACATACTGTCTCCATCATCCTCCACCCCGAGGTGCAGTCCAGCATCGAGGTCGTCGTTGAAGCCGAAAACGAGCCCGAGGAACCCGGCACCCCGGCAGCCGACAAGAACGAGCAGGAACCCCCAGCCGAAACCCCGGCCGAATAGGGCCCGGAATCACAAATTCAGATTCACCCGGTGTTTTAGCCCCGGGGTTCCCAAACAACCGGGGTCCTGAGCAGGAATTCTCGAGCGCTGTAAAAGCAGCCAGCGCTTGTCTACAATAGTTGCCTTTGAGGACCTAAGCGGATTCTCTAAATCCGGATCTATTCTCTATGGCACAGACCACGCCCAGTCTCAGCGCAGTCTCCTCCGCGCCTCGTGTCCCGCCACAAGCGCATGAGGCGGAACAGTCTGTCCTGGGCGGCCTGCTGGTCGACTCCCGGCGGTGGGATGAAGTCGCCGAGACTGTGCGCACTGAGGATTTCTACACGCGTGCGCATCGAGAGATTTTCTCGGCGATTCATGCGCTGCACGAGGTCGGCCAGGCAGTAGACGTGGTAACCGCCTCCGAGTGGCTGAAGAACAAAGGGACGCTCGAGCCCGCGGGCGGCCTTGCCTATCTTGGTGAACTGGCCAATCGCACGCCTGGGACCACCAACCTCACAGCGTATGCGAGGATTGTCAGAGAGCGGTCCGTTTTACGTTCACTGATCGGCGCTGCAAGTGATATTTCTGAGAAAGCCTATCAGCCCGAGGGTCTCGATATCGGGGCATTGATTGATTTTGCGGAGAAGGCGGTTTTTGAGATATCCGATTCGGATCGAAGAACGTCACTGGGATTTAGGCCAATCCAGGGGCTGCTGACTCAGGCGGTGGACCGCATAGAGGAACTCTACGAATCCAAAGAAGGAATCACCGGGGTTGCCACCGGCTTTAGAGATCTCGACAAACTGACCTCGGGATTACAGGCGGCTGACCTTGTCGTTGTCGCCGGTCGGCCGTCGATGGGGAAGACTTCCCTGGCGATGAATATCGCCGAGAGCGCAGCGGTCGGCGCCAAACTGCCGGTCGCGGTCTTCAGTATGGAAATGCCGGGTCAACAGCTTGCGATGCGAATGCTGGCGTCACTCGGGCGCATTGACGCCCATCGCGTCCGCACCGGCCAACTGCATCAGGAGGATTGGCCCCGGCTCACGTCAGCTATGGGGCTTCTGGATGAGGCGCCGATTTATGTAGACGATACACCCGCCTTAACTCCTCTGGAATTGCGTTCGCGGATACGGCGGCTTACGCGGGAGCATGGCCAGCTGGGCATGGTAATCGTGGATTATCTCCAGTTGATGCAGACCGGGGAAAATAACGAGAACCGGGCGGTAGAGGTCGCCAATATTACCCGAGCCCTGAAGGTGGTTGCGAAAGAGTCATGGGTTCCGGTGGTGGTCCTTTCGCAGTTGAATCGCGGCCTCGAGCAAAGGCCGAATAAGCGGCCCATCATGTCCGATCTGCGCGAATCAGGAGCCATCGAGCAGGACGCCGATCTTATCCTTTTTATCTACCGTGACGAGGTCTATAACGAGGATAGCCCGGAAAAGGGTACAGCGGAGATTATTGTGGCGAAACAGCGCAACGGCCCGACCGGCACCGTCCGGCTGACTTTCCTTGGTGAGTACACACGCTTTGAGAGTTATGCCCCGGCATTCGAGGATCACCAATATTGATGTCGGGCTGGGGTTGGGCCGAAATTAGTTCCGAGGCGTTGTTACACAATCTGCGTCATGTCCGACGATTGGTCGGGAGCGCAAATGTCTCCGCGGTTGTTAAATCGGATGCCTATGGACATGGACTAGAGAATGTTGCGGGCATTCTTAGTGGACATGTCGATGCCTTTGCCGTCGCGACCTGCGAGGAAGGAACTCAAGTAAGGCGAATTGATGCAGCGACGCCGATATGGGTCTTCCTGGGGTTTGCGGACGCAACAGAACTTGAAGCCTGTTCATCTCATCGCCTGATTCCGGTGGTGTCAAATTACCACCAGATCGAGTTGCTGTACGAAACACATCTGCCACTAACGAGTGTCATTCTTGAGTTGGATATCGGGATGGGGCGCCTGGGGTTTGATTTTTCGAATACACACCAGATGCTTCGGGAGTTCCAAAGCCGGACGGGTATCAGAGCCGATCTTATCCTTGGGCACTTGCCCTCGGCAGAAGGGGGAAACGACTCTGAGGTTCGTGGTCAATTTAACCGCTTCCTGGAGGAGGCGAACGTGCTGGGAGGGGAATTGACCTTGGCTAATTCCGCAGCAATCATGGCATATCCCTATAGCCACCTTGATTGGGTCCGTCCCGGCCTGATGCTGTATGGCGTATCTCCTTTTTCTGATTGCCGCGGAGACGACTCAGGTCTGCGCCCCGCGATGCGGGTATTTTCCCGGATTCGTGGGACCCGGATGATGCGCTCGGGTCAAGCGATCGGCTATGGCAGCAGGTTCCGTTGCAAAGAAGATACTCGGGTAGGACTGCTGGGATTCGGCTACGCTGACGGCTTTCCTCGGCAGGAAATCTCCTCGGGGAGTGTGACGGTCGGTGGGCACAGGTGTCCAATTCTCGGTCGAATCTCCATGGATTCGATGATCGTTGATCTCTCAAAGGTGCCTTCCGCCCAAGCGGGCGATGTGGTCGAGTTGTGGGGACAAGGAGTGTCGGCCGAAGAGGTAGCCAGTCATGCGGGCTTGATTCCGCACCAATTGCTTACCCATCTGGGGCCTCGAGTAGACCGGGTCCTTTCTTGATGGTGAAATCGCGGCCTGAGACCGTGTACGTCTGCAGCAACTGCAGCGCAAAGAGCCACAAGTGGGTCGGCCAGTGTGCGACTTGCGGATCCTGGAATTCCCTGGACCGGACATCGTCAACAGCGCTTGCGTCCACCAGGGGCGGTCAACGCGACACCCAGGGGCCCAGGGTCCTTTCAGAAATTGAGGCGGCGGACGATAAACGCTACCAGACCGGACTGACCGAACTCGACCGGGTCCTTGGCGGGGGCATTGTTCCGGGATCTGTCGTTCTTCTAGGAGGTGAACCTGGGATTGGCAAGAGTACCCTGGCGTTGCAGGCGCTTGCCATGCTCTCTGCCGCACACCGCACTCTGTATGTCAGTGCGGAGGAATCTCTGGAACAGCTTGCAATGCGTTACCAACGCCTCGGACTCGATGTCCAGGGGCTTCAGGCACTGTCCGAGGGCCAGTTAGAGCATATCGTTGAGGAACTCGGCCGGACAGATTACCGGATTCTGGTGGTGGACTCGATCCAAACCTTGAGCACCCATGCGCTCGATTCCAGTCCCGGCAGCGTCGGGCAGGTACGAGAATGCGCGGAAAGACTGGTGACCGCCGCAAAACGCTTGGGCATCGCTTTTATTCTGATCGGCCACGTGACCAAGGAGGGCGCGCTTGCAGGCCCCAAGACCCTGGAGCACCTCGTGGATACGGTCCTGTATTTTGAAGGTGACGCAACCAGCCGGTACCGTCTCGTACGCGCGTGGAAAAACCGTTTTGGTGCAGTCAATGAAGTCGGTGTGTTCGCAATGACCAAGTCCGGCCTGAAAGAGGTCAAGAACCCCTCCGCAATCTTTCTATCGGGAACCAAGACACTTTCCGCCGGGACCGCAATTTTCGCGAGCCAGGACGCTTCAAGGCCGATGTTGATCGAGGTTCAGGCGCTGGTCGATCAAAGCTCGCTTGGAAATCCACGCCGCCTCAGCGTCGGTTATGAGGGCCATCGTCTCAACATGCTGCTGGCTATTCTTCACCGTCACGCCGGGGTCAATCTTCTCGATCAGGATGTTTTTGTAAATGTCGCCGGGGGCTTGAGGGTGGTCGAGACGGCTGCCGACCTTGCGGTTGCCGCGGCGCTGATCTCCAGTTTCACGGACCGGCCAATCGACCGCAAGAACGTGTTTTTCGGTGAATTGGGGCTGTCGGGAGAGATCCGCCCCGTTCCTCGCGGGGAAGAACGCGCGGCCGAATCAGCGAAACTCGGATTCAAACAACTTTTTGCGCCCGCTGCGAACAAACTCGGTTCCGGCCGTGCAGGAAAACTGCTGAAGGTGGCATCGCTAGATACCGCTGCCGACCTTTGCGCGGCAATTTCCGGGCAGAAAGGGACACCTTAGCATCCTGGACGTGGTGAGGCTGTATTTGCGCTATCGTCTAAACGTCGCGCAGCAGTTCATTGATCCCGACTTTCGCCCGGGTCTTCTCATCGACCTGTTTCACAATTACAGCGCAGTAAAGACTGTGGGTTCCGTCCTTGGCAGGGAGTGAGCCAGAGACCACGACCGCACCGGCAGGCACTTTTCCATATGTGATTTCCCCTGTAGCACGGTTCAGTATCCGGGTGCTTTGTCCGATATAGACGCCCATGGAAAGCACCGAGCCCCGTTCAATAATCACGCCCTCAACAACCTCGCTTCGGGCCCCGATAAAACAGTTATCCTCAATAATGGTGGGGGAGGCCTGTAGGGGCTCAAGGACGCCTCCAATACCCACGCCCCCTGAAAGGTGTACGTTTTTGCCAATCTGGGCACAGGATCCGACTGTCGCCCAGGTATCGACCATAGTTCCATCGTCGACATAAGCGCCAATATTGACGTAACTCGGCATCAGAACAACACGTTGCCCAAGGTAAACACCGCGCCGGACCATCGCTGGAGGCACCACCCGGTAGCCCCCTGACGCAAAATGCTCGCGGCTGAAATTCGCAAACTTGCCGGGCACTTTATCAAAATAACGTGTGTCGCCACTGTCGATGACCTGGTTCTCCTGGAGCAAAAAGGAGAGCAGGACTGCCTTCTTAACCCACTGATGAACTACCCATTGCCCGTCACTGGGTTGTGCGACCCGGATGGTTCCTGAATCGAGTTGTCCCATGACTTCTTCGACCGCTTCCGGTAACCCAGGCATCCCGGTTACAGCCGGGTCGGACCGTTGGTCAAACGCAGATTCAATAATTTCTTGGGTTGTGCTCATGGAGGCTTCCGGTTTCGAGGCGTCCCGCAGGACCCCCGTCAGTTAGGGTAATGCGGAGCGGATCTGTTCTTCGACACAGGCGCGTTGTGACGGGTCGGTAACGGGCATCCCATCGCGGTCGGTGACATAGAAGATATCTTCCGCTCGTGCGCCAAAGGTGCCGACCTTCGCGTTGACCAGCCGTATTTTGCAGGAAAGCAACGCCTTTGCAACCTGCAGGAGCAGTCCAGGTCGATCCTGTGCGACCACCTCCATGACCGTGACGCTCTCACCGATTTCGGAATCAGAGAAACGGACGGTCGTGTCAATCGGGAAGTGCTTCAGCGCCCGGGGCAACTGAGTTCGCCTTGGAGGCAGATCTCGCTCGCTGGAAAGCAAATGCTTGCGGAGCCGCTCAACGACCCTGCCCAGTTCAAATGCCCGTGTTCCCTGATGCTCTGCGGCCAGAACGACAAACACCATGATGACAAGATTGGAGGTGAGCCTGTGTACCCGGGCGTCGACAATATTCATATTGAGCCGATCGAGAGCTGCAGTTACTCGGCAGAGGAGGTCCTCCGAGTCCGGGCTGCAAACGAGAAACCGCGCGGTCCCGGAGTCGGCCTCAAGACGAAGATCGACCAACGGGAAGTCTGCGGCACTTCGTTCAAGCAGCAGGGTCGCATGCCATGCCAGAGATTCGGGAACGTTGCGCAGAAAATAGTCCTGGTCAAATTGCTCCCACAGGGTGTTCACGACGTCGGCGCGCACAGCACCCATAATCTGTAGCGTCTCCTGCTGAACATCCCGGATCTTGTCCTCGACCTGAAGCGGCTGCCCTTTGCCCCGTCGCAGCGCGCGACTGGTCTCGTGATACAGATCGCTCAGAAGTTTGCCTTTCCAGTCGTTCCAGACTTTCGGACTGGTGCCGCGCATGTCGGCCACGGTCAGGAGATAAAGATTGTCCAGCCGTTCCTGGTCTCCAACCTGGGAGACAAATTGGTCGATAATCTCGGGGTCGGAAATGTCCTGGCGCTGCGCTACCCAGGACATCAGAAGATGCATCCTGACCAGCCAGGCCACGAACTTGGCGTCGTAGTCACTGAGGTCGTGCGATCGACAGAAGCGGAGCGCATCCCGCTCGCCCAGCGTCGAATGGTCGCCGCCGCGCCCCTTTGCGATATCGTGCAAGAGGGCGGCCAGATAGAGCCGGTGCTTTTTGAAGAGCCCCTGCATCAGGTGGCTGCACTCCGGCAGCTCATCGTCGTGTTCGGTAATGTCCATCCTTCTGAGATTTCTCACAACAAAAAGAAGGTGCGCATCGACCGTGTAGACATGGAAGAGATCGTGCTGCATTTGTCCGACGATCCTTCCAAACGCCGGGAGATAGGCGCCAAGGACTCCATAAGCATCCATTTTTCGAAGTGCCCGCGTCTGCCCGGACCTGGATTTCAGGATCTCCATGAACAATGATCGGCACCGGATATCTTTTCGGAATCCGCTATCAATGAGTTTCAGATTGGCCCGGATCAGTCGAACCGTGTTACCCCTGAAGTCCCTGACTCCGGATTCCTGAATCAGGAGCAGAAAAGCCTCAATGAGCGCAAACGGCTGCCGGGTGAAAACTTCCGGGTGGGAAACTTCCAGCATTCCGTCAACGGTTCGAAAACGCCGATTGATGATGCTGGTCCGCTTTCGGCCGGGATGCAGAATCGCTTCTTCGAAATGCTGGAGCAGAATCTCGTTGAGCACGCGAAGCTGCTTTACCGTCCGGAAGTAGCGCTTCATCAGTTTTTCAACGGCTAGCTGCGCCCCATCCCGATAGCCGAACTGATCCGCAATTTCCCGCTGGTAATCAAAGAGTAGCCGGTCTTCACACCGGTTCGTTAGAAAGTGCAGGCCGTTGCGCAGCCGCCACAGAAATTCACGGCCCTTGACGAGCTCCTTGACCTCGGCTTCGGTTAAGAAACCTTCCTCGGACAGTTTTTGCAGATCGGGTGTCCCAAAGTAACGATGACCGACCCATTGAATGGTCTGAATATCACGCAAACCACCAGGGCCCTCCTTGATCTGGGGCTCGAGGTTGTAGGCGGTGTCACCGTAGCGGGCATGGCGGTTGAGCTGCTCCTCGCGCTTGGCCGCAAAGAACTTACGTGGGGACCACATTCTCGAAGGTGCGATTTTCGTCCTGAGGCGGGATAGCAGACCCGTTGCGCCGGTAAGATGCCGGGCCTCCATGAGGTTGGTCACCACCGTGATATCGGCCCGCGCCTGGCGAACACATTCCTTAAGGGTGCGCGTGCTGTGCCCGACCTGCAGCCCTACGTCCCAGAGAAAACGGACAAAACGTTCGATTCGCTCGATCTCCTCCGGAGATGCATCCCGGCCGAGGAGTATCAGCAGGTCGATATCAGAACCGGGGTGAAGCTCTTCGCGCCCGTACCCACCGACCGCGATAAGCGAGATTCCGGACTGACTGACCTGGGCGTCAACGAGGTCGCCCCAGACTCGCCCGAGGAGACTGTCGATAAATCCGCTGTAGGCGCTGATGATCCGGCTCGGCCGACCCCCGGCTGCATGGGCAGCGGCCAATCGTTTCCGGGCAATCTCCAGTTGCCGTTTGCAGTCATCGACCGAACTGGCGTTCCGGAAGTCGCACTCGAGTCCTAAAAGGCGCTCGGCCATGTTTAAGACCTCAGATTAAGTTGCGGGTCATTGTGTCTCCCTGGTCAGGGCCTCGACCCCAGACTGGGTGACGGCAACGGTGTGTTCCCATTGTGCACTCAGCGAGTGGTCCTTGGTAACCACCGTCCATCCGTCGGAAAGAAGCCGGGTATGCTGTTTTCCAGCATTGATCATCGGCTCAATAGTGAAGGTCATTCCCGGCAGGATCTCCAGACCTTCGCCCGCGGTCCCATAGTGCAAAACCTGAGGGTCTTCATGAAACCGACGCCCGATGCCGTGCCCGCAATACTCTCGGACGACCGAAAATCCCCTTGCTTCGGCACAGGCCTGAATCGCTGCGCCGATATCCCCGAGCCGCGCTCCGGGCGCGACTGCCGCGATGCCAAGGTCGAGGCACTCTTTTGCGGTTTCGATAAGTCGCTGCGCCAATACCGGCGCTTTGCCGGCCACAAACATCCGGCTTGCGTCGCCGTGAAAACCTTCTTTAATCACGGTGATATCGATATTAATGATGTCGCCGCTCTTAAGGCGTTTATCTCCGGGAATGCCGTGGCAAACCACGTGATTGACACTGGTACAGATTGACCGGGGAAAGCCCCGATAGTTAAGGGGCGCCGGGACAGCGTCCAGTGTATTGACGATGAAGTCGTGGCAGATGTCGTCGAGCTCACCCGTCGTAACGCCGGGCTGGACGTGGGGACCAATCATGTCCAGAACCTGACGGGTCAATTGTCCCGCGGCACGCATCCGCGAGAGATCTTCCTCGTTTTTGAGATAAATAGCCATAGGGGTCTCAGTGGTTTTGCTGGAATTCTAGACGAACCGCGGTCGATTGCCCGTGGTGTCCGGATCCTTTCGGGTTTCGGGTACCGGGTGGCAGAAAAATCGCAGCTCAAGTAGAATAGCGCGCCCAATTCCTGGTGCAGTACCTTCCACGAACGCCCGGGTGCCAGGCAACTCGGTTGCCGGGTCGGCGTTCCTGACTGCACTGAACAACAACCCGGCAGGAGTACAGCATGACTGACGTTTCAATGCGCCAGATGTTAGAGGCTGGCGTCCATTTCGGACATCAAACCCGTTTCTGGTCGCCCAAGATGGGCCCGTATATTTTTGGCGCCCGGAACAAGATTCACATCATTAATCTGGAAAAGACCCTCCCTATGTACCGTGAGGCGCTGAATTTTCTCGGAAGTGTCGCCGCAGGCCGTGGGAAGATCCTGTTTGTCGGGACAAAGCGTCAAGCGGGCAAGATTGTTCGGGAGCAGGCGCAGCGCTGCAACTGTGCGTATGTCGATCATCGTTGGCTGGGAGGCATGCTCACCAACTTCAAGACGGTCAAGAATTCCATCGCCCGTCTGGTTGAACTCGACGAGATGGCGTCCACGGGTGCAACGATGGGATTGACCAAAAAAGAGACCCTGATGCTCGAGCGGGAGCGTGCAAAACTGGATCGAAGCCTGTCAGGGATCCGCGACATGAAGGGTCTGCCGGATGCGCTGTTTGTCATCGACGTTGATCACGAGCGTATCGCCGTGTCAGAGGCCCGCAAGTTGGGAATTTCCGTTGTCGGCGTCTGTGACACCAACAGCTCCCCCGAAGGGATCGATTATCTGATCCCGGGCAATGATGACGCGATTCGCGCCATCCGGCTGTATCTTCAGGGTGCAGCCGACGCCATCCTTGAAGCGAGAGCGGCCGCTGCACCCGTACTACAGGGAGACGCTGACGACTACGTCGAGGTGTCGGACGAGACCATCGCGGCATCGGCGGATGTTTCCAAGGCCGACGAAGAGCCGGATACGCCGAGCGAAAGGCCGGCAGTGGAAGCACCTGAGCCGTCGAAAGACGCAAGCGAAACTGCTGATGCATCATCCGCCACAGCAACAGCGCCTGATGATTCCGCCGTCGCCGACAGCAAGTCCGATACCACCACAGCTTCGGGCAACTGAACCAGATCACTGAGCTAATCGAGGACAAAACATGCCAGTAACTGCGAGCGAGGTTAAAGCGCTTCGAGAACGGACCGGAGCCGGGATGATGGAGTGTAAGAAAGCCCTGACTGAGACCGATGGAGACCTCGACGAAGCCATTGTGCTGCTGAGGAAAAAAGGCGCCGCCAGTGCCGAGAAGAAGTCGGGGCGCATCGCTGCTGAGGGTATCGTGGAACTGGCCCTGAACGATTCTGCGTCTGAAGGCGTTCTGATGGAGGTCAACTGTGAAACCGATTTCGTGGCTAAAGACGACTCCTTTCGCGCCTTTTCAGCGGATCTAGCGCAAGCTGTTCTTCGTCATCGCCCGAATTCCGTAGAGGAAACATCTCAGTTACAGCTGTCCACCGGAGAAACTGTCGAGGCGACACGTCAGGAATTGATCGCCAAGATTGGTGAGAATATCTCGCTGCGTCGTTTCGAACTCGTTCAGGCTGGCGCGGGTGAAATTGCGGGTTATGTTCATGGGTCGAGAATCGGTGTGATCGTCAGGATGGGCCGGTCGGCCCAGCCGGAGTTCGGCCGAGATATCGCTATGCACGTGGCGGCCAGTCGGCCGGTGTGTATCGATGAAAACGAGATGCCGGAAGACCTATTGCAAAAAGAGCGTGATATTTATTCCGCGCAGGCGGCCGAAAGCGGCAAAGCCCCGGAAATTGTTGAGAAGATGGTGAGCGGACGTGTTAAGAAGTTTTTGAAGGAAAACACCCTCGTCGGGCAGCCCTTTGTAAAAAACCCTGACCAATCGGTCGGTGAACTGCTTTCAACCCATCAAGCCTCTGTCGTTTCGATGCACCGTTTTGAGGTCGGAGAAGGTCTTGAGAAACGCACTGACGACTTTGTTGCGGAGGTCATGGCGCAGGCCCAGGGAAACTGAGTCATGGGCGAGGACGGTGGTGTTTCACGAGGCCGTTTTCTCGTCAAACTCTCCGGCGAATACCTGGGAGGACCGTCTGGGGCGGGTCTTAGCGATGACCGCCTAAAGCGTGTCTGCAACGAACTAAAACGTGCCCATGCGGCAAGCGCAGGTCTGGCGGTGGTCGTGGGTGGGGGGAACTTCTTCCGCGGGGGTGCGTCCCTGCCGGAATCGCTCAAGCGCGTCACCGGTGACCAGATAGGCATGCTCGCCACAGCGATGAATGCATTGGCGCTTCGGGATTCGCTGATCGGCCAGGGCGTCGACGCCGACTGTGTCTGCGCATTCCCGGTTGGAGGGTTCCTCGAGTGCTATGACCCACATACGGTCCAGCAGAGCCTCGATCAGGGAACGGTCGTCATCCTTGCCGGCGGCACGGGCAACCCGTTTTTCACAACAGACACGACGGCCTGCCTCAGGGCACTGGAATTGAATGCGGGCATGGTGATCAAGGCAACCCGGGTTGACGGAGTCTATGATCGGGATCCCGAGATCGACCCCTGCGCGGTGCGTTATGATCACATCAACTATGACTTCGCATTGGCGAACCAATTACAGGTCATGGATGCGACCGCATTCACTTTATGCCGGGAAAACGGGCTCGCGCTGCGGGTCATTGATCTTGGCATCGAGGGCAACCTCGAACAAGCGGTCAAAGGAGTGTCTGTCGGCACCCTAGTGGACTTAGCAGGAGGATCATCATGATCGAAGAAATTCTCGCGGACGCGAAAGTGCGGATGGGAAAGAGTGTCGAGTCCGTCGCAGCAGAGTTCTCAAGAATCCGGACCGGGCGTGCCAGCACCGCATTGCTTGACCACATCCAGGTCGACTATTACGGCAGTAAGGTACCTGTTGCACAGGCAGCGACTGTCAGTGTTGGAGATGCGCGAACCTTGGTCATCCAGGCGTGGGAGAAAACAATGATTCCCGTGATTGAAAAAGCGATCATGGAATCGGATCTGGGCCTGAATCCGGTGACCGCCGGCGAAGTCATCCGGATTCCCTTGCCGGCGCTGACGGAGGAGCGGCGCAAGGAGATGACGAAAGTAGTCCGCCACGAGGGTGAGAACGGAAAGATCGCCGTTCGAAACATTCGTCGTGATGCTCTAGGGGACCTTCGGGAACTGGTAAAAGAAAAACTGATCGGGGAAGACGAAGAGAAACGCGCAGAGACTCACATGCAGGAACTTACCGATCATTCCGTCGCGAAGATCGATGCCCTGGTCGCGGACAAGGAAGCCGAAGTGATGGAGGTTTGACCTTGAAAACGCCGTCATACAGCGGTTCAGACCTGGAACCCGATGTGGATCCTGCGTCCGCTGCTCGGCGCCTTCCCAGGCACATCGCCATCATTATGGACGGCAACGGGCGCTGGGCAAAGGCCCGTGGGCAGGCACGTGTTCAAGGCCATCGGCGCGGTGTAGAGGCTGCCCGTACTGCGACCTCCTTGTGCGGTGATGCAGGAATACCATATCTCACCCTGTTCGCATTCAGCAGCGAAAATTGGAAAAGGCCCGATGAGGAAGTCCGGTTTCTGACGCAACTGCTGGCGCTATCTCTGGAGAAGGAGCTCGACCGCCTCCACGCTAACGGCGTGAAGCTTAACGTGATTGGTGAACTGGGGTCTTTTGGGGGGAAGATCGAACGCACGATTCAAAAGGCACAGGAAAAAACTGCCGGCAACGGGGCAATGACTTTGACCATTGCGCTTAACTACGGATCGCGGCGCGAACTCGCAACGGCGGCACGGAATCTGGCCCAGTCCTGCATCGAGGGGCGCCTGCGCCCGGAGGAGATCGATGAGAGCCGCCTTGACCGGTCACTGAGCACCTACGGGCTGCCCGATCCTGACCTCTTGATCCGTACCGGAGGAGAGGTTCGTCTGAGTAATTTCCTGCTTTGGCAGTTGGCATATACTGAATTGGTCTTTTCAGATGCACTCTGGCCGGATTTTGACAAGGCCATCTTCGACCAGGCAATTTCGACCTATCAGGGCCGGCAACGCCGGTTTGGCCATACCGGCGAGCAGATTGTCTCTCAAACCTAGTTTTGGCTGATGCTGCGTCAGCGCTTCGTTACAGCAGTCGTGCTCGGGTCAGCGGCGATCGGGGCGATTCTTTTTCTACCCACGGAAGCCGTCTCAGGCCTGGCGGCACTGATCGGGTTCGCCGCGGGGGCAGAATGGATTGCGCTGGCACACCAGGATTCAAAAGGGTCCTGGCGCTGGTTTTATGGGTTGATCGTAGCCGTAGGGGTGCTTCTATCCTGGAAGGCTTTTGAATTCAGTGACTCGCTGGTGGTGATCGCTGCAGTGCTATGGACACTGCTTTTAATCTGGGTGGCTGGGAAAGTCTGGGCGGGTAAAGCGGGGCGGGTACCGGCCCACCCAGGTCTCGGAGCGCTGATTCTGGTCCCCGCATTAGGACTTGCTCCATACCTGCACAGCAAGCCGATTTACGGGCCGGGTCTGCTGTTAACCGTGCTGTTGGTGATCTGGGCCGGTGATATTGGCGCCTATCTCGGGGGTCGGCGCTTCGGAAAGACCGCCCTGGCGCCGACGATCAGCCCTGGAAAGACGCGGGAAGGCGCGTCGGTTGGGCTGATATTCGCAGTACCCACCGGACTCGCGAGCGCGTATCTGTTTTCAGTGCCCATTCCCTCGCTGTGGGTGCTTTCGGGGGCGCTCATCGTCGTAGGGATCGCCGGAATTCTTGCGGATTTGTTGGAGAGCATGGCTAAACGCAGTGCCGGGAAAAAGGACAGTGGGAGCCTGTTGCCCGGCCATGGGGGGGTGCTCGATCGTATCGACAGTATGCTCGGTGCCGTTCCCTTGTATTCTGGTCTCAGCATTCTTTTTCTCGGCGGCCACTAACAATACCCATGCCGAATATCACCGATGTTGCGATCCTGGGCGCTACCGGGTCTATCGGAACCAGTGCGCTGAATGTGATTCGCCTGCATCCCGACCGTTTCAATGTGGTCGGACTGAGCGCCTGGCATCGGACTGAGGCTCTTGCGGCGCTTGTCGGTGAGTTATCTCCCCGGATTGCGGCGGTCTCGACGGAGCATGTAGATGCGTTTCGCGCTCAATTCCGAGGTACTGGCGGCGATGTGACATTGCTTGGCGGCTCAGCCGGCCTGAAGGCGGTTGCCGAATATCCCAGGGCCGATACGGTTGTCGCCGGGATATCCGGGGCTGCCGGGCTCGAATCAACTTTTGCCGCTGTCGACGCGGGAAAGCGGATTCTAATCGCCAACAAGGAGCCTCTGGTGATGTGTGGGGGCCTCCTGCGAAAGGAAGCCAGGCGTTCCGGGGCTTGTCTGCTTCCGATTGACAGTGAGCACAACGCCATTTTCCAGTGCCTTCCCGAGGCGCTTCAGCAAAGCGTAGCAAATGGTCTCGGTGTGCGCGGGACAGATAACGGGACGGGGGTGGAGCGGCTGACCCTGACGGCCTCGGGCGGCCCTTTCCTGAGGACCAGCGCCGCTGACCTGCGACAGGTCGGCCCCAAGGATGCACTGCAGCATCCCACCTGGGATATGGGACCGAAGATTTCGGTAGATTCGGCGACCTTGATGAATAAAGGTCTGGAGCTTATCGAAGCGTGTACCCTGTTTGGGTTGGATGAAACTCAAGTTGAGGTCGTGATCCATCCGCAAAGCGCACTGCACTCCGTGGTGCATTTCTCCGATGGTTCCCTGATCGGTCAAATGGCGAACCCAGACATGCGGGTGCCGATTGCCTACGGGCTTGCTTACCCTGAGCGGATCGCGTCCGGCGTTCACGGCTTGGACTTCATGACATTAGGGCGACTGGAGTTCGAGTCTCCGGACAGCGAACGGTTTCCGTGTCTGGAACTCGCCCGGGCTGCCGCCCGTGAGGGGGGCAGCGTTCCCACCGCGCTGAACGCCGCAAACGAGATCGCCGTGCAGGCGTTTCTCGCCGGCAGGCTAGGATTTTGCCAAATCCCGGTCCTGATCCGCGACATCATGGATCACCACAACAAGGTTTCGGTGAAAGAACTCGGGCAGGTACTCGAAATCGACCGAGAGGTGCGGCAAAGAGCCAGTAAAATGCTGGCGGACGGCATACCGGCGAGTTAGACCACCGTAAGCCGCTTTTGATTCGACATGGATCTTTTCAACAACATCCTCTTTTTCCTTGTGGCGGTAGCCATTCTCGTCAGCTTTCACGAATTCGGCCATTTCATCGTTGCGCGCTGGATGGGCGTGCGGGTCCTGAAGTTCTCGGTCGGATTCGGCAAGACGGTGTGGCGCTGGCAGAAAACGCCTGCCGGGACGGAATACGCACTGGGCATGATTCCCCTCGGCGGATATGTCCGGATGCTCGACGAGCGTGAGGGCGAGGTCAGCCCCGGCGAGCGAGAGCAGGCTTTTAACCACAAACCACTGCCAAAGCGGTCGCTGATTGTTCTGGCGGGTCCTGCGGCTAACCTTCTACTCGCGGTATTGCTCTACTGGGGCATTGGGCTGATCGGAAACGACGATCTCAAACCCATTGTAGGCTCGGTGGTTCCCGGGAGTCCCGCCGAACATGCCGGGTTTCTGCCGGGAGACACGATCGTCTCTATCGATGGACGTGATACAAAAGGCTGGTCTGAACACCGTCTCTACCTGCTCGGGCAGGTTGCCGGCAGAAACAGCATTTCCTTCCTGGTAACCAGGGACGGCGCGGGCGCACATTCAGTGATCGTCGATTTCGAGCAATCCCGGAAGGCACGTTTTGACCCGGCGGTGCTTTCGAGAGTGATCGGAATCGTCCCGAACGTTCCGGAGCCGGAAGCCAGGATAGCCGGACTGGTGGCCGGCGGTCCAGCGGATAAGGCCGGACTCAAGGTCGGCGACCACATCCTGGCGATCAACGGGGAGGGCGTTGCTCACTGGTTTGATCTGGTCGAGAAGATTTCCCAGGGAACCACCAGCGACCTGACCGTGGCCATCGAGCGCAAGGGGGTCACGCTGGAGATTCCGGTTGCCTCCGAGGCCAGCGTTGTCGACGGTAACAGGGTCTGGCGTATAGGAATCTATGGCCCGGTCAGTCCTGACCTCAGCGAGCAACTCGTTAATGTGCGCTATCCGCCACACCAGGGACTGGTGCGGGCGGTTGAGACAACCTGGCTGATGTCAGTTCTGACGGTGCGGGTTTTCTGGCAGATGTTGACGGGCAGCGCCTCGCGTGAGCACCTCAGCGGACCGATTTCAATTGCGCGGTTTGCGGGGCAATCGGCGAGCCTCGGTCTGGTTCAGTTTCTGGCCTTCCTGGCCGTGTTGAGTGTCAGTCTCGGCATTATCAATCTGCTTCCGATTCCAGTCCTCGACGGCGGACATCTTGTCTATTTTGCCGCCGAAGGGATCCTCGGGCGGCCGTTACCAGACCAGGTTTTTCAATGGGGGCAGCAGTTTGGAATTGCGTTTATAGTGCTGCTCATGGCGTTGGCGTTTTATAATGACTTCCTCAGTTTGCTACGGTGATTCGAAGATGAGACTGTCGACACATTTATTTCGAGGCCTGGCGCCCTTAATTTTTGCGCTTAATGCTATCTTCTTCTCCCCGCCGGCTGCCGCAGATTTCGTCGTCGACGATATCCGGGTTGAGGGGGCGCAGAATATTGAAGTTGGAACCATCTTCAATTACCTGCCTGTGAAGGTGGGCGACGTCGCCGATGAGGATCTTATCGACCAGTCCATCAAAGCGCTTTTTGCAACCGGGTTTTTCCAGGATGTCGAGATCCGTCGGCAGGAAAATGTCCTGATCGTCATTGTCGCCGAACGCCCGGCAATTGCAGGGGTCGACTACAGCGGCAACAAGGACATTGACGACGAAGCGATTGAGACCGCGCTTGCACAGGTTGGGGTGACCGAAGGGCGGATTTTCCGGGAGCCGTTGCTGGAACAACTGGTTCAGGCGATCGAGGAACGGTATTTTGCAAAAGGCCGCTACTCGGCAAAGGTGGACGCTGTCGTTACGCCGGTCGACCTCAACCGGGTTGCGATCTCGCTCACCATTGACGAAGGCAGGGTAGCCAGAATCCGCGAAATCAACATCGTTGGAAACGAGATATTCAGCGACAAGGAACTGCGATCGGAGATTTCCCTGGGTGAGGAGCGTTGGCACAGTTTCCTCTCCCAAACCGGAAGATATTCAAAAGAGGAACTCCTGGCCGATGTTGAAGCGCTCAGAAGTTTCTACCTCGACCGGGGGTACATGAACTTTGAACTCCTGTCGTCAGATGTGACCATCAGCCAGAACAAGCAGGATATCTTTATCACCTTCTCGCTCCGCGAGGGGGATCAATTTACGGTCGGCAGCATCGATGTCGAAGGCGGGGGAGGCTTCTCCGCAAGCGATCTTCTCGATTTGATCTCCATGCCCGCCGGGCAGCCGTTTTCCCAGACGGATCTGGTCGCATCGCGATCGGCGATCGAAAGCAAACTTGCCGACCATGGATACGCGTTTGCCAATGTCAACGCAATTACTGATATCGACGAAGCCGCTCACCGCGTCGATTTTGTCTTTGCGGTAGATCCAGGACCCCTGGTTTATGTCCGGCAGATCAGCATCAGCGGCAATCAGGCAACGCTTGACGAGGTCATTCGGCGTGAGATGAGGCAGCTTGAATCCTCGGTGTTTTCTGCGGAGAAACTTCGCCGATCCCGGGAACGGATTGCCCGGCTGGGTTTCTTTGAAGACGTCAACATCGACCTCACCGCGGTTCCAGGCTCTATCGATCAGGTCGATCTTGCTGTTGTGGTCAAAGAGCGGGCCACGGGTAACTTCATGTTTGGCGCAGGCTACGACGACTCGGATGGGCTGTTCGTCATTGCGGAAGTCCACCGGGGAAACTTGTTCGGCACCGGACGTGAACTGAATGTGGCCGCCGAACTCTCCAAAGTCGATCAGACTTTCGACATTGAATACCGCAACCCCTATCACACCGCCGCAGGGATCAGTCGTGCGTTCTTTATCAACCGGGAAAAGATTGATACCGACTCGGTAACCACCGCCGACTATACCTCTGAGACAACCGGGGGCGGCGTCCGGTACGGCATTCCAATGTCAGAATACAACGCGCTGAGTTTCAGTGCCGCAGTGGAGGAGATCCTTCTGCAATCGACCACCTCGACGCCGCCGGAATACCGCTCATTTATCGATCGATATCCCGACAATCTGAATCTCAATTTCTCTACCGGCTTCTCCAAGGACACGCGGGACAGCATCTTTTTTCCGCGCAGGGGATTTTTCCGAAGGATTGCAGCGGAAGTCGGCATCCCCGGGAGCGATCTGGAATACTATAAGGTGACCGCTCGGGGCAGCTGGTACCAGCAGCTTGTCGGCCGACTCACGCTGAACGTACGCGGAGACGTCGGCTACGGCGACGGCTACGGCGATCTACAGGAATTACCTTTCTTTAAAAACTATTATGCCGGTGGCGCCAGCAGCGTGCGAGGCTTTGAGTCGCGCTCGTTAGGGCCGACTAGTACCGGTGCCGATGTTTCACCCTTGGGCGGCGGCATCAGGACCGTAGCAAATGTGGAGATGTTTTTTCCCGTCTTCGGCCTTGAGGAAGGTAACGACAAACGTCTCAGCCTGTTTGCAGATTCCGGTCAGGTGTTTTCCTCAAGCAGTGACTTCGATCTCGGCGAGGTACGGATCAGCGTTGGAGCGGGGTTCCACTGGTTCTCGCCGGTCGGGCCGATCTCACTGACGATGGCCCAACCACTCAACGACGAGGCAGGGGATGACGTGAAGCGGGTACAGTTTACGCTGGGCTCGCTTTTAAGGTAGTACCAAACAAGCAAATTTTACTAGCCGCAATCGAACCCATGGTTAACTTCTCACGAGCCCTGCCCAGACTTGCCGGTTGCACCTTAGGTCTTTTCCTGTCCTTCTCTCAGTCCGGCTTGGCCCAGACGTCTTTTAAAATCGGTTTTGTCGATCCCGTTCGCCTGATCGAACAGGCACCGCAGGGAGCCAGGGCTCTGGCGAGCCTTGAGGATGAATTCCGCTCTCGTGATGAAGAACTAAAACAGCGCCATAGTCGGATTCAGGAGATGGAGGCGGATCTTGAGAAAAACATTCTGGTGATGGATGCAACGTCGGCGCAGGCCCGGCAGCGGGAAATTGAGAACCTGAAGCGGCGCCTGGCACGTTCGCAGCAGGAAGCCCGGGAAGACTACAACCTTCGCCGTAACGAGGAACTTGCAAAACTGCAGACCCTGGTTCGCGAGGTGATCGTTGAACTCGCGAGAGCGGGAGACTATGACCTGGTCGTTGAACAGGCGGTCTACGTCAGCGAGGCGATTAATATTACCGATCTCGTGCTTGAGCGCCTGGCCGAATTACCTTGAAGCCGCCGCTAGGGGTCTCTCGCGCCCGCGGCGCGGACGCGCGTTCCCAAAGTCGTACTAAAACATCCAACAAGGCGTAGATTGTGGAAACAGAAATCGATATTCACCGAATTCGGGAAATTCTGCCTCATCGTTATCCTTTTCTGCTGGTTGACCGCGTTGTCGAGGTAACGCCCGGGGAGCGTCTCCGGGCGTTGAAAAACGTAACGGCAAACGAACCGTTCTTCGACGGCCATTTCCCGCACCGGCCGGTGTTTCCAGGCGTGCTGATGCTCGAGAGCATTGCCCAGGCGTCGGCTATCCTCGTCAGCCTGATTATCGATGCAAAGGCCAGCCGGAAGAACGTCTACCTTTTCGCCGGGGTGGACAAGGCGCGTTTCAAGGCTCCCGTCGAGCCGGGCGATCAGCTGGTCATCGATGTGTCTCTCGAAGGGCAGCGCAGTTCGCTCTGGAGATGCTCGGGAACGATCTCCGTCCAGGGAAAAACCGTTTGCACATCGGATGTGCTGTTTACCCACAGGCCCATCGAGTGATCGACAACCGGGCAGTCGTTCACCCCGCTGCCGAACTGGCCGACGACGTTACCGTAGGTCCGTTCTCTGTCATCGAGGAAGATGTCACCATTGGACCAGGGACCGCGATTGACTCCCATGTGATTGTCCGATCGGGTTCCCGCATCGGCCGTGATAACCACATCTACTCATTTGCCTCGATCGGAGAGGATCCCCAGTTCGCGGGTTATCAAGGCGAGCCGACGCGACTTGAGATCGGGGATACCAACGTTATCCGTGAATACGTAACGCTAAACCGCGGCTCGAGCTCTCCCCGGGGAACCGGTGTCACGAAGGTGGGCAGCAACAATTTTCTCATGGCCTATAGCCACATCGCCCATGACAGCGTCCTTGGCGACCATATCATCTTTGCCAACGGCGCCAGTCTCGCCGGGCATGTTGAGGTGGGTGACTACGCTATTTTGGGAGGGTTTACCTTAATCCATCAGTTCTGCCGCGTTGGGCGGCACTCCTTAACCGGCATTGGGACAGTGTGTCTCCAGGATGTAGCGCCGTACCTTATCGTTTCCGGAAACCCGGCGAAAACCTACGGAATCAATTTCCGGGGCCTGCGCCGACGCGAGTTCAGTGAGGACGCCATCGCCCAACTGCGCAAGGTGTACCGGCAACGCTTTCGGCCAAGCAACGGCAATGGCGTTCCCGGGGCCGAGCCCGAGGATGCGGCGCAGCAGAAAAACTGCAAAGAAGTCGACACCTTGCTCCAGTTTCTGTCTCAGTCAGAACGGGGCGTTACTCGCTGAGACTGCAATTTGGCCTCGACCTTTCGACTCGGGGTGGTGGCTGCTGAGCCGTCCGGTGACCGACTCGGCGGTGGTGTGGTATCCGCGCTTCGAGCGCGATTGCCCGCAGTAGAACTTCGCGGCGTGGGCGGACCAGAGCTTACCGCTCATGGGTTGCAATCCATTTGCGACATCCATGATCTGTCCATTATGGGCGTCGAAGACCTTGTCCGGAAACTCCCGCATGCCCTGGGGATCCGCCGTCGACTGTATCGTGAATTCGTCTCAGATCCGCCGGACCTTTTCCTGGGTATCGATTCGCCGGACTTTAATCTCTCGCTTGAGCGACGTCTGAGGGCGTCCGGAGTGCCGATCATCCACCTGGTGAGTCCCACCGTTTGGGCCTGGCGGAGTTATCGGGTGGCCAAAATCCGTCGGGCAGTAGACCGAATCCTGGTGCTGTTTCCCTTTGAAGAGCGCTTTTATGAAGCGCGCGGCGTCCCTGCCACCTTTGTGGGTCACCCAGCAGCACGGGAAACATCGGAACTGACCAAGACCTCAGCCCGCGCAGATCTTGGGATCAGTACCGAGACCAAAGTGGTCTCGGTACTCCCCGGCAGCCGTGAATCCGAGATTCGCCACCTTGCGAAAGTGTTCGCAGGCACCATGCGGGCGCTGGCTCTGAGCAACGCCGAAGTACAGTTTCTGGTGCCGTTTGCAAGTGAGCGTGTCCGTCAGCAGTTTCGCCAACTGACATCCCTTGAAGGCTTTGCCGACCGCGTGACCCTGGTTGACGGCAGGGCCCGCAGCTGTCTCGCCGCCAGTGATGCGGCATTACTTGCCTCCGGGACAGCGGCTCTTGAAGCGGCCCTGGTCGGTTGCCCGATGGTTGTCGCGTACCGCGTGTCCGGCCTTTCATACCGTATCGCGACTGCTCTGGCCTCCACCCGCATGGTATCCATGCCCAATCATCTTATGCCAACGCCGCTCATCCCGGAGTTTCTTCAGGATGATGCGAATGAACAGAACCTGGTTGCTGCCGTTCAGCAACTGCTCGATGACGAGGCAGCCACACAGGAGATGAGAAAGGCGCTTGGCGCGATCCAAAGCGACTTGAATATCGACACCAACAACCGGATCGTTGACGCCATGCTGGAGATGGCCCCACCCCAATCGGCGGGATGAACGACAGGCTGGTTGCAGGAGTGGATGAAGCAGGCCGGGGTCCCCTGGCGGGGCCGGTGGTTGCCGCGGCGGTGGTGTTGGCAGCCGATTATCGTAATGCCGAAATCCGTGACTCCAAAAAACTTTCCCAGGCCCGAAGGGAACAGGTCTGCAGGCTCATACGGGAGAACGCGGTCGCATGGTCGATCGGTGCAGCGAGCGGCCTGGAGATAGACAATCAAAATATCCATCGGGCAACTTTGGTGGCGATGCGCCGGGCTGTACTCGGTCTTCCGTGCACTCCCGACTTCGTTATTGTTGACGGGCGGTTTTATCCAGAACTCCCTTATCCCGGGAGTGCCTGTGTCCGCGCCGACGAGACCGAGTCGGCGGTCTCGGCGGCTTCCATCCTGGCCAAGGTGTTCCGTGACCGGTATATGGCGTTTCTGGACCGAAAGTATCCGGAATATGGCTTTTGCCAGCACAAAGGGTATGCTACCGCCATGCATCTTGAAGTCCTCCAATCTTATGGACCCTGCCCGGATCACCGCCGCTCATTTCGTCCTGTCGCGAGCGCAATCCAGACCTGCCCGGTGCCAAAGCCCGGCGAACGGGAGCAGCATTGAGACCCCAGCAACCGTTCGTACACCTTAACGTCCACACGGAATATTCCCTGATAGACGGGATATCCCGTATTAAAGACCTGGCAAGCGCAGTGCGGGAGGCGCAAATGCCCGCGGTGGCGATGACTGACGTGTCCAACCTGTACGCTACCGTCAAGTTCTACCGGGCATGTCTGGACGCCGGTGTAAAGCCGATCTTCGGCGTACAGCTTGGTGTAGCAGATCGCGAGAATGACAAGACTGCTGGGCAACTGGTTCTGCTTTGCCGGAATAACCGTGGCTTCAGGGCGCTTAGCCATCTGCTGACCGAGATCTACACACAGCCCAGGACAGCGCAAGGAATCAGCGTGAGGCGGGACCGCCTTGCCGAGAGCGGCCGCGACTTGATCGCGCTGTCAGGAGGTGTCGAAGGAGATCTGGGGCGCTGCCTGCGTTCCGGGTCAACTGATGAAGCAGCCGAGCTCGTGCAGCGCTACCAGGAGATTTTTGACGGCAACTACTTTATTGAATTGAGTCGGACAGAGCGTACCGGTGAGAAAGAGTACGAAGCCCTCGCGCTTGAACTGGCGGCAAGGGCGGAAACCCCACTGGTCGCTACCAACGCGGTCCGGTTTCTGAAGTCCTCGGATTTCGAGGCGCACGAGATTCGAACCTGCATTCACCAGGGACGGGTTCTGGACGACCCTCGACGCCCAAGGGAATTTTCCTCTAAGCAATATCTTCGATCGCCGTCGGAAATGGCGGCTGTTTTTTCGGACTTACCCAGCGCACTGGAAAATACTGTTGAGATTGCCCGGCGGTGCAACGTTTTCATCGATTTTGATACGACCCACATGCCAAGGCATATAGCGGGCGATAACCGTTCTACAGAGCAAACACTCACCGCCCAGTCCGAGGCAGGTTTTGCCAACTACGTGGGGCAAACCGGTGATCTCGACGTTCCGGTTTATCGTGAGCGGCTCGCCTCCGAGATTGAAACGATCAACCGAATGGGCTTTGCCGGATACTTTCTGATCGTGGCCGATTTCGTACAGTGGGCTCGGGATAATGGCGTTCCGGTCGGCCCGGGACGGGGATCGGGCGCAGGGTCCCTGGTTGCCTTTTCCCTCGGCATCACACGCCTGGATCCCATCAAGCACGGTTTACTGTTCGAACGGTTCCTGAATCCGGAAAGAGTCTCACTGCCGGACTTTGATATCGATTTCTGTATGGTCGGACGGGATCGTGTCATTGAGTACGTGACTGAGCGGTACGGCGCTGAGAAGGTCGCGCAGATCATCACCTATAACACGCTGGCTGCGCGCGCTGTTGTCCGTGACGTGGGCCGGGTCATGGGCATGCCCTACGGATTTTGCGACACGCTGGCCAAACTCATCCCGTTTGAGGTCGGTATGACCCTTGAAAAGGCCTTGGAGCAGGACGAGGAACTGAGACGCCGATATCGGAATGAGGCCGAAGTCACGCAATTGATCAACAATGCACAACGCCTCGAGGGTATGCCGCGAAACGCGGGCAAACACGCAGGTGGGTTGGTCATCGCTCCTGAGCCCATAGCGGAGTTTTCACCGCTGTACTGGGAGCCGGGGATGACGCAGGCGGTCACGCAGTTCGACAAGGATGATCTTGAGGCGATCGGACTGGTGAAGTTCGACTTTCTCGGCCTTCGAACGCTCACTGTTATTGACTGGGCGATTGGGCTGGTGAACGAAACCCGGGCCAAGCAAGGGCAGGATGCAATAGACCTCGAGCAACTTCCAGCGGATGACCCTGAAGTGTATCGGCTGATCTGTACCGGAAGGACGACGGCGTTATTTCAACTGGAATCCCGGGGTATGCAGGAACTGATCCAACGGCTGCAGCCGGACCACTTCGAGGAACTGGTGGCGCTGGTTGCCCTGTTTCGGCCTGGGCCGCTTCAGTCCGGGATGGTCGACGATTTCATCCACCGGAAACACGGTCGGGAGCCTGTGGTGTACCTGCACGACAGTATCAAGTCAATTCTCGAGCCGACTTATGGCGTCATCCTGTACCAGGAGCAGGTCATGGAGATTGCCCAGCAACTGTCCGGCTTCAGTCTGGGTTCAGCGGATCTCCTGCGGCGTGCGATGGGCAAGAAAAAGCCGGAAGAGATGGAGCGGCAACGACAGATTTTTATCGATGGCGCTACCGAGCGTGGAATCAAGCAGGCGAGCGCCGCGCATATCTTTGACCTCATCGAGAAATTCGCCGGCTACGGCTTCAACAAATCCCACTCGGCGGCATATGCGCTGCTCAGTTATCAGACGGCCTGGCTGAAAACATACTACCCCGGGGAATTCATGTCGGCAGCACTCTCGGCGGATATGGAACATACCGACAAGGTCGTTGTGCTGGTCCGGGAGGCGAAATCCATGGGGCTGACCATTTGCGCGCCGGATATCAACCGCGGCGGTCTCAAGTTTTCAGTCGCAGAAGACGGAGCAATCGTTTACGGCCTGGGCGCAGTCAAGGGTGTGGGTGAAAAAGCGCTGGAAGATATCCTCACGGATCGGGAAGAGAACGGCGAATTTCAGGACTTGTTGTCTCTATGCCGGCGGATCGATTCCCAGAAAGTCAACCGAAAAACCCTCGAGGCCCTTATCCGGTCGGGTGCGCTGGATACACTGGGTGTCGATCGGGCACATCTTGATTGCCAGCTGCCGCAGGCACTGGATGCGGCCGGTCAGCACAGCGATGATCTGTGTTCGGGGCAGAATGACATGTTCGGGTTACCTTCGGTGGATGGCGTGGTGCTCGCCACCCCTGCCGGCCACCATTGGTCGGGCCGGAAACGGCTGGAAATGGAACGCGCCAGTCTCGGCTTTTACCTGACCAGCCATCCCATTGAGCATCACCAACGCGAACTTGAGGCCATTGGCGTGGCCGCGATTTCGGAAACGCCGTCACAACTCGAAAAGACCGTGATGCTGGCGGGGCTCATTCAGGACTTGCGAACCTTTCAGAACCGCAAGGGTGAAACGATGGGATTCTTCAGACTTGATGATGGTACGGGTCTCGCGGAGGTCAGCATCTTCGCCGACCTATACTCGGAAAGCCGAAGTACATTGAGCACTCAGGGACTGGTTCTGGTTCATGGCACGACCGGCGTAGATGACCGTTCGGGGCTGCTCGCCCTGAAGGCCGAAGGTATCTGGACTCTGGACGATGTACGGGCACGTGCGTTGGTCGAACTTACGATAGATCTTCCCGAGCGCTCAAATGTCTCCTCTGCCGCGGGGGAGTTAAAAAAACTGCTGCGCCACCATACCCCCGGAGACACCCACGTTGGCGTCTGTTATCGAAACCCCGAAGGTGACAGCATACACATGCGCCTGGGAGATCAGTGGACGGTTCGCCCAGAGTCCGAGCTTTTAGACAGCCTGGCAGACTTTGCCGGAGTAAAGGGGATGCAGTTTGACTTCTCCTCTCAGGCATTGACGGCTACCACGTCGGGCCAACGTAACACCAAAGCGGCATAACCTGCGCGCCCTTCGATATTGTCGTCCAGAGTAAAATAGACGGCATAATGAGTACTTCCCTCGATTTTGAGCAACCAATCGTTGATCTTGAGGCCAAGATAGACGAACTTCGCCGTGTGGACGGGGATGGTGAATTGGATCTTCAGCGTGAAATCGAACGACTCCAGACCAAGAGCCACAAGCTGACCCGGGAGATCTTCGCATCGCTTGACGCGTGGCAGATAACCCAACTGGCCCGGCATCCGCAAAGGCCGCATACGCTCGACTACATACAACGGCTCTTCACTCACTTCCAGGAACTGGCCGGTGATCGAATGTACCGGGATGACCCGGCGATTGTAGGCGGCCTCGCGCGGCTGAACGGCCAGGGCGTCATCGTGATCGGCCACCAGAAGGGGCGCGATACCAAAGAAAAGGTGCATCGGAATTTCGGAATGCCGAGCCCCGAGGGATATCGCAAAGCTCAGCGTTTAATGCGGTTGGCAGAGCGTTTTGGCTTGCCGGTCATTACGCTTATCGATACCCCAGGCGCGTACCCCGGGATCGGTGCGGAGGAGCGGGGCCAGAGCGAAGCCATCGCCCAGAACATTTCCCTGATGGTCGGGCTCACGGTTCCCATCATCTCCGTGGTAATCGGGGAAGGGGGCTCGGGTGGTGCATTGGCCATTGGTGTCTGTGACCGGTTGGTGATGCTTCAGTATTCCACCTATTCGGTCATCAGCCCGGAAGGTTGTGCCTCTATCCTATGGAAGAGCCCCGAGAAGGCGCAGGCGGCTGCTAGCGCAATGAAAATTACCTCGAGCAGTCTGAAGCAGAATGGATTGGTCGATGAGATCGTTCCTGAGCCACTGGGAGGCGCTCACCGCGACCCTGAACGCATGGTCGAGGACCTGCGTGATGTGATTCGGGAACAACTTTCAACATTGAATTCGCTGAGTACCGAGCAACTGCTTGCTGATAGAGAAAAGAGGCTACGATCCATTGGGCGATTCCGGGAAGGGTCCTGATTTTCCGGCCCCTGGGCTTGACCTTCTCCAACGGTCGGTCTGGTCGGCGATCGGCCACTATAAAAAGAGAATCATCAATATCGCATTCAGCGGTGGCGTGGACTCGACCGTCCTGCTGATGGCGACAGCTTCGCTTCGTCCGCGGATGGGATTGCAGCTGCGGGCGCTGCATGTCAATCACGGCTGGAGTGAAGACGCTGACCGCTGGCACGCGCACTGTCAGCGGGTTGCTCGAGAACTGGACATTCCTTTCCTGGGTTCCCGGCCCGATTCTGACATTCCCTGCGCGGAAGATGACCCGGCTTTCGCCGGATCGTCAAAAGAGGCCAGGGCGCGAGCGGCGAGATATCGGTTCTTTGCCGACGTCGTCGCCCCGGAAGATCTCCTTTTGACCGGCCATCATCTCGACGACCAGGCAGAGACCTTTCTGCTCCGCCTCATGCGTGGCTCCTCTGTGCGCGGTCTGGGGTCAATGCGCAGCGAACAAACCCTGAACGGTCTTAAGGTGATCCGACCCTTTCTCGATATCCCGAAAGCAACCCTGACCGGATGGGCCTTGGAAAAAGGCGTAAAAGTCCTCGATGACCCGTCCAATCGCGACGCGGCTTTTGATCGAAACTTTCTCCGTCACGACATTCTTGCCAAGCTTTCCTCAAGGTGGGTTGAAGCCGCTGAAACCTTGGGCAGGGCGGCAGCCCACTTTCAGGGCACCCAATCGATCCTCAACGAGGTGGCGTCGGACGACCTCAGGATCTGCGCGCTTGCACAACCGCGATGTTATCTCGGGCATCTAGGGGCCGCTTCGCTTTCCGCCCTATTGGGGCTCAGTCGGCCGCGGCTGCTGAATGCCTTTCGATTCTGGACAAGACAAAGCAATCTTGGGGCGCCTTCAGAACGGGCTCTGGAAGAATTCATTCGTCAGCTGGAAAGGGGCTCCCCGGGGGCATCGCCGACGCTGTCGCTGGGAACGGCCACGTTTCGAACATACCGGGACGGGGTGTTCCTGATTCCAGAGCCCCTGCCAGGCATTTCAGCGGCACCGAAGATGGAGCCATGGGATGGATCTCGTCTGAGCATCAGCAGCGTCGGTATTGAACTCATCCCTGAAGAAACGGTCGGCTCGGGATTACGCGTCTCCCTGATCCGGGAAGGGCGGGTGGAGTTACGCTGGCGACGTGGTCAAACAAAGGTCACACCGGTAGGTCGCGGGCCTCATCGACATCAACTGCGAAAGGTTCTGCAGCAAGCCGGGGTACCGCCCTGGGAGCGGGCTCGGATTCCACTGATCTTTATAGATGATCGGTTTGCGGGCATGCCGCAGGTGGTCCTGGACGAATCCTGCCGGGCCCGTGCCGGTGAAGCCGGTCTTAAGGTGCGCCTGCGGGACTTGCGAAAACCCGGGCCCTAGGTGCGCTCTGAATTGTATCCATCCGGTTCGTCTGTTATGCTAACCGTCCGTCGGGTGTTGCGGGCAGGGAATCTGAATCCAGCGTGTCCCCAACTGCGTTCGCCCGCTTAGATCACCTTAGATCACGAATGAGAATGTCCGACGGAGCCTCTCCCAAGTATGCCTTTATCACCGGCGGCGTTGTGTCGTCCCTTGGCAAAGGTCTGTCTGCGGCATCCCTTGGGGCGCTGCTTGAAGCGCGTGGCCTCAAGGTCACTCTGGTAAAACTGGATCCCTATATCAACGTGGACCCCGGGACGATGAGCCCCTTCCAGCACGGTGAGGTATTCGTGACCGATGACGGAGCAGAAACTGACCTTGATCTCGGTCATTACGAGCGCTTCGTCCGGACCAAAATGGGGCAGAAGAATAACTTTACAACCGGACAGATCTATGAGCGGGTGATTCGTAAGGAGCGGCGGGGTGACTTTCTCGGGGGAACGGTGCAGGTGATTCCCCATATCACCAATGAAATCAAGGAGTCTATCGGCGCCGCAGGCGAAGGGTATGACATCTGCCTGGTCGAAATCGGCGGCACGGTGGGCGACATTGAATCGCTGCCATTTCTGGAGGCCATCCGCCAGATGCGGATAGAACTGGGCCGGGATAACACTATTTTCCTGCATTTGACGCTGGTGCCGGCGCTGCACGCAGCGGGTGAAATCAAGACTAAGCCCACACAGCATTCGGTCAAGGAACTCCGCAGTATCGGGATCCAGCCAGATATCGTGCTGTGCCGGGCCCAGGAGCCGCTTCCTGCAGACGCCCGCAAAAAGATCTCCCTGTTTACCAACGTGGAAGAAAAATCGGTGATTTCCGCCGAAGATGTCGACAATATCTACTCAATACCGAGACGCTACCACGAGCAGGGGCTCGATGACGCGGTAGTCCGGCATCTTGGTCTTGGTGGCGCGAACTCGGACCTTCAAGAGTGGGACAACGTCGTCAGGATCATGAGTCAACCGGAAACCGATCTCACGATTGCAATGGTGGGGAAATATGTATCGCTGACGGAGTCGTATAAGTCGCTGTCTGAGGCGATCGTGCATGCGGGCATCCGCAACCGGATTCGGCCGGTGGTGCACTATGTTGACGCCGAGGAGCTCGTCACGGTCGAAGATGCCAGGTCACAGCTGTCAGGTGTTGACGCGATTCTGGTTCCAGGAGGGTTTGGTGTCCGGGGTACCGAGGGCATGATTAATGCCGCGCAATTCGCCAGGATTTCCAGCGTGCCCTACCTTGGCATCTGTCTTGGGCTGCAGATCGCGATCATAGAGTTCGCCCGGAATGTGGCCGGGATGACGGCGGCACATAGCACGGAGTTTGCCGAGGCGGGTGAGTTCCCTGTGGTGGCCCTGGTGACCGAATGGACGGAAGATGACGGCCAGATCGTGGAGCGGGGAGACGATGATGATCTTGGAGGTACCATGCGCCTCGGAGCGCAGGAAGCCCTGCTGTCACCCGATTCTTTGGCTGCGAAGATTTACGGTCGGGAAATAATCTCCGAGCGCCACAGGCATCGCTACGAAGTCAATAACCGCTTCCGCACACGCCTTGAAGAAGGCGGCCTCCGTATTTCCGGACGCTCGGCGGACGATCTGGTCGAAATGATCGAGATTCCCTCCCATCCCTGGTTCGTCGCCTGCCAGTTCCACCCCGAATTCAACTCAACTCCGCGCGATGGACACCCGCTCTTCGCGGAATTTGTGGCCGCTGCCCGCAAATACCGCGACGCCAGGAACAGCCCGGCCGCCGAGGCGGCCTCCGCGTGAGCCTGTTCAGCAAGCCGATCGATCGCAAGCAACCGCTTTTTGTTATCGCCGGCCCGTGTGTGATCGAAAGCCGTGAGAACGCGCTTTTGACGGCTGCCCGGCTGGCGCAAATCGCGTCAACGCTGGACATTCTGATCATCTATAAGTCCTCGTTTGATAAGGGGAACCGCTCTTCCGGCTCGTCCTTTCGCGGCCCCGGCCTTGACGCCGGTCTTAAGATCCTTGAGGAAGTAAGGGCGGAAAACGGCTTGCCCGTACTGACAGACGTGCATACCCCCGAGCAGGCGCTGCTTGCGGGGCAGGTCGTCGACATGATTCAGACACCGGCATTTCTTTGCCGTCAGACTGACTTGATCACGGCTGCAGCCCGGACCGGCAGGCCCGTTAACATCAAAAAGGGTCAGTTCATGGCACCCCAGGAGATGCAAACCGTTGCCGAGAAGGCGCTGGCGGCCGGGGCTTCAGAGATCTTCCTGTGCGAACGGGGAAGCACCTTTGGCTATCACAACCTCGTCGTCGACATGCGGTCTCTCCAGGTCATGGGTGAGCTCGGCTTTCCGGTCATTTTCGACGCGACGCATTCGGTTCAGTTGCCGGGGGCGGGCAGAGGCCGGTCTGACGGCCAGAGGGAATTCGTCCCCTTACTGGCGCGGGCGGCAACTGCTGCAGGCATTGCCGGGCTGTTCCTGGAAACCCACATTGATCCCGCCGCGGCGTTGAGTGATGGGCCGAATGCCTGGCCGCTAGAGCAACTGCAGCCCTTGCTGGAAGACCTTCTCGCGATCGACCGGGTCTCGAAGCAGTCCCGCGCGTTCAGCGTCTGAGTATCTGCAAGGCCTATTAACAAACAATATGAATAAACAACAGCAGCTCTTGATTGCAGGTGCTCGAGCGAGGGAAATCCTTGACTCCAGAGGCTTTCCAACCGTGGAAGCCGAGATAGCGCTTCAGGGTGGCGCTGTGGGACGCGCGGCGGTGCCATCCGGGGCGTCGACCGGCAAGCGTGAGGCGCTCGAATTGCGAGACGGCGATCCGGCCCGTTTTGGCGGCAAAGGAGTGCAAAACGCGGTGGCGAATGTAAACGGCGAGATTGCGCAATGCCTCATGGGCCGGGACGCAAGTGAGCAACAGCAGCTGGACGACCTGATGAAGACCCTGGACGGGACGCCTAACAAGGAACGCTTGGGCGCCAACGCGCTGTTGGCGGCGTCGCTTGCGAGTGCCAAGGCTGCGGCGCAGGGTCTCGGTATCGCCTTATACGAGCACATTGGCCAGTTGCATGGCAACCCTGACCCGATTCGCTTACCGCTTCCGCAAATGAACATCCTGAACGGCGGAGCCCACGCGGACAACAGTATCGATTTTCAGGAATTCATGGTGTTACCTGCGGGGCTCCCCTCGTTCCGCGAGGCCTTGCGCTGCGGCGTCGAAATCTTTCATAGACTTCGGCAGGATCTGATTTCCCATGGCCTGCAGACTGGTGTAGGCGATGAGGGAGGGTTCGCCCCTGACTTCGCCTCAAATGAAGCCGGACTTCAGGCCGTCCTCGCCGCCGTCGAACGCTCGGGCTACCGGACTTCTGACGAGGTATACCTCGGCCTCGATCTCGCAAGTTCCGAATTCTACGAGCAGGACCATTACCACCTCCGTTCAGAATCGCGAAGATATAGTTCCGCCGAATTCGTCGCCTTTATCTGTGATCTTGCAAAGCGACTGCCGGTAATCTCCCTGGAAGACCCGCTTGCCGAAGATGACTGGAAAGGCTGGACCTCGCTGACGGCAAATCTCGGCGACTCTGTCCAGTTGACGGGGGACGACCTTTTTGTAACGAACGCCGCCATTCTCGAGCGGGGAATCGAGGAAAACGCCGCTAATTCTATTCTAATCAAGGTCAACCAGATCGGGACCCTGAGTGAGACGCTCGACGCGGTCGCTCTCGCACAGGCGCATCATTTTGCTGTGACGGTTTCCCATCGATCAGGAGAGACCGAGGACACCACTATCGCTGATCTTGCGGTAGGTGTGGGTGCACAACAGATCAAAACGGGTTCTCTTTGCCGCTCAGAAAGAACCGCCAAGTACAATCGCCTGCTGTGGATTGAGGAAAACCTCGGGCCGCGGGCCGATTATGCAGGTCGTGCCGCTTTTCCCCAGCTGAAAAGAGTTTAATCCGGAAAGGGCTGCCTCTTTGCCGTACCTCAGGACCCTGATCTTTTGCCTGATTGGACTCGTTCTGGCGCTCCAGTACGCGTTATGGTTCGGAAAGAGTAACGTCGTAGATCTTTTCCACCTGAAACGTTCCGTGACCGAACTCGAAAAAGAGAATCTTTCGCTGCGGGAAAGGAATGACAGGCTCCATGCGGACGTAAACGAAATCAAGAACCGGGTCGAAGCAATCGAAGAAAGAGCCAGGGAGCACCTGGGGCTTATTCTTCCGGGTGAAACCTACTTCCAGGTAGTGCCTGCAGAAAACGAGGAGCAGCATTCCGGCACCGATTGACCGGAACGGGGAGCTTCAGGTCTCCAGGGAAAGCGAATAGGGAAGGGGTCGAATGCGCAACGGTGCGCCGGCAATCCTGAATGCCGTGTGTCCGCCGTTTTTCAGCGCGGCAGCGGGAACTGATGCCAGCAGCAGGGTCTGATCTGGCTCGCTATCTGCAACGGCCGACACCACGGTACCGTTCCGTCCACCCGATTGATCCAGACATTCGATTTCAGCAGCGACCGGAATCCTTTCACTGGTCGCGACCCGGGCGCAGATCATGCGCTGCTTCGGCTTGCCGCGGTATCGAACACGGGCGACCACTTCCTGTCCCGGATAGCATCCTTTCTGAAAACTGACGCCGCCAACGAGGTCGAGGTTCACCGATTGCGGGATCAAGGTATTGCTGAGTGCAGCACTGAGTATCGGGATTCCACGAAGGATGCACAGCCTCGCAAACGGGTCCTCGCCCTGCGTGTCGTGTTGCGGCACCTTCGGTGCGATCGAGAGTGTTACGGCCCTGTGGATTTCGTCCGAGTTGTCCTGTGGAGCGGTTGCTGCGGAAGTTCCACCTGTCTGGTCGACGAAGAAGAGGCCTTTTTCAGGGCAGGACTGTAGAGTAACGTCCGCGCGCAGGATATATCGGCGCAACCCGGCGATGACCTCTTCAGCCAAAGAACCGTGGGTCGCCAGCATAAAAGCATCCGCATGACGCAGGACAAAAAAGATGGCCAGAAGCCGGCCTTTTGGAGAACAGTATCCCGCAAGACCCCAGTCACCTTGATCGATTCTGCTGATGTCGCAGGTGAACTGGTTCTGGAGAAATAAATCGGCATCCACGCCGGAGCATTGGATGACGGTAAATCCCTTGGCAGGCATGGCCGGGATGGTCATAACTTCAATTTGCGTTCTGGCAGTTTATGAAAACTGGGCGGGAGCCGGTGACACAGCGTTCACCGCCCGATGCGATAGTATGCGTGTCGGATACCACAATGCCATCTTCGTTTGGGGTTGAAAGTGCTCAGCGAAGGGGGCAGAATCGGGAATGTTGCAATGCACAAAAATCAGAGTTTACCCAAAGGTTCCAGAAAAGTCATTGAGGCCGAGCCTGATGCAGGCCCGGAAGACGCCGTGAAGGCGAATCCGGAACCGGCAGAGCCGCCGACCGCAGACAAGCCCGAATCTCGCCGACCAGATCCAACCCGCTATGGCGACTGGGAGCGAAATGGCCGCTGTATTGATTTTTAGCTGCCACGCGAGGGTAACGGAGAAAGGCTGAGGTCCATATGTCCATCACCCGCGAACGTCCATTATCCCCGCATCTTCAGATCTATCGTCCGCAGTTGACGAGCGTCCTATCTGTTTTTCACAGGCTGACCGGGATCTTTCTGTCAATCTCCTGCGTCGGCTTGTCACTATGGCTGATCAGCATGGCTCTGGGAGAGGAAGCGTACGCGGAGTTTATGAAAGCCGTCGGTGGGTGGGGTGGATGGGTCTTTGTGACGCTGCTGATTTTCTGCGTCTACTATCATTTGTTCAATGGCATTCGGCATCTCTTCTGGGATTGGGGTCTTGGCTTTAGTCTGCGTTCCGTGTACGCCAGCGGGTGGGCGGTGGTAGCGCTCGCGCTGGGGTTTTCGCTGCTCACGGTCACGCTCACCTTTTAGCGTCTCGCCGATATCCAGGCCATATGACCCCGATCCGAAAGGGTACCCGGACACATGCGCATGCTGGGCTTGGGCACTGGCGCTGGCAACGCGCAAGCGCGATCGCGCTGGCGCCGCTGGTCCTTTGGATGCTATGGCTTTCCCAGTCGCTTGACGTTTCGGAGTATTCATCGGCCCTCGCCTGGGTCGAGCGCGCGGGCCCAAGCACTGCATTGGGAATACTCGCTCCCGTCTGGTATCTCCACGGCGCGCTCGGATTACAGGTGATAATCGAAGACTACGTGCATCCACCGCTACGCCAGGTGCTGGTCTGGCTTGTACGGGGTGCGGCCTTGGTGTTAACCGGGGCGACCTTGTGGGCGCTCTTGTCGATTACATGAGTCGAGCGATCCGATGACCTCAGCCTACGGCATTATTCATCACGAGCATGATGTGGTCGTCGTTGGCGCCGGAGGCGCGGGACTTCGCGCCTGCCTGGGTCTTGCGGAGTCTGGTCTTCGCACAGCCTGTATCACCAAAGTCTTCCCAACGCGCTCTCATACTGTGGCGGCACAGGGCGGGATGAGTGCCGCGCTCGCCAACATGGGTGAAGATGACTGGCGCTGGCATATGTACGACACCGTCAAAGGTTCCGACTGGCTTGGCGATCAGGAAGCCATCAGTTTCATGTGCAAAGAGGCGCCATCAGCGGTGATCGAACTGGAAGGCTATGGGGTACCGTTTTCCCGTACCGCTGACGGAAAAATTTACCAGCGCGCTTTCGGTGGAATGACCACCCATTTCGGTCAGGGGCTGGCGCAAAGGACCTGTGCTGCTGCTGACCGAACAGGACACGCTATTCTCCATACCCTCTACCAGCAGTCTCTGCGTCACAAGGTGGCGTTCTTTATCGAATATTTCTGTCTGGATCTCGTCATGGAGTCCGGCGAGTGTCGGGGGGTCGTCGCCTGGTGCCTCGAGACGGGGGAACTGCATGTCTTCTGGGCAAAGCGGGTTGTACTTGCCACCGGCGGATACGGCAGGGCGTATTTCTCGGCGACCTCAGCACACACCTGCACCGGCGACGGGAACGCCATGGTCCTTCGCGCAGGGCTTCCTCTGCAGGATATGGAGTTCGTTCAGTTCCACCCCACCGGCATTTACGGTTCGGGTTGCCTGATTACTGAAGGCGCCCGTGGTGAAGGCGGGTTTCTGACGAACGCGGATGGTGAGCGTTTTATGGAGCGATACGCACCCAATGCAAGAGACCTCGCTTCCCGTGATGTGGTCAGCCGTTCAATGACCATGGAAATCCGCGCTGGACGAGGCGTAGGTGATGACGCTGACCATATTCACTTGCATCTTGAACATCTCGGCCCGGAAATTCTCTCGGAACGACTTCCCGGAATCTCGGAAACGGCCCGTATCTTTGCCGGCGTTGATGTCTGCAAGGAACCCATTCCCGTGCTGCCGACCGTTCACTACAACATGGGGGGAATTCCAACCAATATCCATGGGGAATGCCTGGGGCCGGTCGTCGACGGAGTTTGTGCAACGGTCCCCGGCTTGATGGCGATTGGGGAAGCTGCCTGCGTTTCGGTGCACGGGGCCAACCGGCTCGGCTCCAACAGCCTTCTCGACCTTATTGTCTTCGGCCGGGCAGCTGGCCAGCATGCTGCCGACACGGTTTCCCGGGATACGCCGGTCTGGAGAGGTAAAACCGAGCCGATTGACCAGGTGCTTGATCGTTTTGACCGAATCCGCTTTGCCGACGGGCCGGCAACAACAACCGCAGTGAGACTGAAGATGCAGCGGGCGATGCAGGCAAACTGTGCTGTGTTCCGCAACCAACAGGTCTTAAGTGAGGGTATCGCCGAGGTCGACGGAACCATCGACATGTTTGGCAATATCGGCATGAAAGATCGGTCAATGGTCTGGAATACAGATCTTGTTGAGACACTTGAGCTGGAAAATCTGCTGGCCCAGGCCAGGGTGACGGTTTACAGCGCCCATGCCAGAAAGGAAAGCAGGGGCGCGCACGCCAGAGACGATTACCCGGAGCGTGATGATGAACACTGGCTGTGGCACACGCTCGCGACCCTTCGCGGCGGCGATGTTACCCTTGGGTACCGCCCGGTAACGCTTGCGACAGGGTCGGACGAAATCGACACTATTCCACCCAAAGCACGGGTTTACTAGAGATCCCATGGCCCAATTTCGACTGCCCAAGGACTCGCGCGTGACCAGCGGTCAACGCCATAATGACGAGACAGGCATGCAGCAACCACTGGTCCTTGAGATCTATCGGTGGAATCCTGATGACCGCGATGCGCCTCGTGTAGACCAATACACCATCGACCGCGCAACCTGTGGGCCGATGCTCCTGGATGCACTAATCAAGATCAAGAACGAGATTGACTCGACCCTGACATTTCGCCGTTCCTGCCGGGAAGGTATCTGCGGGTCGTGCGCCATGAACATCAACGGGAGCAACACCCTTGCCTGCACCCAGGCGCTGGAAGAACTGAAGCCGCCGGTCAAAATCTTTCCGCTGCCACACATGCCAGTCATCAAGGATCTGGTCCCCGACCTCACACACTTTTTTAACCAGTACGCGTCCGTAGAGCCCTGGCTGAAAGCCCCGGACACCGAATCGGATAGTGAACGCCTGCAGAGCCCTGACGAGCGCGAGGCGCTCGATGGGCTGTACGAGTGCATCCTGTGTGCGTGCTGCTCCACCAGTTGTCCCAGCTACTGGTGGAATCCCGATCAGTATCTCGGGCCGGCAAATCTTCTACAGGCATACCGCTGGATCGCCGACAGCCGTGATCAGGCGACTCGGCAGCGGCTCAACCAGCTGAACGACAGTTTTGCGCTGTACCGCTGTCATACGATTATGAACTGTACGAATGCGTGTCCGAAGGGTCTCAACCCAGGCAAGGCGATCGGCACAATCAAATCTTTAATCGCAAGGGGCAAGTCTTGAGCATAACCGGACAGCGTCGAATCAATCGACTGACCTGGCGGTCGCGTCGCGGTGTCCGGGAACTCGATGGACTGCTGATGCCATATGCAGCTGCCCGGGCGGACCGCCTCAACCTCGGCGAACTGGCTGCATTTGAGGAACTCCTGGCACAGCCCGATCCGCTCCTGAGTGACTGGTTTCTGCAGCGAAGCGTTCCCGAAAGGCCGCAGTTGGCAGCCCTGGTCTCCGATATCCTGCAGTTCAACCGCTCATCGCCGGCGGCGTAGCGCTGCCGTTACGATCTCGGAGGCGGCCGCAGAATCGTATCGTGTACCTGTTTCGGGTCGGCGGCAGGATAGTCCTGGGTAAAGTGCAGACCCCGGCTCTCCCGGCGGTCTGCCGCGCATCGAACGATCAGTTCGGACACCATCACAAGGTTGCGCAGTTCAAGAAGGTCCTTGCTGACCCGAAAATTGCTGTAAAAGTCCCGGATTTCATCTTGCAGAAGGCGAAGCCGGTTGGCTGCACGCTGGAGGCGGCGGGAAGTCCTGACGATACCGACGTAGTCCCACATGAAACGCCTGAGTTCCTCCCAGTTATGCGCGACCACCACCAGTTCATCTGGATCGGAAACCTGGCTTTCGTCCCAGTTGGGAGGTCTCGCCGGGTCTGTCGGCAGATGCTCCAGATAGGCCATGATCGCCGGCACCGCACGCTTTGGAAACACTACGCATTCCAGCAGAGAGTTACTCGCCAGCCGATTGGCGCCGTGAAGGCCTGTATGGGCATTCTCTCCAATTGCGTATAGCCCATCGAGGTCCGTTCTGCCGTCGAGATCAGCGTTAATGCCGCCACAGGTGTAGTGGGCTGCAGGGACGACGGGCACCGGGTCGGTTGTGATATCTATCGCAAATGACTGGCAGCGGTCATAGATTCCCGGGAAATGGCGTTTGATGTGCTCAGCACCAAGATGGCTGATGTCCAGGTAAACGCAGTCATGCCCGCCTTTTTTCATCTCGTAATCTATCGCCCGGGCAACCACATCTCTCGGGGCGAGTTCTCCACGCGGATCATGCCCCGCCATGAACGCTGTTCCATCGGGCAGCAGCAGTTTCCCACCTTCGCCGCGAACAGCTTCTGAGATCAGAAAATTTCCCGCGTGCGGATGATAAAGACAGGTGGGGTGGAACTGGACGAACTCCAGATTGGCCACGGAGCAGCCCGCCCGCCAGGCCATCGCAATGCCGTCGCCGGTGGAGGAATCAGGGTTACTGGTGTACAGGTAGGCTTTTGATGCCCCGCCAGACGCAAGGACAACAGCACCCGCATGGATCGTCACTACTTCAGTTGTGCTCTCATCAAGCGCGTACAGTCCCGCCACGCGTAAACCTCCAGACTTTCCTGTCACGGGTGTCAGAATCAGGTCCACTGCCGTATGGTTCTCGAGCACGGTGATATGGGGCGACGCAAGCACTTGCCGGTCCAGCGTGTTGACAACAGCCCGGCCGGTCGTGTCGGCAACGTGGGCTACCCGACGGTGCGAATGACCGCCTTCCCGGGCGAGATGGAGTTGCGCTGACGCATCGCCTTTGATATCGAAGTGAACCCCGGCACCACTGAGCCATTCAATAGCCTCAGGTGCACCTTCAACCACGGTGCGAACCGTCGATTCATGGCAAAGGCCAGCGCCCGCCCGCAGCGTGTCCTCGACATGGGCTTGAAAACTGTCCCGCGGGTCGAGCACCGCCGCGATCCCGCCTTGGGCCGAGACACTGGATCCCGAGGCCAGGACTGATTTGGTCAGAATCAGGGAATCGATTCCCCGGTCGGCAAGCCGAAGCCCCAGACTGATCCCGGCAAGACCGCTACCTACGATCGCAACCGTCCCTTCACGCAGCATATCGGCGATCTCTTATCCGTCAGCCCGGCGGCAACCGGATCTCATGCCGGCCGGGTAATCTCGGCGTTCCCAAAATGTGTGCAAGTAGTTCGAGTGCAAGATAAAATTCGTCAGTGAGCGATTCTTCCATTCCGCCCAAACCTCGCGGGCGCCGTATCTTATCCCCAATGGAAACTGAAGATGGATCGGGTTGATCAGAACCTAATTCGTAACTTTGCGATTATCGCGCACATCGATCATGGCAAGTCAACACTGGCCGATCGTTTAATTCAGCAATGCGGAGGATTGAGTGAACGCGAGATGACGGATCAGGTTCTCGATTCCATGGATCTGGAACGAGAGCGGGGCATTACGATCAAGGCGCAGAGCGTTTCTCTCATGTATCGGACTCAAGATCAAAAGGAGTATCTGATGAACTTTATCGATACTCCGGGGCATGTCGATTTTTCCTATGAGGTCTCGCGTTCGCTGAGTGCATGCGAGGGTGCGCTGCTGGTTGTCGACGCATCACAGGGTGTAGAGGCGCAGACCGTCGCGAACTGCTATATCGCAGCCGATATGGGTCTCGAAATCATCCCTGTACTAAATAAGATTGACCTTCCGGCCGCCGACCCGGCTGGCGCGGCTGCAGAAATCGAGGACCTGATCGGGCTCGACTGCAGCGATGCCCTGCAGGTGTCGGCCAAGACCGGGGTCGGTGTAGATGCGGTCCTTGAGCGCATTGTAACCGGGGTGCCCGCACCCAAAACGGAGCCCGGAGGCAAACTTAGAGCCCTGATTATCGATTCGTGGTTCGACAACTACCTCGGTACAGTGTCTCTGGTCAGGGTGATGGAGGGGACATTGAAATCCAAGAGTCGTATTCTGATGATGTCAACGGGAAAGAGTTATCCGATTGAACAGATTGGCCGCTTTACACCGAAGCGGTCGCCCTGCGCAGAACTCAGCGCCGGGGAAGTGGGATACGTCATCGCCGGAATCAAGGACATCAAGGCGGCTAGAGTTGGTGACACGATCACTGATGCGACGAGGCCGGCCGAAGTGGGGCTTGAGGGCTTTAAGAAAGAAAAGCCCGCTGTATTCGCAGGCTTGTACCCGATCAATAACGCCGATTTCGAAGCCTTTCGGGATGCCCTGGAAAAGCTGAGTCTCAACGACGCCTCTCTGGTCTACGAACCTGAGGTATCTCCGGCGCTTGGGTTCGGGTTTCGCTGCGGTTTTCTGGGGCTGCTGCACATGGAGATTATCCAGGAACGGCTGGAGCGGGAATATGATCTTGAACTCATTACCACCGCGCCCACGGTGGTCTATCGGGTCCTCGGCAGTGACGGCGTCACCCGGTGGATTCACAGTCCTTCACAGATGCCCGATGCCGGGTCGATCGCCGAGGTTTACGAGCCGTTCATTGAGGCTCGCCTTCTCTGTCCCACCGACTACATCGGGGCAGTGATCGGTCTGTGCATTGAGAAACGCGGTGTACAAAAAGAACTCGCCTATCATGGCCGTCAGACCCTGATCACTTTTGAACTGCCGCTTTCGGAGGTGGTGCTCGATTTTCACGACCGCCTGAAATCAGTCAGTCGGGGTTTTGCATCCTTCGATTATGAATTCATCGAGGGCCGGCGCGCCGATATGGTGCGGATTGATGTCATGATTAACGGCGACAGGGTCGAGCCGCTGTCGGCGCTTGCGCACCGTGAACAGGCTCCGTATCGCGCTCGCCAGCTGGTCGGGCGGATGAAGAAATTGATCCCGCGGCAAATGTTCGATGTGGCGATCCAGGCCGCCATTGGCTCGAAGATCATCGCCCGGGAAACGGTCAAGGCACTGCGAAAAAACGTCACCGCGAAATGTTACGGCGGCGACATCACGCGAAAGCGAAAACTGCTCGAAAAGCAGAAGGAAGGGAAAAAACGCATGAAACAAATCGGCTCTGTCGCCATCCCTCAGGAGGCGTTTCTGTCGGTACTGAAGGTGGGTGATTAATGGACTTTGAACTCGCGCTCTTCCTCGCCTTGCTGCTTGCAGGGCTGATCATGTATTGGGACCGCGTTATCGGCCGGCCGCGAAGAACGCGCCAGGCCGGGTCTGATGCGACGCTGCGGATGCCGTTGATCGTGGAGTACTCGCGGGCCTTTTTCCCGGTGATACTGGCGGTTTTTTTACTTAGGGCGTTTATTGTCGAACCCTTCCGGATTCCCTCCGGATCAATGCTGCCCAGTCTCTTCATCGGCGATTTCATCCTGGTCTCCAAATCGAGTTACGGGATCAAACTGCCGATCCTGAAGCATCAGATCGTACCCATGGGTAATCCCGAACGCGGTGACGTCATGGTCTTTCGCTTCCCCAAGGATCCGAAAACCAACTTCATTAAGCGGGTGATTGGGACGCCGGGGGATGTGGTCAGTTATCACAATAAGCGACTGTCTATTAACGGGGAGCCCCTGCCTCTTGAGACGGTTGAGTTACTTGACTGGCCGACCGAGGCCCAGGATGGCCGGGTTAAGACATTTCTCGAACAGATTGACACAGATACCCACACCATCCTGATTGACACGCGGAGTGCTTCCCGTTCGATGCGGGTAAAAGTTCCGCAGGGCCACTACTTTGTCATGGGCGACAACCGCGATCACAGCAACGACAGCCGCTACTGGGGGTTTGTGCCGGAAGAGTTCGTCGTGGGTAAAGCTTTTTTTATCTGGTTCAGTTGGGATAGCGCAGGAGGCGGCGGTGTCAACTGGGGTCGAATCGGAAACCTTATCGATTGACCGGCAGCGTATCGGTGGTCAATTTAGAGCATAAGATCGGTTATCACTTTTCGGATCCAGAGCTTCTGGATGCCGCCCTGCGGCATCGCAGTATTGGCTCCGGACACAATGAGCGGCTGGAATTTCTGGGTGACAGCGTTCTCGGGCTGGCCGTCAGCGAAACACTCTATCAGCGGTATCCGGACGCCTCTGAGGGTGAGTTGACCCGACTTCGGGCAAGGCTGGTCCGTCAGGCGACACTCACCGAAGTGGCCCGGAGGATTGAGCTCGGCAGCGCCCTGAATCTTGGCCCCTCCGCAGGCCGCAGTGGCGGCAGTGACCGGGCCTCAATCCTTGCCGATGGACTGGAGGCGGTGCTGGGGGCGATCTTCCTCGATGCCGGGTTTGAAACTGCAAAACGCATCACCCTCTCTCTGCTTGAGGCAGACATCGCCCGTCTCGAGGCGGGACCCCTTGAGAAGGATCCAAAAACACAACTCCAGGAACTGCTTCAGGCGACAGGCGCACAACTTCCGGATTACGCCGTGATCTCGACCTCCGGGCAGCCGCATGAGCGCGAGTTTGTCGTCGATTGCGCTATCCCCAGCCTGGGATTAATCACGACCGGGCAAGGCAGCAGCCGCAAAGCCGCAGAACAGGTGGCCGCGTTGCAGGCCTTGCGGCAAATCCGCGAGCAGGAAGCCAGTATTGAATAGCCCGGGCCATTTTGGTGTTGTCGCTCTGGTGGGCCGGCCCAATGTCGGCAAGTCGAGTCTGCTGAATCAGATTCTGGGATCCAAGGTCTCCATTGTCTCCCGCAGACCGCAGACGACCTGGCGCGAGATCGATGGAATCCATATGGAGGGCAATTCCCAGCTCGTTATTGTCGACAGCCCGGGGATGCACAAACGTAAGAAGCGCCTACTCAGTAAAGTGGCAAATCAATCGGCCCGCGGTGCCGGTAGCGGCGCTGACATCGTCTGCCAGGTTACCGATGCCCGGCACTGGAGCCGGGAAGACCAGGATGTCCTTGAGCACTTCGCCGAGCGGGGCAACGATCTTTGGCTCGTGCTCAACAAAGTCGATCTGCTTGCACGCCCGGAGATGGTTCTGCCGCGCATTGAGGAGTTGCAGAAAAAGCATCCCTGGGGCCAGATCGTTCCAGTATCTGCAAGGTCCGGGTACAACTGCAAGCATCTTTCTTTCCTGTTAAGCGAGGCTGTGCCCGAAGGTCAGGCCGGATACCCGGTGCAGACGCTTACCAATACCTCACCGCAGTTTCTCGCAGCCGAATTGATTCGCGAGCAGGTATTCCGCCAGATGGGAGATGAAATTCCCTACTGCACTGGGGTTGAACTGACTACGTTTCGGGAGCGCCCAGACGGTACTATGGTTATTGATGCGCAAATATGGTGTGAGACAACAGGGCAGAAAGCCGCGCTCATCGGGGCAGGGGGTACGCGCCTGAAAAGTATCGGGTCCGCAGCACGGCGGCAGATCGAATCGGTGTTTGACCGGCCCGTGTTGTTGTCACAGCGGGTAAAAGTCCGGAAGGGCTGGGCAAGTGACCGGCGCTCAGTAGCAGCGCTGGGGTACAGCCAGTAGCGTTCGGTGCCTAAATGAGTGCTAACCGAATTAAAGGAGAGCCGGGATTCGTGCTGCACTGGCGGCCTTACTCTGAGTCAAGCCTTCTGCTGGACCTGTATTCGCGTAGCTATGGCCGGATAACTGCGATCGCAAAGGGCGCCCGGGGCCGCAAGTCGCCGTACCGGGGCACCATCCGGCCATTCGCGTTGATCACCCTGGGCTGGTCGGGCAAGGGTGATGTCAAGACCTTGACTCAGTGTGAGTGGGCGGGGCCGGGTGTTGCGCTTCGCGGGCCCGGGCTTTTTTGCGGCTACTATGTTAACGAACTCCTGATCAAGTTCCTTCACCGCTATGACCCGCACGAACGCCTGTTCGACCGCTACCTGCAGTGTGTCCACCAACTGCTTGAAGACGACGAACAGCAGACTGCGTTAAGATGCTTTGAGAAAGTATTGCTGGAAGAGATTGGCTACGGGCTGCAGCTCGAACGGGACCAAACCAGCGGCGAGAGCGTCGATCCGGATTGCCGTTATCGCTACCGGCCCGGCCTGGGGGCGTTTATTGACGGCAATGGCGAGCGGGCCGGGATTCCGGTCCATGGCGATTCGTTGATCGCATTACGGCTCGAAACGGGTTTTGATGAAAGGGGGCAAAGAGAGATCAAGCACCTCCACAGGATGATCTTTAAGGACCTCCTGGAGGGCCGGTCTTTGGTGTCGCGATCGATATACTCGCAGTTGTACCCCTCTGACAGAACGCCGTCCGGCCGCAGCGCGGATTCCCCCCGAAGAGAACATCACTGATTTTTTTAAGGAGTCGTTATGGACCTTGGTATCAACGTTGACCACGTCGCAACCCTGCGACAGGCGCGAGGGACGGTCTATCCGGATCCCGTCGAGGCGGTCAGGATATGTGAGGACAGTGGGGCAGACCTGATCACACTGCACCTTAGAGAAGACCGTCGGCATATCCTCGATGACGATGTTTCGCGTATCCGCGAAATCATCACCACCCGGATGAATCTGGAGATGGCCGTCACCCCCGAGATGAACGGAATTGCCCGGAAGATCCAGCCTGACGACGTCTGCCTGGTACCGGAAAAACGGCAGGAACTCACGACCGAAGGTGGCCTCGATGTGGCCGGTCAGCAGGAGATCCTGGCGCCTTTCGTGGAGGGTCTGGAAGCAGAAGCGATTCGGGTGTCGCTCTTTATTGACCCGGAACCCGCCCAGATTCAAGCGAGCGCGGCGGTGGGCGCCAGCGCGATCGAACTGCACACAGGAACCTACGCCGAGGCAGAAGGTGGCGCGAGCGCAGATCGGGAACTGGAACGATTATCGGTCGCAACCGATCTGGGGCTGTCTTTGGGCCTTCGGGTCAATGCCGGCCATGGCCTGCACTACAGCAACGTCCAGCCGATCGCCGCCATGAAAGGTGTCTCGGAACTCAACATTGGCCACGCGATTATCGCGCGGGCGGTGTTCTCGGGTCTCGCGGATGCCGTTCGTGAAATGCGCGGATTAATGGATGCTGCCGGAGGGTAGCCTTACTTCTTCCGGGGCGCAAAGCCTTGCGGTATTGCGCCGAGATCACCCTCACCGAACAAAAATCCCAGCATGTGCTGCTCGAGGAGTTCAATCGCCTGCGGATCGGCGGTGCTCAACTGATTTTCATTAATGATGAGCACCTGCCTCTGGAGCCACTGTTGCCATCCTTCGGCTGAGACCGTATCGAAGATCCGCTGACCCAGTCCACCGGGATACGGGGGGCTTTGCAGCCCTTCCGCCTCCTCTTTGAGTACGACGCAGTTAACTCGCCTCATGGTAAGATTTGCTCCGTTAGGAAACTGTCTGCTGGATAACAGAACCGATACCCACTCAACCCCTGGAAGCTGCTTCGCTAGCGCTCAAGTTGACGGGCCGCCCGCGATCAAAGTTTACAAGCAAAACAATCAAGGTGCGCGAAATGAATCAAGTCACGGCCGAAGCAGAGTTTACCGGCATCTCCGTCACCCCGCCCGCAAAGTCTAAGATCGCCGAGCTGCTCGCCAACGCTGATGAATACCATAGCGCCGTTCGGGTTTTTATCAGCGGCGGCGGTTGCGGCGGCATGAGCTACGGAATGACCTTTGCCGAATCCATCGCCGAAAAGGATCGACTGATTCAGGACGATACTGGTTTTTCGTTAACCATCGATCCGGTGGCATTTTCATACCTTCAGGGCGCAGAGATTGACTTCCAGGATAATGACGTGAACGCCACCTTCGTCTTTAACAATGTCTTTCAGGCGGTCGGTGGAAGCGGTGCTTGTGCAGGCTGCGGGGCGGCGGGCTGATTCGGAGAATACGCCGGCGAGAGTGGTATATGGAGTGTTCCTGACCTTCCTTGTGTGACGAAAACCCAAAGCCTTGAGCGCGCCCAGGGTTCTGCTCGTCGCGCCGGATCGCAGTTACCGAACTGCGGCATTTGTGGGCGCTGGCCGGGCGCTCGGGATTCCACTGACCGTGGCATCGTGGGGCAGGGCGCCATTAGCGCTTGACAGTGGCGGTATTCGCCTCGACCCGGACTCCCCGGAAGCCTCGCTTTTCCGCATCCGGGATGCTGCCGTAGGCTCACCATTTTCGGCGGTCCTCGCGACAGACGATGTCACGGTCTTGCTCGCCCATGAGATCTGCCTGGATCTTGGCCTGCCGACTAACGACCCGCCCGCGCTGCACGCCTCTACCAGCAAACTGCGCTTTCGGGAGCTCTGCGATCAGCATGGACTCTTCGCGCCAAGATACACGGTGGTCTCGCCCGGCAGCTCGGGTGAGACAAACCTGCAGAGCGTTCAGTATCCCTGTGTCGCGAAACCCTTATCCCTGTCAGCGAGCAGGGGTGTCATCCGATGCGATAGCAGAGAAGTTCTGGAACAGGCGATTCCAAGGATCCAGGCGCTCGTTAAGACGGAAGATTCAGGGGAGGATTGCCGTGTCCTGATTGAGGACTACGTCGAGGGTAACGAGTATTCCGTAGAAGCCCTTCTGCGCGATAGCAAACTGGAGGTCATCGCCGTCTTCGAAAAGCCGGATCCGTTAACCGGCCCTTATTTTGAAGAAACCATTTATCTGACCCCGCCTAGGCTTTCTGAAGAAACGCTGTCGGCAATTCACGGCGCACTTTCCGGAATTTGTCGTGCACTGGGCTTTCGGGAGGGACCGCTTCACGCCGAATTACGCCTGCAAGGTGAAGAAATCTGTTTCATAGAGGTCGCCAGTCGGACGATCGGAGGCAGGTGCGGCAAAGTCATTGAATTTCTGACCGGGGCATCCCTGGAGGCGCTGGTCCTGTCGCACGCGGTGAGACGGCCGCTAAGCCAGCGCAAGGCAGCAGTTGCCTGCGGCGTGATGATGATTCCGGTGCCGCACGCAGGGGTCTTAAGGCGGGTAGAAGGAATCACCGCAGCGCGTACGGTCCAGGGCATTGTATCTGTCGAAATCGATGTAAGGGAAGGACAGCGCCTCGCACCATGGCCGGAAGGGGGGCCTTATCCCGGTTTTATCTTCGCCCTTGGAGACAGCACCGATCGGGTCGAGGCCTCGCTGCGCAAAGCCCACGCGCACCTGCGTTTTGTCACGGCACCCGAGCTTGCCATTCAGGTGTGGTAGCGTTTAGACGGCAGGTTTTGATCAAACCCGCCAGCCCACAGGGCACAATGAAGGCGGTTGAGAGCTTGAAGGCGCTACGGCCCCGGAACGGGCTCTGCGGTTTCGCTGGAAAATGCCCCCGAAGGGTCATAAAACACCCTCAGCGGGCCAGGAAGAACTTTTCTTGAAGCACCGGGTGTGTCAGTATTGCACCTATCTGAGTGAGCGCCCAGGCACTTTTACTTGGACTGATTTATTTTTCTAACCAACGGAGGATTCCATGAGGAAAATATTCTTGGCTCTGATCTCGAGCGCGCTGCTATCCGGCACGGCTCTCGCTGAAGAAGTGAAGATCGGCATTATCCTCGGTTTCACCGGGCCTATCGAGTCACTGACTCCTGATATGGGTGCCGGGGCCGAGCTTGCCATTGCCGAAGTCAATGGCGGGGGCGCACTTCTCGGCGGGGCGTCCGTAGCCGGGGTCCGGGGTGACTCGACCTGTATTGACTCCGCTGCGGCCCAGGCAGCAGCAGAACGGCTTGTGACCTCGGATAAAGTGAACGCCATCATGGGGGCAGACTGCTCAGGTGTGACCGGCGCCATTTTGGCCAATGTCGCTGTACCCAATGGTGTTGTGATGATTTCACCGTCGGCCACCTCGCCCGGCTTGTCGACCGCCGAAGATAACGGCCTGTTCTTCCGTACCGCGCCGTCAGACGCCCGCCAGGGGCAGGTGATCGCTGAGATTCTGAAAGATCACGGCTACAAGACGGCCGCATTGACCTATACCAACAATGACTACGGTAAAGGGCTGGCCGACAGCATTGAAAGCAACTTCATCGCAGCCGGGGGTACTGTTACGATCAACGCAGCCCATGAAGACGGCAAAGGCGATTACAGCGCAGAGGTCGCTGCCCTGGCCCAGGCCGGTGGCGAGATTCTGATTGTCGCCGGGTACCTCGATCAGGGCGGCAAGGGCATTATCCAGGGTTCGCTGGATACCGGTGCTTTCGATGTCTTCTATCTGCCTGACGGCATGATCGGCGAGTCGCTTCCAGCAGCAATCGGATCCGGCCTGAATGGGTCCATCGGTGATGTGCCCGGCACGGATAGTCCAGGGGCTACGATGTTTGTCGAACTCGCAACGGCCGCTGGCTTTAAAGGCGACGGCCCGTTTGCACCGGAGTCCTACGACGCCGCTGCGCTGATCATGCTGGCGATGCAGGCCGCAGGCTCCAGCAACAGCCAGGACTTCAAGTCCAAGGTCATGCAGGTGGCGAATGCCCCGGGTAAAAAAGTGTATCCCGGTGACCTGACTGCCGCTTTGAAGTACATCGCCGGTGGCGGAGATGTTGATTATGTGGGCGCGTCCGCGGTGGAACTCATTGGGCCCGGTGAATCGGCCGGTAGTTATCGTGAGATCCTCGTAGACGGAGGCAAGAACACGACGGTCGGATACCGTTAATCTGCACGAAAACGGCCCGGGTCATCCCGGGCCGTTTTTTTTTGCCGGTACCGGGTGGTTTGTTAGAAATCCAACATCTCTATAAGCATTTCGGCGGCATCCACGCCGTCGAGGATGCCTCTTTTTGTATTGAACGGGGAAGCATTACCGGACTGATCGGCCCTAACGGCGCGGGCAAAACCACGCTGTTCAACGTCGTCGCGGGACTTCACCCACCCGATTCGGGAAAAGTTATTTTTGACGGCGAAGATATCACCGCCAAAAAACCGCACGAACTCTTTTCCCGTGGGATGCTCCGAACGTTCCAGATCGCGCACGAGTTCGCTTCGCTCACTGTCCGGGAGAACCTCATGGTGGTGCCCGGCCAGCAATCCGGTGAGCGGTTGGTCGACACCTGGCTTCGGCCGGCGCGGGTCAGGGAGCAGGAGGAGCGGCTTCGGGTTCGGGCCGAAGAAGTGATCGACTTCCTTCAGTTAAGTCCGGTTGCCGACGAGTTGGCGGCAAACCTCTCCGGCGGACAGAAAAAACTGCTGGAGTTGGGCCGTACCATGATGGGTGAACCCAAACTGGTCTTTCTGGACGAGGTTGGCGCCGGCGTGAACCGTACCTTGCTGGGCACGATTGGAGATGCCATCTTGAGGCTCAACCAGGAGAAGGGATACACCTTCTGCATGATCGAGCACGATATGGACTTCATTTCCCGATTATGCAATCCCGTGGTGGTTATGGCGTCTGGAGGGGTACTGACCAGCGGTACGCCGGATGAAGTTATGAATAACGAAGCGGTGATCGAGGCCTATCTCGGAACCGGCCGTAAGCATCAGCGCTAGGTTCGGCTATGGGTTTCCTTTCAGGTGAATCGATGTTCGGCGGTTACGGTGGGGCAGATATCCTTCAGGGATGCAGCATCGGCGTTAATAAGGGTGAGATTGCCGTGGTGGTGGGGCCGAACGGGGCCGGAAAATCGACGGCAATGAAGGCTATGTTCGGGATGCTAACCCTTCGGGAAGGCTCGGTGGAATTGGACGGTCGTGAGATCTCTGATTTTCCGCCTCAGGAGCGAGTCACGCTGGGTATGGGCTTTGTTCCACAAAATGCCAACGTCTTTACCTCGATGACCGTCCAGGAAAACCTCGAGATGGGTGCGTTTATCCGACGGGATGACTTCAGCACCACCATGGAGCAGGTCTTTTCGCTCTTTCCCGTGCTGGCGGAGAAGCGCACACAGGCGGCTGGCGAACTGTCGGGCGGGCAACGCCAGCAGGTGGCCGTTGGGCGTGCACTGATGACGCAGCCCACCGTTCTGATGCTCGACGAACCCACCGCAGGGGTCTCTCCAATTGTCATGGATGAGCTTTTTGACCGGGTTATCGAGATTGCAAAGACCGGGATTGCGATCCTCATGGTTGAGCAGAACGCCCGCCAGGCCCTGGAAATCGCGGACCGGGGCTTCGTGCTGGTTCAGGGGCAGAACCGCTATACGGATACGGGTGCGGCGCTGCTCGCAGACCCCGAGGTCCGCAAAGCCTTTCTCGGGGGATGACCGCAGTGACCGATATTCTGAACGCGCTGGCGCTGCTCAGTAACTTTGTCCTGGTCCCCGGTCTCGCCTACGGCAGCCAACTGGCGCTAGGCGCCCTTGGTGTGACGATGGTGTATGCCGTGTTGCGGTTTTCGAACTTTGCCCACGGTGAGACCATGTCCTTTGGCGCCATGATCACCATCCTGGTGACGTGGTGGTTGCAGGGGAAGGGGGTTAACTTCGGACCTCTACCTACCGCGCTTTTGGCTCTACCCATCGGGATTATCGGCACGGTACTGATGTGCCTGCTCTTTGACCGCTTCATCTACCGGTACTACCGTCGTCAGAAGGCAGCCCCCGTCACCTACCTGATCGTTTCCGTAGGCATTCTTTTCATTCTAAGCGGGGTCGTGCGCTTTGTTATCGGTCCCCAGGATCGTATGTTTGCTGACGGCGAACGCTTTATCCTGAAGGCCCGCGCTTTCAAGGAGATGACCGGCCTCGATCAGGGTCTCGCGATAAAAACCTCGCAGGGGGTCACCGTGGTGACGGCGGTCATTATTGTGGCCCTTCTTTTCTGGTTTTTGAACCGCACGCGAACCGGAAAATCCATGCGCGCTTATTCTGACAACGAAGACCTCGCATTGCTGTCCGGAATCAGTCCGGCAAGGGTGGTGGCCATAACCTGGATTATCACCGGGGCGCTCGCTGCTGTCGCGGGGACCCTGTACGGCCTCGATAAAGGATACAAACCGTTTACTTATCTGGGGCTGGTGCTGCCGATCTTTGCCTCAGCCATCGTCGGTGGGGTCGGGAATCCCCTGGGCGCCATCGCCGGGGGATTTGTGATCGCACTTTCTGAGCTGCTTTTGACCTTTGCTTATAAGCGTGTCATTGCCTATCTGACGCCAGGGGACTGGGTGCCTGATGGACTGGTGCAGTTGCTCGCAACCGATTACAAGCTTGCTGTGTCTTTCGTGATCCTCGTCATCGTCTTGCTTGTAAAGCCGACCGGAATGTTCAGCGGGAAGACCCTATGAGCATGAATCTTCGAAACGTCTTGCTGTTCGCCGCGATGGGCGCACTGCTGGTTGCGGTTGGTGTGATTCAAAGCGCCAATGTGGCCCTCGCCATTCTCAATCTTTGCCTCATCTCAGCCATCATGACCCTGGGGGTCAATATCCAGTGGGGATATGCGGGGCTGTTCAATGCCGGTGTGATGGGTTTCGCCGCCCTTGGGGGCCTTGCCGCCGTTGTGGTGTCGTTTCCGGCTGTGCCGCAGGCGTGGGCTGTGGGCGGGCCTAGGGCCATGCTGGGCCTTGCCACGGGCGTCTGCGCGATCGCGCTCGCCATTGTGGCTTGGAAAAGAATGCCGGGCAGCCGTCGGCTCCGGGGCTGGGCGGCAGCCGGGGTTGCGCTCGCGGGGATCGCTGTTATGCGGCTGGTGATTGATCCGGCGGTAGAGGCGATTGAGGCAGTCGAACCCGCGAAGACCGGTTTTCTCGGCGGACTCGGTCTTCCGATTGTGCTGTCCTGGGTAGTGGGCGGCGCACTGGCGGCGCTTGCGGCCTGGGCCATTGGCAAGATCGCCCTCGGATTACGCTCGGACTACCTCGCCATTGCCACCCTCGGGATCTCGGAGATCATTATCTATTTCCTGAAAAACGAGGAATGGATGGCAAGGGGCGTCAAAAACGTCAACGGACTTCCGCGGCCAGTGCCCTATGAGATCGATCTGCAGCAGACCCTGTGGGTGCAGGACCTTGCTGCGAGACTCGATTTCAACGTCATTGAACTGTCATCCATTATCGTCAAGTTGTGTTACGCCGGCCTTTTTGTCGTGGCCCTGGCAGTGATCTTCTGGCTCTCAGAAAGGGCGCTCAAGTCTCCCTGGGGCCGGATGATGCGCGCAATCCGGGATAACGAGACGGCAGCAAGCGCGATGGGCAAAGACGTGACGTGGCGTCATCTTCAGGTCTTTGTCCTGGGTTCGGCCGTGATCGGGCTTGCTGGCGCGATGCTGACCACCCTGGACGGCATCTTTACACCGACTTCCTACCAGCCCCTGCGCTTCACCTTTCTTATCTGGGTGATGGTGATTGTGGGCGGCTCAGGAAATAACCTGGGCTCGATTCTGGGCGGCTTTGTGATCTGGTTCTTCTGGATCGAGGCGGAGCCGATCGGCCTCACCCTGATTGAATTTTTGACCTCGGGTATGGCGCAGGACAGTGCGCTGCGGCTGCATCTAATTGAAAATGCAGCCCACACCCGGCTCGCGACCATGGGGGTTGTGCTGCTGCTGGTTTTGCGTTTCTCCCCCAGGGGTCTGATTCCCGAGCGGGAAAAATAAGCCCAATCCCGCGATTACGCCTCGGACAGCTTATCCAGGGCTGCAAACAGCGCAGAGCGCTCTTCATCCGTGAGTGGGAGCACCGGGGGTCTGCAATCGCCCACATCAAAGCCTCTTCGATTCGCTGCCGCCTTGACCGCGGCGTTGTATACATGAGACCAGACAAAGAGTTGGGAATCGATCACCTTCTGCCAGAGTTCAGCGCCGCCGGCTAAATCTCCGCTTTGAACCATCCGGTACAGGGCGACCGCCTCGCGCGGAAGGAAATTGACGGACCCCCAGACGCAGCCCACACACCCGGCGACCAGTGCGGGATAAGTGATTGGGTCACCGCCGTTGAAAATCTTTCCGCCGGTCTGAAGCAGTTCCTGGATACGGATGAAGTCTCCTGTGCTGTCTTTGATGTATTCGATTCCATCAATCTTGAGCAGTTCAGAAAAAAGGCCAGGGGTCACGTCGAAACCTGAATGGATCGGAATGTTGTAGATCATGACAGGTACAGAACTGGCGTGGGCGACGGATTCATAGTGCGATATAACGCCGCCTTCATCGGGGCCCTCGAAGTAGGGCGGCAACACCATGACCGCATCTGCGCCGTGATCGGCCGCATGCCGGGTCGCCGAGATGGTGTCCCTGAGATAGATCGCGGATGTCTGGGCAACGACCGCGGCCCGGCCATTGACGTGCTTCACCGTGATTTCTATCAGGCGGCGCTTTTCTTCTGCGTTGAGATAGGCGAATTCACCGGTGCCGCCGCAGGGAAGAATGATGTCCACCCCCGCTTCGAGCATTCGATCGACATGGGCAAGATACCGCGACTCGTCGATCCTGTCCGGGTCATCCTCGAATACGGTGCAGACCGGCACACACACGCCGCTGAGCGATTTCATTCAGGACCTCCTAAGGTTTGCGGGTTTTCAATATACAACTGACGGTGCGGATGATAATCTAAAACCGAAAACCCGCGGGCAGGAAAAGCGCCGGCATTCGACAACTTGGCCAACAAAGAAAAGGCGAACATGAGCGTTAACAAAGTGGCCGTAGTAACGGCAGGGGGTGGGGGAATCGGGCGGGCGATCGCCCTGGAGCTTCGGCAAAGAGAATTTGAGCTTGCGCTGATGTCGCGAAGTGAGGCCTGTGAAGAAACCGCCGCTGAAGTCGGGGGGCTGGCAGTCAGGGGCTCCGTCACCGAGGCTGCTGACCTTTCGCGGCTGACCGAAGCGGCACTTGAGCGCTTTGGCCGGATCGATGCCGTGGTCTGCCATACCGCACATCCGCCCAAGGGTGATCTTCTCGCGATCGAGGATGAGGCCTGGCACCAGGGCCTTGATATGCTCATTCTGAATGTGGTCAGGCTGGCGCGCCTGATCACGCCCGTTATGGAGCGGCAAGGCAGCGGTGCCTGGGTCAATATCTCAACCTTCGCAGCCTTTGAACCGGAGCAGGCGCTGCCCGTATCGTGCACCCTTCGGGCAGGCTTGTCGGCATTTGCCAAACTCTATGCCGACCGCTATGCGGGGGCGAACATCAGAATGAACAACGTCCTGCCGGGATTCATTGACAGCCTGCAGCACAAGGAGTCAGTGATTCCGCGTATTCCGCTGGGGAGGATAGGAACCGTAGACGAGATTGCCAAAACCACGGCGTTTTTGCTCTCCGACGATGCGGGTTACATCACGGGCCAGAATCTGATCGTGGACGGAGGTATCACGCGGCATCTTTGATGCAATTGCCGGCCAGCGAGGGCGCGATTCGGTAACTTAAATCAGATCTGGCTCCCCGGGCAAGACTCGAACTTGCGACATATGGATTAACAGTCCACCGTTCTACCAACTGAACTACCGGGGAGTATCTGATTTATAGGGGGGTTTTAACCTGTACTATTAGTGGAGAAAAGCGTTGCACCTTCCTTGCACTTCAGAAACAGAAAACCCGGCTAAATCGAGCGCGAATTCTAGCACCGGCTGAAGGACGGGGGAATCACCAATAGGGATAGGATTCGTATCCATTGAACTGCTCCTGATAAAAATCCGCGCGGAGCGCAAGTGCGGGGGGAGTTGTTGGGGGATCTAAACCTTAAATCTGGCCGGCCAAGTAAATCCTCGCAGCGTGCAAGGATTTCTGATTTCGGCCTTGCGGACTCCCAATCCTCCCGCTACCAGCAGATTGCCAGTGCGCCGGATCCAGAGGTAGCCGCTGGCCTCGTTTATCGGACCGTACAGGGCAACCCTGCGGGGTATATGTTTCCAGGGTAGGCCCCAAGGTACTGGGGTAAGGCGTATACGCCGCTACGGACACCATACAGACGCCCTGTGAGGGCTGGCGTTGATGCTTGGGTGTGAGCGTCCCGGCACCTTATCCAGAAGAGATTGTTACTGCTTCGTTACTGTAGACCAACAAGGAACCGCTTTTGTTTTATTGACCTAGATCAAATGTCTGAGAAACCCCAGAGGTCTATAGTGGGATTTGCTGATGATATGAAGCGATTCCTGCTCGCCTTTGTATTGGGATCATTGTTGCTGGCCGTGCCTGGTGTCCACGGACTACCGGTAATTAAAGAAGGGTCTTGTCCGTCG